>Ga0315286_10000496_pt1 | contig 33273 bp, 26 predicted proteins | sample YL17G10_0_MG_FD_205038 | JGI IMG/M metagenome (GOLD analysis project Ga0315286, IMG submission 205038) | Sediment microbial communities from Yellowstone Lake, YNP, Wyoming, USA - YL17G10_0 | ecosystem: Environmental > Aquatic > Freshwater > Lake > Sediment | place: USA: Wyoming | collected... | reverse complement strand
TGCCGTCGTACCTGGGCGACGCCGCCCGGGCAACGGCGTCTTGCCTTTTGGCCTCGAGAACCTCGTCGGTGCAGAAGCACGGATACGCCTTGCCCGCAGCGATTAGCGCGTCCGCGTGCCGGCGATAAATGTCGAGACGCTCCGACTGACGGTACGGCCCCCGGGGACCACCCGTGTCCGGGCCCTCGTCCCAGTCGAGGCCGAGCCACCGGAGGTCGCCGACCAGGGAGACCTCGCTTTCCGAGGTGCTCCGCTCGACGTCGGTGTCTTCGATACGAAGGATGAAGGTGCCCCCGTGATGGCGGGCGAAGAGCCAGTTGAAGATCGCGGTCCGTGCCCCTCCAACGTGGAGGTATCCGGTCGGGCTCGGCGCGAAACGAACTCTTACCGGTTCCGCGGGCACGGCGGTCAACGCCTCTCCTCGCGCTCGACGAGAGCCACCGCCTGCGCGGCGATCACCTCGCCGCGCCCCACCGCGCCGTGACCCTCCCACGTCGTCGCTTTCACTGATACACGATCGGTTTCGACTCCAAGGTGCGAGGCGATCTTTTCCTGCATTTCCTTCTTCTTCTCCCCCAAACGCACGGCGTCGCTCATGACGACGCAATCGACGTTGACCACCCGGTAACCGCGTTCGGCAAGCTTGCCTCGGACGATCTCGAGGAATCTCACACCGGGGAAGTTCTTGTACCGGGGATCCGTGTCGGGAAAATGCTCGCCGATGTCGCCGAGAGCAACCGCCCCGAGGAGCGCGTCGCAGATCGCGTGGCAGACGGCGTCCGCGTCCGAGTGCCCCGCGAGTCCCCGCGGCTCACCGTCGAAACGGACTCCACCGAGATAGAGGTCGCGTCCCTCGACGAGCGGGTGGACGTCCCAGCCGATCCCCGTCCGGTACACGTTTACTTTCCCTCCTCGGTTGAGGGCGCAGCCGCTCGAAGAATCGCTTCGGCGACCGGCGCGTCTTCGGCGTACGTGATCTTGATATTCGTCCGCTCTCCCGCGATGGTGCGTACCTTCTCGCCGAGCGCAAACACCAGTGACCCGTCGTCGCTCGACGAGAAGCCCTGCACCATCGCGTTCCGGTGGGCGCGGGCGATGAGGGAGGCGCGAAACCCCTGCGGGGTCTGGGCGCCCGAGATGTGCACCCTGTCCAGTATGGCGTCGATCGATCCGTCCGCCTCACGAACAAGCGTCTCGACGACCGGCCAGACGGGGACGACCGCGTCGTGTGTTCTCAACGCTTCGAACACGCGGCCGATGAGTGCCGCCGTCAGACACGGCCGCGCGGCGTCGTGTATGAGCACGGTCTCGTAGACCCCATCCACCGTGTCGAGTCCAAGCCTCACCGACTCCTGCCGGGTCGAGCCACCGGCGACGACGCCGGCGATCTTGCCCACGTGGTGGTCGCCGAGCACCTCGCGTACACGCGTCTCGTCGCCCGGCGCGACGACCACGATGATCGAATCGATCTCGCGGCGACGGGCGAAGCGCTCGACCGACCACACGATCACGGGACGTCCCGAGAGCGGGCGGAAGATCTTGGGTTCTTTGCCCGCGAACCTCTCCCCGGCGCCTGCGGCCATTATCAACACGGCGGTTCTCGCCATTTCTCGATCAGCGCTCCCCGCGCAACCCGGATTACTCGGGACTCAACCTCTCGAAACGAGTGTACTCCTTGACGAACGCGAGCTTGACCGTCCCCGTCGGACCGTTCCTCTGTTTGGCGATGATCACTTCGGCGATCCCCGCGTGCTCGGAGTGCTCTCCCTCGTAGAACTCAGGACGGTACAGCATGAGCACGGTGTCGGCGTCCTGTTCGATCGCCCCGCTCTCGCGCAGATCGGAGAGCATCGGCCGGCGATCGCCGCCCCGCGACTCGACGGCGCGTGAGAGTTGCGACAGGCAGATCACCGGGATATCGAGCTCTTTCGCGATGTTCTTGAGACTCCTCGAAATGACCGCGATCTGTTGCTGTCTGTTTTCCGTGGGTTCGCGCACCGTGATGAGCTGGAGATAGTCGATGAGGATGCATCCCACGTTGACCTCGGCCTTGAGTCGCCTGGCCTTGGCACGAAGTTCCATTATCGTTACGCCCGCCGAATCGTCGATGTAGAGCGGAGCCTCGCTCAGGTACCCCGCGACGATGGCCAGCTCGGCGAACTCGGAGTGCTTGATGTGTCCCATGCGGAGCCTGTGAGAATCCACGCGCGCCTCGCTGCACAGCAGACGCATCACGAGCTGCTCGGCGGACATTTCGAGGCTGAAAACGCCGACGGGGATCTTCTCCTTGATCGCGAGGTACTGCGCCACGTTCAAGGCCAGGCTCGTCTTTCCCATCGACGGCCGTCCCGCGATGATGATGAGCTCGCTCCTCTGAAACCCCGAGGTGTACGCGTCGAGCTCGTCGAACGGCGAGGGCAAACCCGATACACCACCCCGCTCCGAGAGCCGCTCGAGATTTCCGAATTTCTCCTTGATGATCTTCCCGATCGGCTCGAAACCCTTCCGGATCCCCCGTTCCGAGATCTCGAAAATCATCTTTTCGGCTTCGTCGAGAACCTCGCGCGCATCCTCGCTCCCCTGCATCGCCCTGGTCGAGATCGCGCCGGAAATGCTGATGAGCCTTCTCAACAGAAACCTGTCGAACACCACGCGGACGTAGTACTCGATGTTCGCGGCGGTGTGGACGTTGTCCATGATCTGGGTGAGATACGCCGGCCCGCCGATCACCTGAAGAACTCCCATCCGCTTGAGTTCCTCGGTAAGCGTGAGGACGTCGATCGCCTCGTTCTTCTGGCTCAGGCGCACCATCGCCTGAAAGATCTTGTGGTGCGATTGTTTATAGAAACACTCTTCCGTGAGATGCTCCGTGATCACCGGATAGCTCGAGTTGTCGATGAGCACGGCGCCGAGGACGGCCATCTCCGCCTCGATCGATTGCGGTGGGACTCTTTCCATGCCGCTTTGCGGCATCGCGTCTGTCACTTCATCCTCCCTGTTTCAACCCCAACCTTTTTCTCCCGCGGGTCCGGGCGTCGTCCGCCACAGTGGTTGGCGGGGGCCGTGTCGACTTACTAGCCCTCCTCGATGAGGGACTTGAGTTTTTTGAAGTCCTCCCAGGCGTCCCTCTTGAACTCCGGGTTTCGGAGCAGCGCCGCGGGGTGATAGGTCACGAGGACCCGTATTCCCCGGTAGAAATTCTCCGAGGCGCGAAGCGACGAGAGCGGCTCCTTGTTGCCGAGCAGCCACTGCGCGGCGATCCTCCCCAGCGCGCAGATCAACCGCGGCTTCATCAAATCGATCTGCTCGATGAGATACCGTTCACAGCACCGGACTTCCCCCTCGAGCGGGTCGCGATTCTGCGGTGGCCGGCACTTGACCATGTTGGTGATGTAAACGTCGCCGCGGTCGATGTCGATCGCCTCGAGGATCTTCGTCAGAAGCTGCCCCGACCTCCCGACGAAGGGTTGGCCTTTCAGGTCTTCTTCGCGGCCGGGCCCCTCGCCGATGAACATCACTTTGGTTCTCGGGTTTCCCGCGCCGAACACCGTATGCGTCCGTCCCTCGTGCAAAGCGCAGGCCGTGCACGTTCTCACCGCCGCCTCGATCTCGCTCAAGCGTTGTTCCAAAGTCTTTTCGGTCCTCTCGGTCTTCGCCATGGGTTTTTCCGCGGGTTCGGCGGGCGGTTTTGCGGTGTCGAGGTACAGCGATCTTATACCTTTTCGCTCGAGCCGTTTTAAGCAGGAAATCACCAGGGGGGCGAATTCCTGTGGACAAGTGCCGATGGGAGTCTTCATCTAGCGGGAGACCTTCTTGAAGGTCTCTTCCTTGCGAGCGGTATCGAGGATGATATCCGCGATCTCGCGTTTGCTCTTGAGCCCCGTCGAGAGCACTTTCCCGCCGGCGTTGTAGATCGTCACGGCGTTGGTTTCGTGCTCGAACGCGGCCCCCGGCTCGAGAGGGTTATTCACCACCATAAGATCGCAGTTTTTCTTTATTCGTTTCTTCTCGGCGTTTCTCTCGGCATCGTCCGTCTCGACGGCGAACCCGATGATGACCCGGTCGCCTTTCGCGCGGCCGAGAGACTCGAGTATATCTTCGGTTCTCTCGAGCTCGAGCGCCCACACCGCGCCTTTTTGTTTGCGGTCGAGCGGCGAGGCCGGGCGGAAATCGGAGACCGCAGCGGCCATGACGAGAATATCGTGGCGGGGGAATTCTTCATGGAGGACGCGCGACATCTCCGAGGACGTCCTCACGTGGATGACCCGGACGCCAACCGGGGGCGGCACCGAGACGCGGGCCGCGACGACGGTCACGCGGGCGCCCCTCGATCGCGCCGCTTCGGCGAGGGCGAAACCCATCCGGCCGGACGACCGGTTCGAAATCACGCGGACGGGATCGAGGTCCTCCTCCGTGCCACCGGCGGTGACGAGGACGTTCAATTTTGCGAAGAGCGCGCCGTAAACCGTTTTCACGAAATCGACGATTTTCTCCGGTTCGGCCATTCTCCCCTCGGACTCGTAACCGCACGCGAGCTCGCCCTTCTCAGGCGGAAGGACGCGGTATCCCCGCGCGGTGAGTTTCTCGAGGTTCTCCCGCGTCGCGGGGTTTCTCCACATCACGTCGTTCATCGCAGGGGCGAGCACGACGGGTCCGTCGTACGCGCATATGATGGTGCTGAGAAGATCGTCGGCGGCCGCGCCCGCGAACTTGGCCATGGTGTTGGCCGTCACCGGCGCCACGACGGCTAGGTCCGCCCACTTGGCGAGGTCGATGTGTTCGATGGGAGACACGGTGCCCCGCTCACCGCCGGTGGAGAACATCCGTATGTGAACGGGATTTTCCGAGAGAGCTTCGAACGTCAGGGGGGCCACGAACTCGCAGGCGGCTTCGGTCATGACTACTTTGACCTGCGCTCCTTCACCGCGGAAAAGACGCAGGAGATACGCCGACTTATACGCCGCGATCCCCCCGGTGACACCGAGAAGTATCTTCTTGCCTTGGAGCGCTCCCATCATCTGCCCCATTCCCCGCTATCGTTACCCGAAAAGAGCATTCTCCGTCCGCTTGCGATCCCACCGAGTCCGGCTGGATCTTATACCTTATTCCTCTTCGTCTTCGAAGGCTCCCGTCTTGGGCTTCTCTTCGACGTACTTGAACTTGATTTTGTGGTCCAGGAGCCGGTGGAGCGCAATCATCGTGGGTTTTTCGTCCGAGTCCGACTGAGCGCCTTGGATGAGGAGGTTGTTGATTCGCCTTGCCTCTTTCGCGATCACCCTCACCGCTTCGTACTTGTTGGAAACGACTCCGGTCATTCTGTCGATCAGCACAACGTTCTTCATTGATCCCCTTCCACTCTGTTCTGCCCGCGACCGCGCGGATCCCGCTGCGAATCACCCCGCCGGTGCTCGCTGGGGTTGGAGCGCCGTCACGGACCCAGCGCTTCGCCCGGCTTCAAGTCTACGGCGGGCGATACTAGAACTTCTCGAGAAAACTTCCTTCGTACCGCGCCCGGCGATGACGTTCCGAAAGAACAATAGAACAAAGCGCGGCCACCGCCTCCTCGAGTCCGTCGTTCACGACGACGTACTCGTATTCGGGGAGGGCCCGAAGCTCCTCACGCGCGTTTTCCAACCGTGTCTTGATGGTCCCGGCGGGATCGGTGGCCCGATGCCTGATTCGTTGCTCGAGCACTTCGTATGACGGTGGTAAGATAAATATCGTAACGGCATCGGGAAAGACCTTTTTCACCTGCCGGCCGCCCTGAACGTCTACGCTCAAAACCACGTCGAAACCGGATTCGAGTGTCTCCTCGACGAAATCCCGAGGGGTGCCGTAGAAGTATCCGTGCACCTTCGCCCACTCGATGAGCTTTCCCTTTTTCAGCTTTTCGAAATCCTCCTCGCCGGTAAAAAAATAGGATTTCCCGTCGATCTCCCCCGGCCGCGGCGCGCGGGTGGTTGTAGAAACGGAACGGCGGAGCCCCGGAACCCGGTCGAGAAGCCCCTCGACCAGGGTGGTTTTCCCGGAACCCGAGGGTCCGGAGACGACTATGGGAAAGGCCCGGGTGACGCGCACCTTCTCCCCCGAACCGGCTCCCGGCGCGGTGCACCGCCCCGCCGGAGCCGTGATTCCTACTCGAGATTCTGGACCTGTTCGCGGACCTTTTCGGTTTCCTCTTTCAGAGAGACCATGATTTCGACGATTTCCGAGTCGGCCGCCTTGGAACCCGCCGTCGTCACTTCGCGGTGAATCTCTTGCAGTAGGTAGGTGAGTCTTTTCGCCACCGCCCCTCCCTTGTCGATGCACTCCTTGAACTGGGCAAGATGGCTCTTGAGCCGAACGATCTCTTCGGTAAAATCCAGTCTGTCCGCAAGAAGCGCAATCTCCGTCATCCATCGATCCGAGTCGATTCGCGCCCCTTCCATGAGCCTCGTCAGCCGCTCCTTGAGCGCCGCGGTGTGATACCCGGCGACCTCGGGAGCCCGCTTCTCCGCGCGCTTGACCAAGCGGTTGATGAGGACCACCCGGGCGAGAAGGTCCTTCTCCAGCGCCTTGCCCTCCGCCTCGCGCATCCTCGCGCAGGCGGTGACCGCTTGTTTCATCCCCTTGTCCAGAAGAGGCCACAACACGTCGGTGTCGTTTTCGCTCTCTCTCAGCGCGAAAACTTCGGGGAGCGAGGCGAGAGTCTTGACGTCCAAACCCGCATCGAGCTTGTGCCTCGCGGCGAACTGCCGGAGTTGCGTCATGTACTGCTCCATCAACGCGACGTTGATGCTGACGTTGTATCTCGGCGCGGTCGACTCCACGGATACGGTAAGTGTCACCCGTCCCCGCGCGATCCGCTCCTTGATCATTTCTTTGATCTCGGGCTCGCGCGGCATCAACGCCTTCGGCAGTTTCGTCGAAATGTCGAGGAAGCGGTGGTTGACAGTGCGAATTTCCACTGATACCTTTCCACTTCGATCGGAGACTTCCGCCTGGCCGTATCCTGTCATGCTGACGAGCATACGCGTCGCTCCTTGTCGGTTGAGTCACGCGGTCCAGACATTGGATCTTATCCGGCCTTCGCCTCTCTGTCAATGGATAAATCCTAAGAATATAAGGAGTTAATTCTCGGCGCTCCCCGGTTTCAGCCCATGAACCATTTGCTTCTTCATCTTCTGGCCGCCTCCGCGGCCCCCGAGATCCACGGACGACGGGTTCGCGGCATACGTTTGTTGCCTCCGATCCTGACAGTCGCTTTCCAGGGAGAAACGGACGTGCGGTACGGGGTCGTCGTCCTGTCTACGCCGGGACCGTTTTTCTATCTCGACACCGAGGAGCCGCTCGCGGGGACGGGCGCGGAAGTGTTCAAGCGGATCGAGGGGTTTTTGATCGGAGAGGTATCGGTCCTCCCCGGCGAGCGTGTCATCCGTTTCGAGTTGGCCGGGCACCGGGAGCCCGCCACGCTCGCCGTGTACCTCTTCGGGAGCGCGGCCAAAGTCCGCGTGGAGGGGCCGGAAGCCATTATCGAGTCGCTCGACCCCGCCGAATGCGGCGGACCGCTCCCACCGCCGAGCCCGTCACGCGGTAAGAGCCTGGTCTCGATCGATGCGGAGCGGTTTAGCCGGTTCCTCGAGCCTGGGGACGGATTCGCGCGCGGCATACCGGGACTCACACCCGAGCTTCTCGACTGTTTCACCGCTCCGGATGGAGCTGTTCGTGTTGAGCGGCTCATTGCGTTCCGCGATGCCCTACTCCTTCGGCGCGAGGCGTTCGTGCTGGGGACGCGCAAGCGCCCCGGGGCCGTGTGTCCGCTACCCCTCGGTTTCGATACGGAGCTTGTGGGATCCCCGCTCGCCGCCACCTACGGCCCCTTCCGGGACGCGGAAGAGGCCTGCCGGAGGGTTGGCGCATCGATCACGGGGGGTCTTCGAACGGAGATCATCGAACGGTTCGCGGCCCCCCTCGTGAAACACCTCGCGGGGAGAAAGCGGCTTCTTTCGGCTCTGGAAACGGAGAAGAAAGACGCCGAGGGCTTCTACTCTCTCAGAAACGAAGCGAACATTCTCGCCGCGTATCAATCACGCATCGGCGCCGGTGCGTCAACCGTGACGCTCCCGAACCTCTATGGTGACGGGGAGATCGCGATAGAGCTCGAGCCGGCGGTTTCGATTTCGGAGCAGATCAGGAAACGGTTCCGGCGGGCGAGCAAGCTCGAGCGGAGCCGCGTAGCGGTCGAGAAACGGATCCGCGCGGTCGTCGAGGAGATCGAGAGTTTGGAAAAGGATATCGACGCCGCCAGGCAGGCCGCTTCGCTAGAGGACGCCTTCCGCCCGATCGAGCGGCTCAGACGGCGGTTCGGGCTCGAACCGGCACCCCGGCGGGAGGAGCGCGTAGCCCGCCGATCGAAGGAACTCCGGCGAATCGAGCTCGATGCCCAGTGGTTCGTTCTCGTTGGGCGAAGCGACCGCGAAAACGACGAAATCACCTTTCGCATCGCCTCGCCGGATGACATCTGGTTCCACGCCCAACACATACCGGGATCCCACGTGGTCCTCAAGAGCCACGGAGCGCCGGGCAATCCCCCCGATCCCATTCTCGAGACGGCCGCGGAGATCGCCGCACACTATTCGAAAGCGCGACGCTCATCCGTGGTCCCAGTGATCTATACCCGCCGGAAGTACGTTCGAAAGTTCAGGGGCGCCAAGCCCGGCCAGGTCGTTTGCGAAAGGGAAAAGACGATTCTCGCAAAGCCGCGCCTGCCCGAAGCGGCGAAAAAGTAGGGCGAACGTCGCTGGCCGCAGTACCCCCCCAAAAACGAGAAGAGATACGATCGGCTCGTACCTCTTCTCGCGTTTAGGGAGGGCAATACACCAGCGGAATCAAGCTAAGGGCAAGGGCTATGATTCACTGGCCTGACAAGCCACTCAGGGGAAGGTGCCAGACACCTTGAGCGTCTGTTTGACCTTTTTCGACAGAGCCTTGGCGCAGCCAGATGTATCACCCTCTCTTTGCCACCAAGTGTTCCCTCTTCCTGCGTCCCGAGTGTTCGGAACACAGTCGGTCCGGGTCAGAGCCCGGATACGACATGATCTGATACCGCAACTGCCGTGCCAAAAAGCAAAACCGCCCTTTCGGGGCGGGTGCGTTAACTCTTTCGTTGGAAATGAATTAGAAACAGGGTGTCGAATCAGAGGGATTCGACGGAGCGTTCATTTTCTCGACTCGTAAACATTCTTTACAACGGTAAACAATATTTACTTTTCTGTCAATCCGCCCTCGGTGAGGACGAAACCGGTCCACTCGCTGTCCGGCACCGTCCCGTCGTAAAGAGTCTCGTCTCCGTCCTCCCAGTAAATCCGCAGCATGTCGCCGGGCGCGAGCGCGGGGCCATCTCGGAGCGTCAATGTGGTCTTGATCTTGATCTGGATCCGGTTCGGGGAGACCGCTTCGAACTTCGCCGAGAGCTTGATCGTCGTAGTAAAGACAAACGTCTCGCCGGCGTAGAGCACCTTTGTTACACCCGGGAAGACCGCCTCGGTCTTTGGAACCGGGAGCTGTTCGGCGACGGCGGCGACGGTGATCACCAGACCGACGGCGAGCAACACCGCTGAAAGCTTTCTCATGGCAACCCCTTCTCAGCTCAAAGCACGGGCCCGCTAAGGGTTGGTCGTGGAGCGGAATCCGCGCTCCGGAGCGAGACTGAACCTCTCAACGCGACATTTGGAAAGCTGGAACAACCCCAACCTAATATAGCACAGAATTCCCCGGACGGCAGCGTTTTTCCTCGTCCGGCCCGATGTTCCCTCTTCTTTCCGTTACCCCCTCTGTTCTAATTACCTGACTGCATCTCCCAGAGCGGGTCCCTTTCTGCGGACGTTTTCGTCCCGGATCGTGATCTTGGCCGAGTCGAGAAGTTCGAGCAGCGGAATCGCGTGTTTCCGCGTAACCGCAAAAAGCGCTTTCAGATCCGCGACTCCAAGACTCTCGTGGCTCTGGAACCACGTCTTCAGAGCCTCCACGCACGCGAGGTACGCCTCGCCGTGGATGTACCCGTCTTCCCCGACCCGCTTCACCAATTCGGCGTCCTTCAAGAATTGAAGCGCATCGACGAGAGCGCTTCGTCCTTTCCACGCCGCCTGGATCTCGGGAAGCCTGAGGAAAAAGATCCCCGCCTTTCTGATCACGCCCTCAAGACGGTCGATTTCGTCGCGAAGCTCACCGGCGAGTTCGACGCTCCGGCTCCCCGATCGCACACGGCTGTCCCGGACGTAGAGAGGCGCGGTGCGCGCGAGCTCTTCGAGAATGTTGTTGAAAAGGGGTGCCGGATGAGGGATTCGGAGTTTCTGTTTGAGCTCCTCCTTGTCGATCCCGTACCGCAGGGGGTGCGCTCGTGCGTATTCCTCGGCGAGCGCGCTCACGCGCCCGGCGAGCGCGGCGAGCGCGCTTTTCGCGAAAACGATACCTCCGATCACAGAGACAAGGTCTCTTTCCTCGAGGGCCTTGAGAACACCGGCGTCGAGCGCGGTCTCTTTGACACCGCGTACATCCGCCGCCTCGACCTCTCGGATGAGCTTTTCGGCGGGCTCCCCCGACTCTTTCAGCCCCAGGTGCTCGAGGACGGCCGGGTCGCGGCGGCGGTGTCTGCCGGCCCGCGGGTCGATGATGCGCCCACCCCCCAACACCCGCGTGGGCGAATACTTTCGAACGATGAAATGGTCCCCTTCGCTCCCGACGATGGGCGCCTCGAGCACGAGTTGCGCAAACCCGCTTTCTCCCGACAAGAGGACGTCTCGCTCGAGCAGGACCACCCGACCCAGGACTTCCCTCGCGCCGTGGTGAATTCGCACGCGTTCGCGGTGCTTGAGATCGAGCTCGGCGTACTCGGCGATCCGGAGCCGCGCGTCGATGAGCGAACTTACGAAGAAAGCCGACGGAGTCACGAGCATGTCGCCGCGGCTGGCCTCGGTGAGCTTCACCCCTTGGAGGGCGATGGCAAGCCGCTCACCCGCGTACCCTTGTTCGCGTTTTTCCCCGAAACTCTGGATCTCGCGGACGCGGACCGTCTTGTCCGCGGGCAGGAGCTGGAGCGAATCGCCGACTGAAACCGTCCCCGAATACCCGCTCCCCGTCACCACCACGCCGATCCCCTGCACATGGAAGACACGATCGACGGCAAGACGGAACGGTCCCGAGTGATCTCGTTCTTTGATGCGTCCGGTGAGCCCCAGGAGGGTCCGCTTCAATTCCTCGATCCCGTCTCCGGTTCTCGCGGAAGTTCCCACCACCGGCGCTTTCTCGAGGAAGGTCCCTTTGACAAGCCGAGCAATCTCCTCCTCGAGAAGGGTGAGCGTCTCGGTCGTCGCCAGATCGATCTTCGAGATCACGACGACGCCCGAGGCTATCTGGAGGGATCTCAGAACTTCGAGATGCTCTCTCGTTTGGGGCATCACCCCTTCGTCGGCGGCGACGAGAAGCATCGCCAGATCGATCCCACCTGCCCCGGCGACCATCTGCTTGACGAACTTCTCGTGACCGGGAACGTCGACGATCCCCACCATCGTCTCGGGATCGAGAGGCCACGGGGCAAATCCGAGTTCGATCGAGATTCCCCGTTCCTTTTCTTCCTTGAGCCGGTCGGTGTCCCATCCGGTCAGACGCTTGACGAGCTCCGTCTTGCCGTGATCCACATGGCCGGCGGTACCCAGTATGAAACGACGCTTGGCCACGACGTCACTCCGATACGCGGCGTATGCTGGCCCCGAGCTTGCGGAGCCTCTTCTCGATCGCTTCGTATCCTCTATCGATATGGTAAACGCGGCGAATCTCCGTCCGGCCTCTCGCCATCAAACCGGAGATGATCAGCGCGGAACTCGCGCGTATGTCGGTGGCCATCACGGGAGCGCCTTTCAGCATCTTCACGCCCGTGATGACGGCGATGTTGCCGTCCAGCCGGATGTTGGCGCCAAGACGGCGAAGCTCGGGGATATGCGTGAACCGATCGGGATATATGGTGTCTTTTACCGTGCTCGTCCCGCGTGCCCTGCAGAGAACCGCGATGATCTGCGCCTGCATGTCGGTCGGAAACCCCGGGTACTCCCGTGTGACGACGTGAACCGGGTCGACACGCTCGGGTCCTTCGACGTAAACGTTGTCCCTGCCGGTTTGGATTTTCGCGCCGCAGGCTCGCAAGGCGTGGAGGACGGACTCGAGGTGCGACGGGTTACACTTGTCGATCCGCACCTTCCCTCCCGTCGCCGCGGCGGCGGCGGCAAAAGTCCCGGCTTCGATCCGGTCGGGCATCACCCGATACTTGAGCGGTTCGATCTCCTCGACCCCTTCGATTCTCATCGTCGTCTGACCGATCCCTTCGATCTTCGCGCCGGCGCTCACGAGGGCTTCGGCAAGCTCGGTGATCTCGGGCTCGAGCGCCGCGTTCTTGATCGTCGTGATCCCTTTGGCGAGCACGCACGCCATCAGGGTCTGTCCGGTGGCGCCGACGCTCGATATCGGAAAGACGATCTCCGCCCCTTTGAGTCTTCGCGCGGTCGCGTTGATGTAGCCGCGGTCGAGCGCGAGCTTCGCGCCGAGACGCTCGAGGGCCATCAAATGGAGATCGATCGGACGGGGACCCCACGCGCACCCGCCTGGCATGCTCACGCGCGCCCGTCTGTGGGCGGCCACGAGCGGGCCGAGAACATAGATGGAAGCGCGCATCGTTCGCACGAGATCGTAGGGCGCCTCGAGCCGTTTGAGCCGGGTGGTGTCGATGGTGAGAACGTGTTTGTCGAACGTCACGCGCGCCCCAAGGATCTCAAGAAGCTGGATCATTGTGTGAACGTCCCTCAACCTCGGGACGTTCTCGATGACGTTTTTTCCCCGCGCGAGAAGCGCCGCCGCCATGAGCGGCAGCACGGCGTTTTTCGCCCCGTTGATCACCACCGTTCCGCTGAGTCTGGTGGGACCCTGAATGACGAACATATCCATTGAAATACTCCTCCACGGTGTGCCGCGGGCGGACCGAACACGGCGGAAAAAACCCGAATCTTCCACCGCCCGGATGGATCGCGCCTCGATTCTAGGCGATCCGGCGACCCCCGACGAGGGGAATTGTCAGGGTTTGCGCGCGGTGATGACTCGATCGAGGTCTCTGTAGTCCTTGTGCACCGCCACTCCGGCGAAAGCGGCCGCCTCGACCAGCGCGGAGACGGCCTGGCCCTGGGTGTCTCCGATCTCGAGAGCGATGATGCCGCCCGGCGCTGTGACGACGGGGAGGAGCGGAACGACCTCGCGATAGAAGTCGAGTCCGTCGAGGCCTCCGTCGAGAGCGAGGCGCGGTTCGTGGTCTCTGACCTCGGGAAGCAGGCGGTCGATCTCCGCCGCCGGCACGTAAGGGGGATTGCAGACGACGGCGTGGTACGTCCCGGGGCGGCCGCGAAGAAAATCCGCGGCGTTCGATTCGACGCAACGAACACGGTCGCCGACCCCGCTGCGCGCCGCGTTGTCGCGCGTGAGGACCACCGCGCCCCCATCGACGTCGACGGCAACGCATTCCAGGTCTCTCCGGCGGGCGGCAAGCGAGATCCCGATCACACCCGCGCCGCAGCAGAGATCGAGAACGGCAAGCCTCCCGCCTCCGTTCTCATTACCGCTCCCAAGGGGGATCTCGGGGAGCAGTGCCTCGACCTTTTCGACGAGAAGCTCGGTGTCCGGACGCGGGATGAACACGCCGTGTCGCATGTCAAACGGGAGCGACATGAATTCGGTCGAGCCAAGGATGTACTGAAGCGGTTCCCTCTCTCCTCTCCGGTGGAGCATGCAGTGGAAAAGATCGCGCTCGCTTCGATCGAGCACCCGGTAGGGGCTGAGGTAGAGGTCCGGAGACCGGCACCCGAGCACGTGGCCGAGAAGCCACTCGGCGTTTCGTCTCGCGTTGGGGACGGCGCGCTCGACGAGGTAGGCCTCGGCTTCGCGGAGAAGTCGAAGGATGTCGGTCACGTCGGAGAGCATGTGTGTTCTAGGGAAAATACTGGTGGCGGGCTGAAGGTCTGTCACGGGTCCTTCGCGGGAACGAGCGAGGATCACCCGTCGCGCCGCCCGCGGCGGGAAGCCGAGCGAAGTGGAGCGCTGGACCCGTGACGGGCCTTCAACCCGCCGGCTCATCTACTTCTTGATCTTCTCCATGGCATCGGCGTGGACGAGCGCGTTGATCATCTCGTCGAGATCGCCGTCGAGAATAGCGCTGAGACGGTGCATCGTCAACCCGATCCGGTGATCGGTGACACGCTGTTGCGGGAAATTGTAGGTTCGTATTTTCGCGCTCCGGTCGCCGGAGCCGATCTGGCTTCTGCGCTCCTTCGATATCTTTTCTTCCTGTTCCTTCTCGGCCTTTTCCAGCAAACGCGCCCTGAGCACCTTGAGACCCTTTTCCTTGTTCTTGTGCTGCGACTTCTCGTCCTGGCAGCTCACCACGATCCCCGAGGGGATGTGGGTTATGCGGACCGCGGTCTCCACCTTGTTCACGTTTTGCCCGCCGGGACCGCTCGACCGGAAGACGTCGATGCGAAGATCTTTCGGATCGATGTCGACCTCGACCTCTTCCGCCTCCGGAAGCACCGCCACGGAAACCGCCGAGGTGTGGATCCTCCCGCTTGCCTCGGTCACGGGGACCCGCTGGACACGATGGACACCCCTTTCGAACTTGAGCGTGCCGTAAGTGTTTTGCCCCTCCACGATGAAGATCACTTCTTTGAAACCGCCGATCCCCGTCGGATTGCTCGACAGAACGTCGACTTTCCACCCTTTCTCTTCCGCGTATCTGACGTACATCCGCATCAGATCGGCGACGAACAGATTCGCTTCCTCGCCGCCGGTCCCGGCGCGAATTTCGACGATCGTGTTTTTCGAATCCGACGGGTCCTTCGGGACGAGCATGAACTTGAACCGTTTCTCGAGCTCGCCGCGCTTCTCCAGCAGCTCATCGACTTCCGTCCGCGCCATCGATACCAGCTCGGGGTCCTCGTTGGCCGTTATCACCGCTTCGTCGTCCTCGATCGTTTTGTAGACGTCGCGGAGACGCTTCGCCACGGCGACGACATCCTCCATATCGGACCGTTCCTTGGCGAGCTTCTTGTACTGTTTGGGATCGGAGAGAAACGACTCGTCGGTGAACCGTTCGGTGAGGTGTTCGAACCTCGCGAGTATCTGTTCGACGTGATCTTTCATGAGAAACTCCGCCGCCGGGCGCTCGCCGCTACCGGGAGGGCACCTCGAGCGTCACCGCGCGGCGGTCCAGAGAGGCCTCGAGGGCGGCGATCGCGACCTCGAGCATGTCGTCGGTCGGCGGCTTGGTCGTGACCCTCTGGAGGAGGAGCCCGGGCCAGATCGCCGGCTTCAAACACCTGGCGAACCTAGCCTTCGCCGAGAGCTTGATGAACTCGAACGAGATCCCCCCAATGAGAGGGATGAACGCGAAGCGGAGCAGGCGATCTTCCACCGTCTCCGGTTTTCCGAGAAACATAAAAACGAGAACGCTCACGACCATCACGACAATGAGAAAGCTCGTCCCGCATCTCGGATGGAACGTCGAGTATTTTCTTGCGTTCTCCGTGGTCAACTCATCTCCCGATTCGAAGGCATAGATCGTCATGTGCTCGGCGCCGTGATACTGGAAAACCCGCTTCATCTCCTTCCAGCGGGAGATGGCGATGATGTAGACGAGAAAAATGATCAGCCTGAAAACGCCGTCGATGAGATTGAATAAAACGCCGTCCTCGACGCCCAGGATTTCCGTGAGCATGAGCGGCACGTAGAAAAAGAGAAGCAACCCGAGCCCGAGGGCCGCCGCCACGGACAGGGCGATCGCCAGAGACGTCGCCAGCTCCCCCCTCTTCCGGCGAGGTGTCTTCTCTTCGACCGATTGGGAGGCCGAAAAGGTCAGGGATTGAACCCCGATGTAGAGCGTCTCGACCAGCGCAAAAGCGCCCCGAACGACCGGGAGATTCAGGATCTTGAACCGGCGAACGAGGCTCTTGAAAGGGATCTTCTGTATGACGATCCGACCCTGAGGCGTCCTCACCGCCGTGGCGTAGTGGGTCGGAGAACGCATCATGACGCCCTCGATCACCGCCTGACCACCGACACTAAAGATTTTTCCGGGCATGGCAAGAACGGTCTACCGGCGGCGGCAAGCGCTCGCGAGGGTCCGCCTAGTCGGAATCTTTGTAGTTGTATTTGTTCCGGAAACGTTCCACGCGACCCGTGGAATCGACGAGCTTCTGCTTCCCGGTGAAGAAGGGGTGGCAGCTGGAACAGATTTCGACGTGAATGTTCTCCACGGTGGAACTCGTCTCGATGATGCTTCCGCAGTGGCACGTGATCTTCGTGCGTTTGTATGCGGGATGGGTTTTTTCCTTCATTGCCTCTCTCCCTGTGACCTTTCTCCGCCACCGTCTCGTCCCCGCATCCGGCCGTCTTCATCGCCGGATGGCCTTACGGGCGATCGGTTCGTGGTCGATTTCGAACAGTATAACGGATCGCCGGACCGGAAGCAACCCTGAATCCGGAGACCTGAATCCGGAGACCGACCGCCCCCTACGTGTTCATCGATGTGAGGAACGCCGCGTTGTCCTTCGTCTTGCTGAGTTTTTCGAGCAGGAACTCCATGGCCTCGACCAGAGGCTTTTCGTTGAGGAACTTCCTCAGAATCCATATCTTGGCGAGATCCTTTTTTGGAAGAAGAAGCTCTTCCTTCCGGGTCCCCGACCGAAAGATGTCGATCGCCGGGAAGATCCGTTTGTCGACGAGACGGCGGTCCAGATTGATCTCCATGTTTCCCGTGCCCTTGAACTCTTCGAAGATCACGTCGTCCATGCGGCTCCCCGTCTCGATGAGCGCCGTCGCGATGATCGTGAGGCTCCCGTTGCCCTCGATGTTCCGGGCGGCGCCGAAAAACCTCTTCGGTCGCTGGAGCGCGTTCGAGTCAACGCCTCCCGAGAGGATCTTCCCGCTGTGGGGAACCACCGAGTTGTGGGCTCGCGCCAGACGGGTGATGCTGTCGAGGAGGATCACCACGTCCTTTCCGTGCTCGACGAGTCGTTTGGCTTTTTCGATCACCATGTCGGCGACCTGAACGTGGCGCTCCGCGGGCTCGTCGAACGTCGAGCTGATCACTTCCCCTTTGACCGACCGTTCCATATCGGTCACCTCTTCGGGACGTTCGTCGATGAGAAGAACGATGAGGTACACCTCTTTGTGATTCGTGGTGATCGAGTTTGCGATCTTCTGCAGGAGCATCGTTTTTCCCGTTCGAGGAGGCGCCACGATGAGCGCGCGTTGACCCTTACCGATCGGCGTGAGGAGATTGATCACTCGCGTCGAAAGGTCCTCGTCTTCGGTCTCGACGCTCAGCATTTCCTCCGGGTACAGAGGCGTGAGGTTGTCGAAGAACGGTTTCGTCTTCGCCACATCGGGGTGTTCGAAGTTCACCGCCTCCACCCGTAGAAGCGCGAAGTAACGCTCCGAGTCTTTGGGCGAGCGAATCTGCCCGGATATCGTGTCGCCGGTACGAAGATCGAACTTCTTGATCTGCGAGGGCGACACGTAGATGTCGTCGGGACCGGGCAGATAGTTGTAGTCCGGAGAACGGAGGAAACCGTACCCCTCGGGAAGAACCTGGAGCACTCCTTCCGCGAAGATCAGCCCGTTTTGCTGAGTCTGCGCTTCGAGGATCTTGAAGATCAGCTCCTGTTTGCGCATACTGCTCGTTCCCTCGATGCTGAGGGAACCGGCGACCTCCATGAGCTGGGCTATCGTCTTAGCCTTGAGCTCGGCTATGTCCATCGACTCACTCTTGGTAGTAATGGCAATCCTCCTCCTCCGTGATCCGACACGCGGTCAAGACCTTCGGCAGTGAAAAAAAGTTGATTCGATCTCCGCCAGGGGTTCGCTCCCGGGAAATCCGTTTCTTATGAGGTGCAGATCGACTTCACGAACTCGATGATTCTAGAGGGTTTCGCCTGGAGGGGCCGAGGGCCCCAGGGAACCTACCGATCCTGTAGCCCCAGCTACAACACCTTCCGCCGCGGTCGGTTCCCGCAGCGCCGACGGTGCAACTCCTGCACAGCAAATTCCATTCCAGAAAATGCGCCCGGTGTCGGCCCTGATCCCGGGGCTTGATCACGACCGAGTCGCCCCGGGGGCCGCGAGTGCCGGCCCGGTGTTCGGAAGCTGCAGGTTCGGGAGCTTCCCCCAGACTACTGTTGCGTACCGCTCCCGCGTTTCCTCAATTCATCGAAACGAAGCTCACACCGGCGAGCTTTTTCAGTGTCTCCCAATTCGTTGTACGCCCTCGTGAGCGTCCGCCAGCCGTCGATATCGTCCGGGCTGAGGGCGACGAAACGCTCGCCCCACTCCGCAGCACCTCTCCAGTTTTCGAGGAACACGTAGACAACCATCCCGTTGCGTACCGTGGCCGCGTCGGTGGGGTTCAAAGCGAGGGCTTTTTCGTAGTACTCGACCGCCTTGGCGAGTGTCGCCGGGTCCTTTGCGTCCTTGCCGAGGTTGAAGTTGACCACGCCGAGGTTGAAGAACAGGGTGCCATCATCCGCTCCGAGTTTTGCGCGCGCCTGTGCGGCGAGATCGAGGAAGAGCGACGCCCCTTTCCAATTCCTGGCGTTCACCAGGTCGTAACCGATGTCCTCGATGGCCCTGTAGTTCGTCGGATCCTCTTCCACAAGACGTCCGAACCGCGACGCCGCTTCCTCCACCCTCCCGGTCTTCGCCAAAATCTGGCCGGCGACCTTCAAGGCGTCGACGTATTGCTTGTCCCCGGGTTTCGCCAGCTCGAGAACTTTGTCGAAATTGGTTACGGCCTTGTCGTAGTACTGGGCCGCTTGCGTGCTGTCCGGGTCTTCGTCCGCCAGACGGGTGTAAACGGTGCCCAACTGGGAGTATCCTTTCGCATCGACCGGATCGGCCTCGACCGCCCGCTCGAACTCCGCCGCCGCCGCCAGTTGATCGTCGTCTTTGAGAGAGTTGAGCGCCTTATTGTAGTGCTTCGCGAAGTTGCTCTGAATGTTGTTTTGGGCATCCGTCTCGCGGGTCGGGTCGATCTGGGCGGACCTCTTGAAATGCGAGTACGCAAGACCGACGCTGTCGAGGTAGCTGTACGCGAGTCCCAGCTGGAACTCCGCTTCGGCGTCGTTTGGATTCGTCGCCAAAGCCTCGTTCGCCGTTTTGATCGCGAGATCGTACCTACCAGACTGGTTGTGCAGAATCGCGCTGGTCGTCTGAACCGTTCTGCAGCCCGCCGCGATGGCGGCGAGGACAACTAGGACAACCGCTAATCCGAGCTTTCGTGACATCATTCGAACATCCCTCCCATTGGAGCCTTACTTTCTCGGGAACATCCCAAGACACCGTTCGACGCGGACCGCCCCGTGATCCCGACCTCAATGGCCTCGACAGCCATCCGTGCAAGTCGTAGCTCGCAACAGTTTTTTTCGCACTCGCTGATCCATGGATAACGTTTGACGAGCCCGGCCTAAGGAAGGTGCCTCGTACGGAATTTCACCGCAGCAGGTAGACAGAAATTCCACGAAACGGGGGTGTTCCTGCCTCCTATATAAATGACTGCCATACGGAGTGTCAAGTATTTTACCGAGCTTATCCGTTACGTGTCAAAGGTTTTCGACACGGGAGGGCGCCGGTCTCTCCGGCTGGGGGGTCCTCGCCCCGTCTTCCGACCGGCTCCGGATCCCGCGACGGCGGCGCAGCGTAACCGCATATAAGTAATATGGTTATGTGACAGCTCGCCGCCCCTCAACCGAACGACTCAGGGTCCACGTCCCATCGCAGCTCGATCGCCCCACCCCCGCGCATTCCATCGACGATCCGGCGGTACGCGGCGAGGATCTCGTTTTTCGAGACCGTCGCCAGTTTCCCCTTGATGAGCACGTGCTCGCGGTATCTGTTTTTCACCCGTTCCACGGGGGGCGCGGCCGGACCGAGGACCTCGACCCCCCACCGCGCGCACTTGCGCCGGACCTCGTCGGTCCACGACTGGACCGTTTCGTGGAGGACTTCCTTGCGCGTAGCGCTGAACGACGCGAGCACGATCCGAGAAAACGGGGGATAGCGAAGCTCCCTTCTCACCGCGAGTTCTTCTCTCATGAACCCGCCGTAATCGTGCGTCCCCAAAAACTTGAAGACGTAGTGGTCGGGAGCGAAAGTCTGGACGACAACCTCCGCGTCACTCCCCGCTCTTCCCGCCCGTCCCGCCACCTGCATCAGTTGTTGAAAAGTTCTTTCGGCCGAGCGGAAGTCGGGGTAATTGAGACTCTCTTCCGCATAGAGCACGCCGACGAGATTGACCTTCGGGAAATGGTGGCCCTTCGACACCATCTGCGTCCCGATGAGGATCGGGTATTTCCCCGTGCTGAACTGTTCCAACACGCGTTTGTGCCCCTCTTTTCCCGCCGTAGTGTCCGCGTCCATCCTGAGGATCCCCACGCCGGGGAGAAGCGACGCAAGATCGAGTTCCACCCGCTGGGTTCCCGCTCCGGAGAAGAACAGCCTCGTGCCCCCGCATTGCTCGCAGCGGGAAACGGCGCTCCTGTGGTACCCGCAGTAGTGACACTTCATCCGGTTTGCCACGCGGTGATAGATCAGCGCAATATCGCAGTTCCTGCAACGCGCCGTCCAACCACACGCGTTGCATTGGACGAACCGCGAGTGTCCTCTCTTGTTGAGAAAGAGGATACACTGGTGTCCTTCGCGAACGTTGCTCTCGAGGCGCTCGACAAGATAAGAGGAACAGAATGCCGCCTCCAGACATTCCTTTCTCAAATCGACGAAAACTATCCTGGGCAGAGTAGCTCCCCCGATACGCGCGGGGAGCGAGAGATACGAGTAGCGGCCTTCGAGGGCGTGATGGAGCGATTCGGCCGAAGGGGTCGCGGAACCCAGGACGACGGTGAGATTTTCGAGTTTACCACGCATCAACGCGACGTTTCGAGCGTGGTAACGGGGCTTGTCGTCCTGTTTGTACGAGTCGTCCTGCTCTTCGTCGACGACGATGAGCCTCAGATTCTTGACGGGGCTGAAGACCGCCGAGCGCGGTCCAAGCACCAACCGGCACTCGCCTTTTTCCACGCGGTCCCAGATCTCGAAGCGCTCGACTCCCGTCAAGCGGCTGTGGATCACCGCCAGGATCCCGCCGAAGACTCTCCTGTACCGGATGACCGCCTGCGGGAGAAGGCTGATCTCGGGGACGAGGACGATACACCCGCCCCCGCGCGCGAGGACGCGGGCCGCGGCCCTGAGGTAAACCTCCGTCTTGCCGCTTCCCGTGACGCCGTGGAGAAGACTCGGTGAGAACCGTCCCGACGCGAGCGCCGCCTCGAGGTTCTCGAGCGCCCGATGCTGATCGACCGTCAGCTCCGCGACGGGAGACTCGATGTCGTCGAGAGGAGAGGTCGCCGAAGGTTCGCTTTTCTCGAGGAGCCCTTTGACGACAAGCGCCTTGATGTGCGCCGTCGTAAAGCCCCAGTCATCGGTGATTGTATCGATTTGGATGGCGCAGCCGGATTCCACGAGACGTTCGGCGAGAGATAGTTGTCTCGGCGCCGCTTTGAGCTTCCGTCGTAGGGTCTCGATTCCCCCCTCGATCCGCGCGACACGGACGAGGCCCTCGAACTTCTCCCTTTTTTTCGCCCGCCTGATGCTCGACGGAAGCGCCGCCTGCACCGCTTCCCCCAACGAGCACCCGTAGTACGACGCCATCCAGCCGGCGAGCTCGAGTAGCGCCTCCGACAAATAGGTCTCCATGACGGCTTTTATCGGTTTTGTCCGCTCGACGTCGCTCGCGTCGGCGAGTTCGACGACCACTCCGCCGAGTGTCCGCCGCCCGAAGGGTACCTCCACCCTCCGGCCGACGAAGATCTCCGGAGCGAGCTCGGGGGGAACTTCGTAAGTGAACAGGTTCGCCACCGGAAGGGGCAGAGCGACCTTGACGTACGAGGCGGTCTGTCCGGGGAGTTTTTGCGTCGCGCTCATCCCGGTGATTATAACCGCCGGGACGGGGCCGGGCAAGCAAGTCGGAAACGGGACGTTTCGGGCGGCGCCTTCGGAGAGACGTCCCGCGCGGCTATTTTCTGCAGCCGATGATCTCCTCGATCCGGCCGACGAGGCGGCTCGGACTGAACGGTTTTATGATGTAGTCGACGGCCCCCACCTCGAACCCGAGCCTCTTGTCCGCTTCGCGTCCCTTCGCGGTCAGCAGGATAATGGGAATGTTCTTGGTCTCGGATTGTCTTTTCAGACGGCGGCATGTCTCATACCCGTCGAGGACGGGCATCATGATGTCCAGAACGATGAGATCGGGCTGGGCCTGGATCGCTTTTTCGACGGCGAGCTCTCCGTTGTTCGCCGTGATCACTTCGAAGCCCTCGGCTCCGAGACTGAATTCGAGTATCTGAGTGATGTAAACCTCGTCGTCCACGACGAGTATCTTTCCTTTTCTCATCTGTTGCTCCTCCCCGGGTACCCGGCGGTTAGACGGACTCTCGTCCCTGCGCCGGCGAAGTTTCCAAAGCCTCTTCGACCGGCCTCGAGCCGCTGTCCGCCCCGAGCTCGCTCATCGCCTCGACGAACGCGCCGACGACCTCGGGGTCGAAAAACGTTCCCGAACGGTGTTTCAGTATCTCTTTTGCCTCTTCAAAGGTGTACCTGCGCTGATACGGTCGTTCCGAGATCAATGCCCGGAGCGAATCGGCCACGCGGATGATCCTCGCCCCGAGAGGAATCGCGCGCCCGCTGAGTTTTCCCGGATATCCGGTGCCGTCGTAATTTTCGTGATGGTAAAGCACGATCTCTCTTACTCTTGAATCCGATTCGATCGCTCTCAACAGCTCGTCCCCGATGACGGTATGGCTCTCGATCTTTTCCCGGTCTTCCGAAGAGAGATCCGAGGGTTTTTTTAAGATGTGGTTTCCGATCCTGGAAAGACCGAGGTCGTACACTGCGAGCATGTAAGGAAGCGCCGCCCTGGTCGGCTCGTCGAGTCCGAGTGTCGCCGCGGCCCGCGTAACGACGTCGGTGACGTACAAGTTGTCCCTCGCGTCGACGAACCTTTTCGACTCGAGCACCGCCTTGTAGGCGTCACGTACGTGCTCGTAAACGCGCGAAGCGTCGGTGAATCTCTCGACCTTCCCAACGGCGTCCGCGAGACGCGTGGTAAAGAATTCGAGGAGCTGGCAGTCCGCTTCGGTGAAAGTTCGTTTGCCGACCGGGCTCGCGACGTTCAACACACCGATGATATGGTCGCCGCGTATGATCGGTACGCAGAGGAACGATCTGGAGCCGTACGCCGGCTCGTTGTTGCTTCTGGCCACCCTTCCGTCTTTTTCGATGTCCTTGACCAGCATCGGCTTGCCTTCGGCCGCGACCCGGCCCGCTATTCCCTCGCCGAGTCTCACGCTGGTGTGTTCGACGACTTCTTCCTGCATCCCGATCGCCGCCTCGATCCGAAGTTCATTGTTCACCGGATCGGCGAGCATGAGAGAGACCTTCGTCGCGGCCATCAGTTCGGAGACGTTTTCCACGACGAGTTCCAGGAATTTCTCGATTTCGAGCCGCCGTACGGTGCTGGTGACGTTCATTACGCGGGCCCTCGTGATCACCTGTCTCTTCGGTAACACCACGACGAACCGCGCGCCTCCTCCCGTCATGTTCTGGACCCAGATCCGTCCCTCGTGCCACTCGACCACGCTCCTGCACATGGCGAGTCCGAGTCCCGACCCGCCGTGTTCCCTCTTATCGGTGCCGTCCACCTGGTAGAATTGTTCGAAAACCTTCTCGAGCTGGTCCTCTGGAATTCCGATCCCGTCGTCTTCCACAACGATCCGGACCGAGGCGACCTCCTCTTCGAGCCTGACCCAGACGTTTCCATTCGAACCGCAAAACTTGGCCGCGTTGTGAAGCAGGCTTACCACGAGCTGTTTTATGAGATCGCGTTCGGCATGTATGACCACGCTGTCCGTTGGCAGATTCTGATGGACGGTGATCTCCTTGATTTCGAAGTTCCGCGAGAGCTCCGCCACCGCGGAACCCATGACCTGCTTGAGATCGCAGGGACGCCTCTCGAACTTCATCGCCCCGGATTCGAGCTGGGAGAAGTCGAGAATGTCCTCGACGAGCGACATCAATCGTCTGCTCTCCTCGTCGATCACATAGAGGAACTCCTTGAGGAGATCTTTGTCCACGCTGTCGACATTCTTTATCAGGGTGTCGCAGTACGCGTGTATGGATGTGAGCGGCGTTCTGAACTCGTGCGACATCGTCGCCACGAAGGTCGATTTTATCCTGTTCACGCTGGAGAGTTTCTCGGTGAATCTGACGAGTTTCTCGTCCTTTTGTTTGAGCTCCTCGATGATCCTCGCGTTGCTTATCCCGATCACCGCGAGCGTCGAGATCGTCTCGAGCGTCTCGATGGCATAGCCGAGCGAGAGAGCGGGGTCCTCGGGAGTCTCCACCGTGATGAAGCCGATCGTCTGGTTTTCCTCCGAGAAGAGCGGTACGACGAGCATGTCTATCTCGTCCCAGGTGTTCCGAACGAGCATCGCGTCGTCATCTGGCACATCCTCTCCGTACCAGGGGGTGCTGTTCTTGACGAAGTAGCTCTTGCTGATCCGGAACCGGGGATCGATCATCTTCTCGTATTCGGACATCGGGATTCTGTAGTTTTCGGTTTTCTCCACGACATCGAGAGCAAGACCCACGTGAGAGCGCGTTTCGAACGACTGCGCCTTGTCGTTGAAGAGCCTTAGAGTCACCGTCTTGAACCTCAGGTGGTCACGGACGAGTTCCACGACCATCTGGATGACGTCGTCTAGCTTCCGTCGCCGTTGGATCGAGACCCCCATCTCGAGGATCTTCTCCAGACTCTCCGCACGCCGCATCGACGCCAGAGCCTGCTCCTTCTGTTTGATCATCAGATCGTTGCTGTCCTCGTAGATGTCCTTGGCGACCCTGTTCAGCCTGGCGAGCTCGGCTTTCGCCGTCTCCATTTCCGCCTTGCGTGCGCGGGCCGCGGCGTCGCGCTCCGCTCCCCAGCGGACGTAGCCGCCGACGACGGCTCCGATGACGAGGGCGAGCGACGCCGCGTCCGACCATCTCGCCGCCAGGAGAATCCGGGGCAAGGTACCGCCGGACACGAGCGGCAACGCCTGATAGAGGATCCAGGAGAGGACCGCCGCGGCGACGACCCCCGGCAAAGCGGTCAGCGCCGACCCGTCTTTCATCGTGGTTTCCCGCAGGGCGAACGCGGCGAGCCTCGCCGTCGCCCCGACGAGAAGCGAGTTGATGAAGCCGAGAACCAACACCTGCGTGGACTTAACCGCTGGAGTGGCGATGAATACGAAGGCGACCGCGAGCCCGAGCAGGAGCATCTCCCGGAGCAGGGCGTTGGGGAGGACGGGCGCGGGACCCTCCGCCCCTTCCTCCTGGTATTGCCCGGCCCCCGAAGGCGCCGAGAGCTTTATCGCCGCGATGGCGAGAAAATAGAAACTCACGACGCTCGAAAAGGAGAAGAAAAGAACCCTGACAAAGATCTCGTCGGGCGACGCGGCCGTGAAGTTCCAAAATGCCGCGCGGGCCGCGGCAAAGATCATCACTGAATGAAAAAGCGAAGCGAAGCCCGCGTTGAAACGCGTCCTCCGGCCCTTCCACATCGCGTACCCCGCGACGGCAAGCAGCACGGCCGACACGACGAGGTATCCCCCCGTCCCGGCGGTTCCGAAGTGTAAGACCCTGCTAAGCAAAGACATCGTTTTCAACGGGTCGAAAATTGTGTCACTGCGCGTGGCTCTCCACGACCTCGCGCAGCGCCCTCCTCAACTCGAGGGCCTGCTGTTTGGACAACGAACCGTCGTCGATCAGAACCTCGATGAACCGGTCGACGACCTCTTTGTCAAACTGCCGCCCGGAGCACTCGACGAGCTCTCTTACCGCTTCGACCACGCCGAGCGGTTTGCGGTAGGGTTTCTCTATCATCATCGACTGGTACGCGTCGATCACGGCCAGAATCCGGGCGCCGAGGGGTATCTGATCCCCCTTGAGCCCGACGGGGTACCCCATCCCGTCCACCCTCTCGTGGTGATAGAGTGTGATGTTGCTTACGAGCTCCACGAACTCGAGCGGCCTCATCAGATCGGTCCCTTTCTTCGGGTGGGACTGGATCTGGCGGATCTCCTCGGGCGTCAAGTGGAACGTCTTGTTGAGTATCTCATCGCTCACTTTGGTCATCCCGATGTCGTGGACGCTGGCCACGTACTGGACGACCTTGACTTCCTTCTCGCTCAACGAGAGCTTTCTCGCCGTCCTCACCGCGAGGTTGACGATCTTTTCGATCGCCTTCGTCTCGATCTGCCGCGCCACCATCTTCTGCAGCGCATCGACGGTGTCGCGAAGGCCGGTCGCGGTGCCGTCCGCGGCGCGGAGCCTCTCAAGCGCTTTGGAGATCCTCTCGCCATAGGACATCAACAGGTTGAGATCGTCCTGATTGAACGGCTTTCCGGAGGTCTTGTTGTTCACGTTGATTACGCCGACGACGACTCCGTTCACCACGAGCGGAGCGCTGAGGAGCGAAAGCGTCTCGTACTGCGGATTGTTCGGCGCGTTGTGCACGTGGTTGTCCTCAATGTTGTCGATGAGAAGCGGTTTGCCCGTCTCGGCGACCTTTCCGGCTATTCCCTCTCCCACCTTGACTCGGGCTTGTTCGACGATCCACTCGTCCAGACCGTACGAGACCTTGATAAACAGCTCCGACCGCGTCCGATCGAGAAGCATCAACGAGATTATCTTGGCCGACAGCAGCTCGGCGATCATCCGCACGATGAGGTCGAGCATGTCGTGGAGATCGGTCTTCGCGCTGATTAGCTCGGAGAGATAACCCACGATGTCGTTTCCGCAGTGGGCCTTGGGCAGCGCGAACATGAACTTGCTCCCCACGTTTTCCTCGCTCTCAACGCGGATCGTTCCGCCATGCCGGTCGATGATGTTTTTGACGATGGTGAGCCCGAGACCGATGCCGTCGTCCATCCGCGACTTCTCGGACTTAACCCGGTAGTACCTATCAAAGATCCGGCTCCGAGCGGTCGCGGGAATCCCGATTCCCTCGTCCTCTATGGATATCAGGACGTTGACCGGCTCTTCTTTGGCGCGGACCCGGACCGTCGTCCCTTCGGGCGAATACTTGATGGCGTTCGCGATAAGATTGATGAACACCTGGACGGCGAGGTCCCTGTCCACGTCGATCTTCGGGAGGTCGTCGGGGAGGAGTATTTCGAGCGTTATCTTTTTCTCGTTGAGCTTCGGTTTGATGGCGCATGCGACCTGGTCCGCGATTTCGCGGACGTCGACGGGCCGCCGCTCGAGCGGCCGCTGGCCGAACTCGATGTTGGACACGTTCAATATGTCGTTGACGACTCTTATCAGCCGCTCCGTTTCCTTACCCACGATCCCGAGGAACGCCTGTTTTTCCTGGAAGCCGGGGTCGTCGACGTGCTCGATGATCGCCTCGACGTACGCCTTGATCGACGTAAGCGGGGTCCGCAACTCGTGCGACACGTGGGAGACGTACTCGAGCTTGAGTTGGTTGACCTTCTCCAGCTCGCCGATCTGTTTTTCGTAGGTTTCGATCTTGCGCTGGAGCGACTCGTAAAGGGTGCTCTTGGCTATCGCGATGACGAGCTGATCGGTGATGATGGAGAGAAGCTGGATGTGCCTCTGCTCGAATACCCCCGGCAAAAAATCGCCGACGTAGAGGACCCCCAGCACCCTCTGACCGGTGTTGAGCGGAAGCCCGACGAGAGAACGCACGTTCGCCGACTTGATGAGCCTTTCATCGCCCGTTCTCTTGTCGGACTGGACGTCGGCGACGATCACCGGCTGGCCGCGCTCGGCAATCCATTCGGTCAGCGACCCGATTCGTCCGTTCAACCCCACCGTGTGCTGGCGGCTCTCCGACACCCCGACCGACACGGCGTTGGTGATCTCGCGGTTGGAGTTGAAGAGAACGATGCTCGCCCACGGACGCGACATGAGCATCGTCGCCTCTTTGCCGACCATTTTGAGAAGGGTCTCGAGAGTCATCACGGCGTTGATCCCGAGGCTGATGTCGTAGAGCCGGGTGAGTTCCTGGATCTTGGTTTCGAATTCTTCCTCTTTCTTCCGCAGAACGTCCATGGAGTCGACGAAGCTTGTCTTGAACGCCACGGCGAGGAAGAGAACGAGACTCAGGAAGCCGGTCAGGACGAGCAACGACCCAAAAAGGAAATTTCCGTCGAGGTACACGTCGTTTTCGAACGGGTAACAGTTGTGGTGGGGGATCGATCCGCGAAGCTCGAGGTAACCCATGAGCGCGACCGCGGCGACCGTGCCGGCGAGGTACAGGGCGGACGCGCCCTTCCCGGTGGCGAGGTGGCTCACGAAGAAGAGCGGAATCACGAGAAGAAGAAGAAAGGGACTGCCGGCGCCTCCGGTGAGATACACGATCCCCAGAACGGCGAAGAGATCGACGACGCTCGAGTACCAGGCGAGCGCCGGGTGTTTTGTCGCTTGCGGCAAGCCGCCGCGTTCCAGGACGTACGAGACGAGCCACTGCCCGCCGGTCTGCAAAATCCCCGCGCCGGCGAAGAGGAGCAGCAAAATCCCCGACTTGTATGTGAATCCGGCGATCTCCTTCGCCACAAACACTATGATGAAGAAGGCCAGCAGTTCGATTGCGCGCAACCTCTGCGCGCCCAACGGGCCACTTGCCGGACGAACCATCCGGCCGCTATCCGCATCGATGATTAGACTCATGACAGAACCGCCCCCCTGTCGGTTTCGGGCATCTCGGGGACGGTTACGAAGACCCATGTCCCCCGGCCTTCCTCGCTTCTGATAAAGACGCTTCCCCCGTGGAGTTCCGCGAGACTCCGCACGAGAGTGAGGCCAAGCCCCGCGCCGGGACCGGTGTTCTCGTGCAGTTTTACGAAGGGTTTGAATATTTTGTTGATCATTTCCTCGGGTATTCCCGTGCCATGATCGACGACACGGATCTTCAAGAGGTCCGCCGGCCCCACCCCTCTTTTGTCGGGAGCTCTTTCGACGGTCACTTCAACGGGATCCTCGGGATTCGAATAGAGCAACGCGTTTTCTATGACGTTCTCCAGAATGATTCTGACGGCGTCGGCGTCGGACCCGAACCTCGCCGCATCGGGAGAAACGTGTACCGACACCCTCTCCCTCGCGTGGAGGGTCTCCGGAAGACCGTCGAGCACCGCTTCGATGCATTCGTTCATCTCGACGACCTCTCGGCGCCCCTCGGCGCGTCTACCATCCACCTTTAGAAGCCGCAGGAAAAACGAGCTCAGCTCGTCCAGGAGCCTACATTCGTCTTGCGCTTTCTTGATCGCGTCGCGTACGTCGCCGTGGACTCCGGGACCCGACTGCTGGAGCGCGAGATCGAGATACCCCCTGATCGCCGTCGCGGGCCGTTTGAGCTCGTGACCCATGATTATCCGGGTCGACAAGAGCACGCGCTCGTCCTTCTCCAGACGCTTTCGCAGCTCATCGGCCTCCGTCCTCGCTTCGTTGAGAAGCCTGAGAAGGGCCCGCGAGGTATCCACGTCCGTTTGAACTTTCATCCGTTCACTCCCCCAAAAAACGGCGAAGCGCACGCCGGGCCGCTAATCGCTTTTCTTCGCTTTGGCGACGACGTCCTGTCTTCTCTCTTTGATGACGACGCTTCCCTTGATCTTCTTCCCGTATCTCTTGAGTTCGCTCGCGATGTCGTTGATCTCGGCGAAATGTTCGATTTTGTTGTCCGCGCTCAGGACGAGCGCGATCGTGATCGACATGAGTGAAATCCGGGCGATCTCGCCCTGTCTGTTCCGGACTTCGAAGTACCCTTTCTTCACGTCCTCCGGGCTTAGGAGAAAGAGGGCGCCTTTGTCGAATTCGTCGATGATGTGCTTCGCCATGAACTGGCCCCTCGACGGAGCGGTGATGAGCACAAAGTCGTCTCCGCCGATGTGGCCGATGAAGTCGTCCTTGACCCCGAGTTTTTCCGCCGCCCTGGTGAGGACGCCGGCGAGATGAGTGATGATCTCATCGCCCTTTTGGTATCCGAAGTAGTCGTTGAAAGCCTTGAAGTTGTCGATGTCGATGTAGAGGAACGCGTAGTCCTCTTTTCTGTTGATTCTGGCCTTCAACTCCCTCTCGATCGCCGTGTTGCCGGGAAGCCCCGTGAGGGGATTCGCTTCCTTCTGCTTGATGTTCCACTCGAGAACGTTCTTGACGCGAAGCAGAAGCTCGTCGTTCGAGTAGGGTTTGACGAGGTAGTCGTTGGCCCCGCCCTCGAGACCCACCACACGGGCGCGGTCGTCGCCTTTGGCGGAGAGCATGATGATCGGTATCTGATTCATTTTGAAGTCTTCTCGCATTTTGCGACAGACTTCATAACCGTCCATCACGGGCATCATCACGTCGAGCAATACGAGGTGGGGCTGGGCTTCCCGCACCCTGTCGAGCGCGACCTTCCCGTTCTCCGCGGTGAAGACTTGATAGCCTTCCCTCTCCAGGGTGAACTTGAGAATCTGAACGATGTGAGGCTCGTCATCGACGACGAGTATCCGGTGCGGTGAGCTGTCGAGTGTACTCATGCATCCTCTCCGTTTCGCGATCTTCCTTGGTCACAGCGAGTTGGCGCTCTCCGCGCCGCGCGGGATCGCCCACTGCTCCCGCTCACTCGAAGTCATGGCCGACGCTGCCGATGCTCAAGATGCCGTTATCTGTGGGAAACGCGTTCGAGTCAGTACGAAGTCACGTAGCATGGTATATGCCGAAGAACCCCCGCGGCAGTGAACCAGGCGGCGCGCTGCGCTACGCGGAGGGACCGGGCGGCCGGCGGATGATTCGGAGAGACACGAGAAAGAACGATGGGAAACAACAAGACACAATCGGGAAGGCGCGTCGAGGTGTGGGTGGTGGGGGTTTACCCGGTCAAAGCCAGGAGACGACGGGGCCGCGCGTAAAGACATCGAGATCGAGCTTGTCGTCCTTGCCGTGGGCGAGGTGCTTCGAGGCGGTGCAGGCGATCATCGCCCCGTTATCCGTGCAGTAACGAAGAAGGGGCGCGTGGTAAGTGATGTCAAACCGCCCGCATTCGAGGGCGAGCTTTTCCCGCAGGCGGCCGTTCGCCGCGACACCGCCGGCGAGGTACACGTGCCGCACGTGATAGCTCATGGCGCACGCGATCGTCTTTTTCACCAGGGCATCGACGATCGCCTCCTGCGCCGAGGCGGCCACGTCGGCGGTCATCTCGTCCGTGAGGGCGGCTTGGCCCTCGACGTACATCCGGACCGCCGTCTTGAGTCCGGAGAAACTGAACTCGAAGTTTTCCTGTCTCATCATCGCGCGGGGAAAATCGACCGCCGCCGCGTTTCCCGTTTTCGCCGCCTCTTCGATGACCGGCCCGCCGGGAAAACCGAGACCGAGGAGCTTGGCGATCTTGTCGAACGCCTCGCCCGCCGCGTCGTCGCGCGTGTTGCCGACCAGCTCGTATCGGCCCACGGCGTCCATCTTATAGAGACAGGTGTGCCCGCCGGACACGACGAGCACCACGGCCGGAGTGCGGAACTCTTCGCCGCCGAGCTCGTTCGAGAGAATGTGCGCCTCGATGTGGTGAACCCCGACGATGGGGCGATCGAGCGAGAAGGCGAGCGCCTTCGCGAAGCTCACGCCGACGAGAAGCGACCCGATGAGCCCGGGGCCGTTACTCACGCCGATCCCATCGATCTCCCGCACGCTGAGACCGGATTTCGAGAGAAGCGCGTTGAACACGGGGAGGAGGTTCTTCATGTGGGCGCGCGAGGCCACCTCGGGGACCACGCCGCCGTATGTCTCGTGGATAAGCTGATTGGCGGTGAGCTCGCCGACCACGCCTTCTCCGGGGGAATAGAACGCGAGTGCCGTGTCGTCGCACGAAGTCTCAATGCCGAGGACGATCATGACTTTTCGACCGCGTGATGAAAAAACCTGGGGGGCGTCACCGGAGACCGCGCGGCGCGCCTAGAGCGCCCCGTCGCCGCTCTCGCCGGTGCGGATGCGGACGGCGTCCTCGACGGGGATGATGAAGATCTTCCCATCCCCCACCTGACCCGTCCGGGCGACCTTCTGGATGACTTCGATGACCTGCTCGACCTTGTCGTCTGGAACGACGATTTCGAGCTTCGACTTGGGGAGAAAATCGACCTTGTACTCGCTCCCCCGGTAGAGCTCCGTGTGCCCTTTCTGCCGTCCGAACCCCCTCACCTCGGTGACGCTCATCCCGCGCACCCCGATTTCCATCAACGCCGCTTTGACGTCGTCGAGCTTGAAGGGCTTGATATACGCTTCGATTTTTTTCATGTGTCGCGACAGGGTTTGGGCTTCGATTTCGAACGGCCGGGGGAGAAAATCTCCGGATACGGTTGCATTCTATGCGACACGGTGACTTCTGGCAAGAAAAATGGTGATGCGCTAATATGGCCGTATGGACTTCCCGCCGGAACCGATGCGCGAGCGGCTGCTCCCGCTCATCGAAGAGATTCTCTCGGGGCCTCCGCTGCCCGACGTGGAGGCCCGCCTCGCCGCGGCCGGGTCTCCGGCGGACGCATCCACGGCCGGGCATTTTACCCGGATCTGCAAAGAGCTCGGGGGATTTCCCGGAAACGAAGAGAAGCTCGCCGTGGTTCTCGCCTCTCTCCTCGAATCCGCCCACCCCGCGGGGGCGCTTGTCAATTTTCTACGTTACACGGAGACCGTGGGCGTCTCGGGGACGTTCCTCAACACGCTCGCCGAGGCAAGGCCGCTCCGCGACGTTCTCGCCGCGGTCTTCGGCGCGAGCGCTTACATGTCGGACATCATCATCCGCAACCCCGGCTACCTCTACTGGCTGATGGAAAAGGGAACCTGGGACGAAGAGGAGACCGCGTCCACATTCGAACAGGCGCTCCGTCTCGACACCGCAAAGTTCGGCACGGCGGAGGGGAGGCTGAACGCCACGCGGCGCTTCCAACGGCGAATGCTTCTCAAGATTGGCGTGAAGGACCTCGTCGGCGAAGCGGACATCGAAGCGACGACCTCGAAACTGAGCGATCTCGCGGAGGCGATCGTTCGCGTCGTTCTCGAGATCCTGTGGAGCGACCTCGCTTCGCCACCGGCGCCTCGCGGCTTCTGCGTCCTCGCCCTCGGCAAACTCGG
>Ga0315286_10000495_pt1 | contig 33335 bp, 28 predicted proteins | sample YL17G10_0_MG_FD_205038 | JGI IMG/M metagenome (GOLD analysis project Ga0315286, IMG submission 205038) | Sediment microbial communities from Yellowstone Lake, YNP, Wyoming, USA - YL17G10_0 | ecosystem: Environmental > Aquatic > Freshwater > Lake > Sediment | place: USA: Wyoming | collected... | reverse complement strand
GTTTGGGTCGTCGTCGCGCGGCGGGGACGCATCGCTCTTCGCAACATGGTGCCTCGGGGAAGCGACCTCGTCGAAGCCGTCCAGAACATGGCATTCCATATGGGAGTGCGTAAAGAGAGACCGGCGTGCGGCGCGTACGATTACACGCAGAAGGCCGAGTACTGGGCGGTCGTGTGGGGGACGTGGGTGATGGCGATCACCGGATTCATTCTCTGGATCCCGACGCTTGCCACGAGCTGGCTCCCCGCCTGGACCGTCCGCGTCGCCGAGGTGGTTCATTTCTACGAGGCGATACTCGCCGTCTCCGCCATAGTCATCTGGCACTTCTTCTATGTGATCTTCATGCCCGGCGAGTACCCGGTGAGCACGATCTGGCTCAATGGACGGATGCCGGCGAAGGAGTGGAAGGAGATGCACCGGCGCGAGTACCTCGAAACCGGCGACGACGCCGTCGTCGATCCATCGACTACGGAAAAGAGTCGCGGCACGGCTCGAGTCCCCCGTGCGCCGAAAGAATGAGCGGCCGACCAGACAACGCGGACCCGAAGGGCCGACGCCGTCGAATCCAGGCGGGATGCTAGTTCGTGAATCAATTCTCAAGCTCTGCGTGTCGCGCAGCAACACCATGAGTGGTTAGGCAACCCGAACAACATTCGCGCATTAGCGCGTCTCCTCAGCCATTTAGTGATTGACTAACAACCACGGTCCCCAGTAGAATCGCACCCAGCTGAAAACTCTGCCTCCCAAGAACGAATTGCCAGAGAGGTTCGCCTTGCGTCTGAGTCGGATTTGTTTTATCGCCCTCTCCGTTCTCGTCGTTTTTTGCGTCACTTCCGTCTTTTCGCTCCAACGCAGCGCGGCAAAAGACTACCCGCGGATCACCAAAGAGTGTCTGGACTGTCACGACGACGTGCGTGAGTCCCTCGTGGGGTCGGTTCACGAAATCGTCGTGGACTCGGAGACACCCCGCGTCTGGTGTACCGGTTGTCACCCCGGCGCCGAGGAGCACATGCAGGACCCCGAATCGAGCCGGCCGTTCAATCCACAGTCCGCCGATGTCTTGACGGCTGCGGGGACGTGTTCGGGGTGCCACACGAACGATCATCAACAGAACATGCAGGAGTGGAACGTTCACGCGCGGGGCGGCGTCAACTGCACCGGCTGCCACAAAGTTCATTCGAACAAGCGCCCGAACCTTTTGAAGAAGGAAGAACCGGCGCTCTGCGTCGATTGCCATCCGAAAACCGAGGGTGATTTCGCCAGGTCCTTCCGGCACCCCGTGTTCGACGGCGTCATGAAGTGTACGGAGTGTCACCTTTCACTCGACCTGACACACAGAGATCTCGAGTTCCGCGGGACGGGAGAAGTGTGCTTCAAATGCCACAACCAGTTCCAGGGACCGTTCCCGTTCGAGCACCAGGCCACCGTGGATTACTCCACCGAAGAGGGCGGGTGTATGAATTGCCACGAAGCCCACGGCTCGGACGTGCCGCGGATGCTCACGCAGAGCTACGAGGGGCCGCATTATGAGTTGTGTGCGCAGTGTCACGTGGTCCCGAAACACCAGATGAACAGTTACCATGGCGCCCAGTGGGCCGGTAGGGCCTGCAACGAGTGCCACGTGGACATCCACGGGTCGTATTACAACAGGTTCTTTCTCACCCCGGCCCTTGAGGCACAGGGATGCGCCACGCTGGGTTGTCACGATTTCTAGACGGCGGGGTTGGATCGATGAACTCTTCGAAGAGGATTCTCGTTTTTGCGGTGACAATGATCCTGGCGTTCGCGGCGTCGGCGTCGGCCACGAACATCGAGGGGACGATCAAGCTGGGCGGAGTGATCGTGGATGAGGACGCCGGTGACCTCTCGGTCATGCAGGAGACGTACAATATTTACGAAGGGTTTTCAGCGACACAGCTCAAGCTCAACGGCAACTTGAGCCCGAAAACGTACTTCACACTCAGCCTCAACGACATCAACCTCGACAACCGCAAGAGCGACTTCGAATTCTGGGTTCCCGGACGGTTCAGGTTCTTCACCAGGTACGATCAGCACCGCCAGGTGTTCGATCCGGACCGCGTGGTGAACTCCAGCCGGAAGGACCTTCGATTCGGGGCTTGGCTGAACCCATCGGAGTGGTTCACCCTCTCAGCCGATTACGACCGGCAGACGCGTGACGGAGAGCGTCTCGGGTTTCCCACGGGGACAGCGAGCGAGCTGGGCGAGGGATACGACGACGTCTTGCAGACGGGAAGGGTCGAGGGCGAGTTCAGGAAGGGACAGAGGGCTCTGGCGGTCGCTTACGATTTCTCCGACTACTCGGACAACAACACGGACATCAGGGACCGCTTCGGCTATGTCGTCTCGGCCCGTCTGCGGATGGCTGGTGTTTTCACCGACAAGGTCACCCATCTTCTCAGGGGGGCCTACGGGAAACGCGAGATCACCAACCTCGACACGGACTACATCCTTCAGAATTTTCAATACACGGGCGTCGCGGTGCCGATCCGCCAGATCCAGCTGAAGTACAACTTCTATGCGGGCCGTGTCGACGACAAGTCCACGCAGCTCAAGACGGATAACTTCAGGAACAATTTCGACGTGACGTATTTCTACCCGAAGGGTGCGGTGTTCGGCGGTTACGGGTACGAGATGAACGACAACGACAAGTCTCTCACGAGCTACAATACGTACCGGGTGGGCGGGTCGTTCCGCGGGCCGAGCGACCTCACCGCCAAGGTCGAGTACGCCAACCGGTCGAAGAAGGACGAGGAAAAGCTGACGCTCTTGCAGGACGTCGAGGTGGCGACCTTCGTTGCGAAGCTCCAGGTGAGCCCGGTGAAGGATCTCACGATCGGCGCGAGCTACAAGGACCGGCAGCGGGAGTTTTCCGACATCGAGGTCGAATCCGAGGGGCAAAGCGCCAATGTCTATTGCCGGTACTCCTACGGCGTGTGGGGGAGCGTCGGCGCCGAGTACACGTACGCGAACGACGATTACGACAACCGGGTGAGCGGCTTCGAGACCGAGAGCCACATCGTCACCGGGAGGGCCTATCTCGAGCGGATTAAGAACCTCAGGCTCGGCGGCGGGTTGACCTATCTCGACGTGGGCAAGGATCTCGACATCGAAAAGTCGATTCTCTTCGTCGAGGCGGCGTACACCGTCGCCGATGTTTATCACGTGGAAGTGAAATACAACGTTTACAACTACGACGACTATGTTCTTTTGGATCGATACTACACGGCGAACATTGTCTGGATCAATGTCGCCTATGATTTTGATTTCCAGAAAGAGTAGGTTGTGGCGCGAGTGTTTGGTCTCGTAGAGTCGGAGGGTTGACCATGAACATGATGGGCAAATGGATTGGGCTCGGCTTGTTGGTTGTTGCCGTTGGTTTCGTGGCGGCGTGCGAGCGGACGATCACCTACACCGAGGAAACAACGCCACCGGCGAATTGCTTCGGCTGTCACAGTGATCAGAATACGGCTTTAGTGGCCGCCGAGGCGCAGTGGTCGAACTCGCAGCACGCGAGCGGCGACAACATCGATCGCAACACGATCCTGTTTGGCACACCGTGCGTGGGTTGCCACACCAGCGAAGGGTTTGTCGCGAGGGTAACGACCGGTCAGATACCGGCGATAGTCGAAAACCCGACGGCGATACACTGCTTCACTTGCCACGCGCCTCACACGAACGGCAACCTCTCGCTCAGGATAGCGGAGGTTCAGACGCTGAAGAACGGAGAGTCTTACGACTTGAAAGAGGCGAACATCTGTGTGGCGTGTCATCAGGCTCTCAATAACGTAAACACCTACGTGGCAAAGAGCGAGGTCAAGCTCAGCGAACACTGGGGCCCGCACCACGGTGTTCAGGCGGACATGCTCCTCGGGACGAACGGGTACGAGTACGCGGGTTACGAATACGAACAGATGACCTTCCACAAGGCGGCGACGGATAACGGGTGTCTGGATTGCCATTTCGAGACGACCCGCAACTACGTCCTTGGAGGACACTCTTTCAACATGGCCTACGAGGCCGAAGGCGGGGAAGAGGCGATCAACACCGCGGGGTGTAACGTCGACGACTGCCATGCCGGAGACCTCGAGGATTTCAACTTCGACAACGTTCAGGAGGATGTCGGAGCGCTTCTAGCCCAGCTAAGGACGGTCCTGATCGATGCCGGTTTGCTCGTGTATTACGCGGATGAAGACGTGTGGCTTCCGCCCGACGGGAAAACGGTTCTCTCGCTTAGCCAACCGGGCGATTCAGCGGGTGCCGTGTGGAACTATTTGATCGCGGAGGACGATAGGAGCGAAGGAGTCCATAACTCCAAGTATATCAGAGGGCTGCTCGAGTCCTCGATCCAGTTCATGCAGCCGGTGAACTCGACCGCGCCGTCGGTAGCGGCGGGAGAGAACCGGAAGACGGCTCAATAGCGAAGTCCGTTGCGAAAAGCTCTGGAGGGGCGGCCCGTAGCTCAGTGTGCAAGACGGTGAGTTCGGCTGCCCCTTCTTTATTGATGAATGGCGCGCCCGAACGCGCCGCCGGTCGGTCCGGGAAGGGAACCGAGACGGCGCGCCGGTCGAGGTGGCACCGTGACGGTGAATCGGCGTCAATTCGTAAACATTCTTCTCGGAGGGGGATTGCTGGGTTGGCTCGGTAGCGTGCTCTATCCGGTGATTGCCTATCTCCAGCCGCCAAAGATCCCCGAGGCGAGCGTCCAATCCGTGAAGGCGGGTCTCGCCTCGGGTTTCCCCGCGAATTCGGGTCAGATCGTCAAGTTTGGCAGGAAACCGGTCGTTCTCATCCGGACGGACACCGGCGATTTCCGGGCGTTCTCGGCGACCTGCACACACCTCGAGTGCATCGTACAGTATCGGACGGATCTCAAACAGATCTGGTGCGCGTGCCATAACGGCCGCTACGATCTTCGGGGACGCAACGTGTCGGGTCCACCGCCGAGGCCGCTCGATGAGTACGCCGTCAAAGTGGTGTCCGACGAAATCTACGTAACCAAACAGGCGGACGCGAGCTGATGAACCCCAAGAGGAAGCTGCACGAGAAGCTCTTCTCCTGGTTCGACGACAGGTTCGAGATCTCTCCCCTCGTCGAATTCATGCGGCACAAGCAGGTCCCGGTACACCGGCACACCATCTGGTACTACATGGGCGGCGTGACGCTTTTTCTCTTCGTCGTCCAGGTCATGAGCGGAATCCTCCTCGTTCTCTATTACAAAGCCGACGAGAACGCCGCTTTCGAGAGCGTGCGGTTCATCATGACCAAGGTGCAATTCGGCTGGCTCGTGCGCTCGATCCACAGCTGGTCCGCCAACCTGATGGTGTTTTTCGTCTTCGTGCACATGTTCAGCACGTTTTTCACGAGGGCTTACGCAAAGCCCCGGGAACTGACGTGGATAACGGGCTTCGTGCTCCTCGTGCTCGCCCTTGGGTTTGGGTTCACCGGGTATCTCCTCCCGTGGAACGAGCTCGCCTTTTTTGCGACGAAGGTCGGGACGGATATCGTGGGAGCAATCCCCCTGGTGGGCGATCCGTTGAAGATTGTGTTGAGAGGTGGGGAAGACGTCACCGGCGCGACTCTTTCGCGTTTCTACGCGATACATATCGCGATACTCCCGGCGCTCTTTACCGTCCTGTTGGGGCTCCACCTCCTTTTTGTCCAGCGCCAGGGAATGCACGAACCGGAACACATTGCGGCGCTCCCAACGGAAAAGAAGAGGATGCTCCCCTTTTTTCCAAACTTCCTGCTTCGCGATGTTCTGCTCTGGTTCGTCGTACTGAACGTCCTGCTCTGTCTCGCCGTTTTTTTCCCCTGGGGACTGGGTGAGAAAGCGGATCCGTTCTCGTCGGCGCCAGCGGGGATCCGGCCGGAATGGTACTTCATGTTTATGTTCCAGACGCTCAAACTGATCCCCGCTCATGTCTTCTTTCTCGAAGGCGAAGTTCTGGGGATCGTGGCGTTCGGGCTCGCCGGGTTGGCGTGGCTGCTGGTGCCGTTCTGGGGACGCGGATTTTCGCGGGCCGACAGACGGGCGGGGATGACGCTGGTGGGAGTCGCGGCGATCGTCTACATCGCCGTTCTTACGGTCGTGGGATATCTACTGTAAGGTGATGCGAACCGTGGGCGACAGGGTACTAAAATCGTTCGTGGCGCTTCCGGGGATAGTTTTATTTCTGGCCCTCATCGTCGGTTCGAGCCTCGCGCAGGACCCTTGGGAATCGCTGAAGAGCGATCAGTGTGTCCGCTGTCACACCGAGGACGAGATGCTTCCCGCGGACCTGTCGAAGGAGGATGTCCATCTGCGGCCGGGGCTCTCCTGCGCCGGTTGTCACGGGGGAGACGCGACGGCGGAGGATGGAGACGCGGCGATGTCGCGGGAGGCGGGATTCGTCGGGGTGCCTTCGAAGCGGGAAATCCCGGCGTTCTGCGGGAAGTGCCACTCGGACATCAACGTCATGCGGCGGTTTCTGCCGAGGGTGGCCACCGACCAAGTCGAACAGTACTGGACGAGTCAGCACGGCCATCTCCTCGCGAAAGGGGACGAGAAAGTCGCCGATTGCACGAGCTGTCACACGGCGCACGGGATTCTCCCCGCGAGCGACTCCCGGTCCACTGTTTATCCATTGAATGTCCCGTTGACCTGCAAACGCTGCCACAGTGACCCCGACCACATGAAGGAGTACGGAATCCCCGTCGATCAGTTCGACAAGTTCGCTCGGAGCGTCCACGGCGCCGCTCTTCTGGAGAGGCAGGACACAGGGGCTCCCGCGTGCAACGACTGCCATGGGAACCACGGCGCGACGCCGCCGAACGTCACATCGATCACGCAGGTTTGCGGTCAGTGTCACGTGAACAACCTCCAGTATTTCTCCGAGTCGAAAATGGCGGAGCCGTGGGTTCAAGAGGGTTTTCACGGGTGCGAAGAATGTCACGGGAACCACGAGGTCGTAAAGACGTCCGACGACATGGTGGGGACCGGGAAAGGAGCGGTATGCGCGAAGTGTCACGACGAGGGGGACAAGGGGTTCGAGGCCGCTAGGGGAATCCGAGGTCTGCTCGCGGGGCTCACGACGTCGTACGATGAGGCCGAATCGATGCGCCGCGACGTGCACAGAAGAGGGATGGAAGACGACGAAATCGCGTTTCTGCTCCAAGAAGCCCACCAGGATCTCGTCCAGGCCAGAACGCTCGTCCACACGTTCGACCCCGTGCGCGTTGGGGAGAAAACCCAGGAAGGGCTGGGGAGGGCCGTGAGGGCCCGTGAACTGGCCATCGGACAGGTAAGAGAGTATGGGATCCGCCGGCTCGGGTTTGGCATGGCCACGGTCTTCATAACCCTGCTCGTCGTCGCGCTCTACCTCAAGATACGCCAGATGGAAAGGAAGTGATGTTTGGTCTGGCTAACTCCGCCACACACTCGGGCGGAACCACCGTTTGACAGCATGCCGTGCCTTTTGTTATCGTTTATAGGCGACTTTTTCTGGCAAACCAACCCTTAGGGAGGGGATTGTCCATGCGTAAGACTTGGATCAACCTGATCGTCGCGACAGTCGCCGTCGCCGCGGTTCTCTATGCGGTGGCGGGACCCGCCGCGTCGGCAGAGACCCAGCGGATGTACGTCGGCGTAGCGAAATGCAAGACATGCCACAAGACCGACGCGCAGGGTGCGCAGTTCCCCCTGTGGGAAAAGAGCTCGCACGCCAAGGCGTTTGCGAATCTCGCCGGCGAAAAGGCGAAGGCCATCGCGAAGGAGAAGGGCATCGAGGATCCTCAGAAGGCGGATGCCTGTCTCAAATGTCACGTGACCGGCCACGGCGTGGACGCGAAGTTCCTCGGGGAGGGCTTCCTCGCGTCGGACGGGGTGCAGTGCGAGGCGTGCCACGGAGCCGGGGGGGACTACAACAAGATGGCGACGATGAAGTCGCTCGCCAAGGGTGAGATCGAACCCGCCTCGGTCGGACTCGTTCTCCCCGACGCGAAGACCTGCACGAAGTGCCACAACGATGGAAGTCCGACGTTCAAGGGATTCGAATTCGAAAAGATGGCGCCCAAGATCGCCCATGCGATCCCCGCGGAGCGGAAGGCGCAGTACAAGACAAAGTAAGCGGGGCTGGGGCGTCCCTGTTGTCCGTCGAGTCGTGATCGACATTCTGGGGCCTGCGGTAGTCGCAGGCCCCTTTTTTTGGGGTGGCGGCGTGCGCTTGCGCACGCTGGCGTCTCTTACTTGTAGCCAAACAGAACCGAGTAGATGATCAACCCGATGAGCGTTACGCCGACGGCAAGAAACGTGTAGCCGATAACCCGAATCGCGAGTGCCCGTCTTTTCGAGATCTGCGTTTTCACCACGAGCTTTCTCAACTCGCGGTTTGCCGTCAGCCGCGCGTACTCCGACGGGCGGTCCTTCTTGTATTCATCCAGTCGGACGAGACCCGTGAAAACGACCGTATCCATCGGGAATGCTTCGGGTCTGAGGTGCGTGTTGAAAAAGTGGATGGTGAAGATGAAACCAACGGCAAGGAGCGCCTCGTCGCTGTGGATGATCGTCGCGACGTTGATGAAAGAGCCGGGGAGAATCTTGGTGAAGAGTTCGGGGAACCAGAGCATCAACCCCGACGCTCCGATCACCGCCACACCCCAGAACACGGCGAGATAGTCGAACTTTTCCCAATAGGTCCAGCGGCCGTATTCCGGTCTGGGGCCCGCCCCGAAAAACCATTTGAGCGTCCCGAAGAAATCCCTGACGTCCTTTCTGGTGAACATCAGCGAATTCTCGCCGAGGAGCAGTTCGCGCCAGGAGAGCCGCTTCGTCCGTCTCATGCGGAAAAGAGAGACAAGGTGAAACACGAAATACCCGAACGTGACCGTCGCGGCCATCCGGTGGATCACTCCAGCGATCCGCACGCCGCCAAGCAAACCGGCCAGCGCCTGCGCCCAGGGCATAGAGGAGAACTTGAGCACCATCCCGGTAAGCGCGAGCGACATGAAGCTTGCGATGACAAAGAGGTGCGTGAGCCGCTGGGCGCGCGTGAACCGCCGGATATAGTAGGGTGAAGGCTCCTCCTTGGCGTGTTTCCTCCTCTCCCTTAGTTGTCTGAACGAACGGGGAAGCCAGAGGATCGTGTGCAGTCCGAAGAACGAGAAGACTCCCAGGAGGAGCAGGGTCATCGCCCAGTACGTGTAGAAAAGGAACGGGTACTTGTCCGGATCGTGGTGCGTGGCGTGTGTGAGGTATCCCGTAAACCTCATGTTTGCGTCGTCATGACACTGCTGACACGTCGCCACGATGTTCTTGAGCCCCACCGAAGAGTTCGGGTCGTCCGTGGCGAGAATCTCGTGCGCTCCGTGACAGTCCGAGCACTTCGCCGCCTCGCGATACCCCAACCGGTAAGCCTTGCCGTGCATCGTGTCGAAGTAGGTTTCGCTCAGGTCCTTGTGGCACGATCCGCACTGCTGCGTGACCTCGGCGATGAAGGCGTCCTGCTCAACCTCGCTGATAGTGTGGGGAGAGTGACAATCCGCGCAGTTGGGGAGCCTCTCGTTCTTCCCGGGCTGGCCGGTGTAGTGGACGCTCTTTATGAACTCCTTGTAGATCCCCCGGTGGCACGACGCGCACGTAGCCGGGACGTTCGTCGGGTAAACGGTCGAACGGTCGTCCGTCCGCCCGAGAACGAGGTGGGATCCGTGACAATCGATACAGACGGCGCTGGGGAGAAGCCCTTTCTCGATGAGCCCCCTCCCGTGGACGCTCCTCGAGTAGTCGGTGAAAGCCGCCTTCTGCGAGAGATCGGCGGCAAGCGACGCCCGGCCGCCCGTGCGGTGACAGTTCCCACACAGGGCGGGGACCGCCGCCCGAAACGTCGGGCTCGATTCATCGCCGTGGTTCTTGACGGCGTGATCGCCGTGGCACGTCGTGCAGTACGGCGCTTGTTCGACGCCCCTGGCGTGCGCGCGCCCGTGACCGCTCGCCGTGTATTCTTCGGAGACCTTCGCGTGGCAATTCGAACAGTCGGCTTTCCCCGCCGGCTCGCACGGTCGGTGGAGACGCGGATCGATATCCGAGTGGCACTTCACGCAAGGGATGTTCTCGTGGGCCGAGCCGGCGATCACCGACCGGTCGACGGTGAGAGAGAGAGTATCCCCCTTGACGATCTTGAATAGCCCCGGTTTCTCGTGACACTTCAGACAGTCTCTGTCGGATATCGTGAGGGCGACCGACTCCTTTCGCGCCTTGTGAGGGAGGTGACAATCGGTGCAGGCGGGGATCGCACCCGGCTCTTTCTCCCAGAGCTCGCCGCGGATGACCTTTTCGTGGACAACCTCGATCATCGAGTGGCACTTCATGCACGTCGAGGCGATATTGCGCGCCGATGTCGAAGCTCTCGGCTCGGTGTGGGGGAGAATGAGGTGCGCGCCATGACAGTCCGCGCAGGCGGCGGTGACGATCAAGCCCTTCTTGAACAAGCCCTCGCCGTGGATGCTTTCGCTGTAGTTCTCGATGATATTGTGCTCGCCGATGTCGTAGACCCGGGCGACCGGCGCACCCTCCCGGTGACACCCCCCGCACATGTAGGGAACGTTCGTCTTGTAGGTGGGGGACCGGGGGTCTTTCGGGGAGAGAATGTCGTGCACCCCGTGGCACTCCGAGCAATTCGGCGCGTAGGGGGCGTGTCGTTTGAAGGCCTGCCCATGGATGCTCTCGTCGAAGTCGACCTGGATCTCGTCGTGACAATTCCCGCACGTCACCGGCTGGAGATTCTCTTCGTGGGGGAGCTCCTCGACGTCGGCGTCCTGGTGGCAATCCACGCACTCGAGCCCCTTGTGGACCGATGCGGAGAAGAGCTTCTCATCCACGAAGAGCGAGACCGTCTTGCCTTGCCTCTGTTTCGTGAGGGTCTTGTCGGAGTGACATTCGAAGCACGCCGCCTTGTCGGCGGCTCGGGGGCCAAGCGGCGGACAGAAAGCGAGCCCAAAGGCGAGAAGAGAGAGGATGAGTCGGCGCTTCATCGCGGATCGTTCAAGGCTGGGTTCCCGTGTGGCACTCGAAACACGCCGTCTCGCGCCACTCCTCGCCGATGTCTTCCGGATGGACGAACTCAAGCCCGTCCGGCGTGTCCGCCATCTGCGCCCGGTCGCCGCTACCCTGCGTCATGATGACGTGACAGCTCGAGCAGTCTCTGCTGATCGCCCGTCCGGTCTCATCCACATGCTCCCCGTCGTGACAGCGCATGCAGCCGGGGTAAATGAAATGCCCGATGTTGTCCGGATAACGGTCCCATCGAACTTTCATCTCGGGGAACATGTTCTGGGCGTAGTAATCCTGTGTGACCGCGATCGCCCGGTCCAGGACCCCGCGGTTCGATTCGAGCACTTCGGGGTGCTTTTCCCTGTAGAATGCGGTGATCTTGTCGGCAATGGAGGCCGACGCCTCTTCTTCGGTCTGGTATTCTCCCGCCATCGCCTCCACTCCGATCCTCTTGATCCCGGGAAGGTTGGGATCGATCTGGCCTGTTACGATCGCGCGGTCGACCAACTGATCGGGAGCGTTGTACTTGTGGCTCGGCCGGTTGTGGCAATCCACGCAATCCATCCGGCGGATTTCCGAGGCCTGGATCTCCTCCTTGCCGAGGGCCGCTTTTTCGTCCTGATACACGGTGACGGTGCCGTCGGGCCTCGTCACGCGGACCCAAGAAATGTCCTGGCGCCGCTCGTCGCGGGCGATGTACTCGATCTTGACGGATATGTTCATGTGCCAATGAATCCCGCCGGTTTCGGTGAGTTTGGGTTCGCCTCCACCGGTCTTGACGAGCATGCTCACCGGCCAATGTGTGTTCTCGTCGCCGTACATATAGTGGTCGAACCGGCGGGTCTGGTTGCCGAAGAACTTCGCCGGCCAGTGGCACTGTTCGCAGGTTTCCTGCGCGGGGCGGAGGCTCTTGATCGGCGTGGGTATCGGCCGGGGGTAGACGTTGGCGATCGTCGCATACACCTGGTAGAGACCGGAGAGCTTCGATTTCGCGTACCAACCGGCTCCGGGTCCGACGTGGCACTCCGTGCACGCGACTCTGGCGTGGGGCGAGTTCTGATACGCGGTGTGTTCCGGCTTCATGATGACGTGGCAGGTTTTTCCACAGAAGGTCACGGATTCGGTGTAGTGGAATGCCTGGTACCCGCCGATGCCCCCGATCAACACAAACGCCATCGTCCCGAAGGCAAAAACGAAGAACGCGTTCCGATGGGTACGCAGGTTGAGATCGATGTAGGGCCACTGGGGGCCTGACGCCTGTCCCGTTTCCTTTATTATTCGCTTCCGGCGGGCCATCCCGATCGGGATCAAGACGAGTCCGAAGACGAGTATTGGGGGGAGGACCATGTAAACGAAAATCCCGAGATATGGATTTCCCGTCTTTTGAAACGCTTGGAACGCGAGGAGGATGACGATCAACGCCGCGATGCCCGCGGCGATGACCGCTCCCGCGATGCTGATCGGGTTGTATGCAAGCCTGGGAAATCTGAGGCGCGTCATGGAAATGGACTCCGGATTATAATCGCCCGCGGTCCTGGAGAGCCGCAGGGCGGAAAATGGGTGGGCCGCTCCCCGTTCGCTGGTTACGCACGTTCAAATTCTCACAAGTTGGCGCTGTTTGTCAAGGCGGTTGGGACGAGAACGGCTTGTGCCTACTTGGGTTGCCGAAGTCAGCGTCGCGCGCGGATCACTGGTGGGCTGGCGGGCCCGCACGGACCCAGCGCTCCGCTTCGCTCGGCTTCCCGCCGCGGTGGGTGATCCTCGCTCGCTCCCGCGAAGGGTCCGTGCGGGCCCGCCAGCCTACTTCACCGAACGTCACGTCTTCGTCTTCAACCACCGAAGCCGGTGACCCGCGAGGAGCTTGATGAGGATGACGCCGGCGATGAATCCGCCGATGTGGGCGAACCACGCGACGCCGCTTTCCTGTACACCCGTTGAGAGGGAGGCGACGCCGCTAAAAATTTGCAGCACGAACCAGAAGACGAGAAGCACCCCCGCGGGGACGTGGATCACCCGTATGAAAAACCCGAGAAAGACGAGAGTGAGCACGCGCGCGCGGGGATGGGCGACGAGGTAGGCGCCGAGCACGCCGGAGACCGCTCCGCTCGCGCCGACGGTGGGGACGACCGACCCCGGGTCGGTGAGGATATGCCCAAGTGCGGCAACGAGCCCGCAGACGAGATAGAAGACGAGAAACTTTATCGGCCCCAACAAATCCTCGATGTTGTTCCCGAAGATCCAGAGGTAGAGCATGTTCCCGATGAGATGGAGAAACCCGCCGTGGATGAACATGGAGGTGAGAAGCGTCAGTTGAATGACCGGCGGCCCCGGCGCGTGAACGATCGGCCCGGCCGCGACTCCGCCGGTGAGGTCCGCGAACTGTGTGATTTCATACGGGATCATCCCGTACCCCGCGACGAATGAATTCAAACCGGGGCCGAGCATGAGCTCGTACACAAACACGATCGCGTTGGCGGCGATGAGACCAACGGTCACGAACGGAAAGCGTTCCGTGGGGTTCGAGTCTCTGAGAGGGAAGAGCACGCCGGGGTGTCACCTCTTGTGCGCGTTCGAACGGATCGCTTCGATGACTCGCTCCACCCGATGCAGGCGGTCGCCCCGTTCGATCTTTCTCGCGAGGAGCATCGTCTCGAGGAGCGAAAGAGACTCCGTGTCGTCGACGTCGTACCAAGGGGGAAGAACCCCGCATGAGAGTCCCAGTCTGTCCACGCGCCGAAGAGTGTCGCGGAGCACGTCCGTTCCGCCCCATGTGATGTCCTGGAATATCTCCGGGACGGACTTCTTGAGCCCGACGAGATAATAACCGCCGTCCAATGTCGGTCCGAGCACCACGTCCTTATGCTTCAGCTTGATGAAGGCCCGCTTGATGTATGCGAGGGGCAGGTCGGGGCTGTCGGACCCGATGACGCAGGCGGGAGTGCCGTCCGTGTCGATCAAGTCGCGAAAAGCGTTGACGAGTCTCTCCCCGAGCGAGTCGCCGTCCTGCCGGACGAGAAGGGCCCTCGCCGGGAGCAGGCCCTCCAGCGCGCCCTCATCCGATCCGGTGTAGAAAACGGTCGAGGACACCTTCTTCAGCTTGGCTAGCCGGACGAACAAATCGGCGAGAAACGCCCGGTAAAGCTCGCACGCTTCCAGAGGGGTCAGTGGAGGCGCGAGCCGGGTCTTGACCTCTCCGGGCACGGGGGTTCTTACGAAGATGCCGAGTTTTTTGTAGCGCACGTCGATTTTCTCGTCGGACATCGGTTATTGGGCGTGATCGTCCCCGGATAGTATCACGCTGGACCCCTTCGTCCAATAGGCGACGGAGGGTCCGCGGCTCGTCCCGCGGGATCATGTGCAGCGCCCTCTTTGTGCCGCGAAGTGGCGCGCCGCGAGCGGTTTTCGCGCGCCGTAGCGGGGCCAAAATCTCTTGACAACAATGGAGGTTATACCTACCTTGAATGGACTTATTGTGAAAGGATACACATATTCCACCCCGGCACTCGTGCCCGGGAGAGATCGCGCCCGGCACTCCGTGTGAATCAACCCGATATTTTCGCAATCCATGCCGCTTGGTCTGAAATACTTGCCGCTGGTGATCTTGTTCTTCCTCGCCGTCGCCATCCCCCTGGCGCTGGTGACGATCGCGGGACGCGCCGGCCCCAAACGGCCGACGCCGAAGAAACACACCCCGTTCGAGAGCGGGGTCGATCCCGTCGGAGACGCCCGCGGGCGGTTCTCCGTGAAGTTCTTTCTTATAGCGCTCCTGTTCCTTATTTTTGATGTTGAAACCGTTTTTGTCTTTCCCTGGGCCGTGCTCTTCCGGCACCTCGGGTGGTTCGGTTTCATCGAAATGGCGATTTTCCTCGTGATCATGCTCGTCGGGCTTTTCTACGTGTGGAGGAAAGGAGCTCTGGAATGGGAGTAAGTGAAAAAGGAATCCCGCTTACAAAGCACGAAACCGGGCTCATCACCACGCGGATCGAGGAAGTGATCCGCTGGGGCCGGAAGTACTCGCTCTGGCCCCTTCCTTTCGGAACGGCGTGTTGCGCGATCGAGTTCATGGCCGTGGCTTCGAGCGTGTTCGACATTTCCCGTTTCGGCGCCGAGCTCGTGCGGTTCTCGCCCCGACAGTCGGACCTCATGATCGTCGCGGGGACGATCAACTACAAGCTCGGCCCCGTTCTCAGAAGGATCTACGACCAGATCTGCGAGCCGAAATACGTGGTGTCTATGGGGGCGTGCGCGTGCTCGGGCGGTTTTTACGACAACTACGCGACGATCCAGGGGATCGATCAGATCGTCCCCGTCGACGTCTTCATCCCCGGGTGCCCGCCGCGGCCCGACGCCATCTTGAGCGCCCTTTTGAAACTCCAGGAGACAATCGACAGAGAACCTCAAATGGGGCCGCGCCGGCCGATTACGGAACATGGAAAAACTCGATAACATCATCGAGGCGCTCCGCCACGATCTAGCGGAGGCCGTGGAGGCCGTGGATCGCCCGTACGGCGACGCCGTCCTGACCGTGTCCAGAACCCGCGTCCACGACGTTCTCTCGGGTCTCAAGACCCGGGGGTTCGATCTCCTTCTCGATATCGCCGGTGTGGACGGTCTTCATCTGGGCGGTAGAGAGCGGTTCGAGGTCGTATACATCCTCTACTCGCTCCGCGACGATCTCCGCGCCCGCGTAAAGGTGTTCGTGCCCGAAGGGGACATGACGCTTCCCACGGCGACGGATCTGTGGCAGTCGGCGAACTGGGCGGAGCGCGAGGCGTACGACATGTTCGGATTCAATTTCGAGGGGCACCCGAATCTCGTCCGGATCCTCTGCCACCGCGAGTTCGTCGGACACGCGCTGCGCAAGGATTATCCGATGATGAAGGGGCAGTGGGCGACCGGTACGAGCGACCTGAGACCCGACATCGAGCGGGAATGAACACGACAACTCACGGAAAACGCATGGAAGAGAATCGAATCGACAATCCCAAACCCGGGTTCGAAGACCCGTCACCCGGTGTGGATCTCGATATCGCGGACGAGACCGCGCTCGAGGATCTCGGCACGGAGCCGATGTTCATCAACATCGGACCGACCCACCCCGCCACCCACGGGACGTTCCGGGTTTTCTGCAAGCTCGACGGGGAGCGGATCGAGAAGGCGGCGGTGGAAATCGGGTATCTCCACCGCGGTTTCGAGAAAATCGTCGAGACCAAGCACTACACCCAGGTGATCCCCTACACCGACCGCTTGAACTACTGCAGCGGGCTGGTGAACAACGTCGGGTACTGCAAGGCGGTGGAGCGGATGCTCGGGGTGACGATCACCCCGCGCACCGAGATCATCCGAGTGATCATCTGCGAGATCCAGCGGATTATGGATCACATGATCTGCGTGTGCGCGAACCTCGTCGACATCGGCGCGCTGACGAACTTCTGGTATTTCTTCAACGCCCGCGAGAAGCTGAACGACCTTCTCGAGGCCCTCACCGGGGCGCGACTCACGTACTCTTATACCCGTATCGGCGGGCTTGCCTGGGACCTCCCCAAGGGGTTCGAGGAAAACGTCAAGACGGTGATGAAGGAAGTCCCGAAGGCCATCAAGGATGTCGAGGGGCTCATCAAGAAGAACCGGATCTTCATTGACCGGACGCGGGACGTCGGCGTGATGGGCGCCGATGACGCGGTGAGCTTCGGTTTCACCGGGCCGTGTCTTCGGGCAAGCGGGGTCAACCACGACCTGAGAAAAAAGAAACCTTACTACCACTACGACGAGTTCGAGTTCGACGTCCCCGTCGGCGAGAGGGGCGACGTCTACGACAGGATCTTCGTCCGGATGGAAGAGATGAAGCAGAGTTACCGGATCGTCGAGCAGGCTTTGAAGATTCTTCCCGGCGGCCCGATCAACATCGACGACAAGAACATCATGCTTCCGGACAAGGACAGAGTTCATTCGTCGATGGAAGAGCTCATCAACCATTTCAAGCTGATCATCGAGGGGATAAAACCGCCGGCCGGGGAGATCTACGACGCCATCGAGGCGCCCAACGGCGAGCTTGGGTTCTACATCATCAGCGACGGTTCGGGCAAGCCCTACCGGATCAAATGCCGGCCGCCGTGCTTTTATCTGATGAACGGGCTAAAAAAGCTCATCGAAGGACACATGGTGGCCGACATCGTGGCGATTCTCGCGGGACTCAATATCATAGCGGGCGAGCTGGACCGGTGACCGAGCGCCGGGAGCCGCCCCGGTGAGGACCGCGCCGGGCGGAGCGCGGGGCACGGGAGCGGGGATAAGCGCATACACGGGAAGAAGAGGGGGACATGGAGCAACAGAGATCATTTGCTTTCGATGAAAACAACGAGAGGCTCTTTCAGGACACCCTGAAGCGGTATCCGACGAAAATGGCCGCTCTTCTCCCCACGCTCTGGCTCGCGATGGGGCAGAACGGGCACCTCACGAACGAGATCCTCGAGTACGTGGCCGGACGGCTCGCGCTCTCGCCGGTCCACGTGTACGCCGTGGCCGAGTTCTACACGATGTTCCACACCGAACCGGTGGGAAGGTATCACCTCCAGCTCTGCCGGAACCTGAGCTGCACGCTCTGCGGGTCGGAGGATCTCCTCGCGCATCTCGCGTCGCACCACCGGGTCTTCCCGGGCGAAATCACGAGGGACGGCGTCTTCAGTCTCGAGCTCGTCGAGTGTCTGGGGTCGTGCGGCACCGCGCCAGTGATGCGGGTCAACGACGTCTACTGCGAGAGCCTGACGATCGAAAAGCTCGACCGGATCATCGAAGGATGCCGGGCGGGAGTCGATCCCGAGGAAGAGCCGATGGAAATCCATTAGCCGGTGACACGGGAAATGTCGAAGAAAATCATAAGCGTCAATTTCGACAAGCCCAGCGCCAACAAGCTCTCCGTCTACGAGGAGCTCGGCGGATACCGTTCGATCGGCAAGCTCTTCCGGATGAACCCTTCGGAGGTGATCGAGGAGGTCAAGAAGTCGGGGCTGCGCGGCCGCGGCGGGGCGGGTTTTTCCGCGGGCATGAAGTGGAGCTTTGTTCCCAAGGAGATGAACCGGCCCAAGTACCTCTGCGTCAACGCGGACGAAGGAGAACCGGGCACCTTCAAGGACCGCAAGATCCTCGTCCTCGATCCTCACCGGCTCATCGAAGGGATCATCATCTGCTGTTGGGCGGTGGGGATCCACGCGGCCTACGTGTACGTCCGCGGCGAGTACGACACTCCGATCCGCAAGCTGCAGGAGGCGATCGACGAAGCCTACGCCAAGGGTTATCTCGGGAAACACATTTTTGGGAGCGGGTTCGATCTCAACGTGTACGTCCACAGGGGTGCCGGCGCGTACATCTGCGGAGAGGAAACGGGGCTCATCGAGTCGCTCGAAGGCAAAAAGGGGCAGCCGCGTCCGAAGCCGCCGTACCCCGCGGTGATCGGGCTTTTCGGGTGTCCGACGGTGGTGAACAACGTCGAGACCCTCTCGGCCCTCCCCTTTATCATCAACGAGGGGTGGGAAGCGTACGCGGCGCTCGGGACGGAGAAGAGCAAGGGGACGATGCTCTTTTCGGTCAGCGGAATGGTCGAGCGGCCGGGTGTCTATGAAGAAGTCTTCGGGGTGAATCTCTGGGAGTTCATCGAGCGTGTCACGGGAGGGGTCAAGGGAGGGCGCCGGTTGAAGGCGGTCATCCCCGGCGGGTCATCGTCCCCGATTCTCACCGCCGATGAAGCCCGCGCCGTCTCCATCGACTACGAATCGATCGCCGCGGCGGGATCGATGGTCGGGTCGGGCGCGATCATCGTTTTGAGCGAGGACGACTGTATCGTCAAGGCGCTGCGCGTGATCAGCCGGTTCTACGCCCACGAGTCGTGCGGCCAGTGCCCCCCATGCAGAGAGGGGACGTTCTGGCTCGTCCGTCTCGCCGAGCGTCTGGAGAACGGCGAGGGACGGCCGGGGGACCTCGATCTGATACTCGATCTTTGCTCCAACATGATGGGGACGACGGTGTGCGTGCTCTCGGACGCGATGGCGCTCCCCGCGAGGAGCTATGTCCAGAAGTTCAGGGAAGAGTTCGAGAGACACATAGTAGACAAACGGTGCCCGTTCTCGCCGGCTCCGAACGGAGTGCGCGCCGGGTAGGCGCCGCCGCGTGGGCCATCTATGAGCGTGAATATCAAAGTCGACGGCAAGATCATCGAGGCGGAAGCGGGGCGCCAGCTCATCGACGTTCTGATCGAGAACGGGTGGGATATTCCGCACTTCTGTTACCACCCCGGGCTCGGCCCCGACGGCAACTGCCGGATGTGCCAGGTCGAGATCGTGACCCCGCGAGGGCCCCTGCTCGCCATCTCGTGCAACACCAAGGTGACGGACGGGATGGAAGTAGTGACGAACAGCGACAAGGTCAAGAGGGTTCGGGCCGCCGTCGAGGAGTTCCTCCTCCTCAACCATCCCCTCGATTGCCCGATCTGCGACAAGGCGGGAGAGTGCACGCTGCAGAACTATTACATGGGGCACGATCAGAAGGACGGACGGCAGGAATTCACGCGTTTCAAGAAACAAAAGGCGCAGGACATCGGACCGACGCTCATCCTCGACCAGGAAAGGTGCGTGCTCTGCGACCGCTGCGTCCGTTTTCTGCGCAACTGGGCGGGTGAAGAGCAGCTCTACATCGCCGGGCGCGGCCACAGGGCGTTTCTCACCACCTTCCCGGGGAAGGAAGTAACGAGCCCGTATTCGCTCAACACGGTTGATCTCTGCCCGGTGGGCGCTCTGACGAGCAAGGACTTCCGCTTCTCCACTCCGACGTGGTTTCTGAGGAGAACACCGTCGGTGTGCACGACGTGTTCGCGGGGTTGCTCGATCGAGATCGACGTCGACTCGAGGGACAACAAAGTCAAACGTCTGAGACCCCGGCACAACCCCCATGTCAACGGATACTGGATTTGCGACGAGGGCCGGTTGAACTACAAGTTCGTCAACACCGACCGCGTGGAAAAGTGTTTTGTCGATCGAAACGGCGAAAAATACGAGACGTCGCTCGAGAACGCCGCGCGGGAAGCAGGGACGCTCTTGGGCGCCGGCGCGAAGACGCCGGGGTCTCCGTCCACACCGAAGGGCGCCGGGTCATCGGCCGGGGGGAAAGCCGCCGGGCAACCGCCTCTCTTGGTTCTCGTCTCGGCCACCTCGACGCTCGAGGAGATGTTTGCGTGCAAACTGCTCGGGCGCGCCCGGCCGGGAACGACGCTCTTCTGCGTTCGTCACGTCCCCGACGGGGTGGAGGATCGTCTCCTTCGGAAAAGCGACCGGCACCCCAACGTGAAGGGTGCCGAGCTTCTCGGGCTGCGTCTTGCGGATTTCGCGGCGGAGTCCGACGCACTCCCGGCGCTTGCCGCGCCGCCGGCGAAGGACGCCGTCCTTCTCGCGGTCGGTTTCGACTACGGAATCGGGAAATCGCTCGAGAAGTTTTTTGAAAAGTTTTCGAAGATCGTTGTAATCTCGGCGCGCGAGAGCGCGCTCACCAAGAAGGCGCATGTGCTCATCCCCGGGTTGACGTTCGCCGAGAAAGAAGGACTCGTCGTCAACTTCGAGGGCCACATCCAAATGCTCTCCCCGGCGCTCGATCGACTGTGGGACAGGGTGCCCCCCTGGCAGGTCGTCGCGCGGCTGGTCGCGGAACTCACGGGGGAGGGCGGGTTCGACACCGTCGCAAATTTGAGAAAACGCCTCGGCGCGGAGGAAACAGCGTTTTCGGGTATCGATCTCAACTCCGTCGGTTCGACGGGGGTGAGGGTCGGGAAAAGCCCCGTCTGATTTCCTCCCGAGGCAGGGAGAAAGCTCGGAAAAATGACCGTTCTCCTGATCGGTTTCGGCAAAGCCGTATTCATTTGGGCGCTTGCGCTCACTTGTATTCCCGTGCTCATCTGGTTCGAGCGCAAGGGGGCGGCGTTTATACAGGACCGCGTGGGGCCGAACCGCGCGTCGATCCTGGGGATTCGCCTCGCTGGTTTCATTCACAACTTCTCCGACGTAGTGAAGCTCCTCACCAAGGAAATGATGGTGCCGGCGCACACCAACCGATGGTACTTCACGTTCGCGCCGTTCGTCGGGTTCACCGTCATCCTCTTTGCCTTCGCCGTCATCCCGTGGGCCGACAATCTTCGTTTCGGCGGGTGGGACATTCCGATGCAGGTGAGCAGCCTGAACGGTGGGATCCTCTTCATCCTGGCGATCACCTCGCTCGAGGTGTACGGCATGATCATCGCGGGGTGGTCGTCGAACAACAAGTTCTCGCTCCTCGGCGCTCTCCGGTCCTCCGCGCAGATGATCAGTTACGAGATTCCTCTCGCCCTGAGTCTCATCGGCGTATTCATGGTGTTCGGCACCGCCCAGCTCGGGGAGATCGCAAGGAGCCAGGGAGACCTCCTCTTTGGTTTTCTCCCCAAGTGGGGGATCTTCCTCCAGCCGCTGGGGTTCGTCGTGTTTCTCACGGCGGCGTTCGCGGAGACGAATCGGAATCCGTTCGACATCCCCGAGGGAGAGTCCGAGATCGTCGCCGGGTACCACACGGAATACAGCGGGATACGCTTCGCGCTCTTTTATATGGGCGAGTATGTCGCCATCGTGCTCGCATCCGCGATGGTGACGACGCTCTTTTTCGGCGGATGGCAGGTCCCGTACCTCCCCACGGAGCGTCTGACGGTGAACGCCGACACGGTGCTCATGGTGATGCTTCTGGTAGGGGCCGCGTTGTCGCTCGTCTCGGCGGTTCTCTTTATCGGGTACGACAAGAAGCTCAGGGGAAAGTGGCCGAAGGGCGATCTGCGGAACCAGGAGGGCCGGATCCTCACCGTTTTCGCCGTGGGGGCGCTCGTCGCGCACGCGGCGGCGCTGGTCTACTTCGGTTCGATCGATCTGCCCGAGTGGGGAAGCGCGACCGTCGCGCTTCTGGCGCAGATCGGCGCCTTCGTGTTGAAGCTGCTTTTCTTTTGCTGGCTCTTTATCTGGGTTCGCTGGACCCTCCCGCGCTTCCGTTACGACCAGCTCATGCGGCTCAGCTGGAAGAGCCTGATTCCGTTGGCCTTCGCCAACATTTTCATCACCGGTCTGATCCTCCTGTTGGTCGGCCGGGCGGGGTCATAGAGATAAGAGAGGCTCGAGACCGTGGAACTCGTCATCTTTTATACGCTCGCCGCGGTGTCGGTCGCCGGCGCGCTGCTTATGGTCACGAGGAAAAACCCGCTGGCGGGGGCTCTGGCGCTCGTGGTATCGATGGCGGCGCTGGCGGCGCTCTTCGCGATGCTCCACGCGGAGTTCGTTTTTCTTCTTCAGGTGCTTCTTTACGCCGGCGCGATCATGGTGCTCATCATTTTCACCATCATGCTCCTCAACCTTTCGCCGCAAGAGCTCAAGGAGCGTCCCGTGGGGAAGTTGAAGGGTCTTGTGATCATCGCGGCGACCGTGGTCGGTTTTATCGGGTTTATCCGCGTGTTGCTCCAGCTACCCGAGGGCGTCCGGTTCGTATCGCCGACTTTCGGGAACATCGAGGAAGTGGGCGCGTTGATGCTCACCAGCTACCTCTTCCCGTTCGAGGTCATATCGGTTCTTCTTCTGGTGGCGATCGTCGGGGTCGTGATTCTCGCCAAGAAGGTCATATAGGAGCGGTATTATGGTTACGATTCATCACTATATGGTTTTGAGCGCCGTCCTCTTCTTCATCGGCGTTTTCGGGGTTCTCTTCCGCAGGAACCTCATCGTGATTTTCATGTCGATCGAGCTCATGCTCAACGCGGTGAACCTGTCTTTCGTCACCTTCGCGAGATACACGCAGAGCATGGACGGCCATGTCGTGGCGTTCTTCATAATGGCGCTCGCCGCGGCGGAGGCGGCGATCGGGCTCGCGATTCTCGTGATGATTTTCCGGAATCGCTCCACAGTACAGGCGGATGACTTGAGTCTCATGAGGGACTAGGGACGCGCATGGAGAAGTACATCTGGCTCATTCCTTTCGCGCCGCTCTTCGGGGCGCTCGTGAACGGGCTTCTCGCCGTGTCGAACGCGGGGAAGGGGCGCGTGGTGAGCGAGAGGCTCGTGTCTTTCGTCGGTTGCGCGGCGCCCTTGGTATCCTTCGTCACCGCCGTCGGCGTTTTCTTCCACCTCAGGGGTCTGCCCGAGGCCGAGCGCGTCGTCTCGCAATCCATTTTTCCGTGGCTCGTCTCCGGCGATCTCCAGGTGGATTTCGCGCTGATGATCGACACGCTCTCCATGGTGATGGTGCTCGTCGTCACCGGCGTGGGGACGGTGATCCACTTCTATTCGATCGGCTACATGGCGAAGGACGACGGGTACGCGCGGTACTTCGCGTACTTGAACCTCTTCATGTTCGCGATGCTCGTGCTCGTCACGGCGAAGAGCATCCCGGTCCTCTTCGTCGGGTGGGAGGGCGTCGGTCTTTGCTCGTATCTTCTGATCGGGTTCTGGTACAAGGACATCAAGAACGCCGCGGCGGGCAAGAAGGCGTTCATCGTCAACCGCATCGGCGACTTCGCGTTTCTCATCGGGATCTTCGTCGTGTTCGTCGCCACGCTCAAGATCGGGTCGCCGACCCTCGATTTCGTCGAGCTCCGGCGGCTGGTGAGCGAGCACCCCGAGGCGTTTGCGGGGACGGCAACCGTCGCCGCGGTCCTCTTCTTTATCGGCGCCACTGGCAAGTCCGCTCAGCTTCCCCTGTACGTTTGGCTCCCGGACGCCATGGCGGGCCCCACACCGGTGAGCGCGCTGATCCACGCGGCCACCATGGTGACGGCCGGCGTCTACATGGTGGCGCGGCTCTCCTATCTCTATCTGGAAAGCCCCGCGGCGATGGCCGTCGTGGCGACGGTCGGGACGGTGACGGCGATCTTCGCCGCGACGATCGGGATCTGCCAGCGTGATATCAAGAAAGTGCTCGCCTATTCGACGGTAAGCCAGCTCGGGTACATGTTCGCCGCGGTGGGAGTGGGCGCCTTCGCGGCGGGGATCTTCCATCTCATGACCCACGCGTTCTTCAAGGCGTGTCTTTTTCTCGGCGCCGGATCGGTGATCCACGCGATGAGCGGTGAGCAGGACATGCTCAAGATGGGCGCTCTGCGAAAAGCGATGAAGAGAACGGCTCCGACCTTCGTCATCGCCGCGCTCACCATCGCCGGTCTCCCGCCGCTTGCCGCGTTCTTCTCGAAGGACGAGATCCTGTGGAGCGTGTTCAACGCGGGCGTGGGTCCGTCGTGGCTTCCCGGGCTTCTCTGGGTTCTCCTCCTCGCCGGCGCAGGTGTCACGGCCTTGTATATGTTCCGCGCCGTTTTTCTAACGTTTTTCGGTAAGCAACGCTATACCGACGAGGCCGCGCACCACCTTCACGAGTCGCCCGCGGTGATGACGGTGCCGCTCATCATACTCGCCGCGGGATCGGTGCTCGCCGGTGTCGTCGGGATCCCGGCCGTTCTCGGCGGGCCGAACTGGTTCCACCACTATCTTCAGCCGGCGATCGGCCCGGTGGCCCACGCCGGCGGGGAGCTCGGGTCGCACGCGGTCGAGGCGGCCCACGGAGCCGGGCACGGTTCGACCGGGCTCGAGCTTGCGTTGATGGCGCTCTCGGTGGCCGTGGGTATCGCGGGGATCCTGCTGGCGCGCCATCTCTACCTCAAGAACCCGGCGCTCCCCGGGCGGATCGCGGACAAATTCAGCGGGCTTTACCGACTCGTCTATAACAAGTATTTCGTCGATGAGGCGTACGAGGCGAGCGTCGTCCGTCCGGGATACAGGCTCTCGAACACGGTTCTTTTCCGGGTGATCGACGTCGCGATTATCGACGGCGTCGTGAACGGCGTAGGCATCTTCGCCCGGCTCATCGGATCGGCGGTTCGTCTCGTCCAGACCGGTGTTGTCCGCACCTACGCGCTGATCTTTCTCTTGGGGATAATCTATCTGATCTACAAGCTCGCCGGCTAGGAGACGGGAAGAGCGAAGCGAAAGGCATGGAGTTGGATCTCATCAGTCTCGTCATATTTCTCCCGCTCGTGGGGGCTTTCGCGCTCGTCCTTTTCCCGGGATCGGCGCACGGGGCGATGCGGACGTTCTCGCTGGTGGTGACAACCGTTGTGTTCTTTCTGTCTCTCAAGCTCTTCTTCGGTTTCGAGACCAACGCGGAGATGCAGTTCGTCAGAAACGTCCCGTGGCTCCCGTCTCTCGGCATCTCCTACAAGGTCGGAATCGACGGTGTGAGCCTCTTCCTCGTTCTGCTGGTGACCTTCCTCATGCCGGTGGCGGTGCTCAGCACCTTCGAGGCGGTCACCGAGAGGGTCAAGGAGTTCCACTTCTGCATGCTCCTTCTGGAGACGGCGATGATCGGCGCGTTCGTCTCGCTCGATCTTTTCCTGTTCTACATCTTCTGGGAATTGATGCTCATCCCCATGTACTTCCTCATCGGGATATGGGGGGGCGAACGGCGGATCTACGCGACGATCAAGTTTTTCATTTTCACCATGGTCGGGTCGCTGCTCATGCTCGTCGCCATCCTGGTGCTTGTCTTCGCCTATAAGGGACAAACCGGAGAGCTTACGTTCGAGCTTTCGAGACTCTACGGCGTGGAGCTCGCGGCGTCGACCCAGTGGCTCCTCTTTCTTGCGTTCGCGCTCTCCTTCGCGATCAAGGTCCCCATGTTTCCGTTCCACACCTGGCTCCCCGACGCACACGTCGAGGCTCCGACGGCGGGGAGCGTGATTCTTGCCGGCGTGCTCCTCAAGATGGGGACGTACGGCTTCTTCCGTTTTGCGATGCCGCTCTTCCCGGAGGCGGCGCTCAAGGCGATCCCGCTCATCATCTCGCTTGCCATCATCGGAATCATCTACGGGGCGCTCGTGGCGATGGTCCAGCAGGACGTCAAGAAGCTCGTCGCGTACTCGTCCGTGTCCCACCTCGGGTTCGTCATGCTCGGTCTTTTTGCGCTCAACACACAAGCCGTCGAGGGCGCCGTCTACCAGATGCTGAACCACGGTCTTTCCACGGGGGCGCTCTTTCTTCTTGTCGGCGTGATCTACGAGAGGCGGCACACCCGGATGATCGATTCGTTCGGAGGGCTGACGAAGGTGATGCCCGTCTACGCGGTGGTGTTCATGATCGTGACGCTCTCCTCGATCGGGCTTCCGCCGCTCAACGGTTTTGTCGGAGAATTCCTCATCCTCCTCGGAGCGTTCAAGGCCAACGCGCTTTGGGCGGTGCTCGCCTCGACCGGCGTCGTCCTCGGCGCGATTTACATGCTCTGGATGTATCAACGGGTGTTTTTCGGTCCAGTCCGGCACGCTGAAAACGAAGGGCTCAAAGACTTGAACCTCCGCGAAGTGGTCGTTTTCCTCCCGATACTCGTGATGATCATAGCGATGGGCGTTTATCCGAAACCATTCTTGAGCCGGATGGAACCCGCGGTGGAGAGATTCATCAAACAGGTCACCGAGAAGCGGATGACCCGCGAGACCGGGGGCCGGATGGAAAGATTCGTGATCATCGATGACGCCTCTGTGGACGGGGGCGCCTCCACCGATGAAGCGGACGCGGCCGAACGCGCGGTCCCGGCATCGGGCGCCGCGGGCGAAAACGCCGCTCCGGCGTCGGGCTCCGCGGCCGGCGAGACCCAAGGCGGCGGTGAGGCGCCGCGAGGAGATAACCGCACCGGTTCCTCCGGCGGGGCCGCCACGCCCGCGCGATCTGGCGGGACGAGCGGCAAGGGAGGCGGGAGATGACGTTCCCGACCGTTGACGCTCGAGTGCTCCTCCAGCTCGCCCCGATGCTCGTCATGTTCGTCGGAGGCGTGATATTCGTCGTCTCCGGCGCCATCAACCGGACCGTGGGACCGCGGCAGCGGATCTTCGCGGTCGCGTTATACGTGCTTGCGCTTCTCTACGCCGTCCGTTTGTGGAACGTGGCGGGCGGTCCGATTTTGGGCGGGATGCTCGTCGTCGATCGTTTCTCCCTTTTCTTCACCATCGTCGTCACGATCTGCGCCATCGGAACGATTCTCACGTCGACGAACTATCTTAACCGCTTCGGCATGGACCGCGGTGAGTTCATCTCGATGATCTTTTTCTCGACCACGGGGATGGTCGTACTGGTGTCGGCTCTCGACTTGATCACCGTTTTCCTGGGGATCGAGCTGATGAGCCTGGCGATCTACGTTCTTGTCGCGTTCCGGCGGAGGGATTTCCTGTCGAACGAGGCGGCGCTCAAGTATTTCCTTATCGGGGCGTTTGCCATCGGGTTTTTCCTCTACGGGGTGTCGCTCGTCTACGGCGTTGCGGGGAGCACGAACTTCGAGAGAATCGCGGTCGCCGTGTCCGAGCGCTCTCTCGCCCACAACCCGGTTTTTCTCCTCGCCATCGCGCTCGTGCTCGCCGGGTTCGGGTTCAAGGTCTCTTTGGTGCCGTTCCACATGTGGACACCGGACGTGTACCAGGGTGCGCCGACGCCGGTGACGTCGCTCATGGCGACGGCGGTGAAGGCCGCCTCATTCGGGGCCTTCTTAAGGCTCTTCATCGTCTGTTTCATCCCGAGCCGGGATGAGTGGGTCGGGGTCGTGTGGGTGCTCGCCGTGATCACGATGACGGCGGGCAATCTGATGGCGCTCGTCCAGAGAAACATCAAGCGGATGCTCGCGTATTCGAGCATCGCCCACGCGGGGTACATCCTCGTCGGTATCGCCGCTCTCGGCGCGGACGACGCAACCGCGGCCTCTAGCGTCATGTTCTACGTGCTCGCGTACGCGTTCATGACCCTCGGCGCGTTCGCCCTGGTGAGCGCCATCGAGAAGAAGGGCGTCACGCGAGGTTTGGAAGAGCCCGACTACGCGGGGTTGGGTCTCCAGCGCCCCTTCCTAGGGTTCTGCATGGCGGTGTTCATGTTTTCGCTCGCCGGTATTCCACCCACCGCGGGGTTTTTCGCGAAGTACTATGTGTTCAGCGCCGCGGTCGGACGCGGGATGGTCGCCCTCGCCGTTATCGGCGTTCTCAATAGCGCGCTATCGCTCTACTACTACCTCCGTGTCATCGTCGCGATGTACATGCGGAAAAGCGAGACGCCCGTCCCCGTCCACGCGGACCTCGGCGTTCATATCGTTCTCCTCGTCTCGCTCCTCGCCGTTCTCTGGTTTGGGTTCGGACCCGCGGGCTTCCTCCCCGGGATCGAGAACATCCTCGAGTGGGCGAAGGACTCCCTCACCGTTTCCGCCGCCGGATTCTAGCGCCGTTCTGAGTGTGGGTTGGATTGTCGTTGCGGGCCCAGCGCTCCACTTCACTCGGCTGCCCGCCTTCGGCGGGCGATCCTCGCTCGTTCCCGCGAAGGGCCCGCAACGACAATCCAACCCACACCGCCGCGGGTCCTGTCGCGAATGATTAGAAAGGATTTATGGCGAGGTATTACCGGTGGGGACCTTCGGCCGTTCGGGGAAGGGAGAACTCCGCCGCGTGCGCGTTCTGCTTTCGCTCTGTCTTGACGGCTTCCTGAAGGTTGCGGATCGTCTGCCTCATCCACGACGCCTGTTCGGCGTGGCGGACACACGTCCCCACGTTTTCCGCGAAGACCTGGAGCGCCTTGAGGTCGTCGTCGTCGTAGATGGTCTTGTGGGACCGCGTGCTGACGTTCAGCACCCCGATGAGCTCGTCTCTCAGCATGATGGGGACGACCAGCGCCGAGGTGAGCGCCACGTTTTTGAGCTGGAGCTCGGGATACTGGGCGGGGTTGAAGTCGGATCCGATGCGAAGCGCCTGACCTCTCTTGGCGGCCCAACCGGCGATTCCCTCGCCGAGTTTGACACGCACTCCCAACATCGTCGCCGGCACCGACTGCCCCGCGACGGCGCGAACGGCGAGATCCTGGGTGTCCTGATCGAACATCATCAGGGACGCCTGGTGGCAGCTGAAAGCTTCGACACACAAGCCAACGACCGCGTCGAATACCTTCTGGAGATCGGACGAAGACCCCAACACCTTGCTCACGTTGAGCAGGGCGAACAACCGCTGCGTGTGCCTCTTCGCGCGCGCCGTTTCCTCGATCTGCGATTGCTCGAATTGGGTCCTGAGAAGCGCGATGTACCGCCGCTGGTGGGTGAGCCCGGTGAGCACCAGGAGGGCCAGGCAAAGTACGACGAGCAGCACCAGGTGGGGTTTGGGCCACGGCCACGAGGCGGCTAGTCGTTCGCTCACGAGGGGGGGAGCCACTGTAAAAGCGCCGAGCGCGATGATCAGGAAGGCGATGACCAGCAGCGACCAGTTCAGGTACTTCTGGCGCCTGAGGCCGCTTCTGACGGACTGTGACCTCGCGCTCAGCATATCCGTTTCATGATCAGGACGTTCGTCGTCCAGGGTAACCTTCACGTCGAGCCCTTTCGCGGATGCGGAGCCCGCCCCGGCGGCCGGTGGCGGAAACGTTGCTCATGAAGTCAATGCCAGTGCCGGCTCGCAACTTGTGTGCCATCACAAGGGCGCGTGCGCATACAACTCTATTTGGGTCAAGAAGTTGTAAGAATCGTCCGAGGCCGCGGGTGTAAGGGAAGCTTTACAGTCCGGCGGGGTGTCCGGCTTTCCCCTTGTAACGAAAAGCGTTGTATTCGCGGTTTTTCCGTTGCCTGAGTCGAGGGTCCGGGGTGGGGCGCCGGCGCTACGTGCGACCAACTGCGCCGCCATGGAGACGCGCGAACGGCGAAGCCGTCCGGAGGCTATGTGAAATTGCCAGGCGGCGGCGGAGTCTTACTCGTGAGGTATTCCTCGAGAACCTCCTCCAACTCGCGGGTTCCGGGGATGAGCGAGTGAACCCGGGAGAGGACGCCGTCGAGAACCGCGTCCGGACACGAAGCGCCGCAGGTGAGGATGATTTCAACGGGTCGTTTGGAGGGAAGCCAGCCATCCGTCTCGAGGGTGGTCCGTTTCTCGAGGGAGAAGTGACGGATCCGCGTATCCGAGAGAATCTCGGTTTCGTTCTGTATGAAGTACGTCGGGAGTTTGTCCCGGCACAGCTCGACGATGTGCGAAGTGTTCGAAGAGTTGTATCCGCCCACGACGAGCGCGAGATCGGCCCCGCGCTCGATGAGGGCGTAGGTGGCGTTCTGATTCTCGTTTGTCGCGTAACAAAGAGTGTCGGATGTGTCGGCGAAATGTTCGGCGATGTTTTCGGGTCCGTACCGGGCCGCCATCGCCTCGCGGAGCACGCGGGCGATCTCGCGGGTTTCGGTGGCGAGCATGGTCGTCTGGTTGACCACTCCGATCCGGGTGAGGTCGCGGGAGGGATCGAAGAGCGTCGAGCATTTCCGCCCGAAGCGAGCGTCGAACGCTTCGGAGCCGAGTTTCCCATCGATGAAGCCGGCGAGAACAAGCGCCTCGTCGAGGTCGAGGACGACCAGCGTGGGCGCCCCTCTCGCGCTGTGAGAAAAGGTCGCCCGGGTTTCTTCGTGCGTCGCCTTTCCATGAATGACCACGGTGAATCCGTGGACGCCGAGTTGGGCGCCTCTCTTCCACACTTTCTCGACGAACGGACATGTGGTGTTGTAGGTATAGGGATCGACACCGCGCTCGGCGAGCTTCTCCTCCATCTCGAGGGTCGTGCCGAACGCCGGAACGACGACGATATCGTCCCGGGTAAGCTCGTCCCACTGAACGAGCTGATCCCCCGACGGGGTGAAAAGGAATCGGACTCCGCGGCTCCTGAGGTCGCCGTTCACCTTGGGATTGTGGATCATCTCGCTCAAGAAGAAGATGCGGCGGCCGGGGTTGGCCTCGAGGGTCCGGTACGCGATCTCGACGGCATTCTCGACGCCGAAGCAGAATCCAAAATGGCGGGCGAGGACGAACCTCACCGGACCGAAGTCCAGGATGCTCGGAGAGAGATCGCGTTTACGAGGATCGACCGTCTGTCTGTGCTCTTTGAGGCGCGAGATGATCGCGCCCCGGTAGAGCCTGCGTATGTCGGCGCTTCGTTCCATGTGACGAGACATCCGGGTTCATGAGGTGGCGGGGCGTGTGGGAGAAGTTCTGGCGAAGAGCGCCACCGTTTCGGGGCGCGAGAGCACCCAGATCGTGTAGATCCCCAGAATCGTCCCGAAAGGTACGGCGGGAAGGTTAATACAGCCCAGCACGAGGACGAGATACCGTGCCCAGGCGGCGTGTTTGAGAAGGGCGATGCCGCCGATGATGGCTGGGATCGAAAACGCGAAAAGAACGGACGCAATCGCGGGTCCCACGATGCCCGTGATCATGATCGCGTCGGGATCGCCGGACATGAGGCCGCCGCCCGTGATCAAGACCAGAACGATCGTGCCGCCGAGCGCGCCCATCAAACCGAACGCGATGTGCAGGCATCCGACGATGGTCACGTGTTCTTTCATGGATATCTCCTCGTGCGCAAAACGGTTGCCGGTATGTTCGCGAGTCTATTCCTCGTTGTAGAGCGTCTTCACCTGGCCCCACGTCGACTCTTCCGCGGTCGGTTCGCCGCACGGGCAGCCGGCGGTTGCGTTGATGACCGCCCGAATGGTGGAAACCGAGACGATCGTGTCGTAGCAGTCCACCGTGTCGATCTTCCCCGACGAAGCGTTCGGGTCGGGTAGAACGTAGTAGCGGCAACAGGCCGGTGTGAGACCTTGACTGAAGTAGCTGATCGTCTGCACGTGGATGGGTCCGGTGCGGCACGTCCCGTAACCGACCGACACTCCGGATTGCGAGTTGCCGATGGTCACCGGGAACACGTTCGTATCGGATAGGTAGGTGGCCGTCATGCAGTCCGGTCTGGGCGCGGAATACTGGCATGCCGTCGCCCCGCCGGTTCCGACGTGGACCACGTAGTACGGCACGACACCCGCGGACTTGTCGTCCAGGTAGCACACCGTTCCGGCGGGATCCTTGAAGATACCGATCGCCCCCGCCTGGGCGAGAGCGCCACCGGCGAGAGCGGTCACCAACCCAAAAGCGATCAAAAAGATTCTCATCGCGACCCCCAGACGAATCCGATGCACTCTCTAGTATAGCGGAAGAAGAAATCGACCGTAACCCCCCCTTTTGCCCGCCGGGCAGAGCAATGACGCCCGGGACGACGCCCCGGGCGTCGTTTCGTTCGCGTCGACCCGTCGGACCGGGCGGGCTTTACCTCGTCTTTTTTCTCACCGCTTCCTTGATCCTCTGGATATGCCCACGCCCGAGCGCCTTGACTTCGCACCCCAGCTCGAAGTACCGGCGGATCTCTTCGTCGCTGAGGATGCCGAAACAATCGATCACCGCGAGCGGGCCGCCCGCCCACCGGACGATGTCACGCGGGTCGAGGTGAAGGTACGGCTCGTGGGGGACGGCCAGAATGACGCATTCGGCCCCCTCGAGTGCCTTCTTGAGGTCCTTCTCGACGCGGGCGTTGTCGAGGCCTTCCTGGTTTCTGAAAAAACGGCTCCACGAGAGTCCGGGCGCGGGGTAGGAATCCTGGCTCTCGAGTTCGTACCAGTGATCGACGTACGGATCGTGCATTCTCATCTCGGCGCCCATCTCGGTGAGCTTGCGAACGACAAGCTCACTCCCGCTATATCGCGTATCGCCGACGTCCTGCCGGTAGCTCGCGCCGCAGACGAGGACGTTCGCCCCGGCGATGTAACGGCCCATATTGCGGAGCGCGTCGCGGGCGAGCTCGGCGACGTGGAGACCGCGGGTGTCGTTGATATCGATCGCCGTCGGCGTGATCTTGAATACTTCGTCTCCATCCTCGAAGCCCAGGATGTGGCGGTAAGCCCAGTATCCGAGACCCCCGTCCTTGGGAAGACAGTAGCCGCCGATCCCCGGACCGGGGAAGATCATGTTGCTGTGGGTCGGGCGCATGCGGATCGCCTTGATGACCTTTATGAGGTCGACGCCGTTCCGTTCGGCGAAGAGACTCCACTCGTTCAGAAAGGCCAGCGTCGTCGCTCGGTACGAGTTCTCGACGATCTTGGTCGTTTCCGACTCGATGGGACGATCCATCACGGTGAGGGGAAAGTCCTTTGTGTTGAGCACCTCGCGGAGGAACTTCTCCACGCGTTTGCGGGCTTCCGGTGAACATCCCGCGCACACCCGCCAGAAATCGCGGATGCTCCGGACGTATTCCCGGCCCGGCATCACGCGTTCGAAGCTGTGAGCCAGGAGCGGCACCGTTTTTATTCCGCGCTCGGCGAACGCCTTCTTGAGTATCGGCCACGCCACGAACTCGGTTGTTCCCGGCGCCACGGTGGTCTCGATGAGGGTGAG
>Ga0315286_10000494_pt1 | contig 33369 bp, 33 predicted proteins | sample YL17G10_0_MG_FD_205038 | JGI IMG/M metagenome (GOLD analysis project Ga0315286, IMG submission 205038) | Sediment microbial communities from Yellowstone Lake, YNP, Wyoming, USA - YL17G10_0 | ecosystem: Environmental > Aquatic > Freshwater > Lake > Sediment | place: USA: Wyoming | collected... | reverse complement strand
CTCGTCCACCTGGGATCGAAGGACGCCTCGCGACGGGGCTTCGACGAGCGCAACGCCGTCAATACGCCGATTCAGGGGAGTGCGGCCGATCTGATCAAGCTCGCTATGCTCCAGGTCGATCGCCTGATTCAAGCGGGGCGTCTCAAGGCGAAGATGCTCCTCCAGATCCATGATGAGCTCGTGTTCGAGGCGGACCGTGAGGATGGTGCGCAGGCCATGGCGACGATCGCAGCGAGTATGGAGAACGTCATGGAGCTGCGCGTCCCTCTGGAGGTCAAGATCGCGAGCGGGTCCAACTGGAGCGAGATCTGAGGTCGGTTCACCGACCGAGCGACGCGGGGCCGGAGGGCTCGATGTAACTCGTGCTGCCCGCGGGTGTAGGTTAGACAGGAAGATCGTTCGTGAAGGAAGGAGGAGACGGTGAAACGTGTCGCCCTGATTCTTGGTGTTGTTCTCTGCGTCCTAGCCGCCCAGCTTGCGCTAGCGAAGCCGGACCTGGTTGTGACGAGCCTGGCCCTTGCCCCGACGAACCCCGTCGCTGGAGATAGCGTCACTCTGTCTGCGCTCGTGGCCAACGTCGGGACGACCGACGCGACCGATTCTGTCGACGTGCGCTTCCAGATCGATGGGGTTTCGCTCGGGAGTCCCACCGTGCCCTTCGGTCTTGAAGCAGGACGCAGCGCGACGGTTACCGCACACTGGACGGCCGTGCTGGGAACGCACACGATCAGCGTGGACGCCGATCAGCCGTTCAACCGGATCGATGAATCCAACGAGACGAACAACACCCTCGTCGCGACGCTGGTCGTTTCGCCGAGTCCGAGCACCCTGTCGCGCCTGGCCGACCTCAAGGTGGCGGTGGCGCGGTTTGAGGATCGGAGCGGCTCGGGGTTCATCAACGTCGGATCGGGGGTCGCCGATGAACTAATCTCCCGTCTGGTCTCAAGCGGGGTACGCGTGCTGGAGCGAAGTGAGCTCGAGGCCGTACTGCAGGAGCGGGGGCTCAACCCGGCTCTCACCGAGAACCTAGCCACGGCCGGACAGATCCTGGGGGCGGATCTCCTCATCGTCGGCTCAGTCACGCGAGTCGACGTCAAGCAATCCTCGTTCAGTCTCGGCTTCTTCAGCTTGAACAGCGCGACAGTCGACGTGAGCATGTCGGCGCGCTTGGTGAACGTCTACACCTCGGAGATCGTCAAGGTGGTGGACGCGGAGGCGAGAGAGGAAGGGACCACCGGATTCTCCGTGGACATCGGGAAGATCGTCGCTCTCTCCCAGCCCGTCTCCTCAAGCGTATGCGGTGGAGGCCTCGAGGCCGACAAGCCCTACTACTACATGGGGGAGACGGTGCACCTAGGCTACCGGAACCCGGGAGCGCCGGCCTGGTATGGGGTCGAGATCTACACAGGAGGCGGAACATTCCTGCGTTGGCTCGGCTGGCAGTTCACGAACGCCGGGGCGTGCGGCGAGTGGTTCTGGGACCAAAGAGACAACGCTAACGTCCAGATGAGCCCCGGCATCTACGCGGCGAAGCTTTGGGACGGGAGCTCGTATCTGGCTCAGGTGCCCTTCGAGATCAAGCCGGGAAGCGGACCGGCTGTTCCGCTCGTCTCCGAGATCACCGTGGGTGACAGCCAGTTCGACGAGACGATCGTGGGCAAGGCAACGGCCACCGCTCTCAACCAACTCGTCTCCGGCCTGATCCAGGGGATGGAGCAGGTTGCGCCTGCCGTCGTGGCCTCCCGCAGCTCGCTGCCCAAGGCTTCCGGCGCCTCGCCGGCGCAGAAGGACGGCGAGGTCGCGGACGTCCTCTCCGACGGTCGCGTCGTGATTAACCTTGGAGCGTCAGCCGGAGTCAGTCTGCGAGACTTCTTTCAGGTTCTGATCACGGCCAACGTGATCCGGGATCCCAACACGGGGGCGATCCTCACCTACGACGTGCTCGGAGTGAAGGGCGAGATCGTCATCTCCGAGGTGCGCGATCTGGCCTCGTTCGGCGTAAAGACGGGCGTGTTCGACGTGGCCGTTGGCGACATCGTGCGGCGCTTAGCCCCCTGAAGGATTGGCTGGGGGTGCTGCTTGAAGTAGACTTCGAGCGATGAGCGCGCGATCGGTTCCGGTCGTTCTGATCTTGGTGGCACTGGTCCTCGCGGCGGGTTCCGTGCCTGCCTGGGGAGGGATAGACTACGTCGGCTTGCGGTTCTCACTGCCGCTGGGGAAGCTTCCTTTTCTTGTGGGACTTGAAGTGGCGTCGCGAGTTCCCTTCGGGTGGGCGTCGGTTTCGCTGCTCCTTGCCCAGGACGGCAGGACGCTCATCACAGGCAGTCTCGACTGGGCCCTCGGGGCGACGAGCGACTGGGGTTCTAGCGTCGCCCGTATCTCACTTGGCCTCTCCTATCTCGAGCTGGGCGCCGCTTTCCCCTCGCTCTTCTTCGGCGGCGGAGTCGGCTACATGGTCTATCCCTTCCCGGGCTGCCGCGCGCAGGTCGCTGCGGAGATCCTGTATCCGGTCGCATTCGGTCCGCCCTTGATCACCCTGGGAGGCGGGTGGTCGCTGCGGTGAGGCCCCTGTTTGGCACAGACGGGGTCAGGGGGAAGGCGAACGAGGACCTGACGCCGGAGCTCGCCCTCGCCCTCGGCCGGGCCGCGGCCGAGAGCCTCGTGCCTTGCGGCGGACGGGTGATCGTCGGTCGGGACACCCGAGTGAGCGGTCCGATGTTAGAGGGCGCGCTCTCCGCAGGTCTTGCAGCGTCCGGGGCAGACGTGTGTCTCGCTGGAATCATCCCCACGCCGGCGATTTCCTTTCTGATCAAGGACGAACACGCCGATCTCGGCGCGGTGATCTCGGCCTCGCACAACCCCCCGCAGGACAACGGGATCAAGTTCTTCGACCGTCGCGGAATGAAGCTCTCTGTCAAACAGGAGGAGGCGATCGAGCAGACACTCGGCCGGCTCGTGCGATCCTCGAAGAAGGTTGGCTCAGTCGGGATCCTGGATGCGGCTGCGAGCCGCTACGCCGCGTTCCTCGCCGGGACGATCGAGAGCGAGGAGGTTGACCTCTCCGGGCACATCCTCGTCCTGGACTGTGCCTACGGAGCGACAGGCGCCATCGCGCCCCGCGTCCTTCGCCGCTTCAATGCAGAGATCGTCGAGCTGCATACCCAGCCGGACGGCGAGCGGATCAATCAGGGATGCGGCTCGACTCACCTCGAGCCTCTGCGAGCTGCGGTCCGCGAGCGGGGAGCTCAGCTTGGAATCGCCTTCGACGGAGATGGGGACCGGGTCCTGCTGGTGGCCTCGAACGGCGAGACGATCGACGGGGACCAGATGATGGGGATCGCCGCCCTTCACATGAAGAAGAAGGGCCTGCTGCATCCGCCGCTCGTCGTGGCGACCGTGATGACGAACCTTGGCCTGGAAAGGGCGCTGAGTCGCGCGGGCATCGAACTTGAACGTACGCCGGTCGGCGACCGGAACGTGGCGCAGGTGATGCGCGCGCGGGGTGCGAAGATCGGTGGCGAGCAGTCGGGCCATGTCGTGTTCGCCGATCACTCTCCCACGGGCGACGGGATCCTTACCGCGGTCAAACTTCTCGAGATCGCCCACGAGCGGGGGCGCGACCTTCTCGAGCTGGCTCGAGAGATCCCGCTTTGCCCCCAACTGGTGAAAAACGTCGAGCTCGCCGATCCAGCGGAGGTCCTTGCTAGGCCAGCCGTGCAGGCGGCGATTGAGAGAGAGCGATCCGGCCTTGGCAAAAGGGGGCGGATCCTCGTGCGGGCCTCAGGGACCCAGCCGCTTGCGCGCGTGATGGTCGAGGCAGAAGAGTTCTCCCTGTGTGAGATGGCCAGCGAAGCGATCATCAAGGCGATTCACGGGGTCCCCTAGGGCGTCTGCTCCTGGAACGGATAACGTAGGACCGGGTGGCGCGCGGCGTGGGTCTGATCGAGCCGCCGCACGGGAGCGCACTGCGGCGCATCATGGAGCAGCGCGGGATCCCCCTTTGCCTCGCGGGCAATCGCCTCCATGGCCTGTGTGAACGCGTCCAGAGTCTCCTTCGTCTCGCTCTCCGTCGGCTCGATCATCAGGGCCTCCTTGACGATCAGCGGGAAGTAGATCGTCGGAGGATGGAATCCGTAGTCGATGAGCCGCTTCGCGATGTCGAGGGTGCTCACGCCCTCTGCCACTCCCGCGCCCGACAGGACGAACTCGTGCTTGCACAGCCGATCGTAGGGAAGGCGGTAAGTCCGCTTGAGTCGCTCCTGCAGGTAGTTGGCATTGAGGACGGCCTGCTCGCTCACTCGAGCCAGTCCCTGGTCTCCTAGTTGGAGCAGGTAGGCGTAGGCCTTGAGAATGACGAGGAAATTGCCGCAGAACGAGTGGACTGAGCCGATCGAGCGGGGCGCGTTCCAATCCAGATGGTAGGCTGTTCCGTCGTGGGCGATCCGCGGCACAGGAAGGAACTGGGCGAGTCGCTCCGTCACCGCGACCGGGCCCGCGCCGGGCCCGCCTCCTCCGTGCGGTGTGGAGAAGGTCTTATGCAAGTTGAAGTGGAAGAGGTCCGCCCCCATGTCGCCCGGTCGCGCCCGTCCGAGGAAGGAGTTGAGGTTTGCGCCGTCGAAGTAGCACAGAGCTCCGGCCGAGTGGACCCTCTGTGTCACCTCGAGGATCCGTCGTTCGAACAAGCCCAGCGTGTTGGGTACGGTGAGCATGATCGCGGCCACGGTCTCGTCGAGCGCCGCGTCGAGAGCCTCGAGACTGACCAGGCCGTCCTCTCCCGAAGGAAGTTCCGTCACGGAGAATCCGGCGAGGGCGGCTGACGCGGGGTTCGTGCCGTGCGCTGAGTCGGGAAGGAGGATGCGCGTGCGTCCGGGTTCCCCCTGCTCCTGGAAGTGGCGCTTGACGAGGAACATGCCGGTGAGTTCCCCGTGCGCGCCGGCCACCGGCTGAAGGGTCACAGCGGCGAGCCCCGCGATCTGGGCGAGGTGCCTTTCCATCTCATGAAGCAGTCTGAGAGCGCCCTGGACGAGGGTCTCGTCTGCCAGGGGATGGAGGGCTGCGAATCCAGGAAGTCGGGCCATGTCCTCGGTTATCTTGGGGTTGTACTTCATGGTGCAGCTGCCCAAGGGATAGAATCCGTCGTCGACACCGTAGTTCATCTTGGCAAGCCGCGTGTAGTGGCGTACGAGCTCCGGTTCGCTGAGGTTTGGGATCCGCGGCGGGCTTGTGCGCCGAAGCGTCGCAGGGATCAGCCTCTCCGCGTCGACATGCGGAACGTCCTGCGGGCCAAACAGGCCTCCCGTCGGGTTTGTGCGGACGTGATCGAAGATCGTCTTCATCGCAGCCCTCCCAGGATTCTCACGAAGAGATCCAGTTCTTCCTTCGACCGCTTCTCGGTCACGGCGAGGCGCAGGGCGCGTACGAGCCCCAACTCCACGAGCGGCTCCGGATCCTCAACGAGGAATCCCTCGTCCTGTAGTCGAGTTCGGATCCGCCGCGGATCGGACGGCACGCGAAGAACGAACTCGTTGAAGAAGGGCCCGTCGAAGGCGAGCGCGTGGCCGGGGAGCGCGGCGAGCTTCTCCGCCAGGTAGTGCGCCTTTCCCAGGTTGAGCAGCGCCAACTCGCGTAGGCCTTCCGAGCCCAATGCCGCCAGATACACGGTGGCCGTGAGGGCGCATAGGGCGGAGTTTGTGCAGATGTTGGACGTGGCGCGCTCCCGGCGGATGTGCTGCTCGCGGGTCGCCACGGCCATGGTGTAGCCCTCCCTGCCATCGGCGTCCACCGTTCGACCGGCGATCCGGCCGGGCATCTGGCGCAGATAGCGATCGCGGGTGGCAAAGAGACCCAGGAGAGGCCCGCCGAACGACGCAGGAAGGCCGAGAGGCTGGCCCTCGCCGACCACCACGTCTGCCCCGAACTCGCCGGGAGACGCGAGGACAGCCAGAGACAAGGGGTGAGCCGCGACAACGAGGAGGGCATCCCCGAGCTGTGCCTTCAGGCCGTCCAGGTCCTCGATCACACCCAAGGCGTTGGGGCTCTGCGTGACGAGGCCGGCGATCCCGGTGGGGATCGCCGAGCGGTCGAGCCGACCGGATGCCGCGAACGGGACTTCGATGACCTCGATTCCCGCTGCCCAGGAATATGTGCGAAGTACGCGGCGGAAGTGGCCAAACACCGATCGCGCGACGGCGATCCGTTTGGTCCCAGCCACGCGCACGGCCATCAGGGCTGCCTCGGCGACGGCGGTCGCCCCGTCGTAGAGCGAGGCGTTGGCCACGTCCATGCCAAAGAGCTCGCAGACAAGGGTCTGGAACTCGAACATCGCGGTCAGAGTTCCCTGGCTGATCTCGGGCTGATAGGGCGTGTAAGCGGTGTAGAACTCAGAACGAGAGGCGACGTGGGAGACGACGCTGGGGATGTAGTGGTCGTAGAGTCCCCCGCCCAGGAAGGAAACCGACTCGACCTCGCGTCTGTTCAGAAGGGCGAGTTCGTGGAGGATCTGCGAAACCTCCATTTCGCTCCGCGGAGCGAGGCCGGTCGGGCGGAAGCGGTCCTTCACGGCCTGGGGGATGTCGTCGAACAGCCGGTCGACAGAATCAAGGCCGATCTCCGCGAGCATGGCCCGGCGATCGTCCGGGATGTTGGGGATGTAGCGCATCGTGCGCCTAACCTTCAGCGAGGAGCCGCTCGTACGCGGCCGCGTCGAGGAGATGCTTGATCTCGGAGGGGTCGGACAATTCGAGAACCACCAACCATCCTGAGTTGTGGGGATCCTTATTGATCGTCTCCGGCGAGCCGTCGAGGGACGCGTTGGTTTCGACGACCTTGCCTGACATGGGCGCGTACACTTCGCTCACCGCTTTGACCGACTCCACCGTGGCGAGACTCTCACCCTTCTTCGCCACCTTCCCAACGGACGGAAGCTCCACGAACACCACGTCGCCCAACTCGCCCTGGGCGTGTTCCGTGATTCCCACCCTGGCGCGCTTGCCTTCCACGTCGACCCACTCGTGCTCCTTGGTGTAACGGAATCGGGTTGGATAAGCCATTCTTCCTCCTGTCGCTCCCGCTCTCAGTTGAGGCGGGCGCGATTATACGGGATGTGCTGACACCGCCAAAGGAACAGGGTGCAGCAGACGCGCCCTAGAACGACGGGCCGTCTTCCCGGGTTGCGGGGTAGAAGCTCGCGTAGGCCTTGTGAAAGGCGAGCGGGAACTTGCCCAGCGGGCCGTTTCTCTGCTTGGCAATGATGATCTCCGTTTCGCTCACCGCACCCTGGCCGGCCTCGGCTGCCTCTTCCTCAGGCGGTCGGTAGTAGTCCTCGCGGTAGATGAACGCCACGACGTCGGCGTCTTGCTCAATCGCACCGCTCTCACGCAGATCAGCGAGCCGCGGGTACTTCTTCTCGTCCCCCCGGTGTTCCACCGCGCGATTCAACTGAGAGACTGCGATCACCGGGATATTCAACTCGCGGGCGAGCTTCTTCAGCGAGCGGGAGATGTACGCCACCTCCTGCTCGCGGATGTCCGTCCTGATCCCGCCTTCGACCAACTGCAGGTAGTCCACGATCAAGAGGTCGAGACCGTGTTGCGCAGCCATGCGCCGCGCCTTCGTCTTGATCTCCAGGATCGAGGCCCCCGGCGCGTCGTCGACGATGATCGTCGCCTTCTGGAACTTGCTCGCGGCGTTGGCGATGTCGCGCCACTTGGCTGGAGGCACGAACCCTCCGCGCAGTCGGTGCAGACTCACCTGCGCCTCTCCGCACAAGAGTCTCTCCAAAACCTGTTCCTTGGCCATTTCCAGGGAGAAGATGCCCACGGTCCCCTTCTCCCGGATGGCGACGTGGCGTGCCATGGCCAGGGCAAAGCTGGACTTGCCGGTGCCCGGCCGACCTGCCAGGACGATCAGATCGGAGCGTTGCAGGCCCGACGTCATCTCGTCCCACCTGGAGAAGCCGGAGGCTAGTCCGGTGATAGCGTGCCGATTCGGATCGCGGTGAAGCTCCTCTAGCCGGTCGATGTGTTCGTACAGGAATTGGTTGAGGAGGAAGTACGAGGTGCCCGCTCCCTCCTTGCGGGAGATATCAAAGACGATCGTCTCCGCCTGGTCGAGCACTTCGCCGGGGTCCCGGGCCTCGTCGTAGCCGAGCTCAGAGATTCGGCCTCCGGCTTCGATGAGGGCGCGTAGGGTTGCCTTCTTCCTCACGATCTCCGAGTAGTACTCCACGCTCGCCGTGGTGGTGACTCGGTCGAGGAGTTCGTTCAGGTAGAGCCGCCCGCCCGCCGTCTCCATCTCCTCTTTCTCGTCCAGGCGGTTGGCCACGGCCACGATGTCCGCCGGCTCGCCGCGCTCAAAGAGCTCCCGGATCGTGCGGAATATCACCCGGTGCGTTCGTCGATAGAAGTGCTCTGGCCGCAGCTTCTCAACCAGCAGGGGGACCGTCCCCTCCGGCTCAAGGAGGGCGGAGCCCAAGACGACCTGCTCGGCCTCGATGTTCTTGGGGAGGTCGCGCACAGGGGCGTTCTCGGTTTGGATGGGTTCTCGCTCGACCACGGACGGGCACCTCCGCCTGCATTATAGTGTCTTCCGGAAAGGGGACCAACAGGCAGAATGCCTCTGGGGATGAGAGTTCCGTGCCTGGACTCCGGCATTGAAGGGACCTTGCCGGTTGGCTATACTCTCCCGACGCAACGATCGGATACTCGGGAGGAATATGTGGAAGTCCTGACGATGAAGGAACTGCTGGAGACCGGAGTCCACTTCGGTCACAGGACGCGCAAGTGGAACCCCAAGATGGCACGGTACATCTTCACCGAGCGCAAGGGGATTCACATCATCGACCTTGAGCAGACGGTTGACATGTTCAAGAAAGCGTACTTCTTCATCCGCGACTCGACCGCCGCAGGGAAGCAGGTCCTGCTTGTGGGGACGAAGAAGCAGGTCCAGGCGACGATCGCCGACGAGGCGAAGCGCAGCGGAGCTCACTACGTGAATCGCCGCTGGCTTGGTGGCACGCTGACGAATTTCGACACCATCAAGCGAAGCATCCAGCGGATGAAGGAACTGGAGCGGATGGTCGAAGACGGCTCGCTGGAGCGGATTCCGCACAAAGAGGCTAACGAATTGCGACGGGTGCTCACTAAACTCAATCGAAACCTCGAAGGGATTCGCAACCTCTCGCGGATTCCGGACATCCTGTTCGTCATTGACCCGGACATCGAGTCCAACGCCGTCCACGAGGCGAACATCATGAAGATCCCGGTGGTGGCGATCGTCGACACGAATTGCGATCCCGATCCGATCGATTTCCCCATTCCGGGAAACGATGACGCGATCAAGGCGACCAAGCTGATCACCTCCCGGATCGCGGATGCAATTGTGGAGGGGCGCGAAGGCCTGCAGGGCGAGACCGGGCCGTCTCAAGCGACAGAGGCGGCAACTCCGGTGGCATCGGAGGAAGCGACCACCCTGGCGGCGGACGCCGCGATCACGCTCGTGGAGCCCGAGATCGCCGTGGAAGGGAACTGAGAGGCCATGACCATATCAAGCGAAGACGTGAAGAAACTCCGTGGGTTAACCGGCGTCGGGGTCATGGATTGCCGGAACGCTCTCGTCAAAGCGGAAGGGAACATCGACAAGGCCAAGCAGATCCTGAGGGAAGAGGGGAAGGAACTTCTCGCCCACAAGGGTCGCGAAGCGAAGGAAGGCCGTGTCGAGGCGTATCTCCATCATAGCGGCAAGGTGGGCGTTCTGGTTGAGGTTATCTGCAACACGGACTTTGCCGCGGACAGCAGGGAATTCCGCCAATTCACACGCGACCTGGCCATGCAGGTTGCCGCGTCCAAGCCGCGCTACCTCTCGCCAGACGTCGTCCCGGCAGCGGACCTTGAGGAAGAGAAAGCTGTCTATCTGAAGCAGATCGAGAAGGAAGGGAAACCGCCTCAGATCATGGAGAAGATCGTCGAAGGCCGCCTCAAGAAGTTCCTCGACGAGAATTGCCTGATCAAGCAGCCCTTCATCAAAGATCCCACCCTGACGATCGAGGATCTCCTCGGGAACCTGCGCTCGAAGACCGGGGAGAACATCCAGATCAAGCGGTTTTGCCGCTTCGAGGTCGGCGAAGGGGCCTGATGGCCGCTGCGCCGCGCAGACTCCTTCTGAAGCTCTCCGGCGAGGCGTTCCAAGGGGAAGCGGGTTCTCTTTCCGCCGAGTTCGTCTCGAAGATCGCTCGCGACGTCGCGTCTCTTACTCACACCGAGTTGGGGATCGTCGTCGGCGGGGGGAACATCCTCCGCGGTGGACGTAGCCCGTGGCTGGATCGCGTCGAGGCCGACACCCTGGGAATGCTCTCCACTGTCCTCAATGGCCTCGCCCTGCGAGCTGTCCTGGAGGCGGCCGGCCGCGAGGCGATCGTACAGTCTGCTTTGGCGACCGAGCTGACCGACCCGGTCTCCGCGCGCACGGCGCGGGCTGCACTCGCGAAAGGGGTCATCGTCATCTTTGCGGGAGGGACGGGAAACCCCTTCGTTACGACGGACACGGCAGCGGCCATTCGCGCGGCGTCCATCCGCGCCGATCTCTTGGCGAAGGGGTCGAACGTCGCCGGCGTGTTCAGCGAAGACCCCCGCGCGGGCAGAGCGCCGAAGCTCCTTCCCAGGCTAACGTACGACGAGTACCTCGCTGGCCGCTACGGCGTGATGGACCTCGCCGCCGTCGAAATCTGCCGAGGCGAGAAGATCCCGATTGTCGTCTTCGATCACACCAAGCCCGGGGCCCTGGCCGCCCTCGCCTCAGGAAAAAGGGTCGGGACTCTCATCTCCTGAGGATTCCCTGGCACTACTTCAGCCCAGAGTCGGCGGCTATGCGTTGGATCCTCTTGTTAGGTGCTCGATAGGTCCTTCTTGATCTGGTCGAACTGCTCTTTGGTGATCTCGCCACGCGCGTACCGTGTCTTGGCGATCTCGAGCGGGTCTTGCCTCCACGGGCCTCCGTGCTCGTGGCCGCGCCGGTGGACCAGTCGGTTGACTGCCCACACGATGAGGGCGATGACCCCCGCCCAGAAGATGACCATCCAGATTCCACCAAACACCATCCACCAGCCTACTCCCTCATGCATTCGCCACATCATGGTCTCCTCCCACGCATCTTTAGCTGCGGAGGGCTCTCGAGATGCGAGCCCTTCGACGTATCCAGAGTCGGGTTCTTCGTCGTCAGTCACCGCCTGCGCGCGTGTTCGGGAGCGCTGCAGTGGACCGTCAAGACAAGACAGGTCGCCACTCGGACGACCTTCTCCGCCACCGACCCCCAGAGAAGACAGCGGATTCCCGTCGCCCCGTGTGTTCCAATGACGATCAGGTCAGCGCCCTCCTCCTCGGCCACCTCCACGATCTCCAGGGCAACGGGACCTTGCACCACCCGCTCCACCGCCTTCAGCTTCCCGGGTAGTCCTTCAAGGGCGGTCTGGTGCAGCCTCTCCGCTGCGCTGGAGACCAGCGCTTGCTCGTAGGCGGCGATGTTGAGCTCACATGGGCACCTACTAGGGACGCGGCCGGCAGCGTAGACACCGGCTCCACGACGTGAACGAGGACGAGTCCCGCCGAGAACGCGCTGGCCAGTCCACCAGATGCGGAGACGGCCTCGCAGGCCGGCTCGCTGAAATCGGTGGGCCGGAGAGCCTTCTTGAAGGGCAGCATCGGGCGCTCCTTTCCCCTTGGTCATGTCGCTCGGCGGCCTCCCCCCCTCGTCGACTCTAGCCGGCGTCCGGTCGCTCCGGGGCTGGCCGTCGCTACCGGCGTGGCTTTGAGCCCCGCTCTTCCGGTGCATCCGGTCCTCCCCCGTACTTGCGACGCACGGGGATGACAGGCAGCCCCTCGACCCCCTTTCTCGACAGCTTGAGGTATACCGTCTCGTCGCTCATGCGTTCGACCTGGGACACGGGAATGGCCACGTCCCGCTTCCCCCATAGGTGGCCCTCCCGCAACACCAGGTGGGTCATGTGCCAGCCAACCTCTGCAACGAGGAACTCGTCCACCTTTCCCACCGGACCGTCGGTGGCGATCACCTTCGCCCCTCGGTGCACCGCGACCTCTCCGGCAGGGATCCGCTCCTCCTTCTCCACGACGTAAAGAGGCTCCTTTGCGTGCATCACGTACGGCCAGGTGTACGCAGAACCCGGCACGTAGCGGTCAATGGTCGTTCGAATGAACTGGGTCTCTTCGAAGGGATCCATTCCCGCGAGCTCTTCTCTGGTGGCATCGAGGACGAGCTCTCCCCGCTCGGCACGTGCGATCCGGCCAGTGGGCACCATGCGTTTCTCGTGCGGCGGATGCTCTTCCCGGACGACCACGTGCGTTACCTCATCCGTTACGGGGTTCAATACCAAGGCCATGGAACGTCCGCACGCCTTCCCAGCGCAGATAACCTCGACATCCAATGGGATCTCCATCGCTTTGACCTCCTCGCTGTGATCTATCATCCAGGCTAGGCCAGGTCTGTCAAGAAATCAGGGCAAGACCGTGGAGAACGTGTGAACAGGGAGTTGCACAGTCGCTTCCACCCCTGGCGGCTCGAGGCTCGGACAGCGGATTGGATGGGGGTTCCCTGGTGAGTCAGGTTCCCCATGCACTGCGCAAGGGTCGTGGGCTTCGCCATCGTGTGATCCTCTATGGCGCATAGTCGAGCGAGGCTCGCTTGTGCGTTCCACGATGGTAGGGAGACCCCATCGTACGCGCAGATTCGCGCGGGCGAGCCTGGCAGCCTTCACGCTTTCCCCGCAGGAGCGTGATGCCGAGGCTGCTGTCATGTCCGACGCCGGGTACGCTGCCCGTCGCGCAGACGGCCCCTCCACGCAGCCGGCGCGCACCTCCGCCGGCGGTCTCTCTGGCAGTTTGAGCCTTGCTGCATCGGTTGGCTGGATCAGTGGCCGGGTCGGGTGGCGTCCTCCCGCGATCCCAAGCCGGGCGACTGGCCCCGCGGAGAAGCCTCCCCGGCCTCGCGCAACTGGACTTGAGCGCCGGACAAGAGCGTCGCGGCGTCGTGCCGGCGGGTGGCCTTGGCCTCGTAGAGGCGGGCGTCGGCGATCTCAAGGAGGCGAGGGACGGAGAGATCGCACTCGGGCGTCCACGTAGCCCATCCCAGGTCGATGCTCAGGGGGATGTCGGCGACGCGCCCGCTTGCCCACTTCTTCACCGCCGCCTGCAGACGCTCCACGAGCGCCTCAACGCGCGTCCCGGTCTCGGGAAGAACCATGAGGAACTCATCGCCCCCATAGCGGATCGCCCAGTCGCTCTCGCGAAGTTGATCGCGGAGGACGTGGGCCAGCTCCCGCAGGACCCGATCCCCCTCCTGGTGTCCCAGCCGGTCGTTTACCGCCTTGAATCCAGCCACATCGCTCAGCATGAGTGTGAAGGCCCGCTTGTACCTCTTGGACCGGCTCAGCTCCCCCTGGATCGTGTCATCGAAGTAGTAACGGTTGAACAGACCCGTCAGGGGGTCGTGCAAGGCCTTCTCCTGGAGCAGTCGCTCGGTCTCGACCCTGTCGCTCACGTCCAGGACATTCAGGAGCACGGCCTCGCGGTGGTGGTAGTCCATCGGTTGGCCTTCGAGCCAGAGCCAGCGCACGCCGCCGTCCTTGCAGATTCCCCGTACGGTGGCTGCCTTGTTGATGAGAGCGGCACCCTCCTTCACGCACGCAGGACGATCCTCGGGGTGGACGAGCTGCCACCACGGTTCCATCGCCAGAAGCTCGGACGCAGAGTAGCCCAAGACTTCGCTCGCGCGGTCGTTGACGTAGCAGAACCGAGTCGACTGAATGACGGCGAGTCCAGAGCAGACGTTCTCCATCAGGAAGGAGAAGAGCTTGTGCTGATCGGTCAGCCTCTCCAGATGCGCGGCCTCGCGAAGGGCGATGGCGGCCATGCTCGCCATTTCCTCCAAGCGGTATAGGCCGGCCGACGTGGGCCGCGCCCCGTCGCGGGGATCGTCAACCGAGATCTGTCCGATCAGGAGGCCATCCACCTCCAGGGGAACGAGAAGGAGATCGTCCGCCTGCCACCCGCCGAGGCGCATGAAGCGCCGGCGACTGGGGATCCAGGGAGATACGCTGCGCGGTGCGGAGCCCGCGGGGATGTAGTAGGACCGCCCCATGCGGAACCGAGGTTGGAGCTTCTCTCCAGAGACGAGGCCGCCGTTCGCCAGGAAGAGGAGCAGTTCCCGCTCGTCCTCTGGGACAAGCCCTCTTGCCGCGTACTCGATGACGTGACTCGTGGCTCGCGATAAGGGAGAGAGGGGATGCTCGTAGAGGGAAACGACCGCCCGCCGGTAGGGAGACCCCGTGTACACGGCTTCGGCAACGCTCTCCAGCACCTGGCGGATGACCCGTTCATCCCAGCGAACCTGGCTCGCCGGAGGGGGTTCCGAGCCAGCGTTCATCACAACTGTCGCTTGAGGGCTGTTAGCGGAGCTCATCGCACCCAACGTTAGCGTCTGACTCGTTTGCGGTCAAGCTGAGCACTGAGAAGACAACTGTCCGCCTCCATCGAGAACTCCTGCCTCCCCTTGTCGGGGCCGCCGTCGTAGGGTTTGACTGAGAGTAGACTCACCGGAGGAGGCAGAGATGGAGTTGGAGGCGTGGCTCGCGATCTATCAGGCAGTCAGTCACACGGCTGCCGCCAAGGAGAGGGCGTACTGGACGATCGTCGCTCTCTTTCTTCTTGCAAACTGCCTTCTGGCACTGCCCGCCGGCCTGGTTAGTGCCTCGTTCCCCAATGATCAGGGCGAGGTGGCCGTCACGGGCCTTGCCATCCTCGGCGTCGTCGTCTCCCTGGCCTGGCTTTCCTGCCAGATGCTCGCGGGGCGCGAGAACCTTCACTGGGAGGGCCTTCTCCGAAGCATCGAGCACCAGTTCTCCGGCGCAGAGTTCCACCGTAGTGCGTACCGGCTGTTCCGCGGCGAAGAGACGTGCATTCCAGCGACGGCCTGGAAGTGCGGAGACTGGTATCCTGAGGTCGAGCGGCTGGGCTGGGCACGGCGTTCCCTGCCTCGCGCAGCCGCCTGGTTCCTTCCCCTCGCGTTCCTCGCCGCCTGGGTCGTTCTGATCGTCGCCACCTGGACCACGTAGCGCACCCGCCCGAAGGGCCCGGCGTCACTCCTCGACTTGCAGGCTTCTGATTGAGGGGTTGGCACGCGACGCCCCCCCCGCCAAGTTGGCGCTGGACCGACCGGTCAAACCCGCAGCCAGCGCAACAGATCGCCGAAGCGGCGCTCGGCTTCTCTCGTGAGCTCGGGAGGAACGCCGGCCTCGTGCATGGTCCTTGCCTCCTCCTGCGCCCGCGCCATGAGGTCGAGGTCGCATGCCAGGTTGACGGCGCGGAGGCGGTTCAGGAACCCGTGCTGCTGCGTCCCCAAGAGATCGCCGGGGCCGCGGATCTGGAAGTCCTCCTCGGCGATGGAGAAGCCGTCCCGGTGCGCGGCGAAGGCCTCTAGGCGCCTCTTTGCTTCCTCGGACCCAGCGTTGCTGATGGCAAAGCAGGTCGCGGCTTGGCCGGCCCTTCCGATCCGGCCTCGCAGCTGATGGAGCTGAGCGAGGCCGAAGCGCTCGGCGTGCTCGATCACCATGAAATTCGCATCGAGAACGTCGATCCCTACCTCGATCACCGTCGTGGAGACCAGCAATCGAACCTTGCCCGCACGGAACGCCTCCATCACACGGTTTCTCTCGAGGCTGGGGACCCGGCCGTGCACAAGTCCGACGCCGAAGTCGGCGAACGATGCCTCCAATTCCTCTGCGACCTGCACGGCCGCCTTGAGATCGATCTTCTCCGACTCGTCGACGAGGGGGAGGACGACGTACCCCTTTCCTCCACTGTGGAGAAGCCGGCGAACCTCGGTGTACACCTCGGGCCGGCGCGTCTCGGCAACCCAGACGGTCTGGGTTCCCGACCGGCCGCAGGGGAGCTCATCGATCACGGAGACGTCGAACTCGCCGTACAGGGTGAGTGCGATCGTGCGGGGGATAGGCGTCGCGCTCATGATGAGGAGGTCGACCTTGTGCCCCTTCTCCTCAATTCGGGAGCGCTGCACAACGCCGAAGCGGTGCTGCTCGTCGATGACGACAAGGCCGAGGTTCCTGAAGACGACGTCCTCCTCGATCAGGGCGTGCGTTCCCAGAAGCAGATCGACCGTCCCCTCGGCGAGGCGCTCCTTGACATGTCCCTTCCCCTTCGCGCCCGCGGTGAGGAGAGCGACGCGAACCGGAAGGTTGCCTAGGAGCCGGTGGAACTGGCGGGAATGCTGCTCGGCCAAGAGCTCGGTGGGGACCATGAACGCGACCTGGAAGCCTGCTTCGACGGCGTAGAGGGCGGCGGCGAGGGCGACCACGGTCTTCCCCGAGCCAACGTCCCCCTGCAGAAGCCGCATCATCTGCTGGCTCTCGCGCAGGTCTCCTGCAATCTCGCGCAGGGAAGCCTGCTGCGAGGGGGTGAGCTGGAAGGGAAGCGTGGCGAGGAACGAGGTCACAAGCGTGCCCGACCCAGCACGTGAGACGCCCTCCCGTTTGCCCTTTGTCCCCGCGAGCCCCACCTGAAGGAGCAGGAGTTCCTCGAAGGCGAGGCCGCGGCGGGCGCGCTCGAACGTCTCCTCGTCCGGCGGAGAGTGGATGGAATGGACGGCCTCCGACTTCCGCAAGAATGCGTACTTCTCGCGCAGGGTCGCCGAAATGAGGTCCTGGAAGTTGCGGCCGTAGAGCTCGAGGTTCCGGGCGATGAGGGAGCACAGAAGCCTCTCGGTCAGGCCTTCGGTCGTGGGATAGATGGGAACGATGCGTCCCGTCTCGGTTCCGGCTTCCGCCGGCTCCCAGACGGGCGAGCGGAACTGGCGCTCGTTGCGGCTCCACTCGAGCGTCCCGAAGAGGTCGATTCGCTCGCCCCGCTTGAGTTGTTTCGCGACCCAGGGCTGGTTGAACCAGACGGCATACACGAGGCCGGTCCCGTCGTTCACCGCAGCCTTGACAACCTCCATGCGCCGACTCACGCGGACGTGGTCCACGACCATAACCTCCCCGCGGACGCACGTCTCCTCTCCCGGCTTGAGTTCAGCGATCGTCTTGAAGGTCGTCCGATCCTCGAGTCTCCGTGGGAAGTAGGTGAGGAGGTCCTCGATCGTGACGATCCCGAGCTTCTCGAGGATTCCCTCTCGCTTGGCTCCCACCCCGGCTGCCTGACTGACCGGGAGGAGGAGGGCGTCGGACTGCGGGGGAAGGCTGGACGGTTCTCTTCTCCCCTCGAGGTGCTCGGCGAGATGCTGGAGGGCGCGTTGGCGATCGAAGTGCCCGAGAAGAGCGTAGCCTGCCACGTAGGGAGCCGCGGCGGGGAGGTTTCTTCTGATGAACTCCTCGAGACCGCAGGTGACCGCATCGTCGGCGAAGCTATGGCGGCGTTCGAGGGCGAGCACCTTCTTCGCCCTTGAGACGGGATCGTCGTTCTCTTGAGGCATACCGCCTCGTACTATATAATCGGCCGCTCGGGGAAGCAAGGAGAAGACCGATGGAGATCAAGAAGTACGGGGACCCGGTCTTGCGGAAGAAGGCGGCTTTGGTTGAGCGGATCGACGGGGAGACGAAACGGATCTGCCAGACCATGATCGAGGCCATGCTCCGCGCCAAGGGCATGGGGATCGCTGCCCCGCAAATCGGCGTCTCCCAACGGATCGTCGTCCTCGATGCCGACGGCGCGCTGCACATCCTTGTCAATCCCGAGCTTGTGGATACGTCCTCGGAGACGGCGGAGATAGAAGAAGGCTGCCTGTCCGTGCCCGGCGTGGAGGCCCCGGTCGCGCGACACGTGAAGGCCTGCCTCCGCGGGACGACCCTGGAAGGGGAGAGGGCCGAGATCCGTGGGGAGGGCGTCCTTGCGCGCGCCATGCAGCACGAGATCGATCACCTGAACGGCGTCCTCTTCGTAGACTACCTGAGCGCGGCCCGCCGGCGGAGTCTCCTCAAGGAATACTCGCGCAGGCTGAAGGAGAAGAACGAGTGAAGGTCGCCTTTCTCGGCACCTCCGCGTTCGCTTGCCCGGCCCTCGATGCTCTTTCCCGGGACCACAACGTGAGACTCGTCGTCACCCAGCCGGATCGGCCCGCGGGGAGAGGCGAGAGATTGAAGGCTCCTCCGGTCAAGGAGCTCGCATCGCGTCTCGGCCTGCGGATAGCCCAGCCCCCGAAGGTCTCAACGGAGGAGGGCGTCCTTCTTCTTCGCGAGGCGGATCCGGACGTCATCGTCGTCGCCGCGTACGGCCAGATCCTTCGCCGGTCGGTCTTCGGCCTTCCGCGGTTGGGCACGATCAACATCCACGCGTCGTTGCTCCCTCGACATCGCGGGGCGGCCCCGGTTAGCTGGGCGATCATCCAAGGGGACCGTGAGACCGGCGTGACGACTTTCTTCATCGAGGAAGGGCTCGACACCGGGAAGACCTTGCTCGAACGCTCCCTCTCGATCGGCGCCGACGAGACGGCAGGGGAACTGCACGACCGGCTCGCGGTCCTCGGTGCCGACCTGATCATTGAGACCCTACGAGGAATCGAGACTCAGACGGTCATGGCGGTTCCTCAGGACGAGACGAAGGCGACCCACGCTCCCAAGTTGGGGCGCGACGATGGCCAGATCGATTGGACTCTCTCGGCGCGCCAGATCCACGATCACGTTCGCGGCATGAACCCCTGGCCCGGCGCCTTCGCGCGCCTGGGGCACGACCGGCTAAAGGTCCATCGCACGGGGATCACCGGCGTCCGCCGCGGCGCGTTCCAGCCGGGCGCGATCGCCCTGGCTGAGACGAGCCGGCTCCTCGTGGCGAGCGCCGACGAGCTCATCGAGCTACTTGAGGTGCAGAAGGAGTCGCGGCCCCGCACGACTGGGCGGGATCTCCTCCATGGTTTGCGCCCCATTCCGGATCGCTTGGGCTAGGTGTTCTGGATCCGCGGGTACAAGCCGCGGAGTCCGGTCTTCTCCTCGCGGCGGTCAAGATGAATCCCGGGGAGAAGGCGCACCAGGGTCTCGGTGGTATTGTGCACGGTCGCCCGCAGGACGTGTCCGCCGAGCGCCTCTCCACCGCGGCGTGCCACGGCCGCGTGGCAGTGGATGGTGCGCTCTTTGCCGAACAGAGCGATGTTTCCCTGCAAGGACAAGAGCTCCACGGGCTCGGACACGTGCTCGACCAGGTACCCTGAGCCGTCCCAGTAGCCAAACTCGAGATCCCGCAGCATGCCCACGCCGTTCACGATCACTCCCGAGTCGACCTCGAGCGAGAGGAGCGAGGGGAGGAGGTCCTCCCCGTCCTGCAACCGACAAACCAGGTCCTCGGCGCATCGCGCTTGGATCACGTGTCCTCCTTTTTCCACGTGGATTGTAGGGCCCCCGAGCGTACGCGGCCAGTTGCCTCCGAAGCGCTGGTTCACTATCCTCGCCGACGTGAAGGAGCTTGCTCTGGCCAGATGGGTCGAGAAGAGGCTGCGCGGCCTATATGGTGAGGTCTTCTTCGGCGAGCAGGATCCGCTAGAGACGCTCGTGGCGACGATCCTCTCCCAGAACACGAGCGACACGAACTCCAGCCGGGCATACGCCTCGCTTCTCGCGCGCTTCGGGACTCTGGACCACGTCCGGACGGCGCCCGTTGCACAGATCGCCGGGGCGATCCGGACAGGGGGCCTGCACCATGCGAAGGCCCGGGTGATCAAGGGAGTCTTGGGGCGGATCGTCCGCGAACGGGGGAGGCTCGACCTGTCATTCCTCGCGGACATGTCGCTTGAAGAGGCCAGGACGTGGCTTGTGGCATCTCAAGGGGTCGGGGACAAGACCGCCGGGATCGTTCTCTTGTTCTCGTTGGGCAAGCCCTGCTTCCCCGTCGATACCCACGTGCGGCGCGTGGCCACGCGCCTGGGCGTGATCGATGCGAAGGGGAATCCCCACCGGCAGATGAACGCGCTCCTCCCCAAGGATCCGGCCTTAATGGCGAACCTTCACCTCCACCTCGTCTGGCACGGCCGCAAGACCTGCCATCCGCAAGCGCCGGAGTGCGGGCGCTGCGTTCTTGACTCGCGCTGCGGGTTCTCTCGGGCCAGGAACGCCTGACCCTTCTCTTGCTTTTGCCCGATGGAACGCGGAGGATGTCCGCATCCGCTCCGTGGCCGAGGGTGAGGCGCATGCGTCCTGAAGAGAGACTGGGAGAGCTTCTCGTCAAGAAGGGATGGACCGTCTCGGTCGCCGAATCGTGCACAGGCGGGCTTCTCGCGGCCCGGATCACCGACGTTGCGGGGTCCTCCCGGTACTTCCGCGGAGGAGTCGTCGCCTATCAGAACGAGGCGAAGGAACGGCTTCTCGGCGTTCCGGCGCGAGCCGTGGAGCGCGGCGGGGTGAGCGAGGAGATAGCGCGGGCCATGGCTCAGGGCTGTCGAGAGCGACTCCAGACGGACATCGCTCTGGGCATCACCGGGATCGCCGGGCCGGGCGGCGGGGCGCGCAGGACTCCGGTGGGGACCGTCTACGTCGCCATAGACTCTCCGGGCGAGACCCGATGCGAGCGGTTCTCCTTCTCGGGGGACCGTGCCTCTAACAGGGAACAGGCCGTGCAAGCCGCTCTGAAGATGGCAATCGAGAGGACAGTGACGGAGTAGAAGAGCCGACCTAGTTCGGCGTTCTGGAGGCTCAACCCGCGGGCGCGACGAGGCGCTGGACACCCTATTAGAGCAAGCGTTCAGACGATCCGTGTGGAGAAGGTTGGGCGGGTCCGGCGCTCCCGCGTAGGGGTGGCTCTGGAGGCCAAAGATGGGGTGGCCGCGGACCTGGAGTGCGGCGTTAGCTAGACGGCCGAAGCAGGAGTGGAATTGAGCAGGGTCGCGATCTTCGGGCTCGACGGGGCGACGTTTGAGATCGTGCGCCATGGCTGCGAGCGCGGTGAGCTGCCGACGATCGCCAGGCTCCTTGACCGCGGCGCGTGCGGTACGCTCGAAAGCACGGTTCCCCCGATCACGGCTGCGGCGTGGACGACATTCCAGACGGGCGTCCTGCCGGGCCGGCACGGCATCCTCGATTGGCTCGTCCGCGAGGAAGGAAGCTACCGGCTGCGATTGGTCAACTCGACCCGGGTGCGCCAGAAGCGCCTGTGGGACTACGCGGGGGACCAGGGAGCTCGGGTTGCCGTCATCGGACTCCCGGTCACCTTTCCGCCGAGACCCGTGAACGGTGTCCTGGTCTCCGGTCCGCTCACCTTGGCCGAGGAAGGCTACACCTATCCTGCCGAGCTGGCAGGAGAGCTCGAGACGCAGGTGGGCCAGTTCCCCTGTTTCCCGGAGCACTGGCGCGGTCGGTACGAGTTGGAGGCGTGGCTGGAGCGCCTGAAGCGCACGATCGACCTGCGGGAGCGGACCACTCGCCATCTCCTACAGAAGGAGGCGTGGGACCTCCTTGTCCTTCACTTCATGGAAACCGATTCCGTCCAGCATCAGCTATGGCATCTACATGACCGCGTCGTGCGGCCGCGGTACCGTCTCCAAGCAAAGGGCGATCCGATTCTCGCGATCTACAAGGTCGTGGACGCGGCGATCGGACGCCTGGTGGACGCTCTCCCTGCCGGGACGACCGTCCTCCTCGTCTCGGATCATGGGTTTGGCCCCCTGCACTGGAATGTGAGCCTGAATCTGTGGCTCCTTGAGGCCGGGTATCTCGTGCTCAAGGCGCGTCCGGCGAGCCTTCTCAAGCGTGCGGCCTTTCGCCTTGGCCTGACGCAGGAGCGTCTCTTCCCGTGGGCGGAGTGGCTCAGGATCTTGGGGAAGGGCGCGCAGATGAGGCACGACGAACTGCACGACCTCATGGGGACGGCCTTCCTTTCGTTCGAAGACGTGGACTGGCACCGCACACGCGCCTACTCCTACGGGAATGTTGGTCAGGTGTTCCTCAACCGGGTGGGCAGAGAACCTCAGGGGATCGTCGAGTCGGCGGACGCGGCGGGGCTCACCTGCGAACTCGCCGGGGCCTTGGCCAAACTCGTGAACCCCGCGAACGGCGAGCCGGTCCTGGAGCGGATCTGGCGCAAGGAGGACCTGTCCCGGGGAGGAGAGGCCTTGGCGCAGGCCCCGGAGCTCCTGCTCGCCCCCAGGAGAGGGTACATGACTCTTGGGGCAACGGACTTCCCCGCCGGTCGAATCGTGACCCCGGCCTTTGCCGGTTCGGGATGGCACGAACCCTTGGGCATCTTGATCGCTGCGGGCGAGGGGATTGCGCACGGCGAGGTGGCCGGAGCGCGCCTTGTCGACATGCTCCCCACCGTCCTCCATGCCATGAACCTTGCCGTCCCTCCGGGGCTTGACGGCCGCGCCGTCGAGGAACTCTTCGACGAGGACTACCTCGCATGCCATCCCATCCGGTTCTTGCCACCAGAGGGCGGCGTCGAGTCCGGAGTGGAGGGTCTCGAAGGCGAGGATTGGGACGCTCAACTGCGCAGGCGCCTCCGCGGCCTGGGCTACCTCTAGTCGGCACGGGATGGTTGGCTTCTATGGCCGCCCGCAGTGGGAAGAGAAGCGTTTGACCTGAAGGCAGGAGCTCTGCTAGCATGGCGCCCGTGAATAGGCCGCTGAAGAAGGCACTGGGTTACGCCGCTTCCGCCGTGGTGGGCTTCGGCCTCCTGGCGGGGGTGCTCTACTACACCGGCTGGCGAGGCGTCGTAGGACAGATGCGCGCCCTGAGCTGGGACGGGATGGTCGCGGTGACGGGGAGCGTCGCCCTGGGCGTCATTGCGGCGGGATTTAGCTGGTGGATCATCCTGCGCTCGTACGGGTTGCACCTCCCCGTGCGCACGGCCTGGGGTTCGTGGCTGGCGGGCTACGCGGTGACCTATCTGACGCCGTCCCTGTATTTCGGTGGGGAGCCGATTCGGGCGCTCCTGGTCACCGATCGGAGCCGGGCCCCCACGACGCGGGTCGTCGCCACGATCGTGGTTGAGCGGGTCCTCGGAGGAATCAGCTTGATCATCTTCGTCCTCTTGGGAACCGTCTGTGCGCTGGCGTCGTCCGAGGTGCCCCCGGCCCAGAAGCGCGTCGTTCTCGCCGGCGCCTCGTTCGTCGCGCTGTCGATCGGGCTTGGCCTTCTCAACTTCGCCGGGAACTACAAGTGGGTCAGCCGGGGAACGCGGTGGCTCGGACACCTCCTGCCCCGATGGCGCGGGGGGATCGAGCGGGCCGCGCTCAAGATCTCCGAAACGGAGGACGAGGTCCACCACGCCTTCGCGCACCATCGCCGGGCGATCTTCGTTGCGTTCCTCTTCCAGATGGTCGCTTGCTTCTTCGCCTACATGCGCCCGCAGGTCTTCTTTCACTTCTCCCAAGACCAGACCTTCAACTTCAGCCAACTCTCACTGCTGTTCACTATGAACATCTTCCTGGGAATGTTCCTCTGGATTACGCCGGGCGGCGTCGGAATGAGCGAGGCCGCGTTGATCGGGATCTACAAGCTCGTCAGGGTGGGACAGGCCGGGGCGGTCGCCTTCTCTCTTTCCTACAAGTGTGTGGAGTTCGCTGTCGTCGCTGTGGGCGTGTCCTACATGCTGAACCGCGGGATTGGGCGGATCGTGCGAGGGCTTCGCGTGCGCTCCCAGCCGGAGCACCGGCCGGACGACTTGACCATGTAGGACTTCCGCTGACGGGATCGGGTGTTCGCTTGAGGCAGCGGGCTCCGTGTCGTACACTCCACCTCTTGTGCGCCGCGAGGCGCAAGGGAGGAACTACCTTGAAACGCAACGTCATTCTAGCGGTGTTCTGTCTCATTCTGGTCCTGTCGGGAGGGGTGGGCTTCGCCCAGAGCGAAGTGAAGGACTTTCCGGTCGGGACGACGACCATGGTCTACGAGCTGAAGACCGAGGACGTCGCCGCGCCGGAGACCATCACCCTCATCGTGGCCGGGTCAAGCGACGGGACATATCGGCTCAAGCTAACCATCGACGCGAGCGGAACGCCCGACGAGTTGAAGGTTTTTGGCCTCTTGTTTGGGATGACGCAAACAGCGACCGGCGGGGCGAGCGTCTCGTTCGATCCGCTGGCCGCCCTGATCGAACACCCGGAGCGATTGAGTGCCGGTGACGAGTACCAACTGACGGGAGGAGCCACCTTCACCGGAACTACGATGGTGACGATCGCCACCCTGCCCTGTCTGCAGGGGAGCTACGTCAACCCCAAGCAACCGGATGCGCGGATCACGATTGCGTTGTCGCTGCTCCGGCCGGTGTTCATCTCTCCCTACATTCGCGAGGAGGAGCTCCGAGACGGCCAGTGGGTGGAGACTTTCTCTCTGAAGCTAACCGAGTACACGGTCGCCCCGGCGCAGAGGTAGCGATGCCAGTCCTTAGCCTAGAGAAGGTCACCAAGGACTATCGCCTCGGCGAGACGCTCGTCCAGGCGCTCCGCGGTTTGGATCTGGAGGTGGAGAAGGGAGAGATACTCGCCATCATGGGGCCTTCAGGGTCTGGCAAGTCGACTCTGATGCACATTCTCGGCCTCCTCGATACGCCCACCGCCGGCGAGGCGTTGGTCGAGGGGACGAACGTCCACAGCCTCACCGAGCGTCAGCTGACTGGCCTGCGTGGAGCGAAGATCGGTTTCGTCTTTCAGACGTTCAATCTTGTGGAGACTCTGACTGCTCAGGGGAACGTCGAGCTTCCGATGGTCTTCCAGGGAGTGAAGAAAGACGAGCGCTCGCGGCGCGCGGCCGAGCTCCTGACGAAAGTCGGCCTCCCGGACAGGCTGAGACACCGCCCAAGCCAGCTCTCCGGGGGCGAGCGCCAGAGGGTCGCCATCGCCCGCGCTCTGGCGAATAACCCGGAGATCGTTCTCGCCGACGAGCCGACCGGAAACCTCGATTCGGAGAGCGGAAAGAAGATCCTCGGACTGCTCGAGGGGCTCGCCCGCGAGGACGGGAAGACCGTGATTCTCGTCACCCATAACCCGGACGCCGCGGCGATCGCCGACCGGGTGGTTACGCTGAAGGATGGGAGGGTCGTCGATGAGAAGCGGCATGGTTAAGGATTTCCTCGCTCTCGCTGGACGAAGCATCCTCCACCGCAAGCTCAGAAGCTGGTTGACGGTGATCGGGATCTTCATCGGCATCACCGCAGTCGTTGCCTTGATCTCCATTGGCCTGGGCCTCGAGAAGACGGTAACAAGCCAGGTGGAGAAGCTTTTCGGCTACAACTCCTTCCTCCTCGTGGGAGGTGACCCGTTCAGCAGGCATGGCCGTTCCGAGGAAGCGTTCCAGCTCGATCTGAATCAGGTGCGCGGCGTCGACGGCGTCGTTGCCGTGGCGGCCGTGCGACAGGAGAGCGGCTTCGTCGTCGGCCTGGCGGACGAGAATGGCAAAGCGCTCAAAGGTTTCCTTCCCGTGATGGGGCTTTCTCCGGAGATGGCGACGGAGTTCCGCTCCTTCATCGGGGACCTGTCACTGGAGAAAGGCGGGAGGTTCTTCGTCTCAAGCGATACCCAGCAGGCGATCCTGGGGAACGCCGTGGCAAAGCAACTGGGAGCGATACTGGGTTCGACGATCCAGATTGAGGACCGTCCGTTCGTGGTGATCGGCGTGCTCAACGCGGTTGCGTCCGGCGGGTCGGACGGAGGATTCTCTGCGGGGGCCATGATGCCGGAGACGGACGACATGCTCTTCGTTCCCTTTGCCATGATGGATCGCCTATTCAAGCCGTCGAACGAGGTACTTCTCACCCTGGTGAAGACGGCCGAGGGGACGGACGTGCAAGTCATCGCCGATCGAGTGGAGGCGGCCCTCAAGGACTCAGGATACAAGGACGTAAGCTCGGTCACTTACAACGATATCAGCAAGCAGATTGGCACCGTCATGGGCGCAGTGAGCGGCTTCCTCGCCGGGATCGCTGGGATCTCCCTGCTTGTGGGCGGGGTTGGCGTGATGAACACCATGTACACCTCGGTCCTCGAGCGGACGCGCGAGATCGGCGTGATGAAGGCCGTGGGAGCGACGAACGGGCACGTCCTGGCAATCTTCCTCATCGAGTCCGGATTGATGGGCTTGGTTGGGGGGGCCGTGGGGGTCGTCTTTGGTCTGCTGCTCTCTGGTGTAGCAGGGGTCATCATTCGGACGGCATTCAGCGTCAACTTTGTGTCGGTTGTGAGCCCGGTTCTGATCCTCGGAACGCTTCTGTTCTCGTTCCTGATTGGAGCCATTGCAGGTCTCCTTCCCGCGCGGCGAGCGGCGAAGCTCCCTCCGGTGGACGCCCTGCGCTACGAGTAGCTCAGGGCTCGAGGTTCCGGGAGCCAGCGAGGGCCGCACCCAGCGCCCCAGCGAGAACTCCCACGAAGGCCCCCAAAGGGAGCACCAGAAGGCAGGCGGTCAGCACGCGCCGGGGTTCCAGGATCCCTGTGACCGCGGCTGGGACTACTTGAGGATGGGCGACCACTACCAGGTGGCTCAGGCTCACGAGCGTGATGACGAGAAGGCTCGCCGTGAGGCCGACCAGGAATCCCACAGCCACGAGCGGTCCCTGAATGGTCGATTCCGACACGCCGGAGGCTCGCAAGAGCTCGATCTCCTCGGCGAACGAGGAGAGGAGCTCTTTGAAGCCTGTTCGTGCACAGAGGAGTCCGCCGAGGAAGAACAGGGCGAGGGCGACGAGCAGGCCTAGCCGTATCGAGGCGTCGGAGAGGAAGAAGGCCACATGCGTCGGCGCGTCCACAGACGCGATGCCCTGTGCCGCGCGTAGTTCCTCGAGTAGAGACGCGCTCGGCGCGGACCCAACTGTGCGAACTCTGAGCGCCGCTTCGCCGTCATTCAGGAGGAGCCGTACGGATCGCACGTCGCTCCGTTCGATGAGCCTCGTGTACATCGCTTGGATGCTGCCAGAGTCTGCGCCCGCGGAGAAGTGAACGAGGAGCTCGGTCCTGCCCAGGCGGAGCGGACTCGTGCTGGAGGCGCCACCGCCCAGGAGCACGAGCCCGGAGAACGCTAGGGCGAAGAAGAGGACGAGGACGAACGACGCCCCGATCAGAGCGGCGCTTCTCCCTCGCAGCGACCGGAGGAGCTCTCCCAGGACGAAGAGGAAACCCGTCATCAGGAGGTCACCTTCCCGTCTGTGAGCAGGACCACGCGGCACCGCGAACTCATCTCGGGTAGAGGCCCGCGGGTGGCGGCAAGCGTGGTGAGACCGCTCGACTGAATCCGAGCCAAGAGCGAATAGACCTCGCGGGCAGCCTCTTCCCCCAGTCCGGCGAACGGCTCATCGTACAGGAAGAGGAGAGGGTCGTCACAGATGGCCAGGGCAACGCCGAGTTTCACGCGCTCCGCTGGGTCGAGCTCGAACCCCCAAGCGGAGAGCCGCGAGGTGAGGCCCACGCGCTCCAGGGCGGCGAGAGCCTTCTCCTCGGCCTGCTCGTGGAAATCGCCGCGCGCCCGTTGGCGGAACACGACATTCTCGAGAACGGTCCTTCGGGAAAGAGGCGCGAACCCCTGCGGCACGAAGCCGATCCGCCGGCGGAGTTCGGAGGCCTTCTGGCGGCTGAGCCGGGCGACGTTTCGGCCGAGGATGAGGATTTGCCCGCTCTGAGGCGGAATCTGTACCGCGAGGAGTCGGAGGAGGATCGACTTGCCCGCGGCGGCTGGCCCGACGAGGAATCCCAGTTCGCCACGCTCAAGGCGCAGGTGAACGTCCTCCAACACCTTGATCCCATCGTCGGTGGTGCAATGAAGCTCCGAGACCTGGATCATCAAGGACATCGCGCGATCACGAACCGCTCCTTCCCGGAGAGATCGGTCTCAACGGCGATGGCTGCGAGGCCGGCGTGGCTGAGGATGGTGGCGACCTCTCTTCCCTGGCCGGAGCCGATCTCCAGGAGGACGACGGCGCCTGGCTCGAGGTGGGCGCGGAGGTCCTGTGTGAGTTCGCGGATCCTCTCCGTTCCTCCCTCTCCGCCGTCGATCGCCAGACGCGGCTCGTGGTCGCGAACCTCGACCGCAAGCCCCTCGACCTCGCTACGCGGCACGTAGGGCGGATTGGAGACGACGAGATCGTACTGCCCGTCGATCCGACTGAACCAATCGCTCTCCATGAACAGGATGCGGTCGATCACTCCGTTGAGGATAGCGTTCTCGCGTGCGAGAGCCAGGGCCTCAGCTGAGACGTCCACGGCGGTCACGCGGGCATTGGGAAGGCACTTGGCGAGGCAGACCGCTATCACACCGCAGCCGGTTCCCAGGTCGAGACAAGCGATCTGGCGATCGCGCGGGGCGAGCCCGAGCGCGCGCTCGACGAGCTCCTCCGTCTCAGGTCGGGGCACCAGAGCTTGGGAACCGACGCGGAACCGCAGGCCAAGAAAGCTCGTCTCGCCCAGGAGATGCTGCAAAGGGATCCCCGCCCTGCGCTTCTGGATCGCCGACCGGAAACGCTCTCGCTCCTCCGGCGTGAGCGACTTGTCTGGAGAGAGGTAGAGATAGAGCCGATCGACGTTCAACGAATGCGCCAAGAGCGTCTCTGCCTCGAGCCTGGGCTGACTGATCCCTGCGCTCTGGAAATAGCTGCGAGTCCAATTGAGGACGTCGCGCACGGTCCACTCGGCGCTCACGATCTCCCCTCACCCCCACGCCCTGGACAGGGCGATTGTGGCGTATACAATAGCAGAATCTTGAACCCAAGTCAAGCGCGTATATAATCAACGTTGAGCGAACTAAATGGGGAGACGTGGAAGCGAGTCCTCCGCCTGGGCGGAGGTGAACCCGCGGGCTGGCGCCGTCCACCCCATCCCGGCCGGCGCGGGGCATGGATGCCGAAAGCTGTGGAGTGCGCTGCCGGTCGACCTTGGAATGGGGCGGTTCGAGGAGCCGACCGGAGAGGCTCCGGCCGTCGCGATAGGGAGGGGGCGTGAACGTACCGAAGGAGAGAGGGATGAAGCGGATTCTGACCTGGGGATTCCTGGCCGGGTTGTGCGCTGTGCTGGTGGGCTGCTCGTTTGGTGCCAAGGAGCCGCCTCTCACCAATTGGGGACCGGCGCTCTCGCCGGACGGAACGACGATCGCCTTTGCCAGTCCCGGCGAAAAGGGATTCGAGATCTACGCGCAGACCTTGGCCACCGGAGAACGGCGGCGGCTTACCACCAACGAGGTGGACGACTGGGCACCCAGTTGGTCGCCGCAGGGCGATCGACTCGTCTTCATCTCCACCCGCGAGAAGAACGTGGATCTGTACACCCTGGCGGTCGACACTCTCGCCGTGACGCGGCTCACCAGTGATCCGGCGGACGACCTGAACGCCGCATGGGGATCGAACGGGAAGATCCTGTTTGACTCCAACCGTTCTGGAACCTGGGAGATCTACATGATCGACCCCACCGGCGAGAACCTGACGAAGGTCACGGAGAGCGGGCGGTGACGGATCGCCGCGACGCTCCGGAGGAGAGGGTCACGGCCGTCGTCCTTGCTGCCGGCCAGGGCGCGAGGTTCGGCACAGGAAGAAACAAGGTTTTCCTTGAAATCGGAGACAGGACGCTTCTGGCGCATGCGCTCCTCGCGTTTGCATCGGAGGAAGCGATCCAGGATCTCGTCCTCGTCCTGCGCGCCGGGGACGAGAAGGCGGTCCAGGCTGTCCTCCAGGCCATTTCTAAGCCCGTCCGCCTGGTGCACGGAGGGAAGAGGCGTCAGGACTCGTCGCTTGCCGGGGTGACGGCGGCGCACGACGGGATCGTCCTCGTTCACGATGCTGCGAGACCGTTTCCCAGCCCAAGGCTCATCCATCGCGTCATAGAGGGCGTACGGCAACATGGCGCCTGCGTGCCCGCTGTCCGGGTCAGTGGAACCCTTCGCTACGCAGGGGAGAATGGACGCCTTCTCCCTGGGGGCGTCGATCGTCGCGACCTCCTGGAGATGCAAACCCCTCAGGGGTTCCGGCGCGACGTCCTTCTCGACGCCCTGCGGGCGGCGAGCGGAGACGTCACCGATGACGCGGAGGCGGTCCTTGCCCTCGGCAAGGAGGTCTTCGCCGTGCCTGGCGAGGCGACTAACCTCAAGGTAACGACGCCGGAGGACCTCGTTCTGGCTCGAGGGATCGCCTCACTCCGCTCCGGCTGGGACGGCCGGGTGGAGGCCTCTGAGGGGACTTCGCGGTGAAGCCGTGCTGCCAGGTTGGGGAGAACGCCAACTTTGCGCGCGATTGTCGGGCAGAGAGGGCACGAGTAGAATAGCCCTAGTTGTGTATTCTAAGGAGGTTGGTCAAGGTGAAGATGAGAGTCGTCTGGTTGGTGGCAGTGGTGGCCCTGTTCGTCTCCTGTGGGCAGGTTCTGGCGGGTGGAGTTGGTCTCAGCTTCTTCTCCGGCGAGGGCGGGGTGACGGTGTGCATGCTCGAGAACACGACCGGTGTGGCGGTCACGGGACTGCACATCGAGTTCGACCGCGACGTGACCTTGGTGAACAAGGTTGAGTTCGGTGGGTATCTCCCGGCTCTTGGTGGCGCGTCTGGGACGACGTTTGACTTCAACGGCGGCCAGCTTGTGGCTGGTGGCGCTCTGGAGCTGGACTGGACGCCGGCTGATGCAACGCCGACCCTCATCATGTGGATGAGCGGCGCTCGCCCGGTTGGGACGCCGTACTTCACGACCATCGACAAGCTGGGCTGGCTGCTTGCGCAGGGGATCGTCGGCGTTCGCCAGGCCGATCCGGCGAGGCTTCAGGCCGCGATGACTCAATTCTTCACAGACAACGCCGAGTTCTTCGGTGGCCTTTCCCAGGCTCTGGGGATGGACCTCCAGCAGACCTTGCTCCCGGTCATCATGAACTCCCCGGCTGAGGCGATTCAGAACTTCTTCAACACCATGATCGGCATGCTCGGCGTCACTGACCTGCAAGGACTTCTCCAGAGCCAGGTCAACCTGTCCGCGCTCCTCAACCTCCTTGGCCTCTAGTAGAAACGGGCGGGGAGGCTTCGGCCTCCCCGCCGTGCTTCGTTCTCCCAAGCGCTGGATTGCCGGCGTCCTGCCTGCGGCCGTCATCGCCCTTTCCTCGGTGCGGGCCGTCGCCGCCGACGGTTCCACGTCGGCGCGCTCGATCATCGATCAGCTGCTCGCGTTCCTGTATAGCTCAGGGCATCTCGTCGGCCAGGGGATCATGCGCCTCGTGCACACGATCCTGCCGTCCGTGCCCACAGCGCGGCTCGATCCGCTCATCGACCCGGTTGGACTTCTCGCGATCCTTACGGCGTTCCTTGTCGTGGTGACCGTGGCCAGGAAGCTGGCATGGATCGTGGTCATCGCGGGATGGGTCCTGATCGTGATCCGGCTCGTGATGGTGATCGTCGAGCACTCGGTCTAGCCGGCCAGAGCCTGCTTCACGCGCTCCGGGGAGAGGGGGTAGGTGGAGACCTGCCGCCCGATGGCATGCGCGACCGCCCGTGAGATGGCGGCGTGCCCGGCCATCAGCGGTACCTCGCCCAGGCCCTTGGCCCCAAACGGGCCAGGCGAGTATCGGGCCTCGACAAACTCGATCTGGATCGACTGCGCCACGTCCCGGATGGTGGGGATGCGATACGTCGTGAACCCCTTCACCTTGAGGCGTCCGTCTTTCTCCACGATCTCCTCGGTCACGGCAAAGCCGAAGGCCTGCGCCACGCCGCCCTCCACCTGGCCGGACGCCGTGGCCTGGTTTAGGACTCTCCCCGAGTCGTGCACGGCGACGTAGTCTTCGAGCGAGATCTCTCCGGTCGTGAGGTCTACCTCGACCTCGGCGACGTGCGTGGCGTAGGCGTAGACGAAGTAGGGATTCCCAAGCCCTGTCGCAGGGTCCCAGTCGACCGGCTCGGCGCGCGCCCACCCCTCGACCGCCGGGTCCAGGTTCTTCATGAAGAAGCTTGAAGCGATCTTGGGCAATCGAATCGAAACCTCCGCCTCAGGAATGCCAAGCTCGCGAGCGACATCGAGGATCCGCGCGCGGAGCTTTCGGGTCGCGTCCAGCACGGCGAGCCCGCTCATGATGGTGCCCCGGGAGGCGACGGTCGGACCAGAGTCTGGGACGCGGGACGTGTCGACGGCAGTGAAGTGAACCCGGTCGGGAGAGATTCCCAAGGAGTCGCAGACGATCTGGGAGAGAGCCGCGGTGAGGCCCTGCCCCATCTCCACCGTGCCTACGGCGACAGTCACGGAGCCGTCCGCCTCGATCTTGAGGTACGCTCCGGCCTTGTCGAGGAAGGGGGATTTCGCCCCCAGGCCGACACCGTACAAGACCGAAGAGACGCCAATTCCACGCCGGCGATGGGGCTCTTGCGCGTTGAACGCGGCGACCCGTCGCAGACGTGCCTCCCAGTCTGACAATTCCCGCGCCCGGTCGAGCGTCTCCAGGATCCCTACGCTCTCCTTGAGCCTCTGGCCGCAGGCGGTCTCGTCTCCGACGCGGAGGGCGTTCCGCCGCCGAATCTCCAGCCGATCGATCCCCAGGCGTTCCGCGAGGAGGTCCATCTGCGACTCGTGCGCGAAGATCACCTGCGGGCTCCCGAACCCGCGAAAGGCGCCGTTGGGGACCGTGTTCGTAGCGACGGAGCGCCCAACGATCCTCACGTTTGGAACTTTGTAGGGGCCGGCGGCCGTGAGGAGTCCACGCCAGAGGACGGCCGAGGAGAGGGTCTGATATGCCCCGGCGTTGTACACGAAGTCGACCTCGACCCCGGTCAGGGTCCCGTCCCTCCTCGCTGCGCTCCGATAGCGAACGACGGAGGGATGGCGTTTGCCGGTCACGAGGATGTCCTCCTCGCGGTCGTATACTAGCTTGACCGGCCGCCTCGCCTTCCAGGCGAGCAGGGCGGCGAGGGAGGCGACCTGGGAGGGCACGTCCTCCTTGCCCCCGAACGCGCCGCCCGTTGCCGTCTGAACGACCCGCACCTTGGCCAGCGGCAGCCCTAGCACCTTAGCGACCGCCCCCTGCACGTAGAACGGGCACTGGAGTGACCCGTAGATCGCCATCGCTCCCTCTTCCTCCGGGACGGCGATCGCCCCCTGCGTCTCAAGGTAGGCGTGCTCCTGGTAGCCCGTCTTGTACTCGCCTTCCACGATCGCGTCGGCTAGAGCGAACGCCCGCTCGACGTCGCCCTTCAGGAGACGCATCCGGTTGAAGAGGTTTGGGCTCTCGTCTTTCCCCTCGGCTGCGGCCGGTACGGCAACGACCGGCGCGCCTGGCTCGAGGGCGGCAAGCGGGTCGGAGACCAGCGGGAGTTCCTCGTAGTCGACCTGGGCCAGGGCTTCGGCCTCGCGGGCGCTCTCGCGGTCTTCGGCTGCCAGGAGCGCGACCGGCTCCCCTACGTAGCGAACGACGCCGGTGGCGAGAGCCGGCTGGTCGTCGTAGAT
>Ga0315286_10000493_pt1 | contig 33399 bp, 48 predicted proteins | sample YL17G10_0_MG_FD_205038 | JGI IMG/M metagenome (GOLD analysis project Ga0315286, IMG submission 205038) | Sediment microbial communities from Yellowstone Lake, YNP, Wyoming, USA - YL17G10_0 | ecosystem: Environmental > Aquatic > Freshwater > Lake > Sediment | place: USA: Wyoming | collected... | reverse complement strand
GCCTGGATGTCGCGGGAGTACTGCTCTTGGATCGCCCGCACACGCTCGTGGGCGTCGTGGACGGCGGCCTGGGCTCGCTCGTGGGCCTGGTTGCTCATGACGGGAATCAACGTGCCGATGAGGCTCGTCGATTCGCGGCTGGCGTTTTCCATGCTTCGCTCCATCTCCGTCTTGCGTGCGTCGTTCTCGGCTCTGACCCGCTGCGTCTCCTCGCGCAAGGCGTTGAGCTGTTCGCGCAGCGAGTTGTTTTCACGGTCGGAGGCTTGCTTGATAGCCTCGACCTGGGCCTGCGCTGAGCCGACAATCGTCTCCCGCATCTCGCTGAACAACGACGGGTCGACGTCGCCACCACTGCCGCCACGTCCGCGCTCCATCATCTCGAGCACCCGGTCCTGGCTCCTGCCGAGCAGGCCGACGATTCCTGCCTGCGCCTGCGGGGCCAGCGAGTCGCCGTTGGCAGCTGTGCCGTGATGGCCACCACCGTGCGTCGTGGCGCTCGGGTCGGCCAGCGCGCCCTTCGGCTCGCCAGCGATGGTGAACGCCTTGCTGCCGAGAGGTCGGCCAGGCTCGCCGGGGTTGCGCGGACCGGTGAGGTACAACTTGTAGCTGCCGCCGCCCCACCGCTCCTGCACCTCTTGCAGCGTGTAGGGCGCGTTGCGCGTCTCGAGGTGGCCGCCAGACTGCGTGCCCTTCCACCACATCGGCGCGGTGCGGTGCAGCTTGACGATCATGCCCGGCTGTTCCCAGTTGAACGAACTCAGGTACTCGTCGAGGTCTTTGTCCGCTGACGCGGCGTGCTTCTGCTGCTGCGGCGTCAGCGCCGGGCGCCCGCCTCGGCGTCGCGGGGCCTGCTGCGGCTGTGGCTGTTCCATCTGCAGCTGCGGCACGGCGTCGCCGTAGTCGTCGGTGAAGGAGCCGCTCTCGGCGTCGAACGTCTCAAGCGGCAGTGCCTCTTCTTGCTGTTGCTCGTCCATCTGGTTATCCCTCGATCTTGAGCGGCTCGTCGCTGTCTTCTTCGTCGTCTTCCTCTTCTTCCTCCGCTTCCTCCTCGTCGGAGTTGGCGTCGACGTCAAGGGCCATGTCATTGACAGCCTCCTTCAGGTCGTCGATTGACTCGAGCGCCTTCTGCAGCTGCCCGAGCAGGTTGGCGTCGCTGGCGGCGAGGTGCAACGCTGCTTTCAACGCGGCCTCGATGTTCTGTAGCTCGGCGGTGAAGTCTTCGGCGGTGTCGGGATCTAGGCCGAGCATCACCTCGGGCTCTTCGCTCGCTGCGAGAGCCCGCATGTAGTTGGCCAGGTCTTGCTGCCCGCCGAGCGTGAGCGCGACCGTCATCTCGATCAGCGGCAGCAGGTGGTCCTTCATCGCTTCGACCGCGCGGATGTTGACCGACGTGGCAGCCTTGCGCTGCGCCTCTTGCAGGGCGTGCGCGAACTGCATCTGCAGCTGAACCAGCTGCGGGTCGGGCCTGTAGACTTGCTGCTGTTGCTCTTTCACTTGCCTTCCTCCGTCGGCGTCGCGCCGAAACGTGGTTTGCTCACACGCTGCATCATGCGGCGCATGCGGGCGTCGTCCTCGAACGCATCCAGCTTGAACCAACGCCAGGTGAAGTCGTACCCGCGACGCACCAGCCACCGCTCCCACTGGTCGCGGAGCCACGGCCGCATCAGGCTGCGCGCCGACACGGGAACCCACGCTAGCGGCGCCGGCCACCACTGGTCGCAGTCGTAGACGTTGCTCTCGGCGAGGTCCGTCTCTTCGTTGTGCCGGATGCAGGTGCGGTGTCGCTGCGCGTAGACGCGCTCGTTGCCGTCAACGTCCTCGACCTCGGCGAGGTCGGCGCGGGTCGTCATCAGCCAGAAGTGCTGGCAGGGGCCGCGCAGGCAGACCATGGTCGCCTGGTTGCAGCGTTGTGGTTCAGAGCACGCAAGGTCACGAGGAACAGGGGGAAATCCTGTTGCGTCATCCACGCTTTGCCCTCCTTTTGTGCGCCAGCTTGCCTGTTGGAATGTACGGACGGTTACATGACCACACGGCGACGCTTTTGTCCACCGGTTTTTGTGTCCTAGCGTATACACATCCGTATCCCAGCGGAACAGTGTTCCCTGCAGTTTTCACTCTTGACCGCAGCTGACGCCTGTGGGATACAGGTGATCCCCTGCCTGCCGCGTCTGTGCGCGGTCCCCCCCTTTGCTGGTCGCCCTCGGCCCGGACACACCGGGCCAGGGCTCTTCTCGCCTCTGTGCTGCCCGGCGCGGCTGAGTGTGGCCGGCGTCACGGTTCCGGCTGGTTTCACTGTGATCTCTGTCACGTTTGAGGCCGGAACCGCCCGGACTAAGAAGCCAATAAATCCGGCTAGTTGCAGGTTTCTTGCCGAGCCGGTACGATTTTTTCCCATTTCTTGCCGTTCCATGCTACCATGGCAATCCTAGTGTGGAATCAAGGGGTTGCGGGGCGGAAGGCGGCGGCGGGAAACAAGCAAGCGGCCCGACGGCATGAGCGGCCCGACGGCGGCGAGGAGACGAGATGAAAACATTGAGCGGGAAAGATGCGGCACTCATCGCCAACAGCCTGAGGATGGCTGGCCTGCAGTGGACCGCTGACGCGGCGACCATGCGCGACGCCGACCTCGATCCGCGCGTTGACCTTGGGGCCGTCAAGTCAGACTTGATGGCCGACCACTTCGAGCGGCAGGCCCGCGACGCCGAGCGACTGGCCGACGAGATCGACGAGGCAGTCTGCGTGACGCTGACCGAGGCCGTCCCCAGCGAGGAAGTGTAGCCATGCAAAAGCTGACGCTGAGAAACGATTTCCACGGCACGACCGCGACGGTGATCCCGAGCCAGCTGGGCCGCCTGACAGCCTCTCAGGTTCGCCGCGCTCGCCGGGCGCTTTGCCCTCTGCGCGAAGACTGCGCCTGCGGCGGTGCGGCCGGCACGCGCGGCCCGCAGCGCGACGGCTGCGGCGTCGCGTTTGTGCTCGTCGCCGACGGCGCTGATGGCAGCGTGCGCGTCGAGAGGGAGTTTGCCGATCCGCCGCTGGCGGCCTTGCGGACAAGGCTCGTTGATGCGCTGCACAGCGGCGACGAGCCGACGGCACCGGAGCCGACAACCGGCCCCGTGGCCCTCGACATCTGGATCAAAGACCCCGACGGCGGACCGTACCTCAAGAAGGTTCGCAACCGGACCCGCGCCGAGATCTTCTACGACCTGCAGGCGCGACTCCTCGCGCTCCCGCCTGACGGCGAGGACGGCCCGGTCGTCGACGAGTACTTTTCGCCGGGCTGGTACGGCGACAAAGATGTCGGCGCCCAGCCGATCCCCGCTTGGCGTTGGGTTGCTTGCTACGCTGTCACCGGCGGAAGCGAAGGCCACTACGTCCACGTCGATCTGATCAGCGAAGGCGACCGCGCAGCCGGAGTCGGCTGGCAAGCTCTGCGCCTCGCCACCGGCAAGACCTTTCGAGGCATGGCTCACGCGCAGCGAATCGCGGCGATCTGCGCCGCGCTTCTCGAAGCCTAAGCGCCCGACGGGCGAGGGCCGCATGGTGCGGCCCAGCCCCGACGGCAAAAACGAGACGAGAACGAACATGACAACGCAAACGCAACAGACCGACAACGAAACCCCCAACCTCGACGCGATCCTCGGCACCGGCGCCCCGCCGGCCACCGTCGACGACGCCGTCGCTCGCATCGCGGCAAGCGACGCTCTGGCCGCGAAGCTGGGCGTGCCGCGCGGCGAGCGAACCCTGTACGCCGTCGGCACCCGGCTCGCCGCCAGCGGGCAGGCTGCGGCGCGGCAGTATCGCGCCGAGTTTGACGATCTGCCGACGGCGCGAGAAGCCCTGACCGCCCTGGCCGACGAGATCCGCGCCGAGCGGCGCTCCGACCTGGTTGCCCGTGTAGCGGACCTCCGGGTGTCCCCCGAGGCGTTTCTCGGCCGCGCCGGCAAGCCGGGCCTGCCGTTGACGCAGGAAGCCCTGAAGGGCCTGTGCGAACGCATCTCGGCGCCGCCCCACGCTGCCGCGTACCTCGCTGCGATCCCCGCCGACCGTCGCGCCTCGGAGTTGCGCCATATCCTGGCCGGGACCGACCCCGACCGCGAGATCAAGGTCCGCGCCCGCAAGCTGGGCGACGCGTGGCAGGCCTTCGCCGTCGTCAGCCCCGGCTACGCGTCGTACGACCCCGACAAGCTGGCCGGCGATCTCATCGCCTCGGGCCTCAACGGTGGCCGCGCCGCTGTGGCCTACGACGGGATTCGCACCACCATCGACTTGCACGCGCACACGACGGTGTCCCCTGCCGATCAGCGAGTCGGCGACGTGTTCCGGGCGATCAGCCGGTTGACGACCCGTGACGACGGCGGCGGCAGCGTCAAGGGCTCGGGGCTGGCCGAGTTTATCCGCTGCGTCAACTACAGCGTGATCCGCTCGGGCGTGGGCCTCGGCCGGGTGGCCCACCGGGGCGACGTGGCCCGGCTGGTTGGCGACCTGACCGGCACGGCGGGTGCGTGGCTGGGCGAGTGGCTGAAGCTGTGGCACCGCGCGGAACAGGCGGAACTGGGCGGCTGGACCGCCGTCGACGCGCTCGAGGCACTGGCCCTGGCCCGCGTGATCAGCGTCCAGAACGAGGAGCCGGCGACCGTGGCCCGCAAGGTGGTCGAGGCCGCGACCGGCGAGAGCGACCGTGGCAACACCGTCGGCGCCATCCACGCGGCCGTGACGCGGGCCGCGCACACCGCAGCCTGGGGCAGCCCGCTGGCGGCAGCCGAGCGGCTGGAAGGCCAGGCCGGGCTGCTTCTCGAGATGGACCCGGCGCGGTTGCTCGCCGCGATCACCGAGGCGACGCGGATCGAGGAGGACAAAAACGGTGGCCCGGCTCTGGCCTACATCCTCGCCGCCGAGCGGCGCGCCGGGCTCAACTAGCCGAAACGGGCCTTGCGGCCCGTCGCCGGGGCGCCATCCCCGACCTGATGAGGCTGGCAAAGGAGGACACCATGAAGGCGCAGAGTCCGGACGCGAGGACCATCGCAGAGGCTGTGGCCGAGGTACTCGAGATCGCCGCCCGCGTCGCGGGAGCGGTCGCGGTCTACGGCCCCAACGCCGTGCGGTACGAGTTTCTCGACGGCTCGGAGATCGTCGAGAAGGACGGCGAGGTGACGGTCAACGAGAACTAACCTCGGGGGCCTCGCCGGCCCCCCGGATGCCTGCGCGGAGCGGGCATCTCGGGAGCCGGCGCGGAGCCGGGACTCGATGCAGGGCGGCGCGGAGCCGCCCGAGGAGGATCGAACATGTCCATCAGACTGAGGACCGACCGACCGGCATCGCTGCGAGCAGGCCACGACTTGCCCGCCGTCGCGACCTACAGCCCGCGCCGCGCCGACCTGGCGGCGCTTTCACTGGCGCAGCGGGCGCTCCTGGCTGACTCCGAGTGCCCGCCGGGCAGCGACCGCCCGCGCGGCGGCTACGGCACGTCGATCTCCGTCGCTGGCCCGGCGTGGCGCGACGTGCTCGCCGCCCTCGACGCTTGGCTGATCGAGGCCGAGGCCAAGACGGCCGCCGAGGAGGCCGAGGCGCAGGCCGCAGAGGCCAGCTACGAGGCCACGGTGGCCGAGGTGATCGCCGCCCTGGGCGCGGCCGGCGGGCTGGAGCCGCTGATCGCGCCGACTTGGGCACACGAGGGCTACGCGCTGCGGCTGATCAGGCTGGCTAGCGTGCAGCACGCGCACCTGGCCAGGCTGGCCGCCGATCCCCGCTGCGCCGATCTGATCGCGTGCGCTACCGCAGAGGCCGCGCTGCGGCAGCGGCAGGCTGAGATCGCCGAGGCCGAGGCCGAGGCCACGCGCGAGGCGACCGTGGCCAGCGAGGCCGCTGCGCTCGAGGCCGAGCGGGCCGAGTGGATCGCCGCTCACGGCTCCGAGCGGCTGCGGCTGGCCCACAGCTGCGGCTGCCTCGAGGCCGTGCTCCGCAGCTACGACGAGGAGCGGCTCGAGGCCACGTTGCCGGGCTGGCAGTACCTGCGGACCGGCGATCCCGATCCCCGCGAGATCCGCGAGCCGACGCTGGCCGCGCTCCGCGCACTGGCCGACGGCAGGACGGACTACAGCGGCGGCGGCAGCGATTGTTACGGCGTGGCACGGCCGCTCGTCGAGGAGCTAGAGCTAGGCTGGCTGCCCGGCACCGGCGAAATCTTGCACGGCCAGTGGCGGTGCGGCCTCGCGGAGCCGTCGTGGATCTGCAAGATCATCCACGAGGGACGCAGCGACAACGGGCGCAGCGATGAGGACTAGGCAACCAAACCGGCCCCGCTCCTCGGGGCCGCAAAGAGGGCAACATGGCAAAGCGAAAACCCCACGTCAACCCGTACAAGCTTCTCGGCTTTCCCGACCTGACGCGCGAATACGCCAGGCTCTTGAAAGTCGAGTTGACCGGCGCCAACGCCGAGGAAACGCGGTCGCAGTCGCGCGACCTGTGCGCGGTCTTAATCGACCGCCCCGAGATGGTCCGCGACGAGAACATGGCGTTCACGATCCGGCACATGATCGGCAGGCTGCAGGCGCACGTCGGCGATCAGTAACCCCAACCGGGCCGCTCCTCGGCCCGCAACCGAGGCAAAATGGACCTGCAAATTGACCCCCCGAGCGACGACCGCTGCCCTTGTTGCAGACGCGTTGTCGACCGCGTCTGCCCCGACTGCGAGGACTGCAACGACTGTTGCACCTGCACCCCCGACTGCCCGATCTGCGGTAGCAGCGACGCCTGCAACTGCGACGAGGAGACACCATGAACAAGCTAACACAACCTCTAGCCAAGCGGCTTTTCGGCGGCGCCGACCGCGTCGGTTGCCTGCGGGCCGCGATCAAGTGCAACGGTGACGCTGCCGTCGATGCGGTCTTTACCGGGCACCTCGCATTGTGGGAAGCCCCTGCGCTGCCCGACCTGCGGGGCCTCGGGCTGGTCGTGCTCAAACAGGCGCCCGCCGCGTTGAAAACGAGCCTCGTCGACCCGGCTGCCGTCCTCGGCAGCTGGCAACAGGTCACGCGCGAGATCTTCGACGCCAAGCGCCGCGCCGGAAACAAAATCCAGCAGGAAACGGTCTACGAGTCGGGCGGGCCAAACATCGCGGAGTGCCTGCCGCCGCGCGGCGTCTACGTCCCGCTGTGCATGACAACCGCGACCGTCACGCTCGGCCCTGACGGCGAGACGGCGACCGCGCTCCTCAAAGCCGACCCGACCGGTGGCCGGCGGTACTGGAGCCACGCCCACGCCGACCTGGCCGACTCCGCGTACGGCGACGCGGACCCCAAGGAGAAAAAGCAGACCGTCCTGGTGAGCGAGAAGTACTGGCGCGCCCTGGCCGAGCTGGGGCTGACGCTGTGGACCGCTAGCGTGCTCGAAACCAAAGATTACGATGCGTCGACCTTGCTCATCGCCGACGGGTGCGTGGCCTGCGGCGTCTTGATGCCGGTGAGGAAGACGTGACGGTCTACTACCGCGACGGCTCAGTCGCAAAAGAGGGCGAGAGATGATCCACAACATCATCGAGCTAGCAGCGTACCTCGGCGCCAGCCACGCCACGACCGAGTCAATCTCGCACCGGGTCTACAAGGACACCGACTGCGGCGCCTGGGCCAAGGTCGAAGCCGGTACGGTCCGCGTCGGCAGCATCGTCGAGGGCAGCGACGTCTGTACCGAGGTCCAGGTGCTACCGTTCCCGTTCGAAGAGGAAGCCCTCGACGACGCTATCGCTGCCGTCGAGGCCGAGGCCGAGGAGCCAGAGCCGGAAGTCTGCCCGCGCTGCCGCAAGTCCACTTGCTATCTCGACTGCGACGGAGAGTGACGCCGTGGCCAAGCACGTTACCGAGAAGCTATCGATCAGCCTCACGCCATGGATGCTTGCCGAGATCGACAAGCGCGACGTGGGTCGGGGCCGGTCGGAAACCATCAGCCGTTTACTGCGTCGGTACGTGGTGCTAGTATCACGTCCCGACCAACAGCGTCTGGTCGAGGCTGCCGCAGCTGACAACCAAGACCAACGAGACACGAAGGAGGGCAACGAAAATGGGTAAGAGCCAGGACAAGCCAAAGAAGAACGACAAGAAGAAGCCAAAGACGAAGCCGGCGAAGCCGCCCAAGCCAGGGACGTACATGCTCGTCGACGTCGACACCGACGGAAAGCACGAGGTCGACCAGCGGACCTACCGGCGCGTGCGGTTCGAGTAGCCGTTCCCCTACCCCGAAACCAACCATGTTGAAATACCACGTCCGCACCTGCCCACTGGCCGACCGCGAGCGACGCGAGCTTGGCAAGCGCCAGTACGCTCACGTCTTCCACTATCGTGGCAACACGATCTGCGTCGCTCGCGCCTTCTGGCGTCTGCCGTGGCGCATCCGCATCGGTTTGCTGTTGCACGAGATCGGCCACCTACTCGACCGGGACGAGGACGACGAGCGCAAGGTCGACCGGATCGCCGAGGCCGCGCTCGGGTTCCGAATCCATCGCGGCGACTTCCCGAGCTACGGCCGCGACCTCGAATACATCCGCGAGGAAGACGTCGCAGCCGCTCGCGCCGCCCTCGGTCTGTGTGTCGGGTGGCCTGGGCGGTAGCCCTGGCCTGCTTGACACGCTGAACACTCACGCGCTACAACTCTCGGCTCGTCCACCTTTCGCAAGGAGAGCCGACCCATGCACCGGTATTACGTCTCTGGCTGCAACAAGCCGATTGCCCTGCTTGGGGAGATCGGCTTCATCCTCGACCCGACACAACTCGACCTCGGGTGCGAGACAAAGGCGCTCGTCGGAGCCTGGGCACAGCCCGAGGCTGTCAACCGCTGCCGCGTCTGCAAGCACTGCGTGGTCGACGAGTACCTGCAGGCGCCGCCAGCTGCGGTGACGCCGCAGACGCAGGCGCCGCCGCCACAGTTGCAGGCGCTGCCGTTGGCGCCGCTGGTGCCGCTGTCGGGTGTGTTCACCTCGGCGCAGCCAACGCCGGTGCCCGACGTGCAGGTTGCCGTCGGGCCGGAAGCGGTAGACGAGGTGCTCTCGCCGCCGCAGGCGAACTGGTGGGATGCGCCGCAGTACGACCTTCAGCAAGCTGCCGAACCGTCGCAGCAACCATCGCTCGAGGCGCTGCTGCCGCAGGACTCGCCTCGGGGCGGCAGCCTCTTCGGGGCCAGCAAGCTGCGGCTGTTCCGCAAGTGCCTGCGGCGCGGTTTCTACGAGGTGGTGATGGGCCTGCGCCGGCCTGTGGCGCCTGAGCGCATCTACCAGGGCAAGACGAAGTTGTCGGCGCTCTGCCTCGGGCAGCTCGTCCACGAGTTGCTGCGGCAGCATTACCTTGGGCGGGACTGGCGTCAGGTGCTGCCGGTGGTCCTCGACCACTACCCCAGGCTCGCGGACGAGGCGCTGCGCCTGGTCGAGCAGCACAACGCGACCCGCGAGGCCAAGGACCGGTCCGAGTGGGACGTGCGGTTCACCGAGATGGAGTCGCGGCTCTACCTGCCGCCGCGCAAGGTGGCCGGGAAGGGCACCGGTCGCGGGGCCAAGAAGATCTCCGTCTGCATCAGCGCACGGCACGACCTCGGCGTCCGGGTGAAGCAGAGCGGTGAGGCCAGGCTGCCGCCGCACGAAAAAGCTCAACAAATATGGATAGTTGACCACAAGACCATCGAGAACGTATCGAAGGACGCGACCGCAGCCTACGCGCACGACGTGCAGGTGCTCCAGAACTTGGTCTGCTACCGGGACGGCTGGTGCGAGACGCCCGCCGGCTGGCGCCGGAGCGCAGAGGTCTACGGCCCGGCCGCAGGCTTCATCCTCAACCTCATCGGCAAGGCCATGAACCACGACCCAAACTCTCACCTCATCCGCACGCGTTACGTGGTGTCGCCGGCCATCCTGGACGAGTACGCCGCCAACACCACGGACTGGCTCTACGAGGAGGTGCTGCCACGGCTCTTGGGCAAGGACTACACCAAGGAGTCGACCTGGCCCAAGGACTGGGACTGTCGTGACCCCATGACTAGCCAGGCCTGCCCCTACATGCAGATCTGCGAGCAGGGTGGCATTGCCAAGGTCAACCTGTCGGCCCTCTACAGCCCGCCGCAGCCGATGGACCCCCAGTCGCTCCTCGCCCCGGAAAAGCCCGCAGGCAGCCGCAAGGGCAACCGCAAGGGCAAATCTGCGGCTGCCGAGGTCGAGGCCAAGTAGCCGGCGCCGCTGTTCCTGCCCCACTTTTTTGACCGATTCTCGTACATTCGCAAGCCACCGGCCGTCTTATAACCGAAGATCGGCACTAAGCCTGGCATCTGCGGATGTGATTACGCCATCTTGGATATTCTTGTACTTTGTGTTAAAGGTATAAGTATAGTAGTGTGTGTATATGAAGAAGAAGCGCGCGAGTACGCGTATACGCGCATACGCGTATAAGGGGGGGGTCAATTTTGAAGCTAAATCCCAGACAGTGGTTCTCTTGTGGTGTCGTCTAGTTGAGTCAGTTTTGGGCCTTGGAAGCAAACTACTGCGCTGACGCCGTGCTTGACAAACAAACGACACGAAGGGTAGGCTGCCAACGTTAAAACGAAAGTGAGGGCAAAACATTGGCAGAAAAAACCATCGTTAATGGAATCGAGGCGCTAACTGATCGAACTGGGATCGAAGTGACGCAGGAGGACATCGACATAGAGCTGGAGGCGCAGCGGATGTGGGACGCGGCGCAGCTGGCGGATGGTGGCGGGTACACCAACAACGACGCGCCGGACCCGGAGACGGGCGAGGTGCCGCCGGAGCCGATACCAATCTGGACGCCGCCGCCGCCGGGCTCGGATTGGAAGCCTGGCCGGATTCCGCCCATAAGCATGGTGCCGAAGCCGAAGATCGTAGACAAGGAACCCGACTGGCGCTCCAACGACTACCCGTGGGCCTTCCGCTGGCCAGCTGGCGGCGGTCCTGCCCCAGACCAGTGGTCGGTGTTCATCGACCCGAAAACCATGGTGCCGCCGGGCAGCCTCTACGAATCCTACTTCGAGTGGGCGCTGCAGGTCACAGACGCGCCGTTGAGCCACCACTGGGCTGTCTTCACGACCGCGCTCGGCTCTGTGCTCGGGCCTGGACACGTCATCGAGCACGGCATGAACAAGGTCACGCCGAACATCTACACGGTGATCATCACGGAGAGCGGCGCGGCGAAGAGCTACGCCATGAACATGCTGCTGAAGATGCTGCCGAAGCAGATGGCGACCGAGACGGTGCCCTCGAGTCACTCCGCGCTTCTCGACATGTTCGCCGAGAGCGGCTGGCGGCTCTTCTCGCTCGACGAAGCCGGCGCTCTGTTCTCGCAGCTGGTCACCAACTGGAACGCGTCGCTGACCCACTTCCTGATCAGGGCGTACGGCGGCGACGAGATCTCGACGCGTGCTCGCGGCCAAGGCAAGTCGGTCACTGCCAAGGTCGAGTCAGCGTCGATCATCGGCGCCACAACGCACGAGCAGCTTGGGAACCTGCCTCGCCGAGAGTTGGAGCAGGTGCTGCGCGGCGGGCTCTTCGGTCGATTCTTCCTTTGCCCTGGTCGGCCTGCTCGCGACTACGCGACGTGGAAGCCCGAGCCGCTTTCTGCCGACCCTGAGTTTCAGAAGATGCTCGGTGCCTGGCTCAGTAACATCTACGTGACGACGCCGACCAAGGACAAAAACGGCGAACGACCCGAGCCGCATCTCTACAAGCTGGAGCCTGGCGCGAGGATCGAGTTGTGCAGATGGCTCTACCAGCTTGGACCGCACGCGCCAACGTCGTTGCTCGGACCGATCTGGCGCCGGCTCGGTCTCTTCGCGAAGAAGCTGGCGCTGATCTACCACGTCTCGTGCGGCCTCGACTGGGAGACACCAATCAGCGAGCGCACGCTCGTCTGCGCCATGCACACGATCACGTACTACCTGATCCCTGCCTATCGCGTCCTCGTCGAGCAGATGGGCAACACCGCGTTTCAGGCAGTGATCAACAAGGTCCGCGACCACGTTCTCAACAGCCCGAACGGTGTGCGGTACGGCGACATCTGCGGCGCCTGCGGCATTCGTCGCGAAGAGCGCATCGACGCGCTCGTCGCCCTGCACGGCGACATCCACTACGAGTCGTGGCAGGACTACAACAAGAAGGGACGACCGCACCTCGTCATCGTCTGGGGCAAGCAAACACTCCCGCTCGAGGACGAAAACGGACGCTCGATGCGACCCGGCGAAGGCCGGTTGGAAGGCGGCTGCAACACCAGCCCGCCGGAAACCGTCGAGCGCGCGTTGCAGGAGCGCAAGGACTGGCCCGAGCAGGCCAAGTTCGAGGAAGCAGAGATGCCAGACCCGAGCAGCTACTGTGGGTAGGTCGCTGCAAAAAAGTTCCTAGCAGCCTCGCCAGCTTGCGATCCGCCACGCTCTCCACGCTGAATTTTTCTTGACCCGAGATCCCCGCTGAGAGTAGAAAAGACCCTCGCGCGACGTGACCAGCTCGCGCCCAGGAAACGACAACGTGATATCAGTGGCGGCGGGCGCGGTGCTCCGCGCCGTCGACGGCAGACCCTTTTTTGCCGTCGAGCAAAATGGGCTTGTGGACGCGAGCTACTACCGGCTGGTGCCGGGTGTGGCCTACGACCACACCAGAAAGATCTGGCGGATCCCTGCCAACCTGATCTCACTGCCCAACGGATCTCCTGTCGCTGCACGCCGCGCACCAAGCAACCTAGTCCTGCATCCGCACCAAGCACACGCAGTCGAAGCCATCAACCACGGCGACAAGCTCATTGCCTTCGACACCGGTGTCGGCAAGACCACCACGGCGATTCAAGGCTACGTCGAGTCGGGCAGCACGCGACCGCTCGTGGTCTGCGGCCCGCTGCGCGTCTCCACCGTTTGGTGCGGCGAGCAGAGCGACGCGGCGAAGCACTACGGCATGACCATCGCAGGCGTTGAGGGCGTCACGCCAAGCAAGTGGCAACCGCCAGGACGTGTCCACGGCATCTTCGTCCACTACGAGGTGCTGCCTGCCTGGGTCGACTACATCAACAAATTGAAACCGAGCTACATCGTCCTCGACGAGGCGCACGAGCTTCGCAACCCGAGGACGCGAGCCTGGAAGGCCGCGCGAGCCATCACACGCCACGCGTGGGTGCGTCGACGAGTAGCTCTCACCGCAACGCCGGTCGTCAACGGTGTGATCGACCTCTGGGCCATCCTCGACCTGTTGCAGCCGCACGCCTGGGGGCCGAGCTGGGTCGGCTTCGGCGTCCGCTACAACGACTTCCACCAGACCGAGTATGGCTGGCAGCGCGGCGACGAGACGAACACCGACGAGTTGCAGCAGCGCCTGCGTGGCGTCGTGCTTCGCAAGAGCCGCACCGAGCTGACCCAAACCATGCCGGGCCTCGAGCGCACGCTCGTCAAAGTGCCGCAGTCGTTGCTCGACAACGCAGCTGGCGCAGCCTACCGCGAGGCGCAGAAGCGCCTGTCGCACGTCTTCCTCGAAGACGGTGTGCGTCCTGGCGAGCACCTCGCGGCGCTGACCGGCATGTTGCAGGCGCTGTCGCAGGCGAAGCGGCAGGCAGCGTTGAGCGAGGTGCTGACGATGTGCGCCTCGCATCGCAAGGTCTTCGTCGCGTGCTGGTACAAGGACACCGCGTCGTGGCTCTGCCAGCAGCTGAAGAAGGCCAACGTGATGACCTTCGGGCCAATCGACAGCAACATGGCGAAGACGAAGCGCGAGAACATGCTCCGCGCGCTGGTGGATGCCCAGCGGCCCTACATCGACAACGGGTGCGTGCTGGTGGGCACGATGGGCACGACCGGGCTCGGGCGCAACGAGCTTGCGTGCTGCTCTGGCGCGCTGGTGGTCGACCTGTGGTGGGTGCCGATGGTGCTGCTGCAACTCGAGGGACGGTTGCAGCGGCCTGGGCAAGACGCTGCCTGCGTCGACTGGCGCTACCTCGTCGCCGAGAAGACGGCTGACGAGATCATGTTCCGCTATCTCGAGAAGAAGGCGCGGGCTGTTGCGGCGTCGTTGCAGGACGCGACGGCGCTGTCGTTGTGCGAGTTCCTCGGAGGCCGGGACGAGGAAGCTGACATCAAGAAGTTCGCCGCCGAGCTAGCGGCGATACCGGAGTAGCAACATGGGAATGGATCGATGGGGACACGAGACGTGGAAGGTAGACGGCGTTGACGCCATCACCGACTACTACAGCGAGAACGACGGCTGGGCATTCATGCGAAAGGGACCGGAGAGGTCGCTGTGCGTAGAGGTTCACGACAAGGACCGCGCAGAGCGGGCGCTGCGCGCGAGGGGCTACATGCCTCGAGTCTTGGACGAGCTGCTTGAGCAACTGTTCACAGGCAAGAACGAACTGCGTTGCTACATCGGCAAGGGATGGGCAACCAGCAAGGAGGAGAGCTACCAAAGTGACAGCACCAACACCAGCAAGTAACTTGACCCCGATGACCATGGCCATCTACGGGCCAACCAAGGTAGGCAAGACTTGGTTCTCGGCGACAGCGCCAAGGCCGGTCTTCATCTCGGCGTCGCAGGAGCGCGGCTGGAGCGCGCTGCCGAGCCACCCGAACTACGAGAACATCACGATCTTGCCCGTGCCCCTCGTCGAGGGACAGGAAGAGCTTGGCGGCAACGTCAAGACGCTACCGAAGGACTACCGCGCGACCAAGAAGCCAGACCTCATCGTCGACATCCGCCGCGCCATCGAGCGCGTAGCGAACGAGTACCAGACGCGCGGCTGGCGCACGGTGGTGATCGACACCGCGACGGTGCTGTCGGGCATGTTCGTCTCGCAGCTGTCCGAGTACGGCAAGCGCGAGATGGGCGGCAAGGGCGGCGGTCAGTGGAACACGCTCACGCAAGAGCTGACCTTGATCCGCAACACGCTCCAGGGGCTTCCGCTGCACGTCATCTGGACCTTCCACGAGATGATGGACGACGACGCGAGGAAGCTGAAGCCGGCCTTGACTGGCAAGAACTACAACACGGTGATCGCCCCAGCCGTGCGCCTCACCTGCTACCTCACGCGCGAGGACGTAGCCGTCGAAGACGAGGTTGGAAACCCGGTCATGGATGAAAACGGCAGGCAGAAGCTCGTGACCGAACGTAGCCTGTGGATTCGATGCCCGAGCAATAAACAGCCGGCGTTCGAGGTCGGCAACAGCTTCGAGCACTTGTTTTCCGAGAGCCCAAACTACCTGCCGCACTGGGACTCGCTGGCGAAGAGGCTGCACGGCGTCGTGCGAGTGGACTAACAGCCGGCGCTGCCGGTAAAGGAGATCTCCGAATGACCATCCAGCTAGCCCTGGAACGTGAGACTGCGCGTGAGTTGTACTGGTCCATCCCAGCCGTCCAGGTCGACTCGGGAAAGATCGTCAGAAACCTACGCCAGAAGCTCGGCGAGGCGATTGACGCAGTGGACGAGATCGACAGCGACCTCGACAGCGACGACGCGCTCTCGAACGACAAGGTTCGCACGGCGCTCGACGTAGCGATGGCGCGAATCGACGAGGCCAACAACCTGCTCAACACGTTGGCAGGGCTAGCGGAGATGAACACGACCGAACTGCGTGCGGCCCTGGACCGTGCGTTGTACCAGTGATGGCGAGGGCGAAGAAAAAGAACGGCGTGCCGGCGGCACCTTCGCGTGACCTCTGGCGTGACGGCTGGGACGAGTACATGACCGACGTGGTCCGTAGGCTACGCAGCGGTCAACAAGAGTACGGCAACACGAGCTTCAGCGCCGACCCACAGCAGCTGCTGCGAGAGTTGCAACAAGAGTTACTCGACGTCAGCGGATGGGGGTTCATCCTCTGGCGTCGTCTGGAGCGAGTGCGGCAATGCTTGGAAGGGGCCAAGCTGCCGCCGGTTGACAAAGATGTCGAGCTGTAGCTCGACGACGGAGAGAACGATGCCCGAGAACAACAAGCCGAAGACCTACACCGTCATTCCCAGCGGACCGCTGCTCGACTTCGACATGTCGATGGTCGACGAGGCCTGGACCGGGCCAACCGGCGCAGGGAAGATGGAGCCTGGCGTCTACGAGTGGGTCATCACCCAGATGATTCGCAACGCCAAGCCGGCGTACCACGCCGCGGTCTACAAGTACCTCGCTGGCCCGGCCGACGAGCAGCACGAGGACTGGAAGACGCGCACGCAGATGATGTTCTTCCACTTCGACAAGCCGGAGAAGAAGGCCGCGAACTACTACTACGGCTTCCTCAAGCAGGTGTGCCCGTGGGCGCTGTGGCCCGGCTTCACATCGCCCCCCGACCCCCGCACCGGGAAGAGCCACATCTGGCCCGACTGGTTCACCGGCGGGACGGACGGCATCGGCGCCAGGGTCAGGTGCGCCATCGTCGAGGCCGAGATCAACGGCAAGCCGCAGATCCAGATGCAGCAGGGCACCATCGAGATGCTGGAGCCCTCGAGCTTCGCGAAGGGCATGCTCGCGGTGGCGGGCATCCAGGACTGGCACACGGTCGACCAGCCGGCGACGATGCCGCAGGTGGGCCAGCTCTTCGGCAACCAGCAGCAGACCGAGCTGGCGGTGAAGCAGGGGCTCGCGGCGCTCGGGCAGATGCCGATGGTGAACCTCGGCGGCATCACAGCTCCGCAGTTCCAGGCGCAGCAGCGGCAGAAGCCTATCGCGTAGCAAACGGGCTGGGCGCGAGGACGCGGGGACAGGATTCCGGCGGTGCTACTCAGCTTCACCCGCGCCCGGCCTTACTTTCTCGACGGCACGCTGTGATCGGCGGGAAGCTGTCACGAACCCTGGTAGGTCAGACCAATGAAAAACGAAAGCCTGTTGCCGAGCTTGAGGCTACTGACCACGCTCGGACTTGGTAGTCGGCGGTCCCCCTCCCTGGGTCGCCTCCCCTGGCCACAAAGTATCCCCGGCGGCAGACGCTACCTGTCTCATCGGCAGGCGGGGATAACGTGTTAGCTCTGACGCGCGAGCAAAAGACTCGCGACCGAAACATCCAGACCAAGTCGAAGCTGCTCGGCACCGCGTTGCTGCGGTGCTCGTCGTGTCCGCTCGACGGCGAGGTGATCGTGCCGCCGGAAGGCGACAGGCACGCGAAGATCGCCCTCGTCGGTGAAGGCCCCGGCTTCCAGGAAGTGCAGCGAGGGAAGCCGTTCATCGGCCCGGCCGGCGAGCAGCTGGGCTGGTTGCTGCGTCAGACCGGATGCAAGGTGAAGCGGAGCCAGCTGTGGATCTCCAACTGTGGCCTTTGCCTGCCCCGCAGCGGCTGGCGTGACCTCCAAGCGGAGAGCCCAACCTACTTCACCAAGAAGGATGCGCTGGTCACGTCGACGCAGGAGACGTGCAGGCCACGCCTCTTGGCCGAGCTGGGCATCGTCAAGCCGCGCGCCATCGTCGCCATTGGTGGGTTCGCGCTGCGGGCGCTGACTGGCCTGCGCGGCGTGCAGCGATGCCACGGAGCCGTGATCCCTGTCGACCTCGGCTACGGTCAGACCTACGTCGTGCCCATGCTCCATCCGGCTGCGCTGCTGCGGCGGCCCAAGGACACCGACGGCGTGATCCGTGTGTTGCGCCGCGCGTTGCAGCTGGCCGACCGCGAGCCAGACTACAGCTACTACAAGGTCGTGCGCGTGTCGCCGCTGCACCAGCAAGGCGCAGACGCGGCGCTAGACGAGCTAGCTGTCCTCGTCGACCAGGTGCTTGCCACCGGCGACGACATCGCGGTTGACGTGGAGACCTCGTCAGAGGACGCGCGCAAGGCGTTGCTGACCGTGGTCGGCTTCGCTTCGGCCAGGCTGCGAGTCGGCGTTTCCGTCTCGATCCTCATGTGGGACCGGCTCACGCGCAGCTTCGTCAGGTGCTGGACACCGGAGCAACGAGGGCGGCTGCAAGAGCTACTCGGCCGGTTGCTCGGCTCCAAACTACGCAAATGGTATTGGAACTATCGCTTTGACGTGACTGTTCTCGAACGCGAGTTTCCGTCGCTGAGTGGTCCGCACGCTGACGGCTTGCACCTGCACTGGCTCATCCAGCCCGAGTGCGACCACCATCTTTCCTTCGCGGTGCAGAGCTACCTGGACGCGCCGCCATGGAAAGCTGTTTTCTGGGACAAGCAGGATGCAGGCGAGGCAACGAACGACGACCTGCTCGACTACAACGCACAGGACGCCATCGAGACCATCCGGGTCGTGCCGCCGCTGCAACACGAGGTGGCCAAGCGCGGCAACGCGCATCTGGTCGACCACCAGATGAAGGTAGCCGAGCTAGCGCGTCGGGCAGAGGGCTACGGCATCCCGCTCGACCCGGACGCGTGGACCAGGCTGCGCGGCGAGTACCTGGCGAAGCAGCAGAGTTGCTTGGCGATCATGCGAGAAGAGATCGTCAGCAAGAAGTGCGAGTCCGAGTTAGAGGACAACGTCCACGCGCAGCGGATGTCAGCGGCAGAGAAGCGAGCCCGGCTCACTGGCGCAGAGCACCGCGACCCAGAGCGATGGACCGTTGGCGCAGCCGAGTTCACGCCGCGCTCGAAGTTTCACGCTCGGTGGTATCTCTACGAGCACCTGGCGCTGCCTGTGACGCGCATGACGGCTGGCGGGGCCGACAAGAACAAGGAGCAGCAAGAGTCGTCGACGAGCTACAAGGGCGTGCTCTCGTGGCTTAACAACCCGTTGGTGAAGGCTTACGTTGACTTCTCGGAGTACGACAGCAAGCTGTCGACGCTCGACGCGTTGTGGGGCAAGGTAGAGATCGCCGACGGCTGGCCGCGCCTCTTCGTCTCGTGGAACACGACGGGCATGAAGGGGACGCGCTGGACCTCGAAGATCGTCAACATGCAGAACTGGGAGAGCGGCATGCGCGTGCTGCTCAAGGCTCTGCCTGGTCGCGTGTGGGTCGGGGCGGATGCGGACCAGATCGAATACCGGATCTGCGCTGCCCTGGCCGGCATCCCCGAGCTGCTGCAACTGTTCAATGCGCCGGCCTACGACGAAACCGTCGAGGAGTGGAAGAAATACGACCCGGCTTACGACGCCCACAGCCTCGTGGCGGCGATTGTCTTCGGCAACGCCTATCTCACAGCTGACCTCAAGACCAAGAAGAAGTGGCGCACGCTGGTCAAGCGTGTGGTCTATGCGATGTTCTACGGCGGGCTGCCGCCGAAGATCTTGCAGTCGCTGCTCGAGGACCGGCGCCTGCCGTCGGAGTTGCGCGCGACGTTGACGCTTGAGCGCGTCGAGTTGATCTGGCAGGGCTTCAAGCGCCGGTTCCCGCAGTGGGACAAGTGGGCCGAGCAGGAGATGACATCCGTCCGCACGACGGGATGCCAGGACATCCCACCTTTCGGCCAGAAGCGGTGGTGGCTGCTTGACCAGCTTGAAGAGAACAAGATCCGCAACACGCCGATCCAACTCGCCGCCGGCCACGTCTGCAACTACATCTTCGTCCACACCCAAGACCGCATCGACGCTGAAGGGCTCGACAGCCAGATGACCATCCACGCGCACGACGCGTTGTGCCTCGACACAAAGGTAGAGCACGCGCAGCGTGTGGCGCAGATCGTCAACGAGGAGTTTCGTCTGGTCTTCCCAGGCCCAGCTGGACCGGTGGCCATTCGCGGTACGGCGAAGATTGGCCCCACCGTCGCGGATATATAGGAGAGAAAATGATCGGAAGAACAATCGGCCACGCGACGGGTGACGGCACGATCCTCGACCTGATCTTGTTCTTGGCTGCCACCGTCGGCTTCGTCCTGCTTGGTCTGTGGCGTGAGGGAATCATATGACAACCCACATCGTGGCGATCTCCGGCGGCAAGGACAGCGTAGCGATGGCGCTGCGGCTGCAAGAAGTTGAGCCGCGCGGTTACCGCTTTCTCATCACCCCGACGGGAAACGAGCTTCCTGTCATGGTCGAACACCTCAACGGGCTTGCCGACCTGCTCGGCTCACAGTTGCTCAACCTCGCACCCTACCAGGGCAACGGGCTGCGCTACCTCATCGAGGGTCAGACCGCGCTGCCAAACAACCGCGCCAGGTGGTGTACCCGGATGCTTAAGGTCGACCCAGCCTGCATGTACATGCGGCAGTTCAAGGGAGACGTGCTCCAGTACGTCGGCCTGCGTGCAGACGAAGAAGAACGCGAGGGGCTCATCGGCCACGCCTTCCCGCAGCGGTTCCCGCTCCGTGAGTGGGGCTGGGGATTGTCCGAGGTCGTCGACTACCTCAAGTTTCACGGCATCGTCATCCCACGCCGCACCGACTGCGCGTGGTGCTACGACCAGCGGCTCTCCGAGTGGAAGGCGATGTGGAAGAACCACCCGGAGGTCTACTACGAGGCCGCAGATCTCGAAGAGTGGGTCAGCCACGAGCGAGCCCGCAAGCACACGTTCCGCTCGACCAACCGCGACACTTGGCCGGCCGGGCTGCGTGAGCTTGCCGAGGACTTCGCTGCCGGGCGCAAGATCCGAGGCGGCGACATCCTCGACGACGACTACCAAAGGTGCTCCATCTGCCGCAAGTAGCCGTAGTTGACCTGCTTGGGCCTTTCGGTTACCCTTCCACCTGTCCATCCGCAGCGCAGCTGGGAGACCGCTCCATGGCACGCGTCTGCCTTTACAACTCGTGGAGGGTGCTGGACACGCGCGGGAACGCGATCAACCACGCGTTGGTCAACACCCCAGCGACGCCTCGCCGCAGCAAGCCGTTGCGGTTGTTCACAGCTCAGGGCGAGCTGCGGTACGTCAGCCTCGAGTTCCACTACTTCGCCAACTACAACTCGTTTCTCGACCTGCGCTTCTGGCTCGAGTACTACGGCGACGTGCCGAGCTTGAACCTGCCGCCGAACCTGCGCGCGGCAGTTGGGGTTCCGCCCAACACGATGTGGGCGCGTGAGGTCAACGAGATCGTCGCCGCTGGCGGCGTCATCACGCACGAGACCATCACGCGGACTTTGGTCCTACCGGCAGGCACGGCTAGCTTAGGCACGGTGCGCTGGCTGCCGCTGCTCGTCCACGCACCGTGGATGCGGCTGGCGGTCTACGTGAACGGCCCAATCCCAGGCACTGGCGACCTGCTCGACCCAATCGCGCAGCTGGCTGTCTACGCGCACGTCGGTGGCCACCAAGAGGAAAAATACCTCGAGGACAACGGCGACGTGCCTTACGACTACAACGCGTCGGCGTAGGAGCGGCTCATGGGTTTCGGAACAAACACGCCGATTGGCCGTGGAAGCTTGTGCCCAGGTGCAGGGTCCAGCGCAGTTAATCCAAGCGGCCTAAACTACCGTGGGTCGTGGGACGCCAACGCGAACAACCCGGTGCTTGGCAACGGTGGTGCGGGCGGCATTCTCGGCGACTACTTCATCGTCTCGGTAGATGGCACGACCTCGGTCGACGGTGTTTCGAACTGGACGGTCGGAGATTGGATCGTCCACAACGGGACGATCTGGCAGAAGATCGACAACACCGATCAGGTGTCGTCCGTCGCTGGCAAGGTCGGCGTCGTCACGCTCGACCACGCGACTGACTTGGCCAATGTCGGCTCGAAGACCCACGCCCAGATCGATGCCCACATCGCCGACATCACGACGAACCCGCACCAGGTCACGGCGGCTCAGGCAGGAGCGTCTCCGCTCGGCCACACGCACACCCACGCGAGCACGACTGGCCAAGGGACAGACGACCACCACGCGAAGCTCCACGCCGCGACGCACGGCCCTCTCGCCGTTGACGCGCTGAAGCTCGACGACCTTGCCGAGCCAGACGACAACACCGACCTCGACGCGTCGACAAGCAAGCACGGCTTGCTGCAGAAGCTGGGTGGCGGGACAGCCAACTTCTTGCGTGCGGACGGGACGTGGTCCACACCTCCGGGCACGACATCGCCAACGCCGCTGACCAACACGCCGCCGGTCGACGTGACCAAGTCGGCTGCGGTGGTTGGCATCTCCAGCGAGGCTGCGCGTGGCGATCACAAGCACGACGCCAGCACAGCCGTGGCTTCGTCTCAGGCGCCCGGCGACGTGGCCGCAGAAGGCTCTGCGACCTCGCTCGCACGCTCCGACCACAAGCACGGTCTGCCGGCAACTTGGCCACCAGCAAACCACGCTCCGGCACATCAGAGCGGTGGTGGTGACCCGATCAAGCTCGACGACCTCGCGGCGCCCGACGACAACACAGACCTCAACGCCACGACTGGCCAGCACGGGCTTCTGCCGAAGCTTGGCGGCGGCACCACCAACTTCCTGCGCGCCGATGGAACGTGGGCCACGCCGCCCGACACCGGCGAGGCGAACACCGCATCCAACGTTGGGACTGCTGGCGTCGGCGTCTTCAAGCAGAAGACCGGCGTCGACCTCGAGTTCAAGAAGATCAACGCGGCGTCGGCCAAGGTCACGGTCGTCGACGATGTGGTCAACAGCAAGGTCGACGTCGACGTTGTCACGGCAGCGCCAGGGGCTGTCGGCGTAGCGACTGCGTCTGGCGAGGGTGCGGCCGGCAGCGTTGCTCGGTCTGACCACACGCACCAGTCGAACACCGCGCCGGTCAACGTGACCAAGGCTGCTGCGGTGATCGGCACGAGCGGCGAGCCTGCCCGAGCCGACCACAAGCACGACATCACGACCGGCGTGGCGTCAACGCAGGCTGCTGGCGACGTGGCCATAGAAGGGTCGGCAACCTCGCTGGCCCGGTCAGACCACAAGCACGGGATGCCGGCTACCTGGCCACCGTCAGCGCACGCGCCGACGCACCAGCTTGGCGGCGGCGACCCCATCAAGCTCGACGACCTGTCCACGCCAGACGACAACACCGACCTGAACTCGTCGCTGGCCAGGCATGGCCTGCTCCTCAAACTCAGCGGCGGAACCACGAATTTCCTTCGCGGCGACGGTGTGTGGGCCGGGCTCCCGAGCAGCGTTACCCCGATACCGCACATCAGCCTCCTGTTCGCTGCTGGCAACGGCAACGGCGACAAACCGTGGACAGCGGTCAAGTCTGCGAGCTACCTCACGGTTGCCCGCTTCATCTTCCGTGGAATCACCAAGCTGGGGACGCCGATATCGGCCAAGGCGTTGCTCGAGAGGTCTGGCCCACCGGCTGACAACTATCAGGTGAAGATCTACGACGTGACCAACGCGCAGACGATTGCCGAGAGCGTGGCGCAGAGCACGATTGGTCCACTCATCTTGGACCTCGGCGCGTTGAGCAATCTCCCGTTTGGCGACGACAACTACTGGGAGATTCAGATCAAGACTGGCAACGCCACCGTCTACCTTTCGGAAGTGCAGGTGAGGTTCTCATGAGCCTGAACAACTACCGCGTACCCTGCGTGACCGACGCCAAGTTCGAGTACGTCTGGGCTCAGGAAGCACCGACGGTGTGTCCGACCAACCCGGCGCACACGATTGCGGCGGCTGACATCGCAATCAAAGAAGCTCGGGCAGTGCTTGAGGTGATCTCCGACCCGTATCTCGAAGCTGTCGAGCCGGGCGCAACGACCGTGGTCGCCAACGGGCGACCGGCGATTGAGATCGCTGCGGACCAGACCGGCTGGGGCGCGATCATGGCTCGTTGGCCGCACGAGATTAACGCAGCTGCGCGGCTCAAGGTCACGATCAAGGTCATCCTCAAGGCGTTGGGCACAGGCACCGTGTTGCGGCTGTCGGCGCGTGCGAAGGCACAAGGTGCCGGTGACGACTCGTCGTCTGCTTGGGCCGACACGCAGTACCTCGACAAGACGGTCAGCCACACCCTGCTGGGCGAGGTGTTTGAGGGGACGTTGGACCTCGACGCTAGCGGCTTCAGTCTGGACGACGCGCTGGCGTTGCAGATTGGTCGCGACGGCGCCCACGCCAACGACACACTCGACCAGCCGGCGCAGATCATCGGCGTGAAAGCAGAGGCGTACTGATGCCAGGCAACGAGACAGTAGCCAAAGGCAAGCGAGTGCTCTTGCCTACCATCTGGACGAGCAACAACTTCATTGCGAACCAGCTAGTGGCCTTGCCCATGGCCATCGCTGGTTTTCCAGCGTCCATCGTAGAGGTCTCGCTCCCACGCAAAAGCTCACTTCTGACGCTCGTCATCTTGCTGTCAGAACCCGTCACAGCTGGGAAAGTTACGTTCGAGGTGACGAAGAACGGCGTGCTGACCGGCAAGTCTATCGGCGTCGGTTCATCGACCGGCACACGCAAGATGCTGTCGCTGGAGCCAGGAGACCTGGTCTTCGCCAAGAGCGCGGAGATCGGCATCGCTTGGACCACCAACGCTGCGTTTTTGCCAAGCGGCGTCATCGACGCCGTGATCCTCTGCGAGATGCAGGACGCCTAGCTGCTTGACACCGTGAGCAGCCTGTGACAGCCTCGCTGGCATGACGGACAAACAGCTGGTCCAGGTTGTCGAACACATCAAAGAGCATGTCAGGGCGACCATCGTCGCGTTCCAGGACGGCGTCGGGGACATTCGAGCGCCGTTCACAGCGGACCTGGCGATCCGGTCAATCTGGAACGAGTTTGACAACGCCTTCGACAAGGAACGGTCACGCACCGCTTCCTTCCGCATCTCAACCGAGCCCGAGAACATCCACGCTGCGATTCGCGCCCTGGCCTTGCAGCTGATCTCCGTCAACGTCCTCGGCCCACGAAACAACGGCGACAACGCCGTCTGCTACGTCGTCGCCGTGGCTAAGACGTACGAGGTGGTCGCAGCTGCTGTCCATCGTGTCGTGAATGCAGGGGCCGAGGTCCGCGACTGGTGGTTCTTCGGATGACCCCCACTGAAGCCCAAGCAGAGAAAGCGGTCTTGTGCAGAGGCTGTTCGTGGCTCCGTGGGTCCATCGACGACGACACCCACTACTGTGGCGCACTGCCCGAGGACGAGGACTGCGTCATCATCGGCGCTTTCGCAGAGGGCTTTCTTCCAGCGGACTGCCTGCAGCGAAAGCAGTTTGAACAGGAACGGCTTGCCAATGACCCCCACTGAAGCCCAAGCCTTCGCCACCTCCATCGACCGCAGCGCGAAGGTCGTGCTGCGCGACGGCGACGGTCCCGCGATAGCTATCGGCCCACTGGTGCTGCTGCCTCGCAAGTGGCTCGACGGTGACCCGCGACCGACCATCGTTCACGAATGCGCGCACGTCCGACAGTATCGCTGGTGCGGCTTGGGGATTCACCCGTGGGTTGGCGTGCCGATCTTCTTCCTGCTCTACGGGCTGGTGCTGTTCCCGGTGCTGCTGGCGTGGGCGAGGTACAGGCTGGAGCTTGCGGCGTACGAGGCTGAGTGGCGCTTCTGGTGGTGTATGTGGGATGACAAGAAGACGGGTGCGGACTGGCTTCGTGGCTCGGAGTTCGAGCGCGTCACGAATCACATCTCCGGCCTCCCCTACTTCTTCGCCGTCCCGCGCTGCTGGGCGCGCTGGGGGTTCCGGCGGAAGCTTGAGAAAGTTCTGGGAGGAGAGTAACGATGACGGCAAAAGAGGCAGCCCTGTTTGAAGCGATGACCCTCTGGGACACCATAAACAAGATCGCCTCGCAACCGCTGGTCGCTTCTCCTGGCGGGCCGGATGACGTCGTGGCGCTCGCGCGAGCCCTGCTCGATCTCAAGTACAACACGTTTGGCCCGCCGCTGCCGCAACCGGGCGAGGTTGACCCCGACGCCGAACCTCGCTAGAATCCCTTTCGTCCACCGGCAGTTTCACAGAAGGGGATCCCGATGCGTCTCATGAAACTCGCGCCGGTGCTGCTTTGCCTCGTCCTCGCCACGCCAGCGTTTGCCGTCGACGGCGCACCTGCTCCGGCCAAGAAGATGGTCGTGACAGGCACTGCCAAGGTCGCTGTTCCAGCCAAGATCGAAATCAAGGTGACGCAGCCCGCAGCGCCTGCTGCGCCTGCTGCGCCCGCAGCGCCCGCAGTGGCGACGCCAGCCTCTCAGCCCGCCAAGGTCGTGACCGGCGCCGTCAAGGTTGCTGCCGAGCCGGAGATCAACCCGGTCGCTCAGGTGTCAGCCATCGTTGAGGCATTCAAGAGCGAGCACGTCCGCGTCGCCATCGCTGGCATCCTGGTGCTGCTCATCTGGGCTTGGCGGCGGTTCGCGAGCAAGCTGTTGATCGGTAAGATCCCCAACAAGTGGCTCCCGCTCGTAACCGCGCTCGTCGCCTTCCTTGCTGCCATCCCGACCACGCTCGCCGCGACGCCCTGGTCGTGGAGTACGTTCCTGTGGCAGGGGTTGATCACCGGCGCGGAAGCGATGGCATTCTGGTCCGTGCTCTTCAAGTTCGTGCTGCCGAACGTGCCGGAGCAGTCGGCGAAGGAGTAGCTACACATGGCCCCGTCCCGTCCCGTCGACCACAGATTCTTGGCTGAGTTGTGCGCCAGGCACGTCGACAACGACTACTACACAGTGGTCGGCAGGCTGTGCGCGGCCAAGAAGCTGTCGGCGCGGGACAAGCTCCGCATCCGTCGCTTGGCCGAGCGGCAATCGGCGATTGTGAAAGCCATCGACCTCGCTGGGGAGCAGGGCTACATCGTCGCACCGAAAGAGAAGAAATGAAGCCTCGCCGTCGCAACCCGCTCCGACCTGGCGCGTACGAGCACGACCCGTCGCCGACCGCGCTGCCGGGCTTCGACGACCGCGCAGGCGTCCACATGACGCCCAACGAGAACATCGCCCTCTGGTACGCGATGGTCAAGGCGTGCAACACGCGGGTTCGCGGCAAGCGCACCAACAACACCGGCGTGATCTTCACCTTCGACGTGAAGGGACTCGACCCGAAGCCGGACTACGACGCGAAGGTCGAGCAGAAGCACACGGGCTTCCTCCTCGACGAGAATGTCGCCTGGCTCGTCACCAAAGAATTCGAGATGGGCCCGAACAGCCGTCGGGACCAAGAACACATCGCGAAGATTCTACAGAGAGAAGCCGAGGACCAGAGCGAGCAGAGCGACACCGCACTTGAAAGCCGTGTGTTGGACGCGATCATCCGTCAGCCGGGTGTGAAGCCGCACAACGCAGGCGAACTGCTCTTCGGATACCTTGCTGGTCTAGCAGAGACGGCGGCTGGCGCACGGGAAATTATCGAGGCGTGCTACGCACGCGAGAACGACAAGGCCGACTGGCCTCTCGTGTGGTTCGCGCATGCGATCCAGCAGTGGCGCTTCTTCGTCGACATCGACACCGACCGGCTCTTGCAGATCCGCATCATCAAGCCGTTTGAGGACAAGGTAAGCGAAAGCGAAGAGCGCGAAGAGGGCAGCGACGACACACCAACCGTCTACAACTTCGAGAACGTGGCTGACGGACTAACCATCGACGCGTTCGACAGCTTGAAAATCGACATCAGCAAGCGCCGCGCTCGCAACGTGATGTACCACGGCACCGACCTCTGGCGAGCGCGGCAGATCTTCCCCGAGCTGAAGCACCTTCTCGTCTCACCGTGGCCGTTCATGATGGCGAGCGACAACTGTGCTCACAAGGTCGTCGACGACAAGAACGACCCAACCAGCATGCTGCAGCTGACGCTGCCGGGGGCCTGACCATGTGGTACCTCATCACCGCCGGCGCCGGCCTCGCCCTCGGCCTCGGCCTGCTCATCTGGGGCCTCCGCATGCGAGGCAAGCTGGCCGACAGCGAGATGCTGCTCGAGAAGAGCCGGGCCACGGTCAAGGAGATGATCGGCCGGCTCAACGAAGCTGACAAGGCACTCCAGGCGCTCCACAGGGACCGCAAGCAGCTCGAGGCACAAGTGGTCGTCCTGCGCGGCACCATCGAGGAGATGCGCTTGCAGCTCATCCAGTGCCGCGATCCCGTGGCGATCCGCAAGTGGCTCGACGAAGAGATGGGGAAGAAGTTGTGACTGATAGTGCCGTTCTCAATGCTGTCAGCAGAGCGCAGCGCGCGTACAAAACAGCGTTGGCAAAAGCGCAACGCGCATTCGTTGTGGCGAAGGAGCGTGCAATGAAAATCGACGCAAGCTACGACGTCGACCGCGCGCATCGAGACTGCGAGCTTCGGCGCGCGGAGTTGACGCAGGAGGCTGCTGACATTGCCGCTAGAATACGTTTGGTCGACAGGTTGGAAGAGATTCGTTGGTGCGCGGGTGTGTGGGCAGACCTCGTCCCCGTTGTTGTAAAGCTGAAGTAGATGAAGCGGGCCAAGGAACTGATGCGAAGGAAGAAGTTGTGAGCAAGCGCAAGAAGCTCCACTACCAGCCCCTCGAGGTCGAAGTCTCCCAAGCCGACTTCGACGCGCAGAGCAACCCGCCGACCACGACGCGCCGAAAGCTCGCCGCCGACTTTCGCAAGATGGAGATCAAGCTCGCCATCGTGCGGCCCGCCGGCTGGAAGCACGGGCCGAAGTTGACAAGCGCGGTCGAGGTCGCGGCGCTCGCGCAGCTACTCAGCGACGAGGTACAGGAGTCCTTCTACGTCGCGCCGGTCAACGTGCAGCTGGAGGTCGTCGGGTTCTACCTGGTGGCCAAAGGCACGCTCGCGGCGGTCAACGTCACGCCAGCGGACGTGCTGCGCGCGGTGCTTGTCGCCGGCACGACCGGGTTCATGGTCATTCACAACCACCCGAGCGGCAGCCCGGAGCCGAGCGACGACGACCTGCGGTTGACGAAGCGGTTGCTGGAAGCGGCGAAGTGCGTCGGCTGCCAGCTGTTCGACCACGTCATCGTGGGGCACGACGGGTACGTTTCGCTTGCGGATCGCGGCGTGCTCTAGCCAACGAGAGGACCATGCGTGACTTCACCGACTCCTTCTACTTCTGGTTCGTCAGCGCCCTCGAGGTCGTTACCTACGCGATCATCGCGGCGGTGTTGCTCGCAGTCTTCGCGCTGGCTCTCGCAGGCTGTCCTTGTCCTCCTGAGCTGCCTCCTCGCGTCGTTACCGTGCCGCGCGACTGCCCGCTCCCACCGATTCCGAGCCTTCCGACAGTGCAGACTGTCGATGGTGGTGACCCGAAACTGCTCTGTTACGACGTGCAGCGGGCGGTGCTGCTCGCGCAGCGCGATTCGCTCATGCGACAGTGGATTAAAGAAGTGGTCGCCCGTTGTGGTGGCCAGGGCGCTGTTGACGCCGGAGTACCTAGCGATGGCCGAAGTCCCAATCGTCAAAATTAGCTACACCGACCGTGGCAAGTTCGCGCGGGACGTCTACGGCGCGGCGACCTACAACGGGCTGCCGCACGAGAGCGCCATCATCCTGACCGCTCACATCGCTGGAAGCACTGGCTGGGGCAAGAGCGTCGACAACTGGCGCCTGGCCGGAATGAAAGCCGACGCGACCTGGCGAGCGACGAAAGACTACACCGTCGTGACCGGCTGCGAGTGCGTGGCCGGCCTCGAGAACAAGAACGACCCGAAATGTGTTTGTGCCGAGGGCAAAGGGCAGCAGTACAACGCCAAGAGCTACTGGCGTTCCTTCGCTAGCCTCAACGAAAGCTTGGCGTCGATACTCGACCAGCTGCGGGCCACGCGCTACGCGAGCGCGTACGCCCTGCTGCTGCAAGGCGACACCGAGTACCTTGCCGAGGTCGGCCGCAACGGCTGGTACACCGCCGATCCTGCCTACATCAAGTCAGCCTACGGCGCACACATCACCAAGATCCGCGAGTACGTCGGTGAGACCCAGGTCGCGTCGTCGATTGTGGTCCCGGTTGCGCTGGCAATCGGCTATTTGATCTGGAAGAGGGGCTGACGATGAACCGACCGCAAAGCTGGTACACACCAACGCTGCCGACGCTGCCGCCACGCACCAGCCTTGGTGACGCGCCGAGCGGAGCCAACCTGGGCGTCTTGCTGGTGCTGGCAGCAGGCGTGCTCTGGCTTGCCGTGAAGGTCGGTGAGCCGTTCTTAAAGTCTCAACGCGCGACCAGGACGCCACCAGCGCGTGGGCTGCGGCACCTGGCCGGAGGATAGAACCATGCCTCGCTTGGACTCGAAGCAACTGGCCTTGGGCATCGAGGTGGAGAAGGAACACGCGAGCACCGTCGCCTGGCTACGCAAGCACCCAGAAGCCAGCCTGGACGACGCAGCTGCCCACATCGCGATTGACCACCTGAAGGAGTTGCCCGACTACTACACCTTGCTCGACAAGATGGAGCGAGGCGCGAAGAAGAACAACCCGGCAAGAACGCGCAGCATCGAGATCTGGTTCCAAGACGACGAGGCTTTCGGTGACTGGCTCATGATGAATGAGCTAGATGCGGACATCGCCGCTAGCGGCGACTACGGCCTCGTCACAGTCAGCCGTGGCGCGTACGTCGTTGGCGGATGGGTGTTGAAGGGTGAAGCCGTTATCGTCAGCTTGGAAGCTGGAGTAGAGTTCGCGGCGACGCGTGCTTGACCTGTAAAACATCCTGCGCTAGTCTCTCGTGCTGTGGCGAACAAGAAAAAACCTCCTCTTGGTCCAGTCCTACACGCTGCGCGAACGAAGCAGGACAAGACGCTGCGCGAGCTAGCGACCGAGGTTGGTCTGTCCAACGCGTTCCTTTGTCAGATCGAGGACAGCGCCGAGAAGCGTCTGCTGCAAGCTCGTTGGATGACGCTGGACAAGGTCGCGCGAGCCTACAAACTATCGACGACGTTTCTGTACGACCGCTTGCGTGACGAAGCTCGGCGGCAAGGTCTGCTCTAGCCGCCAACGGTGAAAAGCCATGCCCTGCCAACGGTGCAACAGCCAGCGCGTCATCCTCGTCAGTGCGAAGTGCAGCGACTGCTGCAACTGCGAGATCGGCGAACACGAGAGCGACGGCTACGTGCCACAAGATGTGGTGTTTGGAGCGGGCGGTTACGGCGACTACGTCAGCTTCAAGCTCTGCCTGGACTGCGGGCAGATGCAGGGCAAGTTTCCACAGCCTACGATGGCTCTGGAACAGGGTGACGAGGAAGACTGATGGCCGGCCCTCGGCGTAGACGACGCGCTCCCGCGTCAGACCGGCCCGAGCCGCAAGCTCCAGGCAAGTGTTTCTGCGGTGCGCCAGCGGCGCCGGGGTCCGACTACTGCATGGGCCACGCCTTGAGCGACTGGCTTGCCGACAACGCGCGCAAGGCCAACCGACGAGGCAAGTCGTTTGAGGCGGTGCTGTTTGGGGGAGCCGCCGCTCTCGTCGACAACGCGCAGAGGCACGATCTAGTCGGCAAGGCAGCCGTGGCCTACGCGATGCGCGAGCAGAGGAAGCGTGCAGCCGAAGCACCGAAGCCCCCGAAGCCCGCGAAGCCCGATCCCTTCGCGCTGCTGCACCTCGACGCCAAGACCGCGACGGTCGAGGACGTGCGCCGGGTGCAGCGGGCTCTCGCGAAGATCTACCACACCGACCTGAACGCGACCGGGCTCGCCGACGACGCGATGGCAGAGATCAACGTGGCTGTGGAAGAGGCGATCAAGCAGATCAAGGCAAGGTAGCATGGGCAAAAGACGCTGGCCGGACCTGATCATCAGTCCAGAACCACAAGTCACTTACCGCAAACGTTGCCCCGTTTGTCTTGGGTCACTCTCCTCTCGACTGCAGGTATTCACCTTCCCAGAACCAGCCGGTACCGTTCCTTGTGTAAGCTCGGCTTTTTGTTTGTCGCCGACCAGCTTGGCTAGGTCACGCGCCATGAAAGCTCACTGGCTCGACGTCTGCCAACGCTGCGAGACAGTTTTTACCTAGGCCACTGCCCACCAGAGTCGCCTCTGATCTCCAATGGCCTGTAGTAGCGGTGGCGATGCGAGCGAGGGGTGGGAGCCTCGGGTTGACCCTACAAGGCTGCTCCGGTACACTGCCCTTGTCAACCCTGCAGTTGCCCTTGGAGCCCGTCATGTACGTCTACTCGTCCTCCTTCGGCGCCGACGACGCGATACCAGCTGGCACCCCGTCAGCTTGCCTCCCCTGCTACCAACAGAAGTCCGTTGCCTACCCGGAATGCCAGAGGCTGCCGGCCGGCTCGACCGAGCGCGAAGCCTGCTTCAAGAAAGCCGACGGCGACCTCTTGTCGTGCCTGCAGGCTTGCGGCTGGACCAGCAAACAGTCGTCGCTCCCGTTGCTGCTCACCGTCGCCCTGGTCGCCGGGGCTGTGTGGAGCGGCTAGTGGGCTAGAACCTCGAGGTCGATGACGGCTTCTCGCCTTCCATGCGGCTCTACGTGTCGCTGCGCTCCGAGCTAGCCCGCCTTCGCGAAGAACCGAACGCTACAACTGAAAGCGTCGAAGCCATCGTCGCCCAGATGGACGAGGTCTGGGAGTCGTTGACCATCGAAGAGCACAACCTGGTCGACGAGATGGACATGGACGGAGTCTAAGCGCCAGCGGCCCTCTTGACAAGCTTGTTGCTTTCTGTTAACTGTGTCAAACACAGCAACGGAGGGCAACATGGGCAAAGCAGCTTTCGACGCCAAGCGCGGCGACATCTTCTACCTCAAACCGGACGACCTCTGCGTCATCACCGACGTGAAGTCGGTGCTCTACGATCCTCGGGCCAGCCTCCCGGTCGACGAGAACCTCGTCAAGAACATCATGGTTCACGGTGTCATCTCGCCGGTGGTCGTCTGCAAGATGGACGGCAAGCCGACCGTGGTCGACGGGCGCCAGCGGGCCAAGGCAGCTGTTGAGGCTTCGCGCCGGCTTACCGCCGAGGGCAAGGAGCCGGTCCTGGTGCCGTGCGTGCTGCGGAAGGACACCGAGGAAGACCTTTTTGGCGTCTCGGTGTCGGCCAACGAGCAGCGGCAGGACGACGACCCGCTGACGAAGGCGCAGAAGGCAGCCAAGCTGCAGCACATGGGCAAGAGCGCGGCCGAGGTGGCGTTGATCTTCGGTGTCACGCCCCAAGCGGTCTACCAGTGGGGCAAGCTTCTCAGCTGCGCCGCGCCGGTGCGGAAGGCTGTGGAGCGGCGCCAGATCGCCGCGTCGGCTGTCATCCAGCTCGCAGATCTGCCAGCGGCCGAGCAGGTGGAGAAGCTCGAGGCGCTGCTCGCCGGGTCGAATGGCAAGCGGCCGACGGCGCGCAAGGTCAAGGCTGCCGCAGCCGGCAAGCGCGAGGTCGACGGACGCATGCGGACACGCAAGCAGGTTGAGGAGCGGCTTGCGGAGAAGCACCTGCCGCCAGACTACCGCAAGGCGCTGCGCTGGGTGATGCGCCAGGAGTAGAGATGCCAACCAAGAAGAAAGAGACACCGAAAAACACGCAGGTCAGCCTTCGCGGCGAGACCTACGCGAAGATCAAGCTCGCCGCCGAGAAGCGAAAGCAGTCTGTCACGTCGCTGGTGAACGAGCTTTGCGCGGCGTTCTTCGACAAAGGGAAGCGTGACTCATGACAGGCAAGCGCAAGTACTTCCGCAAGCAACGGGTCCACAACACAGAGAAGCAGGTGTGGACGCCAGCGACCACACGCACAGCGATCATTTCCTGGGCGCAGCAGAACAACGT
>Ga0315286_10000492_pt1 | contig 33467 bp, 32 predicted proteins | sample YL17G10_0_MG_FD_205038 | JGI IMG/M metagenome (GOLD analysis project Ga0315286, IMG submission 205038) | Sediment microbial communities from Yellowstone Lake, YNP, Wyoming, USA - YL17G10_0 | ecosystem: Environmental > Aquatic > Freshwater > Lake > Sediment | place: USA: Wyoming | collected... | reverse complement strand
ACTAAATATTGACAAAGTTATATTTCCGCCCTATCCCAGAAAGGCCATGAAAGAAGAAAAAACCATTCTGGCCGTGAAGGTCCATTATGCCGTTGCGGAGCGGGTCAAGCATTTCTGCCGGGAGAGAGGTCTGAAGTATGGCTTTTTCGTCGAGAAAGCCGTCCTCGAGCAGCTCGCCCGAGAGGAGATCAAAGAAGACCTGCTGGACATGAAGACCATTCGTGAGCTCGAAGATAAGGCCGTCAGTATCAAAAAGTACGTCAAACAACACCGAAAAGACGCTTATTCCTGATTTTCGCTGAAGCTCTAGCCTGGCCTATTCACGAGTCGAGGCGGCTGCTATAGCAGATATCGCTTGAGTTACTACGGGGAGCAGTAAATACTTTGCATAATCCTTGCTGCTCCACGAGTACTAGCCGGGCTATATAGAAATCTGAAGACATCTATTTTCTGCCCGGCTTAGTAAACAACACATCGGCATTTTTATGAATAAGTCAGGCTAGAGGCGTTCCCCGAAGATCTGGGCGATGTTCTTGACATCTTATTGAGACAAAAGCTATTCTCTCTCAAATGAATTTTCGAACCTTTCAAATAAGATTAATGACAATATTGGGACTCATCTGCTTTGCGGTTTTATTTGGAAATTCCCCATTGCCGTCACAGGAAATCCAGATAATTCCTCATCTTCCCCTTGTCTATGAAGTCCTTTTTCCGCCATCACCTGTAAAAGGCGAAGGTGAAACACGTCTTATTTATGAACTGCATATGACCAATTTCCTCAGAAGCGCCGTGTCTCTCTGTCGTATTGAGGCACTCGGTGATGGGCAAAAACTTATCAAGACTTACCAAGGAGATAAGCTCTCTGAATGTCTTGCTCGACCTGGAAAACCGCTGGACATGGAGGGTAAATCCATTTTAGAAAGTGGCACGCGGGCGGTCCTGTTTATCATGCTTTCCTTTGGAGAAAGTGAAAAAGTCCCGGATTTCCTCACTCACCGGGTGACTGTTGAATATTCCCGAAGCAGCGGGGAGAAAGTGTTGTCGCGGGGTGAAGGCGCTCAAGTGACCATTCTTAGAAAAGAGCCCTTGATGATTGGCCCTCCTGTCCATCCCGGAGTTTGGCTGGCGGGGAATTGCACTGGCGATGGTCCTGTGGGGCATCGACTTTCGATGCAGGCATGGAATGGCCGGTTAGTCGTTCACCAACGATACGCCATTGACTTTATGAAATTCAGCAATGATTACCGGTTAGTTCATGGAGAGAGTTCATCCAATTCCAATTGGCATAGCTATGGCGAAGAGGTCATTGCGGTTGCCGACGGCGTCATTTCCGATATTAGAGACGGGATCATTGAGAACACATCCCTTGGCAAATATGCAGTGTTAAATAGCCTGGAATATGCAGCCGGGAATTATGTTATCCTAAATATTGGGCAAGGAGTGTATGCCATTTATGCCCATCTCAAGCCAAAGGTTCTGCGGGTCAAAGTCGGGGACAATGTACAAAAAGGCCAGGTGTTGGGCGTGATTGGAAACTCGGGCATTTCCGATGCACCTCATCTCCACTTCCATATGATTGATTCCAATTCAGTCTTCGGAGGTGAAGGGATACCCTATGTTTTCGAGCAGTTTGAACTTATTGGATCATTTGAAAAAATTGACGACAACCTGGATAAGAGCTGGATTCCAAAAGGCGAAAGCTTCATGAGATACAAAGAAATCCCCTTGGGAGATGTCGTGATAAAATTTCCCCCAGCCTTTAAGGCGGGCTCAATCCGAAAATAATCTTTCCGCGACCAGCTGGGCGATATCCTTGACCTTGATATCCTCGCGGCCCTTGTCCTTGAGGCCGTCGCGGAGCATGGTCAGGCAGAAGGGGCAGGCGGCCGCGGTTAGGCCCGCACCTGAAGCGATAACCTCGTCCGTGCGCAGGTGGTTGATCCGCGTGCCGAGCGATTCCTCCGTCCACATCAGCCCGCCGCCCGCGCCGCAGCAGAAGCTGTCGTCGCCGTGGCGCTTGAGTTCCTTCGCTTTTCCACCGAGTGCTGAACACAGGACGGCCCGCGGCTCTTCGGTCAGGCCGTTGTGACGCCCGAGATAGCAGGGGTCGTGGAACGTGTAATTCTCAGGCGTCGCGGCCTTCGGGGCGATCTTGTCCGCACCGATAAGGTCGTAGATGAGTTCGGCGTGGGAGACGACCTCGATCGCCCGAAGCTTCGTTTTGTCTTCTTCGGTCAGACCGGGGACGAGATCGACGAGCTTCGGGTACTCGTGCTTGAGCGTGTTGTAGCCGTGGGGGCAGATCGTGACGATCTTCTTTATGCCGTAGGCCTTGAAGAGGGCGATATTTTCCTGGGCCAGGCTCTGGAAGAGATATTCGTTGCCGAGCCGCCGGGCCGAATCGCCGCAGCATTTTTCCTCGGCCCCCAGCGTCCCGAACTTGATCCCAGCCGCGCGGAGGATCTTGACCAGCGACCCCGCAATGCCTTTCCCGGCGTCGTCGTAAGCGCCCATGCAGCCGACCCAGAAGAGGTATTCGGCGTCGGGGACATCCTTGATGTGCTTGACCTCGAGCGTCTCGCCCCAATCGGCCCGCTTGGAGAAGCCGATGCCCCAGGGGTTGGAGTTCGTCTCCATGTTCCTGAAGAAGGCGTTGAGTTCCTGGGGGAACTTGCTCTGCATCAGCACCTGGCTCCGACGCGCGCCGACGATCTTGCGGATGTGCTCGATCTCGACCGGGCATTCCTTCTGGCAGGCGCCGCAGGTCGTGCAGGTCCATATTTCGCCTTCCGTGAAGGTCGCGGGGACGAGCTCCTTGATGCCCTCGCGCTTTTTCGCCGTCACCGCTTTGCCGTCGGCCAGCAGGGCCTTTTCCATGTTGAACATGATCATCTTGGGCGAGAGCGGCTTGTCGCTGGCGAAAGCCGGGCAGGCGTCCTGGCAGCGGCCGCACTCCATGCAGGCGAAGGCGTCGAGGTTGTCCTTCCAGGTGAAGTCCGCAAGCTTTTCGATGCCGAAGACCTCGGACTTTTCGAGGTCGATGGCCTCGAGAACGCCGCTCGGCGTCGAGCGGCGTAAGAAGACGTTGAACGGCCCGACGAACATGTGGAGATACTTGGAGTGGGGGACGTAGGCGATGAAGCCATAGACGGCGACGACGTGGGACCACCAGGCGATCCTGAAGTGGGAGGCGATGGCCTCCGCGCTGAGCCCGGACCTGCCGATGGCGCCGGCGATCCAAGAGCCGAGGAACGACAGCCGCGCCGTATCGGGATGATGGGCGATGGAGAAACCCTCGAAATAAAGATAGGTGGCCGTGGCCAGCGTGATGAGGAGGTAGATGACCGCCGAATCGCCCGGCGTCGTGGCGTAGGCCTTGGGCCGGACGACGAAGCGCCGGAAAGCGAGGAAAAGGACGCCGAGCATGACCGAGATGGCGGCGACGTCGATAACGAGAGAGAAGAACAGGCCGAAGTTGGACCTGCCGAAGAGATAGAATCCGTCGATGAAGCCCTCGAGCGTGTGGCTGACCGTCATCGTGTCGAAGGACAGGGCGCCGTAGAAGATGCCGACGTGCATCAGGCCGGTGAAAAGGCGCTCGCCGCGGAGCGTGCAGCGCTGGAAGAGGACTTTGACCAGGGCGTGGCGGAACCTCTTCCAGAGGTCCATGAACCTGCTCTCGGCCGCGCCGGCCGCGATGATCCTGAGCCGGCGGACGATGGGCACCCAGAAGGCCGCCGCCGTGGCCAGGATGAGCAACGCGAATATAGCTTTTTCCCAGGTCGTCAGCATGCGGGTCTCCTTTTATCTGAGCCGCCTCTTATTTACTTATTTGTGCCGTACCTGTCAAGGTAAGCGGCGGGCTACGTGCTTTTGGAACGATCTAGACGCGAAGAACGGGGACACGTACCGAAGGGACATGTCCCCGTTCTTCACGGCGCCTTTCTGTTCATACGGTCATGATGCTTCCCGGGCGAGATGGGAACCATCCGAAGCCCCCGTAGGGGAGGGGGGCCCATCGGCTTGCCGATGGGGGGACCGCCGGGACTGGTTCCCGGGGGGCCGGGGGATAGGGATGGTCCCCGTCATAGCCAAAACGGGAGGCGTCTGAATCGCCCCGGGGAGAGAAAGCCGCTGGCCCCCGTTCCGCGCTTTGACACATCGGGCGGGCTGTGATATTTAGACTAATCCGGAGCGGGGCCGGCGCCCCGCTGAGGAGCGGAACATGAATGTCCTTCTGGTGCTGCTCGCGGCCGCAGTCGTGTTCGCCCTGGCCGGCCGCCTTTATTCCCGATACATCGCCCGGAGTCTCGGCGAGGACGCGAGCCATCCGACTCCGGCCGTCGTCTACACCGACGGACGCGATTTCGTGCCCACCAAGCCCTATATCGTTTTCGCCCACCATTTCTCGGCCATCGCCGGCGCCGGGCCCATCCTCGGCCCGACCATGGCCATTCTCTACGGCTTCGTCCCGGCCTGGCTCTGGGTCGTCCTGGGAGGGGTGTTCATCGGCGCCGTGCACGACTACACGACGCTCTTCATCAGCATGCGCGAGGGCGGCAAGTCCATGGCCGAGGTCGCCCGCAAGACCCTGGGGAGCGCCGGTTTCAACCTGTTCATCGCCTTCACGCTCATCATGATCGTGCTGGTGACCTCGTCCTTCCTCAGCGCGACGGCGATCTCGCTGACCTCGCTCTGGCCGCTGGCCAAGATCGGGGCCCGGGAGGGAGAGACGTTCCTCAAGACGGTTGTCCGGGATGGCGTCGTCATGGGCCGGATCGGCGGCATCGCCTCGACCTCGGTCATCTTCATCACGCTCCTGTCGCCCCTGCTCGGGATCCTCCTCTACAAGAAGAGGATCAAAACCGCCTTCGCCTACATCCTGGCCGCCGCGATCTGCGTGGCATCGGTCTTTCTGGGGATCGCCTTCCCGGTGACGGTGGCCCCGACGGCCTGGATGATCATCATCTCGGGCTACGTCCTCTTCGCCGCGGGCGTTCCCGTCTGGCTCATCCTCCAGCCCCGCGACTTCATCAACGTCCAGATCCTCTACGGCGGGATCGGCCTGATGGTCGTGTCGCTCTTCAGCTGCGGCTTCCAGGGCTTGCGGGTGACCATGCCCCGGTTCAACTTGGCCGAGGGAGCGGCGAACCTGGGCTTCATCTGGCCCATGATGTTCATCACCATCGCCTGCGGGGCCATCTCGGGCTTCCACTCGCTCGTCGCCGGCGGCACGACGGGAAAACAGCTGGCCAAAGAGACCGACGCCCGCCGCGTCGGCTACAACGCCATGCTTCTCGAATCGCTTCTGTCGGTCTGCGTCCTCCTGGCCCTCGGCGCGGTCATGGCCTTCTCCGACTACAAGGCCATCGTCTGGCCGAGCGACCCGGCCGTGAAATCCAACCCCATCCTGGGCTTCTCGCTTGCCGCGGGTCGGCTGTTCCATCAGGGCCTCGGCATCCCCGTCGCCCTGGGCACGGTCTTCGGCATCCTGCTCGTCGAGGGTTTCGTCATCACGACACTCGACGCGGCGGTCCGGCTCAACCGCTATCTCTTCGAGGAGCTGTGGTCCATCGTCTTCAAGAAAGTGCCGCGCCTTCTGAAACATTATTGGTTCAACTCGGGCCTATCGGTCGTCCTGATGTGGATCCTGGCCTATTCCAACGCCTTCACCGCCCTGTGGCCCATCTTCGGCACGGCCAACCAGCTGCTGGCGGCGATGGCCCTGCTGACGGTGTCGGCCTGGCTGCTCCTGCGCAAGCGGCGAAATTGGTTCACGCTCGTCCCCGCGGTGTTCATGGTCCTGACGACTCTCGTCTCGCTCGGCATTCTGCTCGTTGGCTATATCAAGAAGGGGAACTCCATCCTGGTAGCCGCGGATGTGCTTCTCTTCGCCCTGTCCGCGGGGGTCGTCGCGCTATTCTTGAAAACGTTCCTGAAGCGGACCGGACGGGCGGGAGAGGCCCCCGCGGCGACCTGAAAGGGCATCCCATGGCCGAGAAAAGAGACCTCGTCATCATCGGCGGCGGCCCCGGCGGCTACCTGGCCGCCATGCGCGCCGCCCAGCTCAAAAAAAGCGTCACGCTCATCGACAGGGACCGCGTCGGCGGGACCTGCATCAACTACGGCTGTATCCCCACGAAATACCTCCTCCACCAGACGAAGATCCTCAAAGAGGTCGCCGGAACGAAAAATCTCGAAGGGCCCGCCGGCGATATCCGGTTGAACTGGAAAAAGGTCCAGGAAGGGCGACAGGGCGTCGTAGACAAGCTCGTCAACGGCATCGTCTTCCTGCTCGAGAAGGGCAAAGTCGAGATCGTCAAGGCGCCGGCCCGGTTGAGGGCGGACAGGTCGGTCGTCGTCCGGACGCCGGAAGGGGAGAGGGTCTACGAGGCGGAGAAGGTCATCGTGGCCACGGGCAGCCGGGCGGCGGACCTGCCATTCCTCAAAGCCGATAGCCGAACCGTGATCACGAGCACGGAGGCGCTCGAGCTTCCGGAGGTCCCGAAAAGCCTCCTCATCATCGGCGCGGGGGCCATCGGTCTCGAGATGGGCTCGATCTACCGGCGTCTGGGAACGGACGTCACGGTGCTCGAGATCATGTCCCAGGTCCTGCCCGGCGCCGACCGCGAATCGGTCACCCGGCTCGAGCGGGTCTTCAAGAAGCAGGGCCTCAAGGTCCTCACGGAGATGAGGATCGACGAGGCCGTCCTCGATGAGGGCGGCGTCACCCTGAAGGGCCTTTGCCTCAAGAACAACGTCCCGTTCGAGTATCGCGCCGAAAAAGTCCTGCTCTCGGTGGGACGGCGGCCCAATACCGAAGATCTCTTCGACGGGGCCGCATTCCTCGATATGGACCGCGGCTTCATCAAGGTCGGACCGTCGCTCGAGACGAACGTCCCCGGGATCTACGCCATCGGCGATGTCATCGGAGGGAATCTCCTCGCCCACAAAGCCTACTACGACGCCCTCGTGGCCGTCGATAACGCGGCCGGGCTGCCCTCCCGAACCGTCGACTACAGGGCCCTGCCCATGGCCGTGTTCACCGAGCCGGAGTTCGCCTCGGTCGGGCTGACCCAGGAAGAAGCTGTCGCGAAGGGAACGAAGGTCCAGGTCGGCGTCTTTCCCCTCCAGGCGAGCGGCCGGGCCCTGACCATGGACGCCGCGGACGGCATGATCAAGGTCATGGCCGACGAGTCCGACCGCGTCATCGGGGCTCACATCGTCGCCCCGGGCGCGTCGGACATGATCCCCGTCCTGACCATGGCCGTGGCCAAGGGGATGACGCTCGAGGAACTGGACAGCATCATCTACATCCACCCGACGATTTCCGAGGCCATCGGCGAGGCGGCCCTCAGAGCCAAGAACAAGGCCCTGCATATTCTCAACGCCTGAGAAGAGCGGGGACACGTACCGCTTCCTTTGAAGCGGTACATGTCCCCGAGATCAGAGGGACAGCCCTCATCGGGGACAAAACCCGATGAGGACAGTCCCCATCCTTGAAAAATCCCGGGCGATTCTATACAATCGTTGCGATTTTCGAGATAGCATGCTGGAACTCACGCTTTCCTTCCTCGTCTTCGGCCTTCTTGCCGGGGTGATGATCGTTATTAATTATTGCCTCGGCCCGCGGAAACCCAACCCGGCCCGGGAAATTCCGTTCGAGTGCGGCAGCCCGCCGCTCCAGTCGGGGATCGGTCCCGTCCATATCCCCTTTTTCCTCGTGGCCCTTCTCTTCCTGCTCATCGACGTCGAGATCGTTTTTTTCTATCCTCTGGCCCTCGCTTTCCGCGACCGGGGTTTCGGCGGCCTGGCCGCTTTGGGGACGTTCATCCTCGTCCTCGCCTTGGGCTTTGTTTACGCCTGGAAGAAAGGGATCTTCCGCTGGTCATGAGCGGCCTCGATTTCCTCACGACCCGCCTCGAGACGGCCCTCGGCTGGGGCCGGAAATACTCTCTCTTCCACTATCCGTTCATCACCGCCTGCTGCGGCATGGAGTACATGTCGGCCGCCTGCGCCCACTTCGACATCGACAGGTTCGGGGCGGGCCTGACCCGGTTTTCGCCCCGTCAGGCCGACCTCCTCCTCGTCGTCGGCACGGTCACCCACAAGCTCGCCCCCGTTCTCAAGACGGTCTACGACCAGATGCTCGAGCCCAAATGGGTCATCGCCTTCGGGGCCTGCGCCGTGAGCGGCGGCATCTACCAGAACTACGCCGTCGTCCAGGGCATCGACCGGATCATTCCCGTCGATATCTACATCCCCGGCTGTCCGCCCCGTCCGGAAACGGTCCTCGACGGCCTCATGAAACTCCAGGACAAGATCCAGCACCAGAAACAGGATTGGCGATGGGCCGGGAAACCCTGATCGACGAGATCCGGACAAAGCTCGGCGATGCGGTCGAGGGCGTCTCGTATTCTTTCGGAGACGACGTCCTCACCGTCCGGCCCGGCTCCCTCCGTTCCCTCATGACCGCGCTCCGCGATGCGCCCTTCGACTATGCCGTCCTTCTCGACCTGACCTGCGTCGATTTCGCGGCCGGGGAGGGGCGGCTCGAGCTCGTCTATCACCTTTATTCCCTGTCCCGTAACGTCCGCCTGCGGCTCAAGGCGTCTCTCTCTGCCGCCGACCCCGTCGCCGAAACCCTGACCGGATTGTGGAAGAACGCCGACTGGCTCGAGCGCGAGGTCTTCGACATGTTCGGCGTCCGCTTCACGGGCCACCCCGACCTGAGACGGCTCCTGACCTACGAAGGCTTCGAGGGGCATCCCCTGCGCAAATCCTATCCCTGGCGACTGGCCCAGCCGCGCATCCCGATGAAGGACAAGGTCTAGGATGGAGACGAGGATCCAGCGGGAAGCCCGGCCGGAGAGCATGCTCATCAACATGGGACCCTCGCATCCGGCGATGCACGGCACGATCCGGGTCATGCTCGAGCTCGACGCCGAGAGGATCCTCAACGCCGAGGTCGAGGTCGGCTACCTCCACCGCGGCTTCGAGAAGACCTGCGAGAACAAGACTTATTTCAACCTCCTGCCGTACACCGACCGGCTCAACTACGTCTCGCCCCTGATCAACAACCTGGGTTACGCCATGACCATGGAGAAAATGCTGGGGGTCGGCGTCCCCGAGCGGGCCCAGCTCATCCGCGTCCTGATGAGCGAGCTCTCCCGCGTCTCCGACCACCTGACCTGCCTCGCGGCCATGGCCATGGAGTGCGGCGCCTTCACCGTCTTCCTCTACATGATGAAGGCCAGGGAGTTCCTCTGGGATGTCATCGAGTTCACGACGGGCGCCCGGATGACGACCTCCTATATAAGAATAGGCGGCGTCCGCGCCGACCTCCACCCCGACTGGCGAGGTTCGCTGGCCACGGCCGTCCGCGAGACGCGGCGGGTCCTCAAGGACGTCGGCGGCTTGCTCGACAAGAACAGCATTTTCCTGGGCCGGACCCGCGGCGTCGGCGTCATCTCGAAAGAGGACGCCCTGTCCTACGGCTGGACCGGGCCGTGCCTGAGGTCGACCGGCATCCCCTACGATGTCCGCAAGGCCAGCCCGTACCTTGTCTACGACAGGCTCGAGTTCGAGGTCCCGGTCGGCGAGTTCGGAGATAACTTCGACCGCTACCGGGTCCGGATGCGGGAGATGGAGCAGAGCCTGAGGCTCCTCGAACAGGTCGCCGTTCTCATCCCCGACAGGGCGCCCGTCACCGGAGAGCCGGCCATCGAACCGGCCGAAGCCATCCGCGTCTCGCGGCGGCAGAAGACCGCCGCCCGTATCCGCCTCTCGCCCAACCTCGAAGGGTCCGAAAAGGCGCGCTACGCAGACCTCATGACCCCGGATAGGCCCGCCGCGCTAGGCAGCGCCGCGTGCGGTGTCGTCGTCCCTCCGAAAGAGGATACTTATACAACCATGGAAGGCCTCATCAGCCACTTCCTTTTCTTCATGGACGGCCACGGCATCCGGCCGCCCAAGGGGGATGTTTACTTTTCCGTCGAAGGCGGCAACGGCGAGGTCGGTTTCTACATCGTCTCCGACGGGACGGACCGTCCCTACCGTCTGCATCTGAGGGCGCCCTGTTTCCACATCGTCTCCGCTCTCGAACAGCTGATCAAGGGACGCCTCCTGGCCGACCTCATCCCGACCTTCGGCTCCATGAACATGATCGGAGGGGAACTCGACCGATGAGCTATGCCCCTTCCCCCGCGACCCTGAAGAAGATCGAAGGGATGATCGCGCCGTATCCCGAAAGATCGGCGGCCCTGCTCCCGGTTCTGCGCGCCATTCAGGAAGAATCGGGCTGCGTTTCACCCGAGGCCGAAGCCTGGGTCGCCGCGAAACTCGGGATCCGGCCGATCCGAGTCCGCGAAGTCCTCTCCTTTTACACCATGTTCCGCCGCACGCCCGCGGCGAAAACGACGATTCAAGTCTGCTGGAACCTGAGTTGCACACTGGCCGGCGCAGAGGACCTCATCGGCTTTCTAAGGGAAAAGCTCCGCATCGGGCCGGACGGGACGACGCCCGACGGCCGGATCACCCTGGAGACGGTCGAGTGTCTGGGAAACTGCGACCAGGCCCCGTGCCTTCAGATCGATGGCACGGACTACGGCCGCATGACCAAGGACTTGGCGGCTTCTCTCGTCTGGGAGCTCGAAGCGCATGAGTGAAGACGCCGTCCGCCTCATTCCCGCCGACGATTCCTCCTGGCGGCTCGAAGCCTATCTCCGCCGCGGCGGCTACGAAGCGGCCCGCAAGGCCGTGACCTCCATGGCCCCGCAGGACGTCATCGCCGAGGTCTGCCGGGCCGGCCTCCGCGGCAGGGGAGGGGCGGGTTTCCCAGCCGGCCTGAAGTGGTCCTTCGTCCCTCAGGGAGGAACGGCGCCTAAATATCTCTGCGTCAACGCCGACGAGGGAGAGCCGGGGACGTTCAAGGACCGAGCCATCCTCGTCCGCAACCCCCACCAGCTCCTCGAGGGGATGATCATCGCCGCCTTCGGCGTGGGAATCGGGAAAGCGTTCATCTATGTCCGGGGCGAATACGATAGGATCGCCGGGCGCCTCGGGGAAGCCGTCGCCGAGGCGCGGGCCCAGGGCTTTCTCGGCCGCGAGGTTTTCGGGACGGAGTTCGGTCTCGACGTCGTCATCCACTTCGGGGCCGGGGCCTACATCTGCGGCGAGGAGACGGCGCTTCTCGAATCGATCGAGGGCCGGCGCGGCCAGCCCCGCCTCAAGCCGCCTTTCCCGGCCGTCGTCGGGCTCTTCCGATCGCCCACCGTCATCAACAACGTCGAAACGCTCGCCAACATCCCCTTGATCATCGGCCGCGGCGCGGACTGGTTTCTCGCCCGGGGCCTGCCCAAGGACGGAGGAACGCGGATCTTCGGCGTGAGCGGCGCGGTCCGGCGCCCGGGACTCTACGAGCTCCCCGTGGGCACGTCGCTCCGAACGATCATTGAAATCCACGCCGGCGGGCCGCCCGAAGGCGTGTCGATCAAGGCCGTCGTGCCCGGCGGTCTCTCCGCGCCGGTCCTCAGGCCGGACGAATTCGACGTCCCGATGGATTTCGATTCGCTGTCCAGGGCGGGCTCCATGCTCGGTTCGGCCGGGGTCATCGTCATCGGCGACCGGACGCCCATCATCGAGGTCCTCAAGGTCACGGCGCGCTTCTATGCCCGCGAATCCTGCGGCCAGTGCGCGCCCTGCCGGCAGGGGACTTCCTGGATCCACAAGATCGTCTCCCGGATGGCCGAGGGGAGGGGCCGGACAGCCGACCTCGACTTGATCCGGGATCTCGCCGACGGCATGAAGGGGCAGAGCCTTTGTCCGATGGGCGACGCGGCGGCCCTGCCCATCCATGCCCTCGTCTCGAAATTCCGGGAAGAGCTCGAACAGGCGGTGTCGCGGTGAGCGGGGCGAAGACGGTCGGCCTCAATATCGACGGTCGGACCGTCCAGGCACCCGCGGGGACCACCGTCCTCAAAGCCGCCGAGCTGGCGGGGATCTCTATACCGCATTTCTGCTACCACCCGGCCTTCGAAGCCGAGGGCAACTGCCGGATGTGCCTCGTCGAAGTGGAGGGCCTGCCCAAGCTCGAGCTGGCCTGTTCGACCGTCGTCAAGGAGGGGATGACCGTGCGGACGTCTACGCCGCGCATCCTCCGGTCCCGCAAGGACGTCCTCGAGTTCCTGCTGGCCGAACATCCCCTCGATTGCCCCATCTGCGACAAGGCCGGCGAGTGCAAGCTTCAGGAATACTACGACCGGCACGGACTGTTTGCCGGGAGGTTCGTCGAAGCCAAGGAGAAGAGGGACAAGAAGGTCGCGATCGGCAAGGGGCTCCTCCTCGACCGCGAACGGTGCATCCTCTGCACCCGCTGCGTCCGCTTCCTGCGCAAGGTCACGGGGACGGGCGAGCTGGGCGTTTTCGAGCGGGGCGTGCGGGCCGAGATCGGGACTTACGACGGCGTCCCGGTCGATAACAACTACTCGGGCAATCTCGTCGACATCTGTCCCGTCGGGGCCATCACGGATGCCGATTTCCGGTTCAAGACGAGGGCCTGGTTCCTCAAAAAGGGACCGACCGTCTGCCCCCGCTGCGGCCGCGGCTGTGCCGTCGTCGTCGAATCCGTCTCCGGCTATCCCCTGGGAGAAAAGCAGCGGAGGGTTTTCCGGATCAGGGCGGGAGAGAACCCCGCCGTCAACGGCTGGTGGATCTGCGACCTCGGCCGGGCCGGACGCCGCGATATCGACGAGAACCGCCAGGTTCGGATCACGCGGAAATCGGCACCCGGGGAAACGGTTTCGTGGGAAACTGCGATCGAGGAGATCGCCGGCCGGATCCTCGGGATCCCTCAGGTTCAGCGCGGGGCCAGGATCGCGGTCGTTCTCAACAGTCTCCTCACCTGCGAAGAACTCGCCCTCGCCGAAAAAGTTTTCGCCAAGGGACTGGGCCTGCCGGGTGTCTATTTCGCCGATCCCACACCTGGCGAGGCCGACGGGTTCCTCCTTACGGGAGAGCGCGTCCCCAATGCCCGCGGCGTCCTCGAGGCCGGTTTTTCGCCAAGGCTCCCGAACCTCGACGCGCTCGCGGCGCCGGTCGAGATCCTCCTCGTCTTCGGATCGTATCTCCTCGAACACTTCTCCGAAGAAGCGATTTCCCGGGCCCTGGCGGGAATTCCCTCGAAATTCTTCTTCTCCGCCTATGCCGGCCCGCTCGACCGGTTGGCCGACTTCGTCATTCCCATCGCCCTTCCGGCTGAGAAATCAGGGACCTACATAAATGTCGACGGTCTCCGCCAGACCTTCGACCGGGCCGTCGAGCCGCTGCCCGGCGTCGTTTCCGAACGCGAGATACTCGGCTGCCTAGCGGACGGTCTCGGCTTGAACAGGGGAGGGCCCGATGCTTGTTGACGTCCTCATCGTCCTCGTCAAGGTCGTCCTGACCCTGACCTGGACGCTCCTCCTCGCACTCTTCCTCACCTGGGTCGAGCGAAAGCAGAGCGCGGTCATGCAGGACCGTATCGGGGCCAACCGGGCATCCATTTTCGGTCTCCGCCTCTTCGGGCTCTTCCAGCCTTTCGCCGATGCCATCAAGATGCTCTTTAAGGAGGACTTTGTCCCGTCCTTCTCCCAGCGCCTCCTCCATTGGCTGGCCCCGACGATGTCCTTCTTCTTCACGGCCGTGACCATGGTCGCCGTTCCCTTCGGGGACGCCGTGCATCTCTTCGGCCGGAGGATCCCCCTCCAGGTCGTCGACCTCAACGCGGCCCTCCTCTTCGTGCTGGCCATGCTGAGCCTCGGCATCTTCGGCATCCTCATCAGCGGCTGGGCCTCAAATAACAGGTTCGCCCTGATCGGCAGCCTCCGCGGTGCGGCCCAGCTCATTTCCTACGAGGTCGCCCTGGGGCTCTCCCTCGTCGGTTTGATCATGGTCTTCCCCTCTCTCCGGCTGTCGAGGATCGTCGAGTTCCAAGGCGGGATGCTATTCGGGTTCCTGCCCAAGTGGGGGATCTTCCTCCAGCCCCTGGGCTTCGCCGTTTTTTTCCTGGCCGGCCTGGCCGAAACGAAGAGGGTGCCGTTCGATATGCCCGAAGGGGAGTCCGAGATCATCGGCTTTTACACCGAGTACGGCGGGCTCAAGTTCGGCCTGTTCATGTTCACCGACTTCCTCGAGGTCATCCTCCTTTCGGCCCTGGCTACGACCCTGTTCTTCGGCGGCTGGCAGGTCCCCTGGCTGGGCGCCGGAGGGTTCGTCTTCCCGTGGGGCGGGAACCTCAAGGTCGCGCCCTGGGCGGTGACCGTCCTCCAGGTCCTGGCCTTCAACCTCAAGGTGTTCTTCTTCTGCTGGCTCCAGGTCCTCATCCGCTGGACGTATCCACGGTTCCGCTACGACCAGCTCATGGACTTCGGCTGGAAGGTCCTCGTCCCCCTGGGTGTCGTCAACATTCTGGCCACCGGGCTCATCCTGGCGGCGCGCTAGGAATGACATGATGAAAAGCTGGCGCGTTCTGAAAGAGCTCCTGAGAGGGGGGGCGATCACCGCCCGCCACTTCTTCGTCAACATGGCCTTTCACACGCTGAAGCTCTTCGGCGTCAGGACGAAAAGAAAGGGAGCGGTGACCATCCAGTATCCCGAAGAGCGCAAGGAGCTCTCGCCCCGCCACCGCAGCCTCCACCGGGTCCTCTCCCGCGAGGACGGCAAGCCCCGCTGTGTCGCCTGCATGCTCTGCGTCACCGTCTGCCCCTCGGAATGCCTTTCGGTCGAAGCCGCGGAGGACGACGACCCCGAGGTCCAGAAATACGCGGCCCGGTTCGTCGTCGACCTCAACCGCTGCTGTTTCTGCGGCTTCTGCGTCGAGGCCTGTCCCGTCGATGCCATCCGGATGGATACGGGCGAGATCCGCCTCGCCGCCACGGCCCGGGCCGGGCTCACGATCCCTCTGGACAAATGAAGATCCCCCCGTCCGATCGCATCGCTATCGGCGACATCGAAGTCATCCGGCTCCTCGACGGAACGTTCCGCGTCGACGGAGGCGCCATGTTCGGCGTTGTCCCCAGGACGCTCTGGGCCAAGCGGGCCGTCCCCGACGGGGAGAACCGGATCACGTTGGCCCTCAATTGTTTTCTCATTCGGACGCCGGAAACGACTCTTCTCGTCGATACCGGCGTCGGCCCCGACGTCGACAGGAGGTACGTGGATTTCTATTCCTTCGAGCGGGACCCCGGGCTCTTCGGGCTTCTGGACGATCTGGGCATCAAACCCTGCGAGATCGACCTCGTCGTCAACAGCCACCTCCATTTCGACCATTGCGGCGGGAACACGGTGCGGACGGCCGAGGGCCGATGGGTCCCGGCCTTTCCGAAGGCGCGCTACGTCGCCCAACGCGGCGAATGGGAGCAGGCCCTCCATCCCGTCGAGCGGGACAAGCCCAGCTACCTTCCCGCCCGGCTGAAGTCGCTGGGGGAATCGAAGATGCTCTCGCTCCTCGAGGGCGATGCTCCGGTGGCGCCGGGCGTCGAGGCCGTCCTCGTCCCCGGACACACGGCTTTCCACCAGGGCCTCAAGGTTGTCTCCGGCGGGCTGACGTTTTTCTATCTCGGCGACTCCGTTCCTACGGCGGCCCACATCGACCTTCCTTACATCATGAGCTACGACCTCTACCCCGTGGATACGTTCAACAACAAGAAAGCGCTCCTGGCACGAGCTGCGGAAGAGGGCTGGGTCGTGGCCTTCAGCCACGACCTCAGTCATCCGTTCGGCACTCTCCGGCGCTCCGGGAAGCGCCTGGATCTCGGGCCCGCGGAAGCGGCGTCCGGGCCGAAAAAGGATTGACATTTCGTGGTCCTGTCCTTATGATAACTCTTCATCATTTTCAGGAGGTTATTGTATGAAGAAAGTCACCGTCGAAGAGTTGCTGGCCAAAGCCCAGCAGCCATCCCTGGACGCCCCGAGGCTCCATAAGTTCTACAAGGGCAAGATGGGCGTTGCCCTGAAGTGCCGCGTGAGGGACTTCACGGATTTCGCGATCTGGTACACCCCCGGCGTCGCCGCGGTCTGCAAGGAGATCGCCGCCGACAAGGAAAAGGCCTACGAGTACACCAACAAATGGAACAACGTGGCCGTCATCAGCGACGGGACACGCGTCCTCGGATTGGGCGATATCGGCCCCGAGGCCGGCCTGCCCGTCATGGAGGGCAAGGGCCTGCTCTACAAGTACCTGGGAGGCGTCGATGCCTTCCCCATTTGTCTCGACGAGAAGGACCCCGACAAGATCATCGACATCTGCCGGGCCCTCCAGCCCTCCTTCGGCGGTTTTAACCTCGAGGACATCAGTCAGCCCAAGTGCTTCCGGATCCTCGACGAGCTGAGGGAAAAGTGCGAGATCCCCGTCTGGCACGACGACCAGCAGGGCACGGCCTGCGTCACGGTGGCCGGCCTGATCAACGCCCTCAAGATCGTCAAGAAGGACATCGCCGAGGTCAAGATCACCGTCGTCGGCTCCGGCGCGTCGGGCATCAACATTTCCCGCATGATCATGGCCGCCGGGGCCACCCCGGCGAACATGCTCTCGGTCGACTCCAAGGGCATCCTGTCCCGCGACCGGGCCGACAAGGAAACCCTCCAGACGAAGTTCAAGGAGAAATGGGACCTCTGCCTGCGGACCAACCCCAAGTGCAAGCAGGGCTCGATCCCCGACGCCATCGCCGGCGCCGACGTCCTCATCTGCGTTTCGACGCCCGGACCCGGGACCATAAAGCCCGAGTGGGTCAAGACCATGGCCAAGGACGCTATCGTCTTCGCCGAGGCCAATCCCGTGCCCGAGATCTGGCCGTGGGAGGCGAAGGAGGCCGGTGCCCGCATCGTGGCGACGGGCCGGTCCGACTTCCCCAATCAGGTCAATAACTCCCTGGGCTTCCCGGGCATCTTCCGGGGCGCCCTCGACGTCCGGGCCAAGACCATCACCGACGAGATGTGCATCGCGGCCGCCCGCGAGCTGGCCAAGGTCGCCGAGGACAAGGGCATCCACGAGGATTACATCATCCCCAACATGGACGAATGGGAGGTCTTCCCGCGCGAAGCCGTGGCCGTCGGCAGCATGGCCATCCAACAGGGCGTCGCCCGCTTCAACTACCCGGCCGACGTCCGCTTAAAGATGGCCGAGGAAGCGATCCGCGCCTCGCGCGACGAGGTCCAGCGGAAAATGTCGGAAGGCATCATCATCGATCCGGACAAGTGAGGCCAGGTCCCGAGAGACAAGAAAATTCGTCAGGACGAAGAGGGGAACGCGGGTTCCCCTCTTTTTTTGTCAACTGATTGACCCGTTCGCTTCCCCGGGCTAAAGCCCGGGAGATGCTCAGGGTTAACCCCGAACAAGCCCCGGTCCTGCTGCCGCCCTCGCCGGTCTCCAGCACCGGCACTGCCAAAACGTTGGCAGTGCCGGCGAATCCGGCAGGACAGGGACTGGGAAGCCCGGCCCCGGCCTTGCCGTGCTTTGACAGCACGATTTCCAAAGCCGTGCCAGGACCGGGGAGTCGAGGGGTTGACAAGGGATTAGCGGTTGTGGTATAAATTAGCTCAAGTCAGGTTTATTTCTTACCTGGCCAGATGAAGAGTGTGACATATCCATGGATGAACAGAGCGAAGCATCGTTTCTAGAGTTTTCCCATCCCCCCTAGACGATTCGCGAAAACCCCCCAACAAGGCGCCTATCTCACGGAATTCATAAAAAAATACCATAAGGAGGTAACAACATGAAGAACATCGTGAAAGGCTTAACGCTGGCGCTCGTCGTCGTGTTCGTATTCACGAGCTGCGCCAAGGCACCCACCCAGCTGATGGACTCGGCCAAGGCCGCCATCCAGGGTGTGGTCGACGCCAAGGGCGGCGTCTACGCGAAGGACGAGCTGAATAAGCTCAACGGCGACCTCCAGGCCGCCATGGACGAGGTTGCGGCCCAGTCCAAGAAATTCTTCAAGAAATTCGGCCCGGCCAAGGACATGCTGACCAAGCTCATTACCGACGCCGACGCCGTCAAGGCTATGATCCCGGGGCGGATCGCGGAAGCCAAGAGCGCCGCCGATATGGCGGTGAACGAAGCCAAGGCGACCTTGGAAGAGGCCAAGGCCCTTCTCGAGAAGGCGCCCAAGGGCAAGGGCACCAAGGCCGACATCGAAGCCATGAAGGCCGACCTCGCCGGTTTCGAGGCTGCGATGGCCGACGTCCAGGCCGCCATGGCCGCTGAGGACTACCTCGGCGCCAAGGACAAGGCCATGGTCATCAAGGACAAGGCCGCCGCGATCGTCGAACAGATCAACGCCGCCATCGCCAAGGTCAAGAAGGGCAGGTGATCTTTCGCAAGACAGCCGTCTTCGTCCTGGCTGTTTTGCTTTTCGGTTGCCGAACCTCGCCGGTCCCTCCGGAGGTTCTTGAAGCCGGTTTTCAGGAACAGGACCTCTGGAGGGCCGGTGCTTCTCTTTTCGCCGGCCAGGAGCACTCGGCTTATCTCCGATCCTTAAAGTCCGCCCGTCGGACTCTCGTTGCGGAGAACCTCAAGCTGGGCTGGTTCCGGGATTACGGCCGGGTGCGACGGGATTTCGAGGCCGCCTTGAGCGCGGGTAAAGCCCTGAAATACAAGGTCCGGTCCCTTGTCGCCGCGAAAACCTCGTGCATTACGGAGACGGCCGCCGCGGTCCGCAGGAAGCTCCAGACACTCGATGGCCTGACCCTGTCCCTGGTCGAACGGGGCGAGGCTAGGAAGCAGTTGGTCCAGGCTTCGATCCTGCTCTCGGAGGCCGATGGCCTGACGAAGCAGGCCAGATTCGATGAGGCCGCCGCGAAGCTCGATTCGGCCTCCTCTCTGGCCGCGAAGGCCGAACAGAGTGTCGTTTCGTATATCGCCCGCTACCTCGACCCGGCCCAGGTCCGGGCCTGGAAGAACGCGGCGGACGAAACCATCGCCAACTCCCGGAAACGGCGCGTGACGGCCCTCATCGTCAGCAAGCTCGAACGGCGCATCTCCGTCTACAAGAACGGGGCGATCATCAGGACCTACGATGTCGGTTTCGGCTTCAACGGCCTCGCCGACAAGCGTTATTCCGGGGACAACGCGACGCCCGAGGGCCGGTACAAGATCATCAGGAAGATCCCCTCCAGCCTGTTTTACAAGGCCCTGCTCATCAACTATCCCAACGACGAAGACAGGAGATGGTTCGCCCGGGAGAAAGCCCGTGGCAACATTCCCGGGTCCGCCGGGATAGGCGGGAACATCGAGATCCACGGCGGGGGCCGGGACAGCCTGACCCGCGGCTGCGTCACCCTCGAAAACAACAAGATGGACGAGCTCTATGCCCTAGTTTCGGTCGGGACCCCGGTCACGATCATCGGGACCATGGAACTCGAGAACTACGTCATCAAGGCCATCAGGGACAATTGAGATGTTCGTGAAGCGCCTCCTCATCGCGGCGGCCCTGGCCTACCTGGGCTTCCTGGCCGTCCTCGGGGCAGCCCATCTCATCGGCCTGAAGCAAGCTTCGGCCTGGCCGCCGGCCGGGAGGGCGATTGCCGCCAAGGACCTGCCCAAGATCGAGAATAACGTCCAGCAGCTCGAGAAGAGGATGAGCGGGCTTCCGCCGAAGGGTCTGTACATCGTCATCGATACGGCCGAGAACAGGCTCTTTGTCAAGAACGGCAAGGAGGTCGTCCGCACGGCCGTCGTCTCCTGCGGCAGCGGGGTCGTCCTCGAAGAGTCCGGGGGCCGGCAGAGGAAATGGGTCTTCGACACGCCGCGCGGCGAATTCAGCGTCAAATCGAAAATCACCAATCCCTATTGGGTCAAGCCGGACTGGGTCTTCATCGAGGAAGGGGAGTCCATCCCGAAGGAGGTAGAGGAGAGGATCGAGGGGGGGACGCTCGGGGACTACGCCCTGGGTTTCGGGCAGGGCTACTTCATCCATGGCACGCTATACACGCGCCTGCTCGGAAGGAACGTCACCCACGGCTGCGTCCGGGTCGGGGACGAGGACCTCAAGGCCATCTTCAATGCCGTGCCGATTGGCGCGAAGATCTATATTTACTGAAATCATGAAAACAACAGCAAGAATCGCCGTGATCATCCTGGCGGGGCTCGTTTGGGCCGTTCCGGCAGCTTCGCAGGATAAGGCCGGGCTGCTCGAGAAACAGAATTCCCTGAAATCCGAATACTCCCTAGCTAAGGACTCGGCCTTTTATTTCGTCCTGGACATCCTCGGGCGAAAGCTGGAACTTAGGGTCCGGGGGATGGTCCTCCGGTCCTGGGAATTCCAGTCCATGCGGTTCTGGGGCCGGCCGGAATTCTCGGGAAATGTCGAACTGGTCAGGAAGACCGCGCTCAAGGCCCCGAAGAGGATCGTCATCAAGCCCGGGGGCGAGGACGAAAAAATCGAAGCGGCCCCGGCGCCAGAGGCCAATGCGTCCGGGACGGGCGCGACCCCCGGCGCTCCTCAGGAATTCGAACTTGAAGCTTTAGAACTCAAGGACATGCCCAAAAAATTCAGCCTCGATTTCGATAACGGGCTACATATCAAGGTGAAAACTGCGGCATCGGGAGGACTCCTGGGGTCGATGCGGGAGGCCTGGCGCTGGTATGTCGATCTGCCGCTGCGGAATCTCTTCGGCCCGCACACGGGCGCAGGCCTCTCTGAGCTGGAGCTGACCTTCGATAACGACAAGGATGGTCAATCCATCTACTGGCATTTATTCGAAGGCATCAAGGGCATTATTCTTTAAAAATCACTGAAAATAAAAGAGTTAATAATATTCAAATAATTTCCGCCTATGACTTGACAAACAGGTACTAAGATAATATAATATCATTGCGCTAAATAAACTAGTTCAGGAGGACTGTTATGGGAAAAATAATCGGTATCGACTTAGGTACGACTAACTCCGTCGTCGCCATTCAGGAAGGCGAGAAAACGACGGTCATCCCCAACGAAGAGGGTGGCCGGACGACGCCGTCGGTGGTCGCCTTCTCGGACAAGGGGGAGATCCTGGTCGGGCAGGTCGCCAAGAGGCAGCGCGTGACCAACCCGGAAAACACCATCTACTCCATCAAGAGGTTCATGGGCCGGCGGTACAATGAGGTCGGCCAGGAGATCAAGCAGGTCCCGTTCAAGGTCGAGGAGGCCCAGAACAGCGATGTCCGCGTCGAGGCCCATGGCAAGAAATACGCACCGCCCGAGATCTCGGCGTTCATCCTCCAGAAGCTGAAAAAGGCCGCCGAGGACTATCTCGGGGAGAAAGTGGACCGGGCCGTCATCACCGTCCCGGCCTACTTCAACGACAGCCAGCGCAAGGCCACCAAGGACGCCGGCCAGATCGCCGGCCTCAAGGTCGAGCGGATCATCAACGAGCCGACGGCCGCGGCCCTGGCCTACGGCATGGATAGGAAGAAGGACGAGGTCATCGCCGTCTACGACTTCGGCGGCGGGACGTTCGACATCTCCATCCTCGAGGTCGGCGAAGGCGTCGTCGAGGTCAAGGCGACCAACGGCGATACCCACCTCGGCGGTGACGACCTCGACCAGCACGTCCAGGATTGGATCGTGCAGGAATTCCGCAAAGAATCCGGCATCGATCTGACCCGGGACAAGATGGCTCTCCAGAGACTCAAGGAAGCCGCCGAGAAGGCCAAGGTCGAGCTCTCGACCACCCTCGAGACCGAGATCAACCTCCCCTTCATCACCGCCGACGCCGCGGGGCCCAAGCACCTTTTGATGAAGCTGACCCGGGCCAAGCTCGAACAGCTCTGCGAGGATCTCATTCAGCGGTCCGTCCAACCGGTTCGCCAAGCGCTGGCCGACGCCAAGCTCAAGGCCTCGGACATCAACGAGGTCGTCCTGGTCGGCGGCCAGACGCGCATGCCCCGCATCCAGCAGCTTGTCCGTGAGCTCTTCGGCCGGGAACCCCACAAGGGTGTCAATCCCGACGAGGTCGTCGCCGTGGGGGCGGCCATCCAGGGCGGCGTCCTCTCCGGGCACGTCAAGGATGTCCTCCTGCTCGACGTCACGCCGTTGACGCTGGGGATAGAGACCCTCGGGGGGGTCTTCACCCGGATGATCACGCGTAACACGACCATTCCGACCAAGAAGACGGAGACGTTCTCCACGGCCTCGGACGACCAGCCGAGCGTCGAGATCCACGTCCTCCAGGGGGAACGGGAGATAGCCTCAAATAACCGGACCCTCGGCCGGTTCCACCTCGACGGTATCCCCCCGGCTCCCCGCGGCATCCCCAAGGTCGAGGTCAGCTTCGATATCGACGCCAACGGCATCCTCCACGTTTCGGCCAAGGATATGGGCACGGGAAAACAGCAGGCCATCACCATCACCGGTCACAGCGGCCTCGACGAGAAAGAGATCAACCGCATGGTCAAGGACGCCGAAGCGAACGTCGGGGAGGACAAGAAGCGGCGCGAAACGATCGACGCCAAGAACCACGCCGACCAGCTTGTCTACAGCCTCTCTAAACTCCTGCGGGAGAACAAGGACAAGGTCCCGGCCGAGGAAGCCGACCGGCTCCAGAAAGAGATCGACAACACCAAGCAGGCTATCGAGAGCGACGACCTGGAGCGGATCCGGAAGGCCGCCGACGCTCTGTCCCGGGCTTCGCACAAGCTGACAGAGACGATGTACCAGCAGGCCGGCCAGCCGGCTGGCGGTGGGACCGAAAGCGGTCCCGGTCAGCAGCAGCGACAGCAGGCCTCCGATGGAAACGGCCGGGAAAAAGGCGGCGCCGGCGTCACGGACGAGGAAGTCATCGACGCCGAAGTCGTGGACGACGATAAAAAGAACTAGGCCCGGCGGCCTCTGACGGGATACATCCGGGCCGGGGAAAGGCCCGTCTGTCCGAGGTGCGGTGATGGCTAAAGATTATTATCAGGTTCTGGGGGTCGCCCGGAGTACGGCCCTCGCGGACATCAAGAAGGCCTACCGGAAGCTGGCCCGGAAATACCACCCCGACCTCAACCCCGGGGACAAGACGGCGGAGGCCCGATTCAAGGAGATCCAGGAAGCCTACGCGGTCCTGAGCGACCCCAAAAAACGGTCTCAATACGACCAATTCGGCCATGCCGGCGACATGCCCCCTGGCGCGGGCCCGGGAAGGCCTGGCGGCCCGGGATTCGAGGGCTTCGATTTTTCCGGTTCCGGGTCCTCGACGTTCCGGGATTTTTTCGACCTGTTCGGCGGCGGCCGTGGAGCCGAGCCGGCGATGGGCGGACCGGAGCGGGGGGAGGACCTCCATTACACGATGGAGATCAGCTTCGAGGACGCCATCCACGGCGTCCAAACCCGGATCCGGGTCAACCGGCTGGCCTCCTGCGAGACGTGCGGCGGTCACGGCCGCACGTCCGGAAGCCGCAAGCGGCCCTGCCCGGCCTGCGGCGGCAGCGGCCGCGGCACCGTCCAGCGCGGCTTCATGAAATTCTCCGGGGCCTGCCAGGCCTGCGGCGGGACGGGGCAATCCCCGGGCGAGGAGTGCCGGGCCTGCCAGGGACAGAGCGCGGTCCCGAAATCCGACCTGATCTCCGTCCGCATCCCTTCCGGCGTCGACAACGGCTCCAAGGTCCGCGTCCCCGGCCGCGGCAACGCCGGCCGCAACGGCGGCCCCCCCGGAGACCTTTATATCGTCATCGAAGTCACCCCCCACGCCTCTTTCAAGCGGGAAGGGGCGACGATCTCCGTCAAGGTGCCGATCACCGTCCCCGAGGCCACCCTGGGCGCCAAGATCGAGGTCCCGACCCTCTGGGGGAAGACGACCATCCGCTTACCGCCCGGGACCAAGTCCGGCCAGAAGTTCCGCATCAAGGAGCAGGGCGCGCCTCTGACCGGGAGGAAGGGCCGAGGGGACGAGTATGCCGAGGTTTACATCGTCCCGCCTCCCTTCGATAACCAAAGGATCCGCGAAATGATGAAGGAATTGGAACAAATCTCGGGCCCCAACCCGAGAGACACTACGGAAACGAAATGACATGAAAAAAGCGCGAAAGGCAACGGAAAAGGGACCCAGCCGGTATTATCATATCAGCAGCGTCGCCGAGATGTTCAAGATCCATCCCCAGACCCTCCGGCTTTACGAGCGGGAAGGCCTGCTTGCGCCCTCCCGGAGCGAAGGCAATACCCGGCTCTATTCGGCCGAGGACCTCAAACGCCTGGAGATCATCCTCAACCTCATCAGGGAACTCGGCGTGAACCTGGCCGGGGTCGAAGTCGTCCTCAACATGAGGGCCAAGATCGAGCAGATCGAGGCCGAGGTCAACCAGTTCCTCGAGTACGTCCGCCGCGAGTTCTTCCAGGGCAAGGAGGACGAGTTCGAGAGGAAGAAACGGGCCCTGGTCAGCATCAGGCCGGGCGTCGTCGTCAAGATCAACACCCCGGACGAATGAGCATGGATTACCGGGATTTCTTCGATTCCAGGAACCTCAAGCACTACCTTGAGGACATCGCGAAATTCCCGGCGCTCACCGAGGCGGAGGAGAGGAAACTCGGCGAGAGGATCCGGCAGGGCGACGAGGAAGCCCTACAGACGCTCATCAAGTCCAACCTCAAGTTCGTCGTGTCCTACGTCAAGAAATACCGCGGCATGGGGCTGAGCCTGCTCGACCTCATCGACGAGGGCAACATCGGGCTGATCGAGGCGGCCAAGCGGTTCGACCCGACCCGCAACGTCCGCTTCATCTCCTACGCCGTCTGGTGGATCCGCCAGACGATCGTCCACGCCTTGACACTGTCCTCGCGCATCTTCCACATCCCCCAGAAGATGGCCGACCAGATCTCCCAGATGAAGAAGAAGACCGCCGAACTCAAGGCCGAGCTCGGCCGGGACCCCACCCGGCAGGAAGTCGCCAAATCCATGGGCATCTCGGGAACGGACGTCGAAGACCTCGAGCTCCTCGGCGAACGGAACCTGTCCCTGAGCGACAAGGTCAATGACGACGGCCTCGAGGTCGAAGACCGGGTCAGCGACCCGGCGTCGCCCTCGATCGAATATCAGATCATCCAGGCCTCCGTCCAGCGGCAGATCCGCGATATCCTCGGGGAACTGGATGAAAAAGAGGCACTTGTGCTAAAATTAAGGTTCGGGCTGGAAGACGACCGGCCGCGGACCCTTCAGGAGATCGGCGGCCGGCTGAATCTGACCCGTGAGAGGATCCGTCAGATCGAGCAGAAGGCCATGAGAAAACTCAGCCGGTCCCACAAGCTCCAGCACCTCAGAGGGTACCTCAATTGAGCGAAAAGACGGTTTGTAAGAAGTGCCAGGGGACGGGCTGGCTCCTCGAGGACGCCGGCGGGGCCCAGGTCGCCAAGCGCTGCAGCTGTTTCACGGACCGCTGGAAGCAGTCCCTGCTCGACCAGGCCAACATCCCCCGGCGCTACCAGGCCTGCCGCCTGGATAATTTCGAGGTCCACAACGACTCCCACCGGGACGCCCTGAAGATCTCCCGGCAGTTCGTCAAGAACTACCCGGCTCAAGATGTCGGGCTCGTCTTCATCGGTCCCTGCGGGGTGGGCAAGACGCACCTGGCCGTGTCCATCATCCAGGAGCTCATGCGGACGAAAGACGCGACCTGTATATTCTACGACTTCCGGGACCTCATCCGGGAGATCCAGAGCACCTTCACGCCCGAGTCGACCCTCTCCGAATCGGACGTCATCGCCCCCGTCTTCCAGTCCGAGGTCCTGGTCCTCGACGAGCTCGGGGCGAAGCGGACGTCGGCCTGGGTCGAGGAGACGGTCTTCTACATCATCAACCACCGCTACAACCACAAGAAGATGACCCTGTTCACGACGAACTACCCCGACACCGAGGACGAAGAGGACAAGCGCGATTCCTTCTACAAGAAGGGCGGCGAGTCGCTCATCGACCGCATCGGCGTCCGGCTCCGTTCCCGGATCTACGAGATGTGCAAGGTCGTCGAAGTGGGGGGGGACGACTACCGGAAAATGGCCAAGCAGGCCAGCTACCGATTCTAGGGACTGTCCCCATGGGGGCTGCCCCTCTTGCCTTTTCGGCCTCTTTTTGCTAAAGTAATCCAGCTTGCTCCTCGGTAGCTCAATCGGCAGAGCGGGTGGCTGTGTAAACGCAGCTTCCACGAGAAATCGTGGCTGAAAAACCGGGTGAATTCAGGGAAGCCTTCCCTTCGCGGAAGCGAAGAAAGGGAATCCTGAGCCAAGCCTTATCCCGGCGGGATAGGGAAGGTGCAGAGACTAGAGCGTCGCTCGTACTCCGGAGTCATTCCGGGGGAAGCGCCCGGCACCCTCAGCCCTTATCACGGGACGGGTGAAGAGATAGTCCAAGCCCAGAAGAAATTTTGGGGCGCTTGTAACCACTAGGTTGCAGGTTCGAGTCCTGCCCGAGGAGCCATTTTTTCTTTTTACCCTTTCTATCCGGAGGATTTCACCGTCGTCCAGACGCCCCAGGGCCTCCGGGTCTATTTCATCCTCTACGGCGGAAGCAGCGCCATCATTCCCGAGACGGCCCTTTAAGGCGTTAACAATACTTCGATCAAATAGGACGCCCGACAGGCGCAAGACCGGATTGGCCCGACGGAAAACCGCTGTCCCGGGGCTTTCTCAATTAACCCAAATTTGTCCTATCCTTAATCGTTTCTTGATGATTCCGCTTTATATTAAACGCGGACACTAGGTGTGTTCCCTCCCCAGATGCCAAGCAAAGGGAGGTTAAGGTGCACCGAATCTTGGCCGGAATCGAGAATTCAAGAACGTAGAAAGGAGACAAACGAATGAGAACATCCCGGAACCTCATCCTGGCCGTTGTCCTGGGCGTGGCCGTCCTGCCCCTGGCAAGCCTCATGGCCCAGTCGACGACCCCACCGCCCCAGACTTTCACCACGACCATCTATTTGGACTATCGCTATTTCCTGAACAACGCCGGGCCCATCACGCTCAAGCCCAGCAGCCCGACGACGGCCTACCTCAGCAACCAGTTCATCTTCCGCCGGGCTTATTTCACCTATGAGAACAAGATCAGCGACAACCTCAAGTTCCGCTTCCGCTTGGACGCCGATAACACCGCTAACATTACGGGCGTCACTCTGACGGGCTCGCCGGTGACAGGTGTTTCCACGAGCAAGGACGACAAGCTCCGTCCTTTCCTGAAGCACCTCTACCTCGAGTATTCGAACTTCCTCATCCCCAAGATGGTCTTGAACGTCGGCATGATAGAGACCCTGACCTTCAAGCCGGCCGAAGAACGTTGGGGTCTCCGCAGCGTCGCCAAGACCCTCGTGGACGGCTACAAGGACATCACCAAGAAAGAGATCTACGCCTCGAGCGCCGACATCGGCGCGACCCTGAAATATTCCTTCGCCAAGTCTTTCCGCGTCGCTGCCGGCTACTATAACGGAGCCCACTACACCCACGCCGAAAACGACCAGTACAAGGAAATCGAGATCCAGACCCAGCTCACGCCCATCGCCGGGCTCTCTATCGTCGGCTACTATGACTATGAGCAGAAGCTGCCCGTTGCGTCTCTTCCCCTCGAAACGAAGCCCGTTGGCCAAACCTACAAGGTCGACGCCTTCTTCGAAATGGTCAAGAACCTGGTCATCGCCGGCGAGTGGTTTATATACAAAAATGACCTCTACCAGACGGCGGGCGAGAAGTATGATGTGGGCGGTTGGTCCGCCTTCGGCCGCTACGTCGTCAAAGCGGACAAGATCTCACTCTTCGCCCGCTACGACAGCTACGTGCCGAACAGCCTCGACCAGGACCTCGATATGAGCCTGGTCATCGCCGGCTTCGACTGGGCGCCTTATCATGCCAGCTGGAGACTCCAGCCGAACATCTGGTTCATCAACTACACCAACGGAGTCCGCTACAACGCCAACGCCACGAAGAACAGCGACGTCGTCTTCAACTTGACGTTCTTCCTGTCCTTCTGACGCGAGGCGCGCCGAAAACGATCTAAGGAGAAATAACATGAAAAAGATCACCGTTATCGCCATCGCGACCCTGGCCCTCCTGAGCAGCATCCTCCTGGCCGCCCCGGCCAAGAAAATGATCCAGGTCAAGGGCTCCGACACCATGGTCAACCTGGTCCAGATCCTGGCCGAGGAATACATGGGCAAGACGCCCGGCGCGGCCATCGCCGTCCTCGGCGGCGGTTCGGGCACGGGCATCACCGGTCTTATCAACCAGACCTGCGACGTCGCCAACAGTTCCCGCGAATGGAAGCCGAAAGAGATCGACCAGGCCTGGGAAAAGGGCATCAAGCCGCGCTTCTTCGTTACAGCCGTCGACGGACTGAGCATCGTCGTCAACGAGAAAAATCCGATCGAACAGTTGACCGTGGCCCAGGTCGGCGCCCTCTACCGCGGCGAAGTCAAGAATTGGAAGGCCTTCGGCGGGTCCGGAATGGCCGTCTCTCTCTACGGCCGTCAGTCCAACTCCGGCACGTACGTCTTCATGCAGGAGTTCGTCCTGGGCAACAAGAATTACTCGGCCGACATGAAGGAAATGAACGGCAACGCCCAGATCATCGAGAGCATCCTCCAGGACGAGGGCGCGGTCGGTTACGTCGGAGTCGGCTACCTCTACGACCAGACCGGGAAGATCCGCGCGGGCCTCAAGATCATTACGATCTCCAAGGAGCCGAACGGCACGGGCTACCTTCCGACCGACAAGGCCGCCGTCGATTCCGGCAACTACCCGATCTCTCGCCCTCTCTACATGGCTACGAACGGCAAGCCGAAGACCGACGTCGCTCAGTTCCTGGCCTGGGTCAGCGGTCCGGAAGGGCAGGCGATCGTCGAGCGCGAGGGATTCTTCGCCATCGGCCCCGCCCACATAGCCCAGAACGACAAGAACCTCAAGTGAATTGACGGGCGCCAAGGCATTCGCATAAAGTAGAGCACATGAGAGAGGCCCTGGTCGCGGTATGAAAAAGAGGAAATGGGCGAACCTCAAAGAGTCCGCGATCAGGGCCTTCTTTTTGACCTGCGGCATCCTGGCCGTTTTGGTGTTGATCGGTATCTTCGCCACGCTTCTCGCCACCGCCGTCCCCGCGTTTAAAGAGATCCGCCTTTCCGAATTCCTGCTGAAGAAGAACTGGGATCCGACCTCCCCGGAAAAGGCGGAATACGGCCTCCTGTCCATGATCGTGAGCACCCTCATGGTGACGGGCGGCGCGCTCCTGCTGGCCGTCCCCATCGGCATCGGCGTCGCCGCGTACCTCTCCGATGTCGCCCATTGGCGTGTCCGGGAGATCGTCAAGCCGATCGTCGAAATTCTGGCCGCCATCCCTTCCGTCGTCGTCGGCTTTCTGGGGATCGTCCTGTTCGGGCCGGCCATCGCCAAAATCTTCCATACAGGCAACGGCCTGAACGCCCTCAACGGGAGCATCCTGCTGGCGATCATGTCGCTGCCGACGATCATCAGTATCTCCGAGGACTCATTGAACGCCGTGCCCCAGGCCTACGGCGAGGCATCCCTGGCTCTCGGCGCATCCCGGTGGCAAACGCTCTTCCGGGTGAAAGTCCCCGCCGCCCTGTCCGGCATCATTGCCGCCTGCATGCTCGGCATGGGCCGGGCCATCGGCGAAACCATGACCGTCCTCATGGTCACGGGCAACGCCCGGGCCTTTCCCCACGGATTCCTGGGTTCCGTCCGGACCATGACGGCCAACATCGCCATCGAACTGGGCGAGGTGCCGTATTATACGACCCACTACTACGCCCTCTTCGCCATCGGGCTCGTGCTCTTCGTCATGACCTTCATCGTCAACCTGGCCGCCGACGTCATCCTCCGTAGATATCAAGAGCGCGAGCAATGAAACAAGCCACGCAAAAAAAAGTCGCCCAGTTCCTCGGCTTTTTCCTGCTCCGTGCCTGCCTCACCATCGTCCTGGCCGTCCTTCTCCTTTTCCTCTACGATATCGGCAGGAAGGGAGGCGGCGCGATCAGCTGGGAGTTCTTGAGCCAGGCCCCGCGAAAGGGAATGACCCAGGGTGGGATATTTCCCGCTATTTTCGGGACCTTCCTTGTAACTCTCATCACCGCTGTCCTGGCCGTGCCCCTCGGAATGTGCGCCGCGATCTACCTCAACGAGTACGCCAGCCAGGGCCGCCTGACCCGCCTCATCCGGCTGTCCATCCGGAACCTGTCGGGCGTGCCATCTATCGTCTATGGGCTTTTCGGCGTCATCCTGTTCGTCAACATCATGCGCTTCGGGACGTCCGTCCTCTCGGCCGGCCTCACGCTGGGACTGATGACGCTTCCCTGGACCATCACGGCCAGCGAGGAGGCCCTGAAAACCGTCCCCAATGCCTACCGCGAGGGCGCCTTGGCGCTCGGCGCGACCAAATGGCAGTCGATCCGGACCAACGTCCTTCCTTACGCCGTTCCCGGCATGTTGACGGGCACCGTTCTCGGCCTAGCCAGGGCGGCCGGGGAGACGGCGCCCATCCTCTTCACGGGGGCAGCCTTCTTCCTGCCCTATCTTCCGAAATCCGCGGGAGACCAGTTCATGGCGCTCCCGTACCATCTGTATATCATGGCCACTCAGCACCATCAGATCGAGCAGGTCCGGCCGATCGCCTACGGGACAGCCCTGGTCTTGATCGTGCTGGTCCTGGGTATGAACATGACGGCCGTGGTCATCCGCTACAGGCTGAGAAGGAAACGAAGATGAACGCCGAGACAGGCATCGCCAAGATCGAAACGAGAGACCTCGACTTCTATTACGGACCCACCCGGGCGCTGAAGCGGGTGAACATCTCCTGTTACAAGAACCGGGTCACGGCCATCATCGGCCCGTCGGGCTGCGGCAAATCGACCTTCATCCGGACTCTCAACCGGATGAACGACGTCATCCCCGGGACGCGGGTCGAGGGAACGATCCTGCTCGACGGGAAGGATGTGCGCGCCCCGGACGTCGACGTCGTAGAATTGCGGCGACGGGTGGGCATGGTCTTTCAAAAACCCAACCCCTTTCCGAAGTCCATATTCGACAACGTCGCCTACGGGCTCCGGATCAACGGGATGAGGGACAAGAGCAAGCTCGAGGAGGTGGTCGAGAAGAGCCTCCGGGGTTCGGCGCTCTGGGATGAGGTCAAGGATCGTCTTGACGAAAACGCCTTCGCACTCTCGGGCGGCCAACAGCAGCGCCTCTGTATCGCTCGGGCCCTGGCCGTCGAACCCGACGTCATCCTCTTCGACGAACCCTGCTCGGCCATCGACCCCATCGCCACGGCCAAGGTCGAGGACTTGATTGAAACCCTCGAAAAAAGCTACACTGTCGTCATCGTGACGCACAATATGCAGCAGGCGGCCCGCGTGTCCGACTACACGGCCTTCATGATGCTCGGGGAGCTCGTCGAGTTCGACGTCACGGAGAAGATCTTCACGAACCCGGCGAACAAGCTCACCGAGGACTACATCACGGGGCGGTTCGGGTAAAACGAGGCTGCGCCGGCCTCCAGAGGAGAAGTCATGTCGAAAATGGAACGTCCGTTCGACGAAGAATTGAAGCTGCTCAAGGAGAAGCTCCTGGACATGGCTTCCCGCGCCGAGGAACAGATCGGCTTGGCCGTCCGGGGGCTCAAAGACCGAAAGCAGGAAATGGCCTGCGAGGTCCTCGCCAAAGAGGAAGCGATCAACCGCCTCGATATCGAGATCGACGATATGGCCCTGAGGCTCCTGGCCCTCCGCCAGCCGATGGCCACGGACCTGCGCTTCATCACCTCGGCCATGAAGATCGGGAGCGACCTGGAGCGGATCGGCGACTTGGCCGTCAACATCGCCGAACGGACCCTGGAGCTCCTCAAGTTTCCGCAACTCAAGCCGCTCATCGACATTCCCCGGATGGCCGAAATGTCGCAGGAGATGGTCCGGGACGCCCTCAACGCCTTCGTCAACGGCGACGCGGTCCTGGCAAAAAACGTCTGCCAGCGGGATGATCAGGTCGACCAGCTCAACAACCAGATATTCCGGGAGCTGCTGACGTTCATGATGGCCGACGCGGCGACCATCCCCCGAGCGGTGGACCTGATCCTCGTCGGCCGCCACCTCGAGCGGATCGCCGACCACGCCACCAATATCGGCGAGGACGTGATCTACATGGTCCGCGGCAAGACGATCAAGCACCACATCGAGGAAGGCCGGTTCACGGGCCTTCAAGGCTGTCCCGGCCCGGATCAGAAAAAATAGGGGCTCGCGAAAAGCCCTAGCGCATCCTCCGGATCCGGACCTCGATCCCTTTCTCTCCCTGAAGGAGCGTGACCAATTGTGATGTGTCCGTTTCGCCATAATGGTAGGGATAGAGGATCTTCGGGCGAAAGGCGCGGGCTGCGTCGGCCACCATCTCGGGCGTCATGGTGTAGGGGAGGTTCATCGGGAGGAAGGCGACATCGATCGCTTTCAAGGCCTTCATCTCCGGCGTGTTCTCGGTGTCCCCGGCGATGTAGACGCGCTTATCCCCGAAGGTGACGATGTAGCCGTTGCCGCTCCCCTTGGGGTGAAATGGATTTCCGTCCGGTCTTTTGTGAGCGATGTTGTAGGCGGGGACCGCTTGGATGGGGAGGCCGAGAACGGTCCGGGTGTCGCCGTTGGCCAAGATGATCGCCTTCGGCAGCTCGACGATGCAGGCCTTGGAGGCGACGACCGTCGTATCGGGTTTGAGGATAGCCTGAAGGGCTTTCGGGTCCAGGTGGTCGAAATGCTCGTGGGTGACGAGGACGAGGTCGGCTTTGGGGAGGGATGCGTAGTCGGCGACTTCACCGTAGGGGTCGATATGGATCGCTTTCCCCGCGAAAGTCATCATCAGGGTGCCGTGACCGAGGAAGGTGATCTCGAGGTCGCCCTTTGATGTCGGGATGACATCTTTCTCGAATTTTGGCTGGGGTGAGGCGATCCCGGCCAGGCCAAGAACCAAGATACAAACCGCCAAGATGAGTTTATCCATGGGAAGTTCCTCCGTTCGCTTTTAGCAATTATATACCTACAACGAACCCCGGGGCAAACGGTGGAGTTGACGCGATTCGGCCAGGGGCATTCGGACTCCTAACGGGAGTCAGAGAGAGATGAGGACGCGAAGGACGAAGACGGCGGCCGTCGCGGCTGCCGCGAAACCGAAAGAATAAAGCCACGGGAACCCGGATATCTTCCGGTAGCGACGGATGATCCCGGAAAAGCACCAGGCGGCAAAAGCTAAACAGAGGATAAGGCAGAGCGTTGCTGATATCATGGTCATGGTCGCTTGGCCTCTCGGTAGCATTAGAGCAGGGAATTGTTAAGATATGATAAAAAAACGGTGCCAAAGTTCGGGGTTTTGTTATAATACAGCCTCATGAGAGGAGCGAGGTGACGGATGCCTCCTGTGATCGCCGCCCTTGACGACGAGGCCGATATCCTCGAGCTTCTGAGGGTCAACCTCCAAAAGGCGGGCTACCGGTTCGAGGGCTTCCAAGAAGCG
>Ga0315286_10000490_pt1 | contig 33522 bp, 31 predicted proteins | sample YL17G10_0_MG_FD_205038 | JGI IMG/M metagenome (GOLD analysis project Ga0315286, IMG submission 205038) | Sediment microbial communities from Yellowstone Lake, YNP, Wyoming, USA - YL17G10_0 | ecosystem: Environmental > Aquatic > Freshwater > Lake > Sediment | place: USA: Wyoming | collected... | reverse complement strand
ATCTTCAATGTTCAATCTGATGACCGCGTGCGCCGTTGTTCCCGATCCGCCAAAGAAATCCAGGACTGTTCCATTCTCTCCGAGCGAACAGACTCGGAGGCAATCCTCAACAAGATGAACTGCTTTAGGGAAAGAGAATTCACCCACCTTTCCAAACATGTCTGTCAACAAGTTGGTTCCGTATTCAGTTGCCGAATACTCCTTCCTGTCCCACCATGTAAGGGGCAATGCTCCCTCGTCATTCATGCGTGACTTGAAGTAGATGCCAGTCTTCCCACCCTGATCCGCCCGAGAACAGAAGTCTGAAATGTGGTTAATGACTGCTTCCTTGCCCCACTTCCACCGTTTCTGCTCACCTTCGGCATTTATTGGCCAGACAGTCTCTTCGTGGGATAATGGCTCCTCCAGGATATCCCATTCTTTCTGGGCCTTGTTCCATTCCATTTTGGGGACACGAATATTCCCTTCTGAGGCATAGATGGGGTAATACATGCGACGACGCGCTGCCCTGGCAGCAGCAACCCCCCCGTGCTTTCGGAAATTCACCCACTCGAAGGATCCTTCTTTGTCCTTCCCGTCGTACCGGGCGAGTTGCCGTTCGGAACGCTGAAGACGACCGACCGACGCATGGTGAGACCGACCGACAAAGATGGCATAGTCATGCGCGACCGAGAATCCCGTGGGTGTAGATCGCCCCGCAGGGTTGGCGCGAACAGCAGCAACACCAAGGAGATTGTCTTGTCCAAACAAGTCTCTTAGCAACAACCGCAAATAGGGGAATTCGACATCATCAATGGCTACACACATGATCCCATCATCTGTCAAAAGCTGACGCGCACAAGAACAACGGGAAGCAACGAGTGAAAGCCAAGAGGAGTCCTTATAATCATTCTTGTAGAGAATAGCCGAAGCATCGGTGTTGTACGGTGGGTCAATGTAAACACACTCAAGCCGCGAGCGGAATTTGTCCGCCAGCAGGTTCAACGCCTGAAAGTTCTCACTGTGGATCAGCAGCCCATCGGTCATCTCGTCCAGGTCTTCAAAACTAGCCAAGAGACGTTCGCGGAAGTCTTCGTCAAAGTGCTTTGTGTCCAGGACCAGTGTAGGGTGAGCTTTCAGAAATATGACACGCCGATCAGCTCTGGTCTTGGCACTGCTGTTAAAAAGGTTCTTTTCTTCCTCGTCGATGTGGAAGAGTTCTTTCCATTCGGTCCATTGGGCTTCACAGGCCGCAATCTCGGCGTAGAACTCCTCCGCGATGTTGCCCACCGTGATGCAGTACTGGGTCTCCGTGATGAACTTCTTTTTCTCAAAGAGCTTCTTTTGGAAATCCTCGATCTGGGCAAGGAAGTCGATAATGCGTCCGCCGACGGCTTTGATGACGCGCATGATCTGGAACCAACCCTGGGCGCGTGTTTCCCCGGCGGCGCCTATTTCATCCAGGTTGAGCACTTCGTTCTTCAGGTAGAAATCCAACTCGCGGGTAAGAAACCCCTTGAGGTCCTTGTGGATGAAGAAGTCGGACGTATTCCGTTGCGTATACTGACGGAGATGGTGGGCCAGAAAGCTCACTTCGGTCCCATCCGAGGCCCGATGGTGTGTTGCGATCAGCGCAGCCAAGGCCGCGTCCTGGCTCGTGAGACGCGCTGGAATGGTCTCCATCGCTTCGCCAAGAATAGCGTCCTGCTGGTTGCGCTGCCCGTACTTAGTCTGCTCGACCTCGTTCAAAGGGCGGTATTTGAAGGGAATAACGACCTCTCGGGCCTGGACATCAAAGCGCGGTCCCTCAGGCAACGGAAGGAAGAGGCGCTTATCGCCTTTGACGTTGTTCTGCGGCACATCGGCTTGTTGCAGGCGAAAATGAACCGTGACGCCATTCGGGGCCTTGAACCGGTAATCCGTAAAGTACTCGCCCGTTTTGACGTAATACTGGTCGCTGTTGGCCCAATGGAGATGGACTTCCTCGCCGTTGTAGGGGATGGCGTACTTTTCCTTGCGGCTGTAGCGACGTTTGGAGAGAAAGTCGCCGGCATCGTAGTAGCGGCTGAAGAAGGCATGAAGATGGTTGAAGATGGCCGCCTCCAAAGCGGGCCGGGCGACTGCGCCGGACGCGCGAGCCTGGAGATCCAGGTATCGCTTGCCCAAAGGCGTGCCATGAAACTGCTCAGCCAAGGCGCCTTCACCATCGAGTGCTCCATCGCCCAGGGTCTCGCGAATCTTATCAGCCACATCGTTTAGCTCGTCCGCCGTCCGGGACTGGCTGGCCAAGACACCCGTTGAGAGCTCTTTGGCTACGGCATCGAGCAAGTCCTTCTGTATGAATCGCTCGACCGCGTCTCGCTTGAAGTTCATGATCCGGTAGATGCCGAAGTCCAAGTCGGAGCAATCGAACTGAAACATCTCCCGAAGCAGTTCCTGGAACTTTTCCCGGTGGCCCGCCATAGCCCTTCTTCTACCTAAAGCTACCTTCAGTTACCGTACTTCTGCGGTAATATATCCGATGAAGGGCGCGTTCTGTAAAGGAAAAAGCCAGCCCATCGCTCATGCGGAGTGCAGCCTGTAGACGAGTTCCTCGCCGTCCGGGTGAATTGACATCAAGAATCCGTGTTCATCCCGTGTAAGTCCGGGCCGGAAGAGCAGGGGGTCAGGGGTCGGTGACCGCCTGCGGCCTTCTGCTTTTCGCGTCTTTGGCGTCTTTCGCGGTTTCATCGGACCTTCGTGGTGGGAAGAGCATTGACGCGGGAGGCCGCAACGGCTTTGATGATCCGTCATGATCGAGCCGACGCAACAGCAGACCGACGGGACCAACTCCGCCCCCGGCGGCTGGCCGATCCGGTGAGTGCAGGTAAAGTTATGGGCAAGAGAAGGAGAGAAACGGTCTATTTGTCGCAGCTTGAAGGGCTACAGATTCTCCGGCCGGGCGATGTCCGCGCCCCGGCGGCATTCCGGCCGCCCCCGGAGCAACCCTCGGCTCCCCCGACACGGATTTCACGGATTTCCGGCTGTCCACCGACTACCGGCTACTGACAACCGACAACCGTCTTCAGACACTTTTCGCACCTTTTTCGGCCCAAACTCGCCCGTCTCGGGCGTTTCTCAAATCCGGATGAACGCCATGGACGCCGGTGCCGTGTGTGGGTCGTACCGCGCACGCCCTTGCCCTTCGATCGCGCCAAAGGCGTGCTACGGCTCCGGGGAGGGATTCAGGATCGGTTCCTCCCATTTCTGCGAGAGTATGCCACACGCAGTCCCCTGGCGCTACCCTATTTTAACAGGCGCGCAAGAATTTTTCCGAATCCGTATCAGTCCAACCGATTCTCCGTAAGTATAGCTATGTTATCGATTTCTGACAATCGCCTCCATTTCTCATCCGACCTTCTCTCGGGGAGGTCCTTGACTCCAAGTGAGAGGCGATGTACCCTATCCATGTTTGGGTCAGAGTGATTTTCTGGGGCTGTCATTCTTGCGTGCTCCCCAACTCATTTTTGAGTACCGGCTAAGCTATCAGCAATTGACTATTCAGAAGGAGAAACAGTTGCGAAGGTTTGTTTTCGAGTAAAATCATACTAAACCCATAGCAATAATTGCGTATGTGAGTCGCACTCGTGAAAATCGCCAGCGGTGGTCGTCAGCAAACAATCATCCGGGAAATGTCGGCTTAGATGAACCTGCAGACTGATACTCAGACGGATACGAAACTGACCGGGTGCCGGGAGATCCTCCAATCCCCGGGCAGCGTTGTGGCGGCCTGCTCGGCCGGGGTGGAGAGCACGCTGCTGCTGGCCCTGGCGGTCCAGACGCTCAGGCCCTCGGCCGTGCCGGCCGCGATGGGGGTCTCCCCCAGCCTGGCCGAGCGTGAGCCGTCGGCTGAGCGGGCGCCGGCTGAGAAGTTGGGAGCCACGCTGGTGGAAGTGCCCACCGGCGAGATGGAGGACCTCCACTACGTCGCAAACTGCCGGCAGAGGTTCTTCGACCGCAAGAAGGACCTCTTCAAACCGCTGACGGACCTTGCCCGCCAACGCGGGCGGGCCGTGGTGGTCAGCGGGGCCAACGCCGCCGACCGTGCTGATTTCCGCCCGGGCTTGCGGTGGGCGGCGTGCGTGTGCGTCGTGCTGGCGATGGGGCTCGAAATCGCCGTGGCCGCCCCGTCCGCGGCACCCGCGCTCCAGAAGCCCACCACCGTCACGCAGCAGTGCGCAACCGAGACCTGCCACGCCAGCATCGTCGGCCAGGGACGGAAGGGAGCGCAGTCGTGTGAAAACGTCGGAAGGTATGACCCGGCGGCAGTTGCTGAAGGCCTCGGCCGGGGCCAGTATCGCGGCCTTTCTCGCCGGGTGTTCGCCGGAGGCGCGGGAAGCCTATCTTCCGGAAGCGATTCCGGGAACTGACGCCCGACGAGGTCCGGGACGTCCTGGCCCGCGAGGAGAAGGCCTACGCCGCGCGGTTCGGCAAGTCGGTCTCGGTCCTTGCCGACCCGCCGCGCGAGGGCGTGGTCTACGGCTACGGCCTGGACCTGTCGCGCTGCATCGGCTGCCGGCGCTGCGTGTATGCCTGCGTGGATGAAAACAACCAGTCGCGGGAACCCCAGATCCACTGGATTAAGGTGCTCCGCATGAAGAAAGACGCCGGCGTCGACATCATGGGGGCCGACGCCTACTACGCCCCTCCCACGGTCCCTGAAGACGAGTACTTCTACATGCCAGTCGCCTGCCAGCAGTGCCGCAAGCCCCCGTGCGTCAGTGCCTGCCCCGTCAAGGCCACCTGGCAGGAGCCCGACGGCATCGTGGTCATCGACTACAACTGGTGCATCGGCTGCCGCTGCTGCATGGCGGCGTGCCCGTACGGTGCCAGGCACTTCAACTGGAGCGAGCCGCACGTGCCGGAGGACAACCTCAACACGCGCATGCACTACCTCGGGAACCGGCCCCGGCCGCGCGGCGTGGTCGAAAAGTGCACCTTCTGCATCCAGCGAGTGCGCAAGGAGAAGGGCCGCTACCCCGCCTGCGTCGAGGCCTGCCCCGTGGGTGCCCGCAAGTTCGGCAACTTGCTCGACCCCGCCGGCGAGATGCAGTACCTGCTGCGCGAGAAACGCGTCTTCATCTTCAAAGAGGAATTGGCGACGAAGCCCAGGTTCTACTATTTCTATGCGACATAGGGGATACCCGTGACTTTTCTGAGGTTCATCGTCGGCGCCGTGCGGCTGATCCTGAGGGGCAACAAGGCCTATTACGCCTGGTGCCTCTTCCTGCTGGCTCTCATCTGCGCCGGCGCCTGTGCGTACCTGGAGGAGTTCCTGTCGGGCCAGTCCGATGCGAACATGAGCGACAGCGTGTCGTGGGGCTTCTACATCGGCAACTACACGTTCCTGGTGGGCGTGGCAGCCGCTGCCATTATGCTCGTCATCCCGGCGTACGTCTATCATTGGCAGCCGATTAAGGAGATCGTGATCCTGGGCGAATTGCTAGCCGTCTGCGCCATGATCATGGTCTTCGGCTTCGTCATGGTGGACCTGGGCCACCCGGAGCGGTTCTGGCACATGTTGCCGGGCATCGGCACGCTGAACTGGCCCTATGCCGTCCTCTCCTGGGGCATCACGGTCATGAACATGTATCTCATCCTGAACGCCGTGATTGTGACGTACATGCTGTACAAAGCTTACATGGACGGGCCGCCGAACATGAAGATCCTCTGGCCGCTCGTCATTATCTCGATTCCGTTCGCGGTGAGCATCCACACCGTCACGGCGTGCATCTACAGCGGCATGGTGGCTCGGCCCTACTGGAACGCGGCCGTCCTGGCGCCGCGGTTTTTAGCCTCGGCGTTCTGCTCCGGCCCGGCGGTGCTGACCATCCTCCTCCAGATCCTCAGGCGGACGACCCGTCTGAAGATCCAGGACGCCGCCATCTGGAAGATCGCCGAACTGATGGCCTACGCCATGGCCATCAACCTCTTCCTGACCGGCATGGAGGCGTTCAAGGAGTTCTACGCCGGCGGCCAGCACAGGGTGTTCACGGAGTTCTACTTCCTCGGCCTCGGCGAGCACAAGACCCTGGTGCCCTATGCGTGGGGGGCGGTGGCGTGCGACTTCACGGCCTTCCTGCTCCTCCTGATCCCGGCCACGCGAAAGAACGTTATCACCTTGAACCTGGGCTGCCTGCTCATTTACGCCGGGACCTACATCGAGAAGGGGATGGGCCTGCTGATCCCCGGTTTCACGCCGGACGCTCTTGGCGAGATCTGCGATTACACGCCATCGATGAGCGAGATGCTGATCGCCGCCGGCGTGTTCTCCCTCGGCTTCCTCCTTTACACCGTCAGCGTCAAAGTCGCCGTGCCGGTGATGCTGGGCGAGTTCAGGCACGGTGCCCCCCCGAACAATTCGGTCTCTGCGGTGCCATAGCGCGCTCAAAGAGTTGTTCCGCAAGACCGTCTTGATGATCGGCAGCCCCGAGCCCGCTTGTACCTGTCAAGCGTCTCCGGAATTCTCATGGAGGTTTCAACTGTTCCAGAATACAATGGTCTCCGCTAAAACCTTGGCGGATGGGAATTGCGATGGATATGGCCAGAACATTCAGACCGAGCACGATTCTCGTTTGGCGGAACGCGGAACAACCTGCTGACGCCGTGCGCATCCTCGGAATGTTCCCTCAGGCACGTGTGGAGATCGTAACCCGGCAGCGTATCGCTCCCATGCCCGCGCATGGCTCCAGGCACTCGATTGTGGCCGGCAAGAGGACGTTGATGATTGGCGAGGCTTCTTCCTTCCTGCGGCATTTCGACGGTTGCCTTGGCAGCGGTGTCTGCTGTGCACCGTATCTCAAGCTGGTGCCGATCTCGAATGGCTGTCCCTACTACTGCACCTACTGTTATCTCGCATACGTGTATCGCGATCATCAACCTTTCATCAAGGTCAACATCAATTACGACAAAATGTTCAAAGAGATCCGTCAGACTGCATTCCAAGCTCAAGGTGCAGTCACCTTCAACATGGGAGAGATGCTGGACAGTCTTGCCCTGGATCACGTGAGTCTGCTGGTGGAACGATTGGTCCCCTTTTTCGGCCGGCTCTCTGACGGCTATCTGATGCTGTTGACCAAAAGCTCGAACATTGAAGGTCTTCTGCGTATCGCGCCGAACGCCCAGACCGTGGTGTCCTGGAGCCTCAACACTCCACGCATGATCGAGAGGTACGAAATCGGTACGGCGAACCTTGAAGAACGCATCCGTGCCGCACGACGATGCCAAGAACACGGATATCGTATCAGACTGCGCATCGATCCCGGCATCCTCTGTGGCGATTGGCGATCTGACTACGCTGACTTGCTCTGCAGAACGCTTGCTGTCCTTGCGCCCGAGAGTATCACTCTCGGCACGCTGCGACTTCTACCCGGCCATCTTGGCCTTGCAGCGCAGGTCTATGGCGGTCGCGCCAGTACTCTGAAGCAGGCGGGTCTGTCGGAGAGGGCATCCGACGGCAAACTGCGGTATCCGTTCAAACAACGGCTGGAGTTCTACCGATTCCTGACCGATGTGATCCGCAGCTTCGACGAGCGCATGCCCATCGGCCTTTGTCGTGAGACACGGGACGTGTGGAGCCGTATGAATCATCAGTGCGATCCTCGTCAATGCAACTGCCTCGTGTGGTGACGTCATCCCTTGCGGTCCTTTTCGATGATTTGGAGTCGGTATTCGTGGGAGAGGCTTCGCTCGGAGAGCATCTCGAGCTTTTGCTGTGACTCCTTTTGGCTTTGCAGCAGCATGGTGACGTCATGCTGGAGCAGGTCGAGCTGACGCTGGAGGTTCACCCAGCTTGCCAGGATCATCGACACGAGCACCATCAGTTGCAGCAGGACCGACAGGTTGATCCGGCGGTCCAGCCGCCAATTCGTTGGGTTGGCTTTTGACATGGTATCTCCGCTCCCGACGGTGAATCAGGGGACCGCGTAGAAGACGTTCTTCTCGCCGACGCGGGTCAGGATGGCGTAGGTTCCGGGAGAGAGGGTCCCTTCGCTCAGGAATGACTCGGCCAAGTTGACGGCCTCGATCTGCTCCCCGATTTCAGAGGGCGTGTCGCCGGGATCCCCGATGATGATCGCCCGGACGCTATAAACGTTGTACGCCACGTGGCTCTTGATCTTCACGGCCCGGGCCGGAATCCTGGCTCCCGGCGACACCACGGTGGAGGTCTCTCGTCTGCTCTGGGAGCCTTCGCGAGCCATCTCGGTCAGAAGCTGCTGCTCGTCTGTGATGTGTCGATTCTCCATTGGAACGTGCCTTACCCTTCATACATTCTCTGGCGCACGAGGTGCAGATTCGTGCACTGATTTCGGAAATCCATGCGGACCCGCTCGATCCAGGTGGCGCTGCGATTATCACGCCGACAGCCCAGCAGATCCCGGCTCTCCGGGCTCGATGTCACCCTGTCGCCGGGCTGGAAATGCAGGAGGAGACTCGGTGTCTGGAGGTCGCTCGTCTCGATGGTGGCCGGCGACGCCCTGGCGTGCCGGCGGACGAAATGACGGAGGTCCGCCGAATCGTCCACCTCATCCGGCCGGCCCGACTCTGCTCCTGACGACTGGGCCAGAAGACTCTGGGCCGAGACCTTGCGGTACTTGAACTGGCGGGGCAAGGTGAGGACGTGATCCACGACGGGGATGGTCGAGCCCACCGGACCATCGGCGACGATGCAGGTGAGCCGCTCATCGCTGACCACGGAGGCCGTGATCCGAAACCGCAGGAGCCATTTGACCGCCGCGATCCACGTGTCCATGTCAAGCTGATCGCTGCTGAGCCAAATGCCGCACTCGTCGAGGAGAATGTTGAAGGCGTAGCGGTACTCCCACCAATGCAGGCCATAATCGAACGAGGCCTGCAGGAAATAGCCCAGCGGCTCGCCGTGAGCGTTGGTGCTCAGGGCCGGCCAGAAACGTCGCCGACGCTCAATGGTGTCCGCCTCCTCGAAGATCCGCGCGAAGTCGTACGGCGGGCCTTGGTTGTAGGGCTCGCCCATGTAATCGCCCGCCTCGTTCAGGCACCACTTGCGATAGACGTCCTTGACCTTGTAGAACTCGGGATTGGTCGAGGCGGAGAACTTGGCGTAGTCGAAATCCTCCAGGGCCGGGTCCCACGCCGGGAGCAACTCGAACGTCGCTTCGTACACCTTGAAGTCGCCCTGGCCGATGTAGCGATGCGTGACCGGGTAGAAGCTCCGGCGGCTGTGCAACCCGGCGATGCTCGTCCGCGAGAGGCTCAGCGATTCGCCTGCGAGCTGGCAGTTCAGCTCGACGGCGCGGCCGTGACCTTTTCGATAGAATACAATCGCTTGGGCCGGACCCGCCTCGGCCAGCCGGGGCACGAACTGAAACCCAGCGCCCGCCACTTCGCTGCACCGGTGCAGGGTTTCCAGCAAATCCAGACCTGTAACATCCAGGTCGCGGACGGGGTGGTCTTCCATCAGAGCGAGCAGTTGCTCGATGTCCGGCCAGTACAGCACACCCCTCGGAATGTACTCGCACAGGAGATAGCGGATGGCCTCTGCACAGGTCCAGGCTCTCGCTTCATTCGCACTCGCCGAGAAAACCGTGCGGGTCTTGCCATCGAGTGTCGCGGGCCCCGGCGAGGCATTGCCTGCCCCGAGCGGATTGAAGAGGGTCTCGAGTCCCGGCAACAGGGCGGTGACGCCGTCACTTTGGAGGACTCGTCGCCCGTAGACGGTGATACGTCGAAGAGCGGCACTGAAGTCCTTCGCGACAATCTCGATCCTCTCGCCGTCGCCACTGATCGTCGTCTCGACGGCCTCGATCTGCCCCACGAACAGCGGAAGATGGACGACGGTGACATCCGGTGGCGTGCCGTTGAGGAGCTGGCAGAGGCGGACCGCTTTGCCCATCGCAAATCGGTCCTCGATCCGTTCGGACGAGATGGTGTTCGTATCCAGTCGAGCCGCCGGATTATAAGCCAGTCTGGCCCAACCAAACTCCGGCCAGTTGCTGCGGACGATCTCCACCGGCTCCAAATCCTCGCACAGAGCGCCATCGACGAATACAGCGGCCGTCGCCGCCGGCAGAGCCAATGCCTTGAACTGGGGCTGAAATAGGTCGATTGTGTTGGTCATAAGAATCCCTGTAACCGTCAGATCGTCTGGGCCGAAAGGATCGTCGGTGCCTCGGGTGAAAAGGCGGTCACCGGGCATACAACGATCACCGAGGACAGGTCCTCGACGCGGTCTACGCTGCGAGAGCGGATGACGAATGTGTGCAGACCATCGTCGAGAGACTGTGTTTCGTACTGGTAGAATCTGCGCCCCTGGTACGGGACCGTCGCGATGGGGTGCTCTAGATCGATCTGACCGGTGGCGCCATCCCAGTAGATGTTGAACTCCTGCGGCACGGTCCCCTGATCCAGAGGACTGTAGAACCAAGTGAGTCTGAGCCTGTGACCGTCCATCTGCTCGCCCCGAAGGCTGAAGGCGGAATTCGGCGAGGGTTGGGCAAGTTGTCCATCGGGTCCGATGCGAACCGTGACGGCCGCCGTTGTCGTCTGTTCCTGACAGCCACTGCTGTTGAACCGCCGGACGAGGTAGCAGCAAGTTGAGCCCGCTCCGGGAGACAGACCCGCAGGCAGAGAAATCTCGCCGGACTGTGCGTCCGCCACATGTAGAACGTGGCGGACGTCCATCTGTGTGATACTCTCCCCGCGGTAGACGGCCGCACATCCGTTGCGGCGCACCCAGAACCAGCCTTGCGTGAGCGCGGTCCCGAGCTTGAGGGCGTTGGACGTCATACCGTTGAAGAGGGCCTCCCGCCGCCAGGGCCTTTCGTCCTGCAGGTTCACGGGGCCTGTTTTTCTGAGCACTCCGACAAGCGATGTCGAGGCGGCGCAGACGCCCGACAGGTCTCGAATGGCCCGGAGCGTCGCCGAGGCGGATGAGACCCCATGCGCTACGCCGGCAAGGTCTATGACAGCACCGGCGGGAACCGCGAAACAGGCCGCCGTGCGCCGGCGAGCGAACAGGGCGAACGGATCGGACTGCAACTCGACAATCTGCGCCTCCATCAGGGCGCGATTCCAGACCATGATGGCGGCGACGCGGCCCAGGAAATCCGCCCACCAGGTCCCGCCGTTTTCCTCCTGGCGTGATCCGATCGCAAACGCCCGCGACCCGTTGACGTTGACTCCGTTGATGCCGGTTGGATCAGCCGTGGCATTTTGTCGGACACCATCGATGTAGAGCCTCAGGCCCGTGGAGCTATCCCGGTCGCACACCCCGATGGCTGTGTGCCATCGGCCGTCATTCAGCACGTTGTCTGAGTTGACTTCGAAGGCGGTGGCCTGGTTGCGGACTTGCCAGGTGATGCGATTGTTGTAGAGGTAAAGCCCATAGCCTTTGCCGGCGCCATCAAGGTATCCCTTGCCCGCAATGGCGGCAAAGTGATCGCCAGCCCACTCGTCCGGCTGGTTTGCCGCACTGCACTGGATCATCGCGAGCACGGTGACGTCGTCGGTGCCCAGGTCGAGACAATCCCCCATACTGATCCAATCGTCGTTGCCATCGAACTCGATGAGGCACCCGATTGGCCCCGCTTGCCACGACGGCCCTCCCGAGAAGCTGCCATTGTAGCGATGCGCACCGAGGTCGCGCACAACCAGGCCCGTCCCCTCGTTGAGCAGCCAGCAACCGGCAAGACGATCCGCCAGCGGATGACCCGAATTGGGTCCGGTGGCGACCGGCGGTTTGATCTTGGATGATACGGTGGTCATCATAGGTTAGCTCGATTGCATGCAGAGGCCCTGGTAGAAAGCGGAACAGTCGCTGCTCTTGAGCGTCTGCCCGGTCCGGTTGTGAACGATGATGCCCCAGCACTGCGGCAGGACCCCGGCGAAGGCGCCGGCGATGCTGATCGGATCGGACTTGTAGATCTTGTTCTGTGTCGGGGCGTAGATGGTGCCGATCAACCGACAGTTGGTGAGCTGCTGCGGGTCGGTTCCAAAAGCCGCATCGCTGCCGGAGGCGTTGGCGGAGTAGGTCGTGCCGCCGTCGCTGGTCCCGTAGGCGTAGATGTACACGGACTTGTCGCCGGTGGAATCCGCTCCGGTGTTGGTGGCGATTTTCACCTGAACCAGCGCGTCGATGAAACAGCTCGCCGAGTTGTCCACCGCCGTGGACTCGCGTTTCGCATCGTTCGCCAGGCTGTTGATCGTGATGGTGATCGCCTGGTTGTTACTGCCGTACTTGGCCTTGATATCAGCCATGATTGGTCTCCTGTAAGACATAGGACCGATGGGACCAATAGGACTCATAGGACCTATGTAGGCTTGCTTGTGCTCAGTCCAGCGTCACATCGATCTCGCCCCCGGCGAACCGGGCCGTGTCTCCGCTGCCGAAGGCCTTGGGCTGCGACAATGCGCCGCAGGCGAGCAGGTGGCCGCCGGAAGCGGCGTCGAAGAGGACGAAGTGAGTCAGTGTGCCCCAGTCACCCGTGGCCGGGCCGAGCGTGATCGCGTTGGCGTTGTCGAGCAGCCCCCCGGCGGCGACGTTCCAGTCGGACTCCGTCGTCTGCACGCGGGCGTATCCGTTGCCATTCGGCTCACTCAGCCCCGCGCCGCTGTCGCCCGGGTCCGTCGCAGACAGACCCACGTAGATCGTCGGCGGCACATAGTCGCCTTTGCCAAACACATGATCCAGAATCTCGTTTTCCCAGTAGTCGGAAAAAGTGCCCATTCGGTCTTGCTCCTTCCATCGTGAAGTCCCGGACTATTGCGGTGTTCTTGTGGTCGTGAATTCGTCGTCGGACACGGTATGGGTCAGGAGGATCGTCTGGCCGTCGTCGTCATAATAATCGATGGCCAGGGTCGCCTGATCCTGCACGGATTTGTTCGCCAGGAACTTGGCGGGCGTCAGCTCGCCCCTGCCCGTCCAGAGAATCTCCCGGCTGCACACGAGCGGGTCCGCGTCGACCGGAGTCGCCCCCGCCTGCCGAAAGACCTGGATGCAGTAGCTTCCGGACGGGATGGCGGCGGCGAAATCGCCGACGTACCGGCTGCCCGTCCTGTCCGTCAGGGCGATGCCGTAATCGTTGGCCGTATGGCCGCCGGCGCCCCAACTCTCGAATCCGTGCTGCGCCGGACGCCAGACCTGTCCCGCGCGATTGCGAAGGACCGCGTACAGCGTGCTGCCCGAGGCGTAATCCGCCTGAATTTCGTTTGCCATGATTCTTCACCTATAGCTCTTGGGTCCACGTTCCGTTCTTGGCGATGGTTGCCCAGTCACCGTTGGAATCCGCGACGAGGGTGAGACTCGCACCGATAACACTGGCGGACTTGTATTTGTCTGCCGTCTGGCCGCTGTCGTCGCGGATCGCCGCCGTGCCGGGGTCCACACGCAGCTCGTGGGCCGCCTGGACGGCGAGTGTGAACGTCGTGCCAGGCGCGGCCGCCGCTGGGAGTGTGAGCGTCACCGTACCGCCGGCCCCCAGGTTCGTGTGCACGCTGCCGGATTCGGCTGCGGTGAGCACATCACTCGCTGTGTGAGCTTCCACGATTCGGCGGATGCCGCCCGCTGCGTATGGGACGCTGACGTTGTGGCCTGTCCGGCAATCCACGATCGACGTGACGTCGCCACCTGACGTGCTTACGACGGCCAGACGAACATGAGGTGCCGTTGCCATGCTCGGGAACGCGGTGTACTGGTTGGTGATGAGATTGCCTTGAGCGTCGAGATACACATAGATGCCGCTCTTATTGTCGGCCAGCAGGTTGCCGGTGGAGCCGGCGTAGCTGATCAGCTCGGTGCCCAGCCAGAACTTGCCGGCCTTGACGCCGATGTCCAGCCCGCCCTCGTCATAGACTCTCAGGTCGTTGCCTCGGCGCGTGGCCAACAGCAGACGATGCAGCAGCTTTCGAAAGTGCAGGTAGTAGGGCGCGGTCCCGGTCGGGATGTACTCAACGCCGGTCTCGCCGTCCGACTGCAGATTCAGCAATTCGTTGTCCGAAGGATATACCTCAGCCATTGTCTTCTCCTCGTATCTAATCCAGAAGATTCAGCGTGAGCTGATAGGTCTGTGGGTCAAATGCCGCAACTTCAAGCCCGGCGGCAGGTCTGGCCGCTGGGATGATGGTGATTGTTCCTGTCTCGCTTGCCGGGCTTTCATTGCCCCGTGCATCGGCAATCCGGATGCCGAACCGGTACCGGCCGAGAGCCAACGGTGGGCTGACCCATTCGACCGCGTCGGCGTCAAGCCCGAATGACCCGTTGCCAAAGCCGCCTTTGCCAAAGCCGACCGAGGCCGCCGAATCGTAGCCGAAGTCGCCCTCGCCGAACTGTGCCATTCCGAAGCCCGCCTTGTCCTGCGGGCAGGGCCAGACCGCAATCGGCGCGGGGTTCAAAGGTTCGGTGTAGTCGATCTGCCCAGCGCCGTGATTGGAATGGATGTTCGCCGTCGCCCTGATGGGGAGCGTCTGACTTCGCAGCAGGACCAGTCTGACGCGTCCGCCGCCGGCGGCCGGGCGCTCAAGCTCTTCGGCGAAATCCATGCGGGCATCCTTCGGCTCAACGGCAATGACCTCAATGTGCACCGCGGATTGAAATGAGCTTGGCGAGTGAACCACCAAGTGTCTCTGCTCAGCATCGAGTGTCGCCCCGGCAAGGCACCCGTTGACATAGACTTGGTGAACCATTCCTTCGAGCGATGAATGCCAGGTCACCAACGCGGCGCGAGACAGAGCGGCACATCGCCCATCGGCGGCCACTCCATCGGGCAGGACAAGCACCCGGACATTCTCAATACCATCACGGACAAACAACATGACCATCAGTCTCCCAACTGGGTGTACACGATCTCGTACTCGACCACGATCCCCGGCCCGGCGGTGCGCTCATCAACCTGTTTGAAGCTGTCCATCCGAAGATTGGCGTACACGCGTCCGTCGGCGGCTGTGAGCGTGTGCGCTCGATCATCGACGAGGGCGGCGATGGCGTCGATTCGCGCGCTCATGGCCATCCGGCTGGCCGCGCGAAGCACGCCGGTCTGGCGGATTTGCCGCCGCCGCGCTCCCAGGTCGATGCTCAGCACGCCATCGAGTCCGGCGATGCTTCGTTCGAGTGAGGCCCGGCTGGGACTGCCGACACGGATCGCCAGCTCCTGCTCATCGAATACAGCCTGTCCATCCAACATCACGCGCATGGGGGGGTCCTTTCGTCTGTCAATCACGCACCAGTCTGATCACGCCACCCACGCGGGTGACATCCGCCACGCCGTCGGTGCCCAGGTCGATCGTCAGGTGGCATCGCTGTCTCGCCTTCTCGTAGAGCTGTTCGTAGAACAAGCTCTTCTTCAAAGACCACTCCCCATCCGGCCGGCTCGCCCACATCGCATAGGCATTGGAGATGACCGCCAGGACCGAGGCCCGACGCAGGCCCTCCGTGTCCAGGATGTTCTCGACGCCAATTCCACTGGTCGGGTCGCCCGGCTGGATGCCAAAGCACTGTGTCAACTTGAACGCCGCGTCGGTGGCTTGAGGCGCGAAGGTGCTCACCCGATAGGAAATGTCGGTACCCGCCGGTGGGGCCACGGCAGGATCGGCCTCCTCCGACCGGACCACCGAGACCGTCAGTTCGGTGGCCGAATCGACGGACACGATCTCATAGGCCCCGTCCAGAATCCCATCCGCCGACCGCAGGTAGATGACGCCGCCCGCTTGGACTCCGGACGCGATGAAGTCCGCTCCGTCAGCGGTGAGTGCAGTGCCGCTCAGTGCGGCACCTGTCCCGCCAGTCAGGACCTGCGCAGGCAGATGCAGCTCGCCGAACAGCACCGGCTCGTATTTCAGGATTTCTACATCGTTTGAGAACTTGGCCATGTCGCTCATCTCCCGATCAAGGGTGGCACGCCCAAGCGAAGCTGGAGCGTGCCACCCACACAGAGGCGGTTCGTTAGCTTGTCGTCAGGTTGCGAATCAGCCCGTGGGCCGCCTCGTTCTTGAGCTCGAGCGTGTACTCGCCGATCAGTTCGCCGCACTCGTAGTCGCCGGTGCTGGCCAGCGGTTTGAAGTGGAAGCTGCGGCCGGTCAGCGGAAGCACGCTGATCCTGGACATATCCAGGAACAACGCGGCGTCCTGCGGCAGCCATCGCGTCGTCACGATGTTGCACTTGCCGAAGTCGCTTTCATACGTGCTGACCATGTCGATGAAGGCCGTGTCGCTCGGCCCGTAGCTGCGGCTGTCCGAGCAGAAGGCGTTGATCTTGCGCTTCTGGAACCCGCCGACGACGATCAGGTCCACGTGGCCGCTGCTGTTCTCCCAGATCTTCCGCAGGACGTAGTTGACTTTGGCCTCGTCCAGGTCGTTGCCGGCGGGCAATCCGCTGTCGCCGGTGTGGAAGATGTTGGTCGAAAGGTGCTGAATGATGCCCTTCATCGTCCGGCGGGCCGAGCCGCTGCCCTGCGGATCGCTGCCGGGCAGACCGCCGTTGATCACGGTGTTCTCCAGGTCTCGGATCAGCTCGCGCAGCCGCAGGAGCTTCTGGTGCTCCATCTCGTCATCCAGACCCACCTGGCGGGCCGCCATGTCGCTGCCGCTGACCTCGACCGCGCCCGTGAAGATCTGGGTGTAATTGCCGCACCGCACGCGATTCGTGAAGCGGACGTTCGGCTTGTCCGCCCCCTCCAGGGCCGCGTTGCCGAGGATGTTGAGGACCTTGTTGTCGGCCAGGTCCTCCGGCGCGGTGCCGGCGTATCCGCGAACGACGGTCAGGGTGTTCGTGTCGATCGCCGTCACAAGCATCAGTTCCTCGCTGCCCTCCACCTGGACCTGGTCGCCCACGCGGAACCGGCTGCCGTGATCCACGTTGAACGCCGTGTCCACGTCCGGGTCCACCCAGGTGGCGTCGTCGATCGCATCCTTGTTGGGCAGCAACTCATCCTCGAGCCACTCGTGCCTTGTACTGGTCGCCTCCCGCAGTGGATCGCCCAGCATGTCCAGCAAAGGCGTCTCGTGCGGCGTGATGAGGTGCACCAAATCCGACACATCCTCCGCCAGTTCCGGCAGATTCACTCCTGCTGAGTACGTCGCTTTTCCCGTAAAAGCCATCTTCGTTTCTCCTTAATACATCATTCCGTTGCTCGTTCACAATTACATCAGGTTCTTGCGCAGCTTGAGGTAGTGCTGCAGGTCCGCGCGGCTTCCGGTCCTCGCCGCCGTCTTCGCGGCCTGCTCGAGCGCCGTCTGACTGGTCGGCACCCGGTCTTTCGCGGGGGCGGTTTTTCGTGAGGCGATCACCTCCGCTGACCCGCCGAACAGATAGGCCTTCTCCTTTCTCAGTTGCGCCACACAGCCATCGATGTCTGCGGCGGTTGTGCCCTCGATCCTGGCCTTCGCCACCAGGACGGCTGTCTCCAGATCGATGGCGCCGGCAGCCGCCAGCTTGTGGGTCAGCTTCTGCTCGATCTGAAGGGCATCCAAGTCCTGGGACATCTGGGCAATCTTCTGGTGGGCCTGGGCCAGTCGATCCGTCTGGCTCTCTTCCTGGCTCTCGTCGTTTTGTACTTGACTGGCACTCATGGTTTCTCCTGTCATTCGCGTTTCGGCTGAACTCACGATTGTGGTGCGGTCTGGTAACCGAGTTCTTTGAGCACCAGCTCGGCGGGAACACCGAGCTGGCGTTTGATCTGTGCCTCCTGGAGCTTCTCCATCGTGTCCTCGGGCATCGGGCTGGCAAAGACGATCTCCATGTCCCGCTCCTGATCGCTTGTCTGGTAGACATTGGCGGTGTCGAGAATGCTCAGGGCCATCCGGCAGATTCTCTTGAGACCCTCGCTATAGGTGTGGCGCTTCCGCTCGTTTTTGCTGAGCATGCCCATGAACGTCAGGCGCAGGGCCACCGCGCTGGTCAAATTGCCGAGCCGGTCCTTGAGGATGCCCGCCATGGCCCCCGTCACGCCGCTGGTCTTGTCCATCGCCTCGCGGATCTCGGCGATATGGAGGTCCTCGCTCGGCGCCGCGGCATCGCCCCCGAATTCCTGAATGGAGGCGTCCGGATTATCCGTGTGCCACATCCGGCCGGGCGAGACGGGTTTGTCCTCGAAGCCTTCGATCCCCTTGCCAAGGTACATCTTGAAGGACTGGAACGTGATCCGGCTGGCCCGGTCGCTGAGCCTGGTATTGAGCTCGTCCTGCAACGGGATCAGGGGCTCCACGTCGCTGACGCCTTCATAGTAGTAGGGCTGGGCGACGTTCTGGATATGCACCACCGGCAGGAAACCCCACGGCACGTCCCCCTCGGCCACGAGTTCCTTGTCCTCGTACCGTTGCCAGTGCTTGGGCGAAGTGATCTCCGTCACAGCCACAACCTGCCGGGCGTCGGCCCGATAGCCGGCCCCACCGAGCAGTCGCGAGAGAAACGAGCCCCGGGCGCCAACGGCATTCTTCCTCTGATGGAAATGCTGGACGTAACACCGGATGGCTCGATAATCGTCTTCATCCAGGACAGGCAGTGCTCTCGGCGCCTCGATCAGTTCCAGATCGATCGCTTGTGCCAATTGCAGCACGGAGGCGAGAGGAAGGGAGGGGACTGAAACGGAGGTGAGACGCTCGGTGAGAGGAGCACCGGGTCGGAGGAAGCAATCGACGAACCCGTAGACGCTTCCGAGCACCGCCATATCCTGGAAAAAACCCGTGCCGCCGTTGGCCGCGAACAGCGCCTTTAGAATCGCTTCAATGTCTTCGCGCTTCCGGCCGTCGGCGGCCCGGGAGATCAGGCTGAGGGGTTTGCCAAACAGGAAATCCGCCGCGGCGTTCACGCGCCAGGCGATATCGTTCTCGATCACGACTTCTTTTCGCTGGATATCCTTGAGGGCCCGGGAGCCGAACACGCCCGACTGCGGACCGTGGGCCAGGCCGGTGATGCGCGAGGGCAGCCCATACTCCTGGGCCTGCACGTAGCATCGCCCGGACTCGTTCACTTTGCGTTCGGCCGCACCGCCGCCGGCGAGGGGGACCATCGGATTGGCGTAGTAGTCCCACAGCCGCGAGAAGTGTTCCTGGATCACCGCCGCGTGTGCGTCCACGAGCCATTCCAGATACTCGGCATCGACCTGCCCATTGAAAACATCCAGCTCGAATCCCATGTTTCCATTGCCCTTTCTGAGGGTCCCCAAACGCCTTCGCGTCTGGCGGACCGGCCCGTGACTTTGTGTCACTTCTTGTCATCACATTTCTGAGACGCTCGCGTTCACACGTCTCTCTACCCTTGGGCAATGTTGCACGAATTTGACGAAAATTCCGTGCGCGCAGGAGGCCGAGAATTGACGTAAGTTCCGGTGCGGCAAGGAATAAAAAAAATCTTGCATCGGGGGTGTTTTACCCTTTTGAAGCGTTGCACGAATTTTGCTATTCCTACTTCATTTACGGGGATTCATGCGCTTAAAAATGGCTATATGCTAGCCAAAATCTGAACACATTTCTACAGACCCAATCGCCCGGTGACGGGGCCGGTTCTGGGACAGTGTCGCAAATCCGGCGTCGTCATCGCAAAGAACAGAGCGGGAAGGACTCTGGGAGGGTCAGGCACAAGTGGGCTGTACAACTACGTCAATGATGAATACTGCGGTGGTACGCGAGCGGCCGATCTACGTATTGGAGGGCGATTCATGGGAACTGGCTGCAAATGGCAAGATCGGGACCACAAACACGTTAGTTTGCGTTCGGGAGTCCCTCGATATCTTCTCGTTGCAGAAGCTGGATGATTTCCGCCTCCGTGGGCAGGGCCTCGATCGCGCCGAATTTGGTGCAGACCAGAGCTCCGGCGGCCGAGGCGAATTTGACGGCCTCCCGCAGATCGCACTCGACCACCCCGACGCCAAGGGACGCAGCGGAGCAATACGCCGCCAGGGCCCCGGCGAAGGCCTCGCCGCTGCCCGTGCGGTCCACGACATCCACGGGGAAGGCGGGGATGTGGTCGGCCCCGCTGCGATCGACAACCACACAGCCGCGGGGACCCATCGTGAGGATCGCGCAGCGAGTGCCGCGGGCGACCAGGTCGGAGCCGATCATCTTGGCCGTGCGAATGTCGGCGCCCGATTGGTCGGTGATTTCTGCCGCACTGGTCAGATTGCAGACCAGGACATCCGCGGAGAAGTACTCGGAAGGCAGGTCCCCACCGGGTCGGTCGGTTTGCTCGATAGGCCGGGCGGGATTCAGGATGACCGGCGTCCTGCGCAGGTTCGCGCAGTGAATCGCCGCCACGATCGCTTCTTGGGGCAGGCAGCCGTGGATCAGGCACGTCTTCGCCTGGGCGATTCGCTCTTCGGCCATTTGGATATCCGCCGGCTGCAGGGCGCTGTTGGCCCCTGTGTAATGACAGACGGCGTTCTCGCCCTCGGAGTTGACCAGCGTCACGATGACGCCGGTGCTCTTGGCCTCGGCGAAGAACACGTACTCGGTGTCCACCTTGTACTCGGCGAGGCTCTTGAGGGCCATCTGAGCGAAGGCGTCGCCGCCGATTTTGCTGATAAGAGAGACGTCACAATGGCACAAGGCCGCTTGCACGGCCTGGATCGGGCCGGGGCCGGCCACGGTACAGGACAACGCCGAGCCGCTGAGGCTCTGGCCGGGGGCGGGAATATGAGAACACCGGACGGCCAAATCGATGTACACGCCGCCGATGACAACCACTTTCGGATTCCGTTCCGGCATTTCCATTTTCGGCACTCTTTTCTGCTGACACACACTATAGTATCGCAAGGGCGCGGATACAACTTTTTTTCGGACGCAGACGCCATCTTACCTGCGCGGTGCCGGTCACTCGCCGCGCCGCTGCACCAGCCACCGCCGGATGACGTCCACGACGTACTGGACTTCTCGGTCGGACAGGGGCCGGCCTTGAAGCGATTCTGTGCCATTTCGCCAAACAGCCGCGACAGCAGGTGGCCGTCGCGTGCTGGGCGACGAAGACCGGATGATTCCTCATGGGCGTCTGCCGGCCGTCATTGGCGGGCTCAGCCGGGGCCAGTCGCTTCTCGACGAAGTCGCGGGCATGGATGAGGACGGTATCCAGGCCTTTCTCCCGGAGGTACACCGCTTCCCTGCCCCGGAGCCGGAACCGGCGGCGGAACTGGGACCGCCCCAACGCCTCAAATAGCTCATCCAAATCACGCATAAGCACGAAGCCTTGCGGACTCGTAGGGTGGGTCCTTGACCCACGCGTTTCCGCGACCGAAGCAAACGTCCTACACGGGGTCCGTCGGCGTTGTCCCGCTTTTTTCCTTCCCGTCCGCCCCATGAGGCCCGTTCCTTCGGTCCAATATGGAAAACACGAATATTCCGATGGCGGAGAGCAGATATAGCCCGACGGTCACAAGGGATCGCTTCGACTCCTGCGAGTCCATAAGCTCCAATCGTTGGGCATAGGCAGTAACGGTGTTCTGTAGTTCGCTCCAGGCCTTCGTCTTCGTCATTTCTTCCGTGGGAAAGTCCCGAGACTCGACCCTCAGGCTGAGCCTGAACATTTCCGGGGCACGCCCGAGGTTTTTGGGTGCGACGGTCGTGGGCATGCCACGCTCTCTACCCTGCCTGTCGAGCTTTGAAACCTGTAGGCCGAATCTGGTGTCGACAATAGAACAAGCACAGAATACAAAAAAAAGCGTAGAGAACACGGTGGACCCGTGTGAGATCCAATTGGACTTCTTCGCACTGATCATTTTCTGTACTCCCTCCCGGCAACAAGATAGGCCGTCCGGTTCATGCGGGCGGATAGGCCTGTGGTTTGTAGGGTGCGTATCACGCACCGTCATCGTCTCATTTCCGCAGGTGCTTCTCGAAGAACTCGGCGACGAGGACATCGACCTGCGGATCTTTGAAGCCGCCGTGGCCGCCGCCTTGGACGGTGTAGAGCGTTGTCTCCACCCCCGCCTTCTTGAGGGCCTCGCAGAGGATCTCGCTCTGGTTGTGCGGCACGAGCGGATCCTTGTCGCCGTGGACGATCAGGAAGGGCGGATCGTCCTTGGTCACGTACGTGATCGGGTTGGCCCTCTGGACCTTGTCCTTGTTCTCCTGAATGGGCCCGCCGATCAGTTTCGACTCCGGTGAATCCGCCGCATCATGCTTCATCGTGCTCGGGAAGCTGCTCATCTTCGTGAAGTCCGTCGGACCGAAGAAATCGCAGACCGCCCGGACTCGGCTGGAGACCCCGGTGTTCGGGCCGGCCTCGAACTCCTTGACGCCGCCGGTCGTGCCGAGCAGGGCGACCAGATGCCCGCCCGCCGAGGCGCCCCAGACGCCGATGCGATCCGGATCGTAGCCGTACTTGCCTGCGTTCCCGCGCAGCCAACGGATTGCGGCCTTGCAGTCCTCGATCTGGGCCGGGAAGATCGCGTGCTGGCTGAGCCGGTAGTTGATGCTCGCGACGGCATAGCCCTTGTCCACAAAACGCAGGGCCGGTGGGCGGTCTTTGCTGCCGCCCAGCCATGCGCCGCCATGAATCCAGACGATCAGGGGCCTCTTGCCGCTCGAATCGGCCTCTTTCGGCAGGTACAGGTCCAGTTTCTGCCGCTCGTGCCCACCGGGGACGTACTCGACATCCCGCAGCACGGTCATCTCCGACAAATCCGGCCCCGGCTGTCCGCCCTGGACCATCGACGCCACAGCCCCCATGACCACCGTTATAACCACAAGGACCCATCGACCCCTGCCCGGCCTGCAATGCATCCCATTGCCCATGATCAGTTCTCCCATGAACGAATGCCGAATTCAGCGTACCTTGTTCTTAATGTCGGTGTGCAAACGACTTAGCAACTCACGGGTCAGGGCATCAGCGCCCTCGACGGTGATCTTGACCGTGGATCGCCCGGGATAAATGGGCAGGATCTCCACCAGGACACTTCGGTCGGCCAGCGACTTGCCCAGCAGCCATTGGCCCTGGGCCGTGCTGCCCTCCTGGACGAGGCGAACGCCGGAACTCTCCATGGCACTTCTCGCTGCCTTGGCGATCTTCGCAGGCTCCCTCTCAACAACGATCTCTCGGCTCGGGCCGCCCACCGTCGGCGTGGCCAGCCTCATCTCCCGGCCCATCTCCTCGCCAAGTGCCGACCGCTGGGCCGAGTGTTCCCGACAGCCTGCCGTGACAAGACACAGGATCATGACCGCACCACGTTGCCAGTTCCATTTCGCGTTCATCGCGTATCCCCGCATGCAAGACGATCCATCGCGCCCTGAGCCACCGAAATCATAGCCTTGGCGCACCGCCACATCAATAAATCTGACGCCGACACCACATTTTCCCGCATCTGCAAGTCCTTTGCGGACTACAGGTTACACCTACAACGGAAAAAATGTGGGTAAAAACTGAACAAAAAGAGTTGACACCTTCTTCGCGTATGTTAAATTTGTGGCATAGTTGCTTGTGTGAGTAACAAAGCACAAGCGAGATGTTGAAAATCCTAAGACCTGTGCAGACCCGCCGCCGTGAGGGCGGGGTCGGCTCGATTGAGGAGATGGAAGAATGGGTCGATTGGGCAGTCTTGAGGTTCTGGGTGGCCAGTTCGAGGAGTTGGATGTTTGTCGAATCCCGGCCCGGCGAGATACCGTGGACCTGTTGCGGGCGAGGCTGGACCTTCTCAAGGGCGAGGATAGGGCCCTGCTGAAGATGTACTTGGATGCAGGCAGCAGCTTCTACCAGCTTGCGAAACTGGCGGGGATGAACCGGTCGACCGTATGCCGCCGGATTCACCGGATGATCCGCCGGCTCTCGGATGAGACGTACCCCGTGTGCCAGAGGAACCCGAACATGTTCAATGAGCAGGAGCTGACCATCATCCGAGACCATTTCGTGCGCGGCCTGTCCATGAAACGCATCGGCCGGGACCACAAGGTCGGGTATTATCGCGCCCGCATCATCGTTGAGAAAGCCCGCCAATGCGCACGCTCGGCTACGAGGATTGTTGGTTCATGATTTTTTGATTTAGGAAGTAACAATCAAACTTCACCCTTCTCACTTCGTGAATAGAACGGAGCTTAGTGATGGCGATATACACCGTGGAAAAGCAGTTCTCGTGGCAGGGGCCAGTCAGCGACAAAGTCGTCCGCGTCTGCCGCATGTTCGGCCTGACCATCGACCGGCTCACGGACGGGGCGCCCGTTCACAAGTGCCGCGTCGAGATCCATCCAGGCGACATCGTCTTCATCACGGGCCCATCCGGCTCGGGTAAGAGCGTGCTGTTGCGGGAACTTCAGCGGTGCGTGCCCGCCTCGGACGTGGTTGACCTCGCTGGCGTCGATCTGCCGGAGAATAGGACCGTCGTGGACTGCTTCGACAGCGACGTCGTCGCAAGCCTGCGCATGCTCAACAACGTCGGTCTGGGCGACGTCTTTTCCATTCTGAACCGGCCCTGCCGGCTCAGCGATGGGCAGAAGTACCGGTTTCGCCTCGCTCAGGCACTGACGGCCGGCAAACCGTTTGTCTTTGCCGATGAGTTCTGTAGCGAGCTGGACCGGATCACGGCGGCGACCGTCGCATTCAACGTCCACAGGCTGACCAAGCACGCACAGACTACGCTCGTCCTGGCGTCCTGTCGCGACGATGTCCTGATCGACTTGGCCCCTGACGTTGTCATCATCAAGGATTTCTCCGGCCCCGCAGAAGTCATTTACCCGACCAAGAGGTGAGCATGGCGATCGGATATGGCGGATTCCTGATTCTCGATTTGCGATTCGACGATCTGCAATCGATAGGAGGTAAGAATGCACACGTGTTCGATCCACAAAGAAATGGAGATCGTTCCCGGCGACAAAAGCGACTACGAGCGCTTGGCCGTGTATCATTACCGTGATGCCCGGCCGGCGGTGGTCAAGGCGATCTACACAATCCGGTCCAGGCGACCGGCCGGATCGCTGGGGCGCAAACCCGCCGGCGTCATCGTGTACACGATGCCGAACCCGCGCATCGAGCTGCGGAACATCGCCACAAACGGTGTTTTTTGCGGTTTGGATCGTCACACAGAGCTGGGGCTGCTCAACCGCAACATCCGCTGCATCGCGAGGGTGATTGTGGAGCCGCGGCTGCGGGGCATCGGCCTGGCGGTCCGGCTCGTCCGCGAAACCATGCCGATGCTGGATGTCCCCATCGTCGAGGCGCTTGGTGTCATGCCGCTCATCAACCCTTTCCTCGAAAGGGCGGGCATGAAGGCCTTTGAGCCGCGGATCCCTGTCGAGCACGTCGAGCTGCTCGAAGCACTCAGCGTCGTGGGGATCGAGGAAGACGACCTGGTGAATCTCGAAGCTGTTCAGCAGAGGCTCGATCAGTTGGCACCGCCCGCCGGCGAGTTCATCGAGACCCGGATCGAGCAGTTCCTGAAGAGTCACGGCAGCCGCCGGACCATGCCGAGCGGGATCGAACGAACACGGTACATTCTGGGCAAGTTGACACACCGCCCGGCTTATTACATCTGGTTCAACCCCGACAAAGAAACTCTATCCTGTCATCCTGAGCCGAAGGCGAAGGATGACACAACTGGAGATTAGACGATGGCGAGCACGAAGATCAGACATATCCCGTTGGACAAGCTTGTGCCGCACCCGGATAACCCGAATCGGATAAGCTGGGCGAATTTCGACAAGCTGGTCCGTCACATCGAGCAAACCGGCCGCTATGAGCCGCTGGTGGTCCGTCCGTGTCCCGGCCGGCCGGGCTTCTTTCAGATCATCAACGGCCATCACCGCTGCGAGGCGCTCCGCAAACTCGACCGCGAGACGGCCGAGGCCGTGGTCTGGGACATCGACGATGAGCAGACAGATGTTCTGTTGGCAACGCTCAACCGCCTCGGCGGACGGGACACGCTGGAGAAGAAGTTGGCCCTGCTCCAACGGCTCAGCGCCAAGACGCCGATTCGCACACTTGCCAGACTCCTGCCCCAGACCCGCGGGCAGCTCGAACGGCTCACGAGCCGCCGGCCGCTTTCGCAAGGGAAACCGCCGGGGACCGGCGCGTTCCCAATACCTATGGTTTTCTTCGTGGACGAAGCCCAGCAAGCCATCATCGAAGGTGCGCTATCCCTGATCCCCTCTTCGTCCGCGACGCCCAGCGGCGCCTCAGGCAAGGCGCCTCGGGCCGCCCGGCGGGCAGAGGCCCTGGCACAGATGGCCCGATGTCTTCTGGAACAGAAAAGGTAGGGTGTGCACCGTCCACCGGGCAGTTGCGTTCTTTGACAAGTTCATATGAGGTTTCTTATATGTCCATGAATATGGACGATTCGTAGTACCACATTTCGCAAGTCCTGCGACTATGCGGGAAGAGATTGCTTCGTCGCTACGCTCCTCGCAATGACAGGCACAGGCGTTGTCTGTCATTGCGAGCGCAGCGCGGCAATCTATTTGCTATGGTCGCGGGATCTGCGAAGTGCGGCCGTAGTAGGCCCGCTCCCAAAATGCGAACCGGGGCATTTGGGGGCCCCGCCCGCCGAGGCGACTTACGGGCTATCCGGCTTGCCTTGCGGCGGATGCTCCGGCTGATCGCTGAAGCCCAATCCAAGGGCCCGCTTGATCAGGTCCACCAAGCCGGTGGCCTGGAGTTTGCGCATGATGTTCTTGCGGTGCACATCGATGGTCCGCTTTGAGCGATGGAGCTCGGCCGCGATATCATGGCTGGTCTTGCCGGCCAGAATCGCTTGCAGGATTTGGATTTCCATCTGGGTCAGGGCCTTGGGACGACGGCGTGACGACGCGCTAATGCGCGCCAATTGCGATCCAACAACGGTCAGCAGCCGGTCCCGCTGCACCGGCTTGTCCACGCAATCGCCGGCTCCCGCCTTGATCGCCTTGATGGCACAGGGGACCGCCGCATGCTCCACGATCGCCAGACTGGCAATCCAGGGAGCGATCCGCTTGGCTTGTTCGAGCAGGTCGAGCCCCTCCGGTGCACAGCCGTCCAAATCAACGATCAGCAAATCACAGGGTTTCGTCGCAAGTGTCTCGAGACACTCCCGGGGCCCGGAGAACCCACGGATCGACGCCTCATCCGGTGTCAGCTCGGCTTCCAGTATGGTCCGAGCCTGCGCCTCTCTTTCAAACACGTAGATGCGTCTGCGGGATCGACCTGTCATGGTTCCTGCCACACGTGCAATGATTGCCGACTTTGCCGTTGTCCGTCTGTCGTTCCGCCGTTGGTGCCTGTCTGTGCCGCCCCGCAGGGGAGACTGCCCGCACGGAAGCTTCAACCCGCGTAGAGCGCCGCAACTCACTGGGACTGATCCGCCGCCCAGCAAAGGTCGCGTCCGCCCTGGAAACAACGCACCTATATGATGGCGATTGCCGGCTCACAAATGTTGATATGAAAATCGACATTTTTCTGGCATCGAGCTATTTTTTTTGAACGGAAGAGCACCGGACCGCCTTCTTCTTGGCTCGACGGCTCACCTTGTTAGGAGTATTACAGAGGCTGCGAGTATTTTCTATCCGTACAAATACGTATTTTTGCGTCTTAAGGAGCGATTTCCCTCTCGTTTCTCCATCCGAAGGCGGGAGATGCAAGTGGTCGGCCGCGGGGGAGATAGACGCGGCAGGCCGTAGAGAGGAATCAACGAAAGAAACGACATTTCCTCCTGGTATCCCATCAGGAGGATCCTATCACAATATGGAGGAAACTTCCATGACGAAGACGATCTTCCCATGTACGCAAACCAAGACAACTCCGGTCCCCGCGAGGGCGGGGGAACTGTATAAGGCGGTTCGGCGGACGCGGCCGCAGACGAGGGAGGACCTGCGGAATTACATTCGGGTCTTCCTCAGCGTCAATGTGCCGGACCAGCGGATTTGCGCCGAGCACTGTAGCCCGATGGATTACCTGTGGCACAGCTTCTCGTCCGATTACGAACGGAGCGCAACCCCGCAAGTCCACAACGGCGACGCCATCGTCTGGGCCAACCGCGCGGGCGGCAAGACGGAAATGGCCGCCGTGGCAACCCTGCTCGATGCGGTCTTCAAGCCCCGCTGCCAGATTCGCATCCTGGGCGGCTCAGGCGAGCAGTCCAGCCGGATGTTCGAGTACCTTGTCGCCTTTATGCGGCGCGGATTCGAGGAGTCCCTCGCGGGGCAAATCCGCAAGGGCAAGTGCCGGTTCCAGAACGGCTCGACCGTCGAGGTGCTCACGCAATCGGCGACCAGCGTTCGCGGCACGCACGTGCAGAAGCTGCGGTGCGACGAGGTCGAGCTGTTCGATAAGGACGTGTTCGCCGCCGCCAAGTTTACCACGCAGAGCACGGACGAGGTCGTCGCGGCGATGGAGCTGATCAGCACGATGCACCGGCCGTACGGCCTCATGCAGAAAGAGGTCGCGGCGGCGGCGCGTGCGGGCGTGCCGGTCTTCAAGTGGTGCGTCTGGGAGACGATCGAGAAGTGCTCCGGCCGCAACTGTTCGCAATGCCCTCTGTGGGGCGATTGCCGGGGCCGGGCCAAGTCCGCCTGCGGCTACCTGAAGATCGACGACTGCATCACGCAGATGCGCCGCAGCAGCCGCTCGGCGTGGGAGTCCGAGATGCTCTGCATCCGGCCCTCGCTCGACAATGTCGTTTTCGGCGAGTTCGATCCCATGATTCACGTCCAGCCGGTCGACTACGACCCCAACCTGCCCCTGTACCGCACGCTCGACTTCGGCTTCGTCAACCCGTTCGTGTGCCTCTGGGTTCAGGTCGATGGCGAGGGCAAAATCCGCGTCATCGACGAGTACATCCGCAGCCGGGCGACCATCGACGTGCACGCACAAGAGATCAAGGCCCGAACGCCCTGCCCCGAGGAGCAGGTCACTGCGACGTTTTGCGACCCGGCCGGCGCCGGTCAGAACGATATCACCGGCACCAGCACCGTGCGCGAGCTGCGCAGTCTCGGTATCGTCACGAAGTACCGCCGAAGCAGTATCCTCGAAGGCGTTGAGCTGATCCGCCGGGCCATCCGCTCCGGCGACGGCAAAAGCTCGCTCGCGATCTCTCCGAATTGCCCGCGTCTGATCGAGGCGATGCAGTGCTATCACTACCCGGACACCAGCCAAGCCGGCGGTGAGCTGCCTCTGAAAGACGGCGTCTACGACCACCCCCTCGACGCCCTGCGCTACTTCTTCATCAACCGCCAGCACCACACCCCAACAACCACGAGACGGTATTGACGGATTTCGGGTTTCGGCCCGAGGTCATTGTCCGGGATGACCTGATCTCGGGTTGCGGGACCAGACGAGATGTACGCCACAAATTCGTGGTCCGTTCACGGTTTCACCGCGCGGTCGTAGAGGCGCACGTCGTCGATCAGGCCGGACCAGAAGCTGCCTGGAGCCAGCGTGCAGCCGGCGCCGATATTCAGGCCGTTGGCCGATCCTGCCAGTGCGGCCTGGGTATCCTTGGCTACCTCGGCATCATCAAGGAAGAGAAAGCGGTTCGTGCCGTCCCAGACCAGACCCGCACGGTGCCAGGAGCCGTCCGTAATAACGGCAGACGATGTCAGGTTTTGGCCGGAGCGTCCCGTCGCTTTCAACTCGGTCGTCAGGCGGCCCTCCGCATCGGCACAAAGCCAGTTGGCGCCGTACGACTGGGACAGAATGACCTGCCCTGCAGCGCCGCCCTTGACCCATACGAACACGCTGAACGAACTCTTCGCCGGGTTCAGGATCGGGTTCGTGGCGACCAGATCGTCAATTCCGTCCAATTGGATGGCGCCGCCGAGCTTGCCCCCGTGCGGCTGCCACACGGGACTGCCCTGGACCAAGCCATCCGAGCTGCCAATGCTATCCTTGGCCCGGTTTCCAGCCGGCTCGTCGAGCTTCCAATGCGCGATGAGCCGGTAGTCCGTGAGCCAGTGCTGGGCGAGGACGGCTACATCCCGGACATCCACGAGCCAGTCCCCGAGAGGCGTCGGACCGATATCGACCGCCCACTCCTCCTGCTTCCAGTGCCGGGCCAGGAGCGCAAAGTCCTTGAGATTCACGATTCCATCCCCGTTGAAATCGACAACCGCCAGAATCGGGACTTGCCACAGGTCTTGCCCGCCGACGCCGCCCGGTCGGTCGGAGCCAAAGTAGAGCATGGACCCATCGGCCGCCACGCTGGGGTCCGTGTCGAAATCCCAAGTATTGACCGGCGGATCGAGAGGCACCGCCGGCTCCCAGGGCTCGTCCAGCGTTCGGCGTCTGGCCATCCAGATGTCCCGGTCCACGAAGCGGCTGTCGAAGAAGAGGACCAGGTTGTCGGTGAAGATGCAGGGAGAAAGCTCGATGCTGACATCATTGATCGCCCATCCGAGGTTGACGGGCGTCTCCCAGGGACTGTTGACGGTCTTACGCTTCGTCACCCACACGTCATAGCCCAGCCCACCGGGACGGGCGGAATCGAAGTACAACGACAAGCCGTCAGCCGAGATGCTCGGGTGATTGTCGTAGGAGGGGCCGTTGACGGTGGGCCCCAGGTTCACGGGAGGTCCCCACGGTGCGTCTTTGGACTTGCGCGTTGTGACGTACAGGTCGTAGCTGCCATAGCTCCCGAAGCGGTTGGAGCCGAAGTACAATGACAACCCGTCGGTGGAAAGGGACGGTCCGGAATCGGCGTAGGGCCCGTTGATGGGCGACGGAAGCGGTACGGGGGCGCCCCAGTCGCCGCCCGGCGTCCGCGTCGTCATCCAGATGTCCCAATCGCCCTGTCCGCCGACCCGCCCGGAGTCGAAGTAGAGCGACAGGCCGTCGGCGGAAATCTCGGGGGACCCGTCGGAACCCGAACTGTTGACCACCGGGCCAAGGTTCCGAGGAACGCCGAACCGAAAATCGGCTCGAACGCCGTCGGACACAAGCAGGAGGATTGTGACAAGTGCAATGGTCGGTTTCACGCTGGATTTGCAGTCTGCGGTCATTTTTCTCCCTTCCTTCCACTGTGACCGCCCGGATGGGTCACGGTGTCGAAGCCGAACGCTCTGTCTGCAGACAAGGTGCGCTTGACGCCGGCGGCCCAACTCGCCCCATCGAACACGGACCTCGCACGGCACAAGGCCAGCGAGGGGAACGGGTATCTTGGGACCTCATCCTTCACCGCTCCTTTCTCCCGTAGTCTATATTGCCTACCTTCAAATGTCAACGAATTTCCTCCCTGCACTTGCGCCACCGCGCCAAGGCAGAACACGGCATTTGAAATTGAAATCCGGGCCGGGGGCGGTTACACTGGGGATTTGCGTGAGCAACTGGGTTCCAAGGAGTTATGATGAAGATCGCAGTGGGCACGGATCACGCGGGCTACGAGCTCAAGGAACGCGTCAAGCAGCACCTCGCCCAGAAGGGGTACGAAGTCAAGGACTTCGGGACGTACTCGAACGAGTCGTGCGATTACCCGGATTTCATCCACCCCGCGGCCCTGGCTGTCGCCAAGGGCGAGTGCGACCGCGCGATCGTCATGGGCGGCAGCGGCAACGGCGAAACCATCGTCGCCAACAAAGTCCGCGGGATTCGCTGTGCGGTCTGCTGGAGCGAAGAAGGCGCCAGGCTCAGCCGGGCCCACAACGATGCCAATGCGATGTCCATCGGCGCCTGGATGGTGGCCGCCGAGTTGGCCATAAAGATGATCGATGTCTGGCTCGCCACGCCCTTCGACGGCGGCCGGCACGCCCGCCGGGTCCAGAAGATCGCGGCGCTCGACAAGTGCTCGCTGGAGCCCCTCCCGGCTCAAAAAGCGTAGGGTGTGCCGGGCACACCTTCTTCTGTTGAACAGAACCGCCTCTGTATTCGGGGAGGTGACCATGAAGTCACATCAGCCATCATCCATCCTGATCACAACTTGGATCGCGGCACTGGCATGTCACGGCATGGCAGCCGGGAGCGATCATGTCCTGATCGAAGCCGAGAGCTTCGAGAATCCCGGCGGCTGGGTCGTGGATCAGCAGTTCATGGATCAGATGGGCTCGCCCTTTCTGCTGGCACATGGGCTGGGCGTGCCGGTCCGGGACGCCGTGACGACCGTGACGCTGCCGGGGCCGGGCCTGTACCGTGTCTGGGTCCGCACGCGCGACTGGGCCGCACAGCCGGAAGACGGAGGACGGAAGACAGCGGACGGAAACAGGACGCCTGGGATTCTCCGTCCTCCGGGGCCGGGCCGGTTCCAACTGATCATCGACGGCGTGCCGCTTGGCACCTTCTTTGGCAGAGAGGGCGCCGCATGGCACTGGCAGGGCGACGGCCGGCCGGTGGACATCAAGAAGGAGCGGGTCACGCTCGCCCTGTACGACCTGACAGGCTTCGACGGCCGCTGTGACGCGATCCTGCTGTCCCGCAATCCGGACTTCATTCCCCCCGATGGCGGCGAAGCGCTGGCGAAGTTCCGGCGGGAGACGTTGGGTCTGCCCCAAGCGCCCGAGGAGGCGGGGCGATTCGATCTGGTCGTCATCGGCGGCGGGATGGCGGGGACCTGCACGGCCCTGTCGGCCGCACGGCTGGGTTTGCAGGTCGCGCTGGTCCAGGACCGACCCGTCCTGGGCGGCAACAACAGCTCGGAAGTCCGCGTGCATCTGAACGGCCAGATCAACCTGCCGCCCTACCCCCACCTTGGCGACGTGGTCAAGGAGCTGGACCCCGACAATCGTGGCAACGCCCAGCCGGCTTCCTTTTATAATGATGACAAGAAGCTGGACCTCGTGCGGGCCGAAGCGAACATTCACCTGTTCCTTGACCTCCATGCGTACAAGGTCGAAAGGGAAGGCCCCCGCATCGTCGCGGTGATTGCCAGGGACATCAAGTCCTCGAAGGACCTGCGCTTTGCCGCGCCGCTTTTCGCCGACTGCACCGGCGACGGCACGATCGGTTTCCTCGCAGGCGCGGAGTATCGGATGGGCCGGGAAAGTTGGGAGCAGACGGGGGAGACCCTGGCCCCGAAGGAGCCGGACAAGATGACGATGGGGGCCTCGGCGCAGTGGTACACCATCGAGACGCCGGAGCCGAGTCCGTTCCCGGACTGTCCCTGGGCGCTGGGCTTCACGGACGAAAGCTGCGAGCGGGCGACACGGGGTGATTGGAACTGGGAGACCGGGCTGAACAAGGACCAGATCGCCGATTTCGAGTCCGTGCGCGACCACGCGCTGCGGGCCATTTACGGCAACTGGGCCTTCCTGAAGAACCACAGCAAAGACAAGGCCAAATACGCGAATCGCCAGCTCGCCTGGGTCGCCTACATCGCAGGCAAGCGCGAGTCCCGCCGGCTGGTGGGGGACGTCGTCCTGACGCAGCAGGATGTCCAGGAACAGCGCCTGTATCCGGACGCCTTCGTCACGACCACCTGGTCGATTGACCTGCACTACCCCGACCCGGCGAACTCGAAGTACTTCCCAGGCGAGGAGTTCAAGACGATTGCCAAGATGCCCGCGGTCCGGCCCTATGCGATTCCGTACCGCTGCTTCTACTCGCGGAACGTGGAGAACCTCTTCATGGCCGGGCGGGACGTCAGCGTGACGCACGTCGCCCTCGGCACCGTCCGCGTGATGCGGACTTGCGGCATGATGGGCGAAGTTGTCGGCATGGCCGCCTC
>Ga0315286_10000489_pt1 | contig 33529 bp, 27 predicted proteins | sample YL17G10_0_MG_FD_205038 | JGI IMG/M metagenome (GOLD analysis project Ga0315286, IMG submission 205038) | Sediment microbial communities from Yellowstone Lake, YNP, Wyoming, USA - YL17G10_0 | ecosystem: Environmental > Aquatic > Freshwater > Lake > Sediment | place: USA: Wyoming | collected... | reverse complement strand
GGCGGTTTCTGCTCTAGATTATTAAGGTTTAGTGGGTAAATTATGCCCATTCCGTATATCAGATTGTGATCATATCAATTCCAGAGCACGCTTTCACATCTCTTCGCAGGAGCAGCCGATGATCGAGGAGCATCTGGGCCTCATCCGTTCGAAAGAAACGGAATCGAAGGAGCGCGTCGCGACAGCCGAGGCGAGGGCCGTCGAGCTCGTCGAGAAGGAGCGCGAAAGCACCGTGAAACTGCTCGACGAAGAGCGGTTGAAAGCGGCCGAGCTCGAGCGCTCGCTTCTCGCCGCAGCGCGGCGGAACGCGGACGAGAAGGTATCGGCGCTCCGCGCCGAGAACGCCAAAAGGCTCGCCGGGCTCGCCGTCATCGCGAAGAAAAGCTACGAAAAAGCTATCGATATGATTCTGAAGGAGTTTCGCGAGGGCGCCTAGCGTCGCCGGCACGCGCCGCGTCTATCGAGAGGTTCGGGAGAGAATCGAATGGCCGTCAGCCGAATGCTGAAAATCCAGCTCATCGTCCACGCCGCGGTGAAAGACGAGGTCACGGCTTTTCTGCGCGAGGCGGGAGTCGTCGAGGTCACCGACGTCTCGCTCGATGGTTTCCGCGGGGAAATCGACGAGGAGGAGACGGGGCGGCTCGCGCGGCTCGCCGACAAGGCCGATTCGGCTATCCGGTTTCTCGATCCCTACGTCAAGAAACTGTCCTTTGCAGAGCGGCTGCGCAGCGGTCCTCTGCGGGTCTCTCCCGCGGAGGTCGAGAAGGCGCTCTCCGAGGTCGACGTCGAGAAGGTCGCGGCTCGCTGCGCCGAATTCGAGAGCTCGATGAGGAAATGCCGGGACGAGCTCGCCTGGAGCATGGATCTCGCGCGCGAGCTCGAGCCGTGGCGATCCATCGCGAGCCCCCTCGAGACCCTTTCCACCGCCCGATACGTTCTTCAGTTCTGGACGTTTCCCGAGAAGGTTTTCGACGCCGCGCTCGCGCTGGCCTACGAGGCGCATCCGTTCATCCAACATGAGGCGGTCGCCCGCGAGGGGGCAAAGGTCTACGCAGGCGTCATCGCGCCGCGCGCCGAGGCCGAATCCGTGGCGGAGCTCCTCAAGCAGGCCGGAGCGGTCAGGAACGCCTTCGAGGGGCTCTCCGGCACGCCGGCGGATATCATCGAGAAGCAGAAAAGCAGCTGGGCCGCGCTCGAGGCGAAGATCGCCCGGATCGAGGGAGAAGCGCGGGAGCTCTCGCGCGTGCGCCCCGAGCTTCTGGTGCTCTCCGATCACTTCCGCGAACGGCACGCTCTTCTCGAGGTCGAGCGGCATTTCCACCGCACGGAGCGCACCTTCGTGCTCGAGGGGTGGATGCAGGCGATCGACAAACGCAGGATCGAGAAGGAGCTCGCGAAACGCTGGAGCGAGTGCGAACTCGTCACGCGCCCGCCGCGGGAAGGGGAGGATCCGCCGATCCAGCTCGAGAACAGGCGGGCCGTTCAGCCGTTTGAATTTATCATGACCCTGTACGGGAGGCCTCTCTACGGCGAGGTCGATCCGACGCCGCTCTTCGCGCCGTTCTTCATCCTCTGCTTCTCGATTTGCATGAGCGACGCGGGGTATGGGCTCACGCTCGCCGCCCTGTGCGCGCTCTTTCTCTACAAGTTCAGGATCCAGGGAGGCATGCGGCAGCTCCTCACGGTGCTTTTCGTCGGTTCGCTCCTGACGCTGTTCGTCGGGGTCGCCACCGGCGGCTACTTCGGCCTCGACGCGAAGGTGCTCCCCGCGTCGCTCACGAAGCTCATTCTCATCAATCCGCTCGAAGAGCCGATGAAGATGCTCAATATCGCGTTCCTCATAGGATTCGTGCACATTCTCTTCGGTATCGGGGTGCGGATGGTCGTCAGTTTCCGCGCCCATCTATGGACCGACGCCGTCTTCGACGATCTCTGCTGGATCGTTTTCCTCATCGCGCTCGGCCCGCTCGGATATTCGTTCGTGCTCGGCGGCGCCGTGCCGGCCCCGATTCTCTTCTGGTGCGGCCGCGCCGCGCTCGTTCTCACCGCGGTGCTGTTCATCGCCGGGGCCCGCAAGGAGAAGAACAAGCTTGTCGGGGGCTTCAAGAGCCTTCTCAAGTTCTACAGCATCACCGGATATTTCTCGGACGTGCTCTCGTACGCCCGTCTCCTCGCGCTCGGGCTTGCCGCGGCCGCGATCGGCATCGCGATCAATCAAATCGCCGGGATGGTGAAAGGGCTCCCCTTCTACACGGGTTACGTCGCCGCCGTCGTCGTTCTCATTCTCGGCCACGCGTTCAACCTCGCGGTGAACGTGCTCGGCGCCTTCGTCCACTCGGCGCGGCTTCAGTACCTCGAGTTCTTCAACAAGTTCTTCACGGGGGGCGGGCGCGAGTTCCGCCCCTTCAGGAGCGAACGTCGTTACACGATCGTCAGGGAAACGGGAACCAAGATCTAACGGAAGGAGAACGGTATGCTCGGTTTCATGTTCGTGCTCTTCGGCGCCGCGCTCGCCGCGGGGCTCGCCGGGACCGGATCGGCGGTCGGCTGCGGCATTGTCGGTATGGCGGCGAGCGGCGTCGTGAGCGAGGACCCGAACAAGTTCGGGCGCCTGCTCCTGCTCCAGGCTCTGCCGGGAACGCAAGGCATCTACGGCATGGTGGCCCTCTTCATGATCATCAACAAGGTCGTCGGATGGGGCGTGCCGCTCAGCCAGATCCCGGTCACGACCGGGCTCGAGATTCTCGCCGCCGCCCTTCCCGTCGGACTCACCGGGCTCACCTCGGGGATCTATCAGGGCAAGGTCTGCGCGGCCGCATGCAGTCTCACGGCGAAGCGCCCGAACGAGGTCGGCAAGGGTCTCGTTTTCGGCGTGGTCATCGAGACCTACGCGGTGCTCGGTCTTCTTGCCACACTCCTTCTCCTGGCGCGGGTCGCCCTACAGGGCTGATGTCGTGACCGACAGGAAGGCGTCATGTCGATCGAGAATATAGTGAAGAAGATTGAAGAAGAGGCCGCGGCGGCGGCGGCGGAGATCCTTCGGGCGGCCGGGACTCGGGCCGCCTCCATCCGCGAGGAGGGGGAACGCGACGGCGCGAAGCTTCGCGAGGAGCTCGAGGGCCGCGCGCGCGCGAAGGCGTCCGACGAGGAGCGTCGGCTCGTCGTCGGCGAGGAGCTCGAGCTCCGGAAGGCTTCTCTCGAGCGGAAGCGCGAGATCCTCGGCGAGGTTTACGCGGAGGCGCGGAAGCGGATCGAGCATCTCCCGCCGGACGAATATCTCAAGCTCGTAGCGGCGTTCATCCTGAAGAGCGCGATCTCGGGAAGAGAAGAGATTGTCGTTCCCGTCGCGCAGCGGAGCATGTTCTCGGGGGCTTTCGTCGAATCCCTGAACCGGGCGCGGGGAGCGGGCGCTGCGTTCACCGTCGCCGATACCCCGGGAGAATTCGCGTGGGGGGTCGTTCTGCGCGAGGGGCAGCGTCGGGTCGATCTCACTCTGGAAGTTATTTTCCGGCAGCTCACGGAGCGCGTCGAGTCCGCGGCAGCCGGCGTCCTGTTCCCCGATTAAGAGGAGACTGCGTGGCCGAGGATTACACCTATATCGTCGCCCGGCTTCGTTCGCTCGAGGCGCTGAGCCCCGAGCGATCGTGGTTCGAGCGCCTCGCGCGCACTCCTGGCGAGAACCTTCTGGGCGCGCTCAGGGAGTATTTTCACGGATTCGAGGCGGTGAGCTCCCCGGCGGAATTCGAACGGGCGCTCGATGCCGAAAAACAATCGCTCCTCGAGCTCGTCACGGGGCTTCTCCAGGAGGAACGGTCGAGACAATTCATCCGGTCCGGGTACGATTTCGATAATTGCACGCACGCGTGGAAGGCGGCGAAGCTCGGCGCGAGGAGCGCGCTCACTCCGTTCGGCTTCTTCGCCCCGCGCGACGTCGAGGATACGGCGGCGGGGAAGGCCAGGGGCGTTCTTGCCCCGCGCCTCGAAGCGCATTTCGCCGCTCTCGACGCGCGATACGAGGAGACGAAGAGCCTCGCCGCGTGCGAATACGCGGGGGAGGCCGCGAAATGGCGCTTTCTCTTCGAGGTGGCGCCCGGGGATGAAGCCGCGGCGTATCTCAGGTGCAAGGTCGACCTGATCAATGTCAAGAATTGCATCCGTCTCCGGCGATCGGCGCTCCGCACGGAATCGCTCGATACGGTCTGGATCGAAGGTGGCGATATCGAGACGGCGCGGTTCAGGAGCTTCGTCCGCGAGGGGGAAGAGGAGCTGCTCTCGTACCTCGCGACGAGCGTTCACGCGGGGCTCGTTCGCCTCGGTCTTTCCCGGGACGTGCCGCTCTGGAAGATCGATCCGATCATGCGCCGGGGGCTCATGGAATTTCTGGGGGAGAGCCGCTATCGGTTCTTCGATTTCTCCCCCGTGCTCTATCATATCGAGCTCAGGGAGCGCGATCTCGAGCTCGTGCGGAGAATCGTGGTGAGCAGGCTCAACCGGTTGAACGAGGAAACGACGCTCGAGCGATTGGGCGCGTGCCTGCCTTCGTGACGGAGAGGGTGCTTCCGGCGTGGCGAAAACAATAGCGGTCATAGGGAATTCGGATTCGATCGAATATTTTCGCGTGCTCGGCTGCGAAACGTACGAGACGAAAGACGGCGCTCTCACGCAGGAGCAATTCGACGAGGTCGTGAAACGCAGATTCAAGATCATCCTCGTCACCGAGGAGGTCTTTCACGAGTACCGGGAGGTCATCCGCAGGAGAACGCTCCGCATGTTCCCCGTGGTGACGATCATTCCCGACGTCAGAAGCGCCGCGTGGACGAAGGATGGGCCCGTATCGAGCGGAGTCGCTCTCGAGGAGATCCGCATGGCGGTGGTGAAGGCGATCGGACAGGATATATCCGGGCACTAACGAGCCCGGAGCGCGCATGACCAGTCGAGATTGAAGGAGTCGGTACCATTATGGCCGTAGGAAGAATCGTCAAGGTTTCGGGCCCTCTCATCGTCGCGGAGGGCATGAAGGATGCCCGGATGTTCGAGCTGGCACGCGTGAGCGAGAAGAAGCTCATCGGCGAGATCATCGAGCTCCACGGCGACGAGGCGTACATACAGGTCTACGAGGATACGTCGGGGCTCGGCCCCGGCGAGATCGTCGAGTCGACGGGGGCGCCGCTCTCGATCGAGCTCGGGCCCGGGCTCCTGCAGTCGATCTACGACGGGATCCAGCGCCCGCTCGACGTCGTCTACGCGCGCTCGGGCCATTACATGGCGCGCGGCATCAACCTGCCCGGTCTCGACCGCACAAAAAAATGGGCGTTCACGCCGAACGGGAGTCTCAAGGCGGGCGAGCCGGTCGGGCCGGGGGACGTCCTCGGCGAAATCACGGAGACGGAGCTCATCGTGCATCGCGTCATGGTGCCGCCGATGATCGGGAAGGGCACGCTCCTCCGCGCGCCCGAGAAGGGCAGCTTCACGGTCGAGGAGACGATCGCCGAGATCAAGACGGATAAAGGGGTTCATCCCGTGACCCTCATGCACCGCTGGCCCGTGCGGACGCCGCGCCCCATCGTGAAGAAGCTCATGCCCGAAAAGCCGCTCGTCACCGGGCAGCGCGTCATCGATACGCTTTTCCCGATCGCCCAGGGAGGCACGGCGTGCGTGCCCGGGCCCTTCGGCGCGGGGAAGACCGTTATCCAGCATCAGCTCGCGAAATGGTCCGACGCGAAGATCATCGTCTATATCGGCTGCGGCGAGCGAGGGAACGAGATGACGGACGTGCTTCAGGAGTTCCCCGAGCTCAAGGATCCCGCTTCGGGGCGCCCGCTCATGGAACGCACCGTGCTCATCGCGAACACGTCGAACATGCCCGTCGCGGCACGCGAGGCGTCCGTGTACACGGGCATCACGATCGCCGAGTATTTCAGGGACATGGGGTACGACGTCGCCGTGATGGCCGATTCGACCTCCCGGTGGGCGGAGGCGATGCGCGAGATGTCGGGACGCCTCGAGGAGATGCCGGGGGAGGAAGGCTATCCGGCCTACCTGCCTTCGCGCATCGCCGAGTTCTACGAGCGCTCGGGCCGCGCGATCTGCCTCGGCCGGGACGGAAGGATCGGCACGCTCAGCGTCATCGGTGCGGTGTCCCCGCCCGGCGGCGACCTTTCCGATCCGGTCGTTCAGGCGACGCTCAAGGTGGTCAAGGTGTTCTGGAGCCTCGAGGACACCCTCGCGTTCGAACGGCACTTCCCCGCGATCAGCTGGCTCACGAGCTACAGCCTCTATCACGACGCCCTGACCGATTATTTCCGCGACAACGTGGCGGGCGATTTCAGGACCATGCGGATCGAAGCGATGGAGCTTCTCCAGAAGGAGGCCGAGCTCAAGGAGCTCGTTCGCCTCGTCGGACTCGATTCCCTCTCGCCGCAGGACCGGATCGTCCTCGAGACGACGAAATCGATCCGGGAGGATTTCCTGCACCAGTCCGCGTTCGACGCCGAGGACGCCTATACGCGGCTGACGAAGCAGCACCGGATGATGAAGGCGATCCTCGATCTTCACCACGCGTGCTTCAGGGGGATCGAGAAGCGGGTTCCGCTCAGGAAGCTCATCGATCTTCCGGTGCGCGAACGCATCGCGAAAATGAGATACGTGAGCGAAAAGGACGTCGCTCGATTCGACGAGGTTACCGCCGAAATCGAGGAGCAGATCACGGCATGCATGAAGGAAAGCCGCACGGGCGAGGAGTGATACCATGGTGACCGAGTATTCGACCATTCGCCAGATCGCAGGCCCCCTCATCCTTCTCGACCGGGTCGATCACGCGACCTACGAGGAGCTCGTGGAGGTCGAGCTGCCCGGCGGGGAGGTCCGCCGCGGCAAGGTCCTCGAGATCAACCGGGACAAGGTGCTCGTCCAGGTTTTCGAGGGAACGCGGGGCATCGACACCGCCAAAACGAGCGTGCGGTTCCTCGGGCGAGGGCTCGAGCTCGCCGTATCGCCGGACATCCTCGGCCGGATCTTCAACGGGCTGGGGAATCCGATCGACCAGGGCCCGCGGATCATTCCCGAGAAGAAGCTCGATATCAACGGAAGCCCGATCAACCCGTACGCGCGCGTCTACCCGAAGGAGTTCATCCAGACGGGGATCTCGGCGATCGACGGGCTCAACACGCTCGTGCGCGGGCAGAAGCTCCCGATATTCTCCGGCTTCGGGCTCCCGCACTCGGAGCTCGCCGCGCAGATCGCCCGGCAGGCGACCGTGCTCGGCACGGGGGAGGCGTTCGCCATCGTGTTCGCCGCGATGGGAATCACCTTCGAGGAGGCGGACTATTTCATCCGCGACTTCCAGCAAACGGGAGCGATGGAGCGCGTCGTGCTCTTCATCAACCTCGCGAACGATCCGACGATCGAGCGTATCGCCACGCCCCGGACGGCGCTGACCGCCGCCGAATACCTCGCCTTCGAGCGGGGGATGCACGTGCTCGTGATCATGACCGACATGACGAACTACTGCGAGGCGCTCCGCGAGGTGTCGGTCGCCCGCAAGGAAATCCCGGGGCGCCGGGGTTACCCGGGCTACCTCTACACCGATCTCGCGACGATCTACGAACGCGCCGGGCTTCTCAAGGGAAAAGGAGAAGGCGAGCTCCGGGAGGGTTCGATCACGCAGATTCCCGTGCTCTCGATGCCCGACGACGACAAGACGCATCCGATCCCCGATCTCACGGGTTACATCACCGAGGGGCAGATCATTCTCGACCGCTCCCTCCACCGCAAGGGGATCTATCCGCCGATCAACGTGCTGCCGAGCCTATCGCGCCTGCGGGACAAGGGGATCGGCGCGGGGAGAACCCGCGAGGACCACGCCCAGATCGCGAACCAGCTCTTCTCCTCCTACGCCCGCAGCAAAGAGGTCGAGGAGCTCGCCGTCGTGCTCGGGGAGGCGGCCCTCACCGACTCGGACAAGGCGTTCATGGCGTTCGGCCAGGCGTTCGAGAGGCGGTTTGTCCGGCAGGATGTTCACGAAAACCGCCCGGTCGAGCAGACGCTCGAGATGGGATGGGAGCTTCTCACCGGGATCCCGCGCATCGAGCTCAAGCGCATCAAGGACGATTTTCTCAAGAAGTACATGGAGAAATATCTGCCGAAGGCCGGCGGGGAAAAGCGGAAGACGGGCGGATTCGCGGCGGAGCCGGCGCCCGGGAAGAACTGACCGCGCGGAGCGTGCGACGTGAGAGTCAAGGTCAATCCGAACAGAATGATGCTTCTTCGCATGAGGCGCCGTCTGGAGCTCGCGCGGCGAGGGCACAAGCTGCTCAAGAACAAGCAGGAGAAGCTGATGCAGAATTTCTTCTCGCTCGTCCGGGAGACGACCGAGCTCCGCGCGCTCGTCGAGAGGGGATTCATGGAAATCGGCGAGCGTTACCTCGAGGGACGCTCTTCGACCGGAACCCAGGCGCTGGAAGACGCGCTCGAGCTCAGCACGAGGAAGGGGGATCTCGATTTCACCGAGCGCCACGATATGAACGTCACGAGCCCGGAGTTCGCCTTCAAGGTGCCCGATAGAGATCTTTCGTACCGGCTCTCGGATGCTTCTCCCGAGCTCGACGCGGCTTTCGAAAGACTTTTTGTGTCGTTTCCGAAGCTCCTGGACCTTGCCGGAAAAGAAAATACGCTCTTTCGCATGGCGGAGGAGCTCGAGAAGACCCGCCGCCGCGTGAACGCCCTCGAATATGTGCTCATCCCCGACCTCGAGGCGGTCATCAGGAGCATCGACGACAAGCTGGGCGAGCAGGAACGTTCCAACCAGATCCGCCTCATGAAGATCAAGGATATGGTGAAGGAGCGTGGCGAGGGTTCTTGACGAGCCTTTCCGGGCTTTGCCCTGAACCGCAATAAAGCCAAGTCAAATTTGTTGACACGCCCCGTGACGCTTCATATATTTTCACTGGATATTTGCCGGAAGCGTGGAACAGAAAAAGAGACCCACACCTTACGTTTTCTTCCGCCTCCGCTCTCTCACACGGGCGGGAGAATAACGACTTGGGGATTGGCACTTATTGGCAAGGAGTGGAACGATGAAAGGTCGTTGCGGATCGCCGGCTCTGACCTGGACGCTGGCCGTTACCCTTGTACTCCTCGTGGTATCGTTCACGAACGCGTTCGCGCAGACCGGAAGAATCACCGGAAAGGTGACCGATGCGCAAACGGGAGAGCCGCTCGCGTTCGCGAACGTTGTGGTTATGGGGACGAACCCGCTCCTCGGCGCCATGACGCTCAACGACGGCACGTTCACGATCGCCGGAGTTCCCGTCGGCACCTACACGGTGAAGGCCATGATGATGGGTTATAAGGCGATTGAAAAGCCGGGTGTCGCCGTGAACGCGGGGATTGCGACGGAAGTCAGTTTCCAGCTCGTGGAAGCGGTCGTGGGCCGCACCCAGGAAATCGTCGTCGAAGCGGAGTTTGCGCAGGTCAACGTGACATCGAGCGACGTGCGGGCGCGCGTGTCGAGCGATCAACTCAAGGAGCTGCCCGTCGACGACGTCGTTTCGGCGGTGGCGCTCAAGAGCGGTATCGTCAAAACGGGCGACGAGCTGCACGTGCGCGGCGGCCGTTCGCAAGAGGTTCAGATGCAGATCGACGGCGTCCCCGTCGACGACCCGCTCGGCGGCTCGATGTCGGTCGGCCTCCTCGGCACCGACAATAGCGAGGTCATCACGGGAGGCATGGACGCGGAATACGGCAACGCGCAGTCGGCAATCATCAATATCAGCACCCGCGAGGGAGGCAAGAGTTTCGAGGGGCAGCTCCGGTACATGACCGACGATTTCGGCCGCAGCGACAAAACCTATACGAACTACGACAGGCTCAGCGTCGGGTTCGGCGGTCCGACGCCCGTCAGGAGCCTCACGTACTACCTGTCCGGAGAAGCGACCTTCCAGGACGGCGACAACTGGACGATTGCGCAGAAGGACGAAACGAAGATCGCCGGCGATTGGCTCAAGTACACCGAGCGGCAGTACTCGGCCTACAACATCCAGGGCAAGCTCGCCTATCAGGTCAATCCGAGACTCAAGCTCATCGGCGAGGCGATCTTCTCCCATTCCGTCGGAAATCGCTTCGTGAACGACTGGAATGTCGAGGGATACGTCCAGAAGATATATCGATTCGTGGCGCTCCGGCCGAGCCGCGATTCCCAGACGGAGGATGCGCGCTCTTTCGGCTCGTATGCGAGCGTGTATCAGGGGGACTGGCTCAATAAAACCCCCCCGCGCGTCGAGTATTATCCGGGCACGCTCGAGGAACGGCGCCGGACCATCTTTCCGATCGTCGTCTACGCCAAGGTGCGCGACCCGAACGATCCGACGCGGCCTGCATTCGTCGTGCGGTACGACAATTTCTACGCGCGGATGCTGACCGACGTGTACGGGCGCGAGGGGGAAGTGATATGGGACGAGTCGGTTATTGATGGAGAGGGCAATTTCGTGCGCCACGAGAGCAAGCTTCTCTTCGAAGGCTACCAGAATCCCGAAAGCAAGTTCAGCCATTTCAGGGACGATTCGAGCTACGTGTACTTCAACTCGGCCAATAACGTCACGACGGGCACGTCCGACGATCTCAACCTCAAGGTCGCCATAAACCATAACATTTCGGACGACGTGCTCTACTCGATCAACCTGACGCGGCTCCGGTTCAAGAGCCTGAACACGGTCCGCGGCCAGACGCCGGCGGAGTTCGCGACGGCGGGGCTGCCGGGGACCCTTCCGAGCGGGTCATGGAGATACAGCGGCATCAGCAGCGAGGATTTCTTCACCGACCCCGACAACCCGTACTACGTCACCGCCTACGACTGGCCGGCCTATACGGATCGCGTCACGACGGCTTACAACATGAAGGCGGACATCATATCCAAGAAGTGGCAGAATCACCAGTTCAAGACCGGCGTTCAGTTCATCTACAACGACCTCGACGAAAACTCGATCCAATTCCCCGGCCGCGTGACCAGGCAAGCGGACGGCAGCCTGACCCAGGGCGGAAGGTCGAATACGTTCCACAATTTCAATCCCGAAGCCTCCTACTATGTCCAGGACAAGTGGGCGTACCAGGGCATGATCGTGAACGGCGGCGTCAGAATCGATTTCTTCTCCCCCGGGAACAACTCCGAGATCCTGATCGTCAGCGACGAGATCGACCCGAACGTCGACCAGTACAAGTTCCAGATCAGCCCGCGGCTCGGATTCGCGTTTCCGATCACGGACCGCGACAAGTTCCACTTCCACTACGGACGGTTCACGCAGTGGCCGAGCAGGACCTACCTGTTCACGACCCAGGACCTGCTCTACGGATCGGGCGTTCTCGGCAACCCCGATCTCGACGAGGAGCTCACCGTTTCGTATCAGGCCGGCGTTTCGCACCAGTTCAGCGAGACGGTCGCGGGACACTTCGTCGTCTTCAACAAGGACATCTTCGGGCTGATCTCTTCGACGCGGGTGCTCGACCAGGTGCTCGGCGTGCAGGGGTACCGGTATATCAACAGAACGTACGCGAGTTCGCGCGGTCTCGAAGTGAGCATCGAAAAGATGAGAAACCGTTACGTCGGCGGCGAGATATCCTATACCTATTCGTACGCGGACGGCGTCGCGTCCGACGCGCAGTTCGGCGTGACCGCGGCGGGGCTCACGCACCTGCCGACGCAGGAGATGCCTCTCGACTGGGATCAGCGCCATACGCTGAACGTCACTCTGAGCCTCCAGGATCAGAACAAGTGGGGAGCGACGGTCGTGTACTCGTACGGCAGCGGGCTCCCGTGGACGCCCGTCGATCGTTTCGCGCGCCGTCAGGATCCCCTGTGGGAAAACTCAATGCGGCTGCCCTCGCAACACATCATCAATATCCAGGGACGCAAGATGTTCAACGTCTACGGCCAGGAGCTCATGCTCTTCTTCGAAGGGCGCAACCTTCTGGACGAGGATATACTTTCGCCCGGCGGGGTCGCTCCCGGAGCGTTCCCCGGCATGGCGAACGCGCAAATGGACGGTGGCGCCTACCTGACCGAAACCGGCCAGTACGGAGGAGCCTATCTGCAGGATATCAACGAAGACGGCATAGATGAATTCAATCCGGTCAATGATCCGACGATTTGGGACTCGCGGAAGACGTGGCGTATCGGATTCGGATTCGAGTTCTAGAGCGCTCCTGGATGATGGAGGAGGGTTTGCGCATGAATCGCAAGGAATGGGTCAAGGCAGCGGCGGCGCTTCTGCTGATATTCATGATAAGCGCACCGGCGTTTGCGAGGAATGACGACGCGGTATGGGTCGGGAAGATGAAGGAATCGGCCCAAAAGACCTGGGCGCTCACCGGGGCCTGGGTCCACAACGTGGGCAATCTCCAGATGAACGTGACGAACTGGGGATGTTTCGGATCGTATCCGGGCTCGACGCTGGCGATGTCCGAGTCCCCCTCGGCGCAATGGCCGGCGAACTCAGCCGTCGAATATCTCTATATCGCCGGTCTCTGGGTCGGCGCGAAAAAGGGCGGCGTGCCGGTCGTGACCACTGCGGCATACCAGCAGGAGTTCATGCCCGATCCGCTCGATCCCGTCGCGACGATCTACCGCTCGTTCGAGGGCGCGTTGGGCGGGACGCGTTACCCGAGCCCTCCCGATGACGACAAGGACGGCCGGATCGACGAGGACTGGCTGAACGGCATGGACGACGACGGCGACGGCCGGATCGACGAGGATTACGCCGCGATCGGCAAGCAGATGTTCTCCTGCTGGTTCACGGACGATCATCCGACCGCCGTGCAGCGCTATCCGGAGCACACGCCGCTCCATCTGCTGGTTCGGCAGGAGAGCTACCAGTGGGAGGAGCCGAAGTTCTACAACTTCGTCGGAGCCGAATACAAGATAAAGAATACGGGAGTCGAGAGCATCGAGGATATGTACATCGGCTTCTTCGCCGACGGCGACGCGGGACCGCGGACGCGAGAGCAATACTGGCTCGACGACGGAACGGGTCTCTATGAAGGCATCGTATGCGCGCAAAAGGGAGACCGCATCGTTCCGATCCGCGTCAGCGTCGCGTACTTCTACGACATCGACACGGATGAGGGTCTGACCCCGGGCTATATGGGGATTCTCTTCCTCGGTCACAATACAGATCCTCTCGGGGAAACCGCTCCGAAAAGGGTCGGGATCACCTCGTACCAGAACTTCTCGGGGGACCAGCCGTACGAGAACGGCGGCGATCCGGACAACGATTTCCAGCGCTACGAGCTCTTGAGCAAGACCACGCGAGACCGCACGCAGGAAGTTCCGAGAGATTACCGCATGCTCATGGCGACGGGTCCGTTCAGGGAGCTCCCGCCCGAATCGACGCTCGTTCTGCAGGTCGCCTTCGCCGTCGGTCGCGGGCTCGAAGGCTTGAAGGAAAGCGCGGCGAGCGCCGCCCTCACCTACCAGGGCAACTGGTTCGATATCGACGGCAACCCGCTGACCGGCACGAACGGCCGCGAAAAGCCCGTCGCCGGTCCCGTGAACGGGCTCATCGCCGATTCGTGCGATGCCATTCTGGCGAGTCAGCCCGTCTCCGCGGCGAGGGGAGAGATCGTTTGGGTCAACGCCGACTGCAGGCTGGAGAACGAGCTCTGGAACGACCAGAATTGCTCCAAGGGAGACGCGACGTTCGCCGATTACCAGACGGGCGTCAACGGCAAGGAGCACCAGGTGAACTGGCTCGTCGGCTCCGCCCCTCCGCCCCCCGTCATGCGCCTCATCCCGGGGGATCACAAGGTGACGCTCCTCTGGGACAACTTCAGCGAGGTGAGCCCCGACGTGAGCACGCTCGAATACGACTTCGAAGGCTTCCGGATCTGGCGCGCGGACGGCTGGGATCGGCCCCTCGGCACCTCGGTCCTCACCGGCCCGAACCGCGAGCTCTGGCAGCTCATCGAAGAGCGTGATCTGGTGAACGGCGTGCCGCCCGACAAGAACTTCAAGGCGCCCTTCTCGCAGGGAGGATGGGAGTATGAGCCTCTCATCAATCTTTCCGACAAGGATTCCTATATCGCCTATTTTGAGCAGAACGTTTATAACTACCCGATGGACAAAGTGCCCTGCCCGCCCGGACTGGCGCCGCTCGAATGCGACACGCTCGAAGCGCTCGCCCGGTACGGTCTCGGTTTCCAGGGAGGACTGAAATACTACAAATTCGTCGACACCAGCGTCCACAACGGGATGCATTATTTCTACAGCGTGACGGCGTACGATCACGTGCTCTCGGGGGGCGTGCCGACGAGGGTAGGATACTACGGCGATCCGTCATCGAACTTCCAGTACATCACGCCGCTTTCAGAAGCACAGCAGAGCGAAACGTATGAGGAGAAGGAAGTGTACGTGGTTCCGAATCCCGCCACGGCGAGCGCAATGGAGCCGTGGCGGCTCGAGCCGAACCAGGACGATCCGACCGGCATCAAGGTGGAGTTCAGAAATCTCCCGAAATGCACTTCGACGGTTCGAATCTATACGGTCGCGGGGGATCTCGTCGAGACGCTCTACCATGACGGGACGGCCGGAAACGGGACGCTGCCGTGGGATCTCGTCTCGCGGAACGGGCAGGACGTGACGAGCGGAGTGTACCTGTTCTCCGTGGAGCCCGACGACGGAAAGTTCACAAGGACGATCGGCAAATTCGTTGTGATTCGATAACTGATTACTATGAACGTTCTCTCCGAGGAGGTTGCGTGATGAAGCGTAGGATTTGCATGGGGATTGTGCTGATCGCGCTGGTCCCCGCTCTGGCGTCGGCGTCGACCAAACCTTTCGAGAAGGTCGGCACGTACTCGGCCCAATTCCTGAAGATCGGTGTATCGGCGAGAGCGGCGGGAATGGGAAGCGCCTTTACGGCCGTTTCCAACGATGTGTCGTCCCTCTACTGGAATCCCGCGGGGATGGTCGAGCAGCCGCGCACGCAGGTGACGGTAAACACGGTCGTGTGGCCGGCCGATATCAACATCTATTTTGCCGGCGCGGTGTTCAACACGCCATACCTTCCGGGATCGTTCGGGGTGAGCGCGCGGGCGCTCACGATGGACCCGCAAGAGGAGAGAACCATCTACATGCCCCAGGGGACGGAGCGGTTCTTCGACGCCGGGGACATGGCGTTCGGACTGTCGTACGCCACGTACTTCACGGACCGGTTTTCGGCTGGCATCACGACCAATTTCATCCATATGGGCCTCGCCGACAAGAGCGTCGAAACGCTCGCGTTCGACTTCGGCCTCCTGTACCGGATCGGCATCCAGGGCATGCGGCTGGGCATGATGGTCCAGTCCCTCGGCGGCGAGGTTGATTTCGACAACCGCGCATCCAAGCTTCCGACACTCTTCAAGGTCGGACTCGCGGTCGACGCGTACCGGCGCGGGGCTCACGCGCTTATGGCGACGGGCGAGTTCTCGCACCCGGCCGACAACAAGGAACGCATGAATGTCGGAATGGAATACACTTTCAATCAGTTCTTCATGCTTCGGTCGGGTTACAATATCGGATACGACACCCAGAAGCTCGCGTGGGGCGTCGGTTTCAGGATTGATACGAGCCAAACCTCCGACATCGGACTGGATTACTCCTGGGAGGATCTCGATTATCTCGGTACGAGCCATCGGTTCAGCATGAACTTCAGCTATTGAGGGTAAGCGCCGCGTGTCTCTCGAGCCCCGCATATATTCGCGTGCGCGTGCTCTCGTCGCCATCCTGCCGGTATTGCTCGCGCTGATATCGGCAGGCGAGGTCCGATGCGAGCCGATGCGAGGTCAGGGCAGCTTCGAATTCTACGTCGATATCGCTTCCCTGCCTTCGGGCGGCCCGGGCACCATCCAGCTTCTTCAGATCGCCGTTCCCACGAAAGAGTTGCGCTACGTCGAGAAGGAAGGTTCCTTCGTCGCCGAGGTGCGATTCACGATCAGCCTCAGCTCCGGGGACGCAGTCGTCTACAAGAAGCTGTTCCAGATGAAGGACTCGCGGGATGCGATGCCGCGCGTGAAGGATCTCTCTTCGTTCATATGTCATATCGATTCGTGCGCCGTCGATCCGGGTGCCTACCGGCTCACCGTGAAGGTGGAAGATCTCCAGCGCAAGAAAAGAACCCTCCTCGGAATCCTGCGCCGGGTCTATTTCTCATCGACGGTGAAGGATGCCGCTTTCGATGTTCGTCCGTTCCCCGCGAACGAGATCGCGCTGGCTGATCCGATCCTCGTGTGGGAATCGGATCGCAGCGGGCAGTTCATACCGAATCCGATGCAGATCTATGGGCTGAGGAAAGACACCTTGAGTGTATTCGTGCAGGCGTCGACGCCGGAAGCGTCGTCGTCGGATTCGCTCGACGTGCGGATCGCCCTGACCAAGGATACGGGCGAGCCGATGGAAGAGGTCCTTTTCAGGGTTCCCGTGAGCGGGAATCGGGCTGCGTTCCTGCGGACGATCGATCTCGCGGCCTACGCCGCGGGCGACTATCGTTTGACGGTGGAGACACGGGCGCCCGGCGGGCTGTTTGCCTCCTCGGGTAAGGATTTCAGCGTCGCCTGGGAGCTCGTCAATTGGCAGAAGCCCATTCGCGACATCATACTTGAAGCGCGTATCCTCCTCGCCGATCGCGAGTTCGACGACTTCGCGCGGATGAGCCTCGGCGAGCAGGAAGCGTTCATGCGGAGCTTCTGGAAGAAACTCGATCCGACGCCGCAGACGGCGGTGAACGAGACCTTCGAGAAATTCGCGTCCCGCCTGAGATACACGGACGCTCACTTCGGCTCTTTCGAGCGCGGCGCCCTCACCGACCGGGGATACACCTACATCCGGTTCGGGCCCCCCGACGATGTAATTCACAAACCGCTGCCCCAGGGCCGGGGCGATCTCTACGAAGGGATCGATAAGATCATCGACGAATACAAGATCATTGTCGACGGAATCACGACCACGAAGTCGGTGAAGGATCAGCGGCCGTTGATCATATCTCCCGAGAAGCAGAGCACCACGACGGGATCGGTCGGCAACGACACGGGATCTTTCGAAATATGGGACTACAGCATGAAGGGTGATCCCCTTCTTCCCGGAGATAGAGGGATGACGGTTAGGCAGGGTCTCAGGTTCATGTTCCTCGACAAGGACGGGATAGGCGATTACCGGCTCGTCGGGACGTCGGAAAGCATGTGGGGGGACGATAAGGAGTAGGCCTTTCGCGATCCCCGCGCGGCATTTCGGCGCCGCGCCGGGAGGGGAATTTTTGGGTTGACAAGGGGGTATGCATCGATTATTTTGCTCACATTAATGACCCGGTGCTTTTGGGATTGGGAGCATTGAGGATCATTCCCGCTCTCCGCACGTCGAGAGCATGTTCGTATCGCGTTGAATGATCCATCGAATCGAGATTAATTTATAAACCGCCAACTGATGCAGGAGGAGCGCGTGGTATGGCACAGAAGAACCGTTCGACGTTCGGCCTAGTCGTTCTCTTGACCCTTGCCGTTGTCATGTGCTTCGCGATGGCGACCGCGAACTCGCAGGAGTCCGCCGCGCCCGCGACGCAGACCCGGATCGCCGTATCGGGGCAGGATTCGCTCGGTATGGCGAAGGGCGATTCGATGAGCATCATCAAGAAGATCGACGATATGAAGGAGCGCGCTCGCCTCGGTTGGTTCTATAAGGTCCGCTACAGCGGGCTCGGCGATTTCTACGTTCGGGGCGGCGTCTTCATGCATCCGCTCCTCGCGTGCTCGATCATCGCCCTCGTGTTCATATTTGAACGGCTCTTTACTCTTACGCGGGCGCGCGTCGACGTCAAGAATCTCATGAACGGGGTAAGCCAGGCGCTCCGCGCCGAGGGCATCGACGCGGCGCTCAAGGTGTGCGAGGGGACGCGCGGTCCCATCGCGGCGGTCATCCACTCGGGGTTGCTCCGCGCCGCCCAGGGTCCTGAAGCGGTGAAGGAAGCGATCGAGACGGCGGGTTCGATCGAGACGTCGTTCCTGGAACGCGGCCTCGTGGTGCTCGCCACGGTATCGACGGTGGCCCCGATGTTGGGCTTCCTCGGAACGGTATCGGGTATGATGAACGCGTTCGCCGCCATCGCGGCGGCGGAGCAGGTGAGCGCGAAGATCGTGGCATCCGGTATCGAGGAGGCGCTTATCACGACGATCGCGGGTCTCACGATCGCCATTCCCTCGAGCGTCGGCCATGCGTTCTTCGTATCCCAGATCGAGCGTTTCGTTCTCGAGATGGAAGAGGCGTCGGCCAACCTCGTGAACGAGCTCGTGGAACTCAACAAGAAGTAAGCCGGCGGGAAACTGCAATGCCTATAAAAAGGACCAAGCTCGAACCGACGATTCCGGCGGCCTCGCTGTCGGATATCATATTCCTTCTCCTGATCTTCTTTCTCGTGACCACGACAATGGCCGTCGAGAAGGGCCTTCCGATGTCCTTGCCGGGGAAGGAATCGAAGACGGTGAAGCTCAAGCAGGACGCGGTGTTCCATATATCGATTCTGGCCGACGGGACGATTTCGACGAAGGAGACCGGTCCGTTGCCCATCGGCCGTCTAAGGCCGCTTATCGAAGAGAAGCTCGTGGCTAACGACAAGCTCGTGATCGTCATCGAAACGCACCCCGACGCGAACTACGGGATCATGATCGACGTCCTCGACGAGCTCCGGCTCGCCAAAGCGAATCGTATTTCGCTGAAGACGACGGCGTCAGGGGCATAAAGGAAGGTATTTTCCTTGAAGATCAAGAGACGCATTAAAGTCAAGAACGAGATCCCGACCGCCTCGATGGCCGATATCATTTTCAACCTCCTTCTTTTCTTTATGGTGACGAGCATCTTCAAAATGGAAGAAGGGCTTCCGATCCAGCTTCCGAGGGCGAAATCGGGCACCGACACACAGCGGCAGCAGATCATGCACATCTGGGCGGACCGGTTCAACCGGATCAGCATCAACGACAAGCTCGCCCGGGTCGAGCATATCCAGGGTATCGTGTCGAGCCTGCTGGAAGAGAACCGCGCCATCATCATCGCGTTCAACGTCGATCAGCGCGCGAGATACAAGATTGTGTCCGATATCATGGATCAACTGAAGGAAGCCAACGCGATCAACGTGACGTTTACCTCGCTGTACGAGTCTGCACCTTAAGTGTAAAGGGGAATCAGCGTGTCCCTCATCGCTGTCGCAAATCAGGAATTCAAGAGCAAATACAACACGTACGTCCGCAACTCGCTGTACGTGGTGCTCGCGATTCACCTTGTCCTCTTCTACATCACGCCGACGTTCAAGTTCAAACCGTACGTGCTTCGGGAGCAGTACTTCGAGGCGGTCGAGCTTCCGACATCGTTCGAGCTCCCGCCGCCTCCGAAGGAAGTATCCGCTCCCGTCGTGCCGATAGAAGCCGCCGAGGGAGAGGAAGACGCCTCCGACGCGAGCGCCTTCGCGCCCACGAGCTACAACAACATCGACGAGGTGCCGATGCCGCCTCCGCCGTCGACGGATCAGGCTCAGGAGTTCTACGCGTTCGATGAGGCGCCGGTGCTCATCAAATTCGTCAATCCGAAGTATCCCGATCTCGCCCGCCAGGCGGGTATCGAGGGGACCGTGCTCCTCAACGTGCTCGTTGGCGACGACGGGAAGGTTATGCAAGTGAGCGTGATCCAGTCGGACGTGACTCCCGCGATGGAGAAAGCGGCCCAGGAGGCCGCGAAGCAGTTCTTGTTCAAGCCGGCCAAGCAGCGCACGGTGGCCGTGAAAGCCCGCATGGCGATTCCGATCCGGTTCAAGCTCCATGGCGGCTAAATTGTTCGATCGATCGCTCGAAACGATTTTTGAACGCCCGGCTCTCCAATGCCGGGCGTTTTTTTCGGGGAGCGTGTTTCTCTCTGGCGGGCCCGGCGCGAATATGACACAATGAACCACTATCGCCGGCGCGGGGCGCTTTTCTCGCCGATGAATGGCCGGGTGACCCGCGCGACAATATTTGAAACTCCAGGGCAGTTCCGGCGTATGATGAAGATACGGACGTGGTTTTTCTATGCATGGCAATCAGAGGGAAGGTAAGCACGATGTGTGAGAGGAAATGTCGTTTGGCCGGCGCCGCGCTTGTGATCGCGGCATTCTCGCTTTCGATCCTTTGGAGCGCGGCGTGCATTGCCCAGGATCCCGTCTACAGCCTCGAGCAGTGCGTCGATATCGCGCAGAAGAACAATACCGACATCGCGATCGCGACCGAAAACTACCGGAAGTCCGAGGGAAACCTCCTCATGAACTACGGGAGCCTGCTTCCGGGATTCTCCATGGACTTTTCGACGGGGCACCGGTACTACGGGCCCTCATCGGTGCAGATAGATGCGTCGGGGCGTCCCGTCCAGAGCGACGGATTCGATTACGAGGATTACGGCTTCAGGCTCTCCTCCGACATCACGGTCTTCAACGGGGGGGGAAACATCAGCCGGGTACGTTCGGCGATGTCCAACCGCGACGCCTCCCGCGAGGCGCTCACGTTTCGCAAGGACGTCATCGCGGTGAGCGTCATCCGCGCATACTACGAGCTCGTGCGCTCCAAGATGCTCCTCGGGGTGGCCGAGGAGAGCATGGAATCCGCAAGGAAGAATCTCGAACGCACCGAGGCGCTCCTCGAAGTCGGCTCCGCCACGCGCGCGGACGTGCTCAAGGCCAAGGTGCGCCATTCGAATACGAGACTCACCCACATCGAGGTGAAAAACCGCCTGGAGGTCAACAAGCAGGATCTCGCGGCGGTTCTCAATATGGAAGGGGATCCGGCAATCGACGTCGACACGACGATGACGATCGAATTCGTCGATCTCGACGCCGAGACCGAGATCCGGCACGCGATGGCTTACCGCGCCGATCTCAAGGGCCTCGAGTATTCGATCAAATCCGCGCAATCCGGCGTTTCGGCCGCGCGGAGCGGATGGTACCCTTCGCTCGGCGCGGCGTTCAGCTACGGCTGGAACGACCGGAAGATGGCGGAGGATCTGAACTTTTTCGAGAACGAATATTCCTGGAGCGTCACGGGGTACCTGAGCTTCGATATCTTCGACCGCTTCCAGACAGCCTCGAGCGTCCGGATCGCGAAGGCGGACGCGCGGATCGCCGAATATAATCTCGAAAGGGCGAAAATCGACGCCGCGAACCAGACCAGGACGGTCCTTCTCACGATCTCGCAGGCGCGCGAGCGCATCGCGGTCGCGAGCGAGACGGTCGAGCAGGCGGGCGAGGACGTGCGGCTCGCCGAAGAACGGTACCGCGTCGGCGCGGGCACGATGCTCGAAACGATCGACGCCCTGGTCGCTCTCACCCAGGCAAAGGCGAGCGTCATTCAAGCGAAATGCGACTTTCTCATCGCGACGGCGGACCTCGCCGTCGCAACGGGGAGACAGGTTTACCGGTAGCGCCTTCTCGCGGGGAGATCGCTCGATGCTGATACAAGCCGAAGGGATCAAGAAGATATATGAGGTGGGCGTCGTGCAGATCGACGCGCTCGTCGGCGTCGATCTCGAGGTCGAGAAGAACGAGTACGTCGCGATCATGGGACCCTCGGGATCGGGAAAATCGACCTTCATGAACATACTCGGCTGTCTTGACACGCCGACGGAAGGTTCCTATCGCCTGAACGGCAATCTCGTGAGCAACCTCGGGGACGACGAGCTCGCGCGGATCCGGAACAAGGAGATCGGGTTCGTTTTTCAGACGTTCAACCTGCTTCCGCGCGCGACGGCGCTGCAGAACGTCGAGCTTCCGCTCGTGTACGGCGGCGTTCCCGCATCCGCCCGGCGGGAGAGGGCGATGGAATCCCTGCGAGCCGTCGGGCTCCTCGATCGCGCCGCGCACCGTCCGAACGAGCTCTCGGGAGGGCAGCGGCAGCGCGTGGCCATCGCCCGTGCGGTCGTCAACAATCCGTCTCTCATCCTCGCCGACGAGCCGACCGGCAATCTCGACAGCCGCACGGGCGAGGAGATCATGCTCATCTTCAAGAAGATTCACGAAGCGGGCAACACGATCATGATCGTCACGCACGAGGAGTACATCGCCGAGCATACCCAGCGCATCATACGCCTCCTCGACGGAAAAATCGCGTCCGACGTGAAAAACGGACGCAAGACGCCTTCATGATCGGGCCGTGCGGGGGCACGGATCGGTTGATTGCGGGAAGCGCCCGCGCTTTCCTTTTCTGCAAGGGGGGACCATGAAGAAAATAAGGAAACGGTATTTCATCTTCGTCGCCGTTGCCGTCGTCGTCGGGGTACTCGTGCTCGTGAACTTGAAAGCGCGCGAGAAACGGGCGCTCGCCGTTCAAACGGAGGGGGTCGCGAAACGCGACATCACGATGGTGATCTCGGCCTCGGGGAGCGTCCGCCCGAAGCGCAAAGTCGATATCAGCGCGAGCACTATCGGCAAGGTGACGAGGGTGGCGGTGAAGGAGGGGGAGGTCGTCCGAAAGGGGCAGTTCCTGCTCCAGATCGATCCCGTCGAGCTCGAAACGACCGTCGCGCGGATCCGGGCGATGCTCGAAGCCGCCAAGTCGAGCGAGAAGCAGGCCGTCGCCCAGGCCGAGCAGGCGAGGAACGATTACGAGCGGGAGAAAACGCTCCTCGAAGGGGGCCACCGGACGATGCAGGAGGTCGAAACGTCGAAGACGAACGACGACGTCGCCGCCGCCCGCCTCGAAGCGGTCAAGCAGGAAGTCGCCCAGTACCGCGCCAATCTCGAGAGCGCCGAGCACAGCCTCAAGGAAGTGACGATCGTCTCCCCCATGTCGGGGATCGTCACGCGCCGCAACGTCGAGGAAGGGGAGATCGCGATCATGGGGACGCTCAACAATCTCGGCACCGTGCTCCTCACGATAGCCGATCTTTCGACGATAGAGACCGAGATCGAAGTCGATGAGACGGAAGTGACGCATATGAAAATCGGCGATAAAGCGAAGGTGACGCTCGACGCGTTTCCCGATACGTCGTTCACCGGAGAGGTGACCGAAATCGGGAACAGCCCCATCGTCTCGGGCGCCTCGGCGGCCCAGCAGGGGGTCGATTTCAAGGTCGTCGTCACGCTCCACGGCACCATACCGAACGTGCGCCCCGGTCTTTCGGCCGACGCCGAGATCACCGTCGCGGAAGCGAAGGGCGCGCTGACGATCCCGATCCAGAGCCTCACCGCGCGGAGAAAACGGGATCTCAAGGGATACAAGGCGGTCTCCGATACGACGGGGGCGGCCGACACGGCGAAGACGGCCGATGCCGCGAGGCCGGCCCCGGCGGAAGCGGATACGGCGAAATCGGGAGCCGGCGACACCGAGGTCGAAGGGGTTTTCGTTGTGAAGGACGCGAGGGCTCAATTCCGCACCGTCAAGGTCGGCATTTCGAGCCAAAAGTATTTCGAGGTCACCTCGGGACTCGAAGCGGGGGACAAGGTGGTCAGCGGCAATTTCAAGGCGATCCGGGAACTCAAGGACGGGCAACGCGTGAAGATCACCGGAAAGTCCGAATCGGGCGCCAAGGATAAGGAAAAGGCGAAGTAGGGAGAGCGGCCCTTCGCCGGCAACCATGCTTATACTCGAGGGAATACGTATCGCGCTGCGTGCCCTCCGGGACAACAAGCTGCGCACCTCTCTTACGCTGCTCGGCAACATCGTCGGGACGATGTCGGTTATCGCGGTTGTATCCCTCATCAACGGCATCGATCATTACGTGAGCGAGGAGGTCGCCGAGCAGGGGAGCAACGTCTTCACCGTCGAGCGCATCAATTTCTTCGAGGCGATCACCGACCTCGACGCGTTCCTCGAGGCGATCGCGCGGAACAAGCCGCTCAGGCTGAACGACGTCGAATACCTCAAACGGTCGGTCCCCTCGAGCTCCGTGATCGGGGCCTCGATCTCCGGATCCGACCGCGTCACCTTCCGGGAATCGTACGTGGATAATATCGAGATCAAGGGGCGCTCCGAGGAGTACCCGCTGCTCGAAAAGGCGGATCTCGCGGCGGGGGCGCACATCTCGCGTCTCGAGGTGCAGCGGAGCAACGCGGTCGCGGTTATCGGCTGGGACGTCTATCAGCATTTCTTCGCCGGGCGCGACGCGATCGGAAAGAAGATCAAGATCGGCAGTCGCCACTTCCTCGTCATCGGCGTCGTCAAGGATCTCGGCAGCCTCCTCGGCCAGTCGCGAAACCGGTTCGTGTACGTTCCCGTGACGACCTACCTCAAGATGTACGGATCGCGGCGCTCGATCGAGATCAAGGTCAGGGCCGCCGATATCCGTTTCATGCAGCAGGCGATCGACGAGGCGACGATGGCGATGCGCATCAGGCACCGGCTGCGTCCCCTCGAGAAGAACGACTTCAGCGTCACGACCTCCCAGCAGCTCATATCCCTCTGGCAGGGCATCTCGAAGGCGATCTTCAGCGCCCTCATCTTCATCGTCTCGATATCGCTCGTCGTCGGCGGCATCGTTCTCATGAACGTGATGCTCGTCTCGGTGACGGAACGCACGCGCGAGATCGGCGTCCGGAAGGCTCTCGGCGCCCGCCGGTCGAATATCATCTGGCAGTTCATCGTGGAATCGATCACGCTTTCCCTCGTCGGGGGCGTGATCGGGATCGCCCTCGGTTTCACGATCGCCGCCATCATATCGCTCGTCTCGCCGCTTCCGTATCTCGTCGCGCCCTGGTCGATCGCGGCGGGGCTCGCCGTGACTTTCTGCATTGGTCTGATATTCGGAACGTACCCGGCGAATCGGGCCGCGCGGCTCGATCCCGTGGTGGCGCTCCATTACGAGTAGGTGGCACGATGGTTCAGGAAACGCCTGCCCGGGACGGGCGGCTCGGCCGGGAGCTCTGGAAGGAGAATTTCAAACAGGCGATCCACGTCATCTTCACGCACCGGATGCGCTCGGGGCTTCTGATTCTCGGCGTGGCGATCGGCGTCATGACGGTGCTCGGCATGGTGACGGTGCTCTCGGGGCTCGGCAAACGCGTCGAACAGGACATCATGTCGTCGAACCGGCCGTTTCTTCATATCGCCCGGTATGACCCGATGGAGGGGGATCGCGACTTCGCCGCGCTCCTGCGCAGGAAGAAGCTCACCGCCGAGGACGCGAAGGCGATCAAGGAGCAATGCCGCAGCGTCGACCGCGTGGATTTCCAGGTGAGCCCGGGGGAGGGCATGCGGGTTCTGCGCCACAAGGGGCGCCGGACGGGGCTCATTCAGGTGGTCGGGACCTCGGAGAATTTTCTCTACATATTCAGCATCCAGGTGGATGAAGGACATTTCCTTGCGGAGGGGGACATCGCGCGTCGCAGACGCGTCGTCGTTCTCGGATCCGGGCCGGCGAAGGATCTGTTTCCGAACATGGACCCGATCGGGAAATGGATCCGCATCGGGAACTACGAGTACGAGGTGATCGGAACGCTCCTGTCCCGGAGAAGCTTCATCGGAAGCATGAGCGACAATTTCGCCGTCATTCCCTATTCGACGTTCGAGAAGGATCATTCGAGCGAGTACGACGATTACGAGATCGTCGCCACGGTAAAACCCGAATATACCCTCGAGGAATCCATGGACGAGATCACGGCGCTCCTGCGGGCCCGCCGCAAGGTCGAGCCGGCGGCGGAGAACGATTTCTACGTCAGCTCCTCGGAGGCGTTCCGCGAGATGATCACCAACATCACGAAGTACATCGGGCTCGTCCTCGTCGTCATCTCCTCGATCGGTCTCATGGTGGGCGGTATCGGCGTCATGAACATCATGCTCATCTCCGTGACCGAACGCACCCGGGAGGTCGGCGTGCGGATGGCGCTCGGTGCCACGCGGCACGACATCCTCCAGCAGTTCCTCATCGAGGCGGCGACACTCACCGGCGCGGGAGGCATCCTCGGGATCGTCTGCGGGCTCCTTGCCGCGAAGGGCGTCACGCACCTCATCCGTTTTCCCTACAGTCTTCCCTTCCTCTGGATCGTCATCGCGTTCGCGTTCTCCGCGGGGATCGGGATCGTTTTCGGCATGTATCCCGCCAACCGGGCCGCGAAGATGGATCCGATCGTCGCTCTCCGATCCGAATGAGCCCGGGAGCGGATGGGGCGTAATCTCTTTACACCGTGAAATCCGGCGTCTATACTTCGCCCTGCGAGATCATCGATGATGCGCGGCGGGGGAGGTGCGCAGTGCTGAGGAGATTGGTTTGTGCGTGCGCGGCGGCGACGTTCTGGTTCGCCGCGGCGAGTTCGGTCCGCGGCCAGGAGACGCTCGACCGGCCGGTCGAGGAGACGGCGTTCGAGCTTTCCGTGAGCCAGGAATTTAACGAGAGCTCGAAACCGGCGATCGTCGTGAACGCCTCGATACCGTACCGGAGACTCGTCTTCTTTCTGCGCGACCGGCGGTACGAGGCGCGCTACCGCGTCTACCTCGAGCTCAAGAAGCGGGGCGGCCCGAGCGTTCCCGGCAGGGTTTGGGAGGAATCGATCGTCGTCGACAGCTTCAGGGAAACGACCTCGGCGGCGCGATTCGCCGCGACGCGCCGGGCATTTCCCGTCGATCCCGGCGAGTACACGGCCGTCGTGACGGTAGAGGTCATCGACACGTCCCGTCGCTTCAAGGAGGAGCAGACGGTGCGCGTCGTCGGCGAGGAGGCGGGGCGGCTCGAGGTGTCGACGCCCGTTTTCTACGCGTGCCGGGAGGATTCCCTCTCCCCGAAACCCCGCAGCGGCGAGATCGCCGTCTCGGCGTGCCCTTCCTCCGGCGGGGCAGGATTGCGCATCAACCCGGGCGCCGTCTACGGCGATTTCGGCGGATGGGCGCGCGTCGTTTTCGGCGTCGTCGCTCCCTCGGTGCGCGGCGGGGATTCCCTTGTTCTTACGGCCAGAATGCGCGACGCGGGCGGCGCCGTCGTGCTCTACAGGAGGAAGGCCTTCGAGCGCGCCGCGGCAGGGCATTCCTCGTTCTGCCTCGACGTCGGACTGGACAGTCTCCCCATCGGCGAATACGCGATCGACGCCGTGCTGGAGACGGCCGATGGCGCGCAGAAGAGCGAATCGACCGGGCGATTCGCCCTTCTCTTCAATGCGAGGCTCCTCGCCTCCCACGACGATCTCGTCGCTCTGCTCTCGCTCGTCGCGGACGGGAACGAGGCCCGGTCGGTCGCCGAAGCCCCCGTGTCGGAGCGCGAGCACGCGTGGGCCCTCTTCTGGCGCAAGCTCGATCCGACTCCCTCGACCGAATCGAACGAAGCGTTCGGCGATTTTCTCCAGAGACTGAGATATGCGCTCAAATCCTACTCGAGACATCAGCCCGGCTGGCGGACGGATATGGGCAAGATCTATATACAACATGGGCGCCCCGACAAGATCGAGGACCGGCAGGAGCCCCGGATGGGGAGAAACTATCAGCTCTGGTATTACTACTCGAAGGGGATCGTCTTCGTCTTCGAGGACGTGATCGGGACCGGGGAATACCACCTTCTCTCGACCGAGATGATGTGACCGGCATGAACGGAAAGCTCCACGCCGGCGTTTTGACGCTTCTTCTTCCGATCGCCCTGGCGGCGGCCGGCTGTTCGCGTTCCGGGGACGACGCGACGGTCCGGCTCGCCCTTCAGACGGAACCGACGACCCTCGATCCCGCCTACTCGGTCGATTTCTCGTCGGGGAGAATTGCGTCTCTTATCCACTCGAACCTCGTCGCTTTCGATCCGGACGCGCGCGTGGTTCCCGATCTCGCGCGCGGCTGGGAGATCCTCGACGAGGGGCGCCGGTACATATTCCACCTCGGCGGGGCCCGCTTCTCCAACGGAAGAGCCGTGACGGCGGCCGACGTCGTTTACTCCGTGCGGCGTCTTCTCGATCCCGAAACCGTTTCCCCCCGCTGGTGGCTTCTCAAGCCGCTGAAGGGCGCCGCCGCGTTCCACGGCGGGGCTCCGTGGGACGGCGAATCGGCGCAGGCGATCGACGATTCGACGGTCGTCATGCGACTCGAATATCCCGTCGCGCATTTTCTCGGGCTCCTCGCGATGCCCGCCGCGGGGATCGTATGCCGCGAGGAGATCGAACGTCTCGGGAAGGGATACGGCCGCGCGCCGTGCGGGAGCGGCCCCTGGATGCTCTCCGCCTGGAGAGAGGGAGACGAGGTCCTCCTCGTTCCCAATCCCGGCTACCCGGGGCGGCGGACCGCGCTGGCGGGGCTTTCCTTTCGTGTCATTCCCGAACAGATGACGCAGATCGCCGAGTTCGAGGTCGGCTCTCTCGACGTTCTCGAGGTCCCGCGAGCGGAGCTGGAGCATTGGCGCGCCGCCGGCACGCCGCTCCTCTGGAGGGATGAGCTCAGAGTCGTCTATATCGGATTCAACACCGTGAAACCTCCCTTCTCCGATCCCCGCGTGCGGCGCGCTCTCAATAGGGCGGTCGACGTCGACAAGATCATCGCCCACGTTCTGTTCGGGGCGGGAACGCGTTCGCGCGGCGTCGTGCCGCCGAGTTTGCGCCAGCCGCCGGAACCGGCGGAACGGTATCGGTACGATCCCGCCGGCGCGAAGGCGCTGCTCGCCGAGGCCGGTTATCCGAACGGCTTCTCGATGGAGATATGGCAGCGGGAGAATCCGGAAGCGGGACGCGTGCTCGAGAGCGTGCAGGGGTACCTGGCGAACGTCGGCGTGACGGCGAAGCTCGTCACGAGGGAGTGGGGAGCCTTCAAGGAGGCGATCGACCGGGGAACTCCGGACGCGTTTTTCATCGATTGGCTCGCCGATTACCCCGACGCGGAGAATTTTCTCGCGCCGCTCTTCTCTTCGTCGAATATCGGGGGAGGCGGCAACAGGACCGGCTACCGGAACGCGCGCGTCGATTCGATTCTCGATGCCGCGGCGACGTGCATGGATGCCGCGAAGCGGGGGGAGCTCTACCGGACCGCGGAGGATATCGTGTACGGAGACGCGCCGTGGCTCTTTCTCTGGTTTCCCGAGAAGTACGAGGTCGTGAGCCCGCGGCTCACCGGATACCGTATTCCGCTCATCTTCAACGGCCAGCGATTTCTCGACGTGGGCGTATGACCCGGGGGGCGTGAAGTGCGCACGTTCATAGCGAAACGTCTGCTCCTGCTCGTCCCGGTGCTTTTCGGCGTCGCGACGCTCACGTTCATTCTCATGTACGTCGTGCCGGGGGATCCGGTCCGAGCGCTCGCGGGCGAACGCTACGACGAGGAAACGCTCGCCCGTATGCGCACGGAGCTTGGGCTCGACCGGCCGCTCGCCGTCCAGTACGTCGCTTTTCTCGGCCGCCTCGCGCGCTTCGATCTGGGACGGTCCTTCGTGACGCGGCGCCCCGTTTCCGAGGCGATACGCGAGCGGTTTCCGAGAACGCTCGTTCTCGCCCTGAGCGCGATGGCGATCGCGATCCTCGGCGGAATCGCGATCGGGTCGATCGCGGCCTGGGGCCGGCATCCCGTGGTTTCGAGGATACTCATGACCTTTTCGCTCGTCGGCGTCTCGATGCCCGTGTTCTGGCTCGGCCTTCTTCTCATCTACCTCTTCGCGATCAAGCTCCGCGTTCTTCCGCCGTCCGGGTACGGCGGCGGCGCGATCCGCAATCTGATTCTCCCGGCGCTCACGCTGTCTTTCGCGTCCATGGCGACGATAGCCCGCGTGACGCGCTCGGGCGTTCTCGACGCGCTCGGAGAGGATTACGTGCGGACGGCGCGGGCCAAGGGGCTCGGCGAACGCATCGTCCTCGGGAAACATGTTCTCAGGAACGCGCTCATTCCCGTCATCACGATCGCGGGGGCCGACTTCGGAAGCTATCTGAGCGGGTCCGTGCTGACCGAATCCGTCTTCGGGTGGCCCGGCCTCGGCCGGTTCGTCGTGCAGGCGATCCTCAAGCGCGATTTTCCGGTGATCCAGGGAGCGGTGCTCTTCATGGCGGTGCTGTTCATTCTCGTGAATCTCGCCGTCGATCTGAGCTACGGCGTGATCGATCCGCGGATCAGGCCGGAAGGGGGGAAGCGGTGAGGAGAATCGGAGGGTTCTGGCGAAGGTTCGCGATTTCGCGCGCGGCGGCGGCCGGGCTCGTCATATTCGGGGTTCTTCTCGCGGCGACGATCTTCGCGGGAGTGATTTCCCCCGCGCCTCCGGGAGCGATCAACCTCGATGCGGCGCTTGAGCGCCCGTCGCTCCACCATCCCTTCGGCACCGATCCGTTCGGGAGGGATGTGCTTTCGCGGATCGTGCACGGCGCCCGCATATCGCTCGGCGTCGGCTTTCTCGCGCGCACGATTTCGCTTCTCATCGGGCTTTTCCTCGGCTCCCTCGCGGGGTATTTCGGCGGCCGCCTCGATTCGATTCTCATGCGGCTCGCGGACATCACCTTCGCCTATCCGACGCTGCTCCTCCTCATCGCGATCATCGCGGTCGTCTCGCCCGGGATGGTATCGCTGTTCGTCACGCTCGGCGTCGTCGGATGGGCTTCGGTCGCGAGGCTCGTCCGCGCCGAGGTGCTTTCGGTGAAGGAGCGCGAGTTCGTTCAGGCGGCGCGGGCCTCGGGAGCGAATCACGCGGTGATCCTGCTCCGGCACATCCTGCCGCAGTGCCTCGCGAGCGTCCTCGTCGTCTATACGCTCGGGCTCGGAATGACGATCATGGCCGAGGCCTCTCTGAGCTTTCTCGGGCTCGGCGTCCAGCCGCCTGCGCCGAGCTGGGGCGGGATGATCTCGGGAGGCATCGCCTTCATGCGGACCGCGCCCTGGCTCACCTTTTTCCCGGGGCTCTTTCTCACCCTCACCGTCTGCTCGCTCAACCTGATCGGCGACGGCCTGCGCGACGCCCTGAATCCCCGTCTCGCGCCGGCGCTCGCGAGGCCCTCGAGCGTTTCCGGAGGGCGGTCGGGTGAAACGATCGAAGGGAGTCGATAGATGGATGATTTCCTGCAGCGCCTGTGCGAAGCGGTCTCCGCGGCGGAAAGGGAGTGCGGGCTCGATTGGCGCCGGAGCTACTCGAAGCTCATGCCGCGGGAGACGGGATCGTTCGAGCTCGAGCTCAGCCGCGAGGAGGTGCTTCGCGCCCTGCCGCGATATCTCGGGGAATTCTCCCTTGAGCGGGACGAAAGGGAGCGCGTCAGGCTCGTCTCGGCGGCCGGAGTGACGGTGCGATTGAGGCTTCTCGCGCCCGCGGCGGACCGGCCGCTCTGGGTCACGTCGAGCGTCGCGGACGTGAGACGCGAGGGCGCGCACTCGGCGGAGCTGCTCACCCAGCTCATCATGGGGGACACGGCCTATCAGCTCAAGGAGGAGGGGGATTGGCGCTTCGTGCGGCTGAGCGACGATTACCACGGATGGATACGCTCCTGGTACGTTCGCGAAGCGGACGTGTTCGAAATAGCCGCATACGACGGCGCCGCGCGCGCCGTCGTGGCGGCAAACGTCGGCTACGTGCTGTCCGCGGCCGACGAGGGAAGCCTCCCCGTATCGGAAACGGTCGCGGGCACGCGGATCGTCGCCGGGCCTCCGGCCGGCGGGTACCGAGCCGTGACCCTTCCCGGCGGGAAGAGCGGTTTCATGCGGGAAGGTCTCCTCGCCGAACGGCTCGAGCGCGCGGAGCCCGATCGCGGGCGCCTCGTCGGGCGGGCGATGCGATTCATCGGGATTCCGTACCTGTGGGGCGGGACGACCCCGAAGGGGTTCGATTGCTCGGGGCTCGTGCAGCGGGTTTATTCCATGGAAGGAATCTCTCTGCCGCGCGACGCCGATATGCAGGCGCGCGTGGGGGATCTCATTCCGAAGGAGGACGCCGGCCGCCTCGCGCCGGGAGATCTTCTCTTCTTCGGCGAGGAGACGCGGGTCACCCATGTGGCGATAAGCATGGGGGAAGGCCTTTACATCCATTCCAGCGGCGAGGTCAGAATCAGCAGCCTGCTCTCCGGGGACGAACGCTACGAGGAAAAATTCTCGAAAATACTTCTTTTCGCCCGGTCGGTTTTGGAGTAACAATAGCGGCGGTGGAGCGAGGGCTCGCCGGGGAATTGAATGCGTCGATAAAATATTCAGAAATATGATAAAAAAATGTTGACAATATTTGCGGGGGCATTTAACTTAACGCCCAAAAAATGAAGAAGGTTTGAGGTTCATTGAGAGGGGGGTGCCGGCAATACAAAGATATGGTTTCATACACTGACGAGGTTTTGAGAATCGGGCTTGCGGCGGGGTCGCAAGTACCAACGGTCTTGATGCCTTATCGAGAAAGGGGGAAGCCAAGGAGGAGACGTGAGCGCCTCTTAAGGCGCAGAGATGATGAAGAAGAAACCAGGCAACTCATCCGCTCATGTTTGCGGTTATATAGAAAGGATCCTGAAGGTTTTTCCCGCAAGGGAGATTTCTGACAGGGGGTTTGTAATGAAAAAGCTATTCGCAGTCGTTCTTTCGGTCCTCTTCATGGCCGCCCTCGCCGTTCCGGCCCTTGCCACCGATGCGCGGCAAATAGCCCTCGGCGGCGTCGGCAATTACATCGAGGACGATTACAACATCTTCACGTGGTACGGGACGCTCCCGTCGTACAGCAATACGGTGTGGATCGGCCTCAGCTACGACGATTACTACTACTATCTCGGCGCCCCGGCGGATGACGGCATGAGCTATCAGCCCTATATGGGCGCCTCGTACGCGCTCGGCGCGGAGGGCAAGTACGGAACGCTCGCGATGTTCTTCAACGCCTACGCCAAGCCGCTCAATTCCATGGGCGTCGGCTGGGACAACACGGGCAGCCCCTATTCCGAAGGCATAGGCAGCAAATGGAACGTGCTGTACGGCTATGCGATGGAAAAGCTCTCGTTCGGTTTGTACCTGAGCGAGTCGGATGCCAGCACCGTGTACGATTGGAGCTATGAATACCCGGCTGACGATACGACGATGGCCCATAATTATCAGAACGATCGCGCGTACACGACCGTCGGCGCCGGCGTCCGTTTCGACATCGGCGAGAAGATGTATGCCGACCTGGCCTTCGATTACAGCTGGGCGGGCAAGACGGTGAACAACGGTGACTACAGCTACGATCAGTACTACGGCTACGGCGAGGTCACCGCTGACGCCAACACGATGATGGACTTCAGGGGACGTATGTTCTACGAGTGGAACGAAACGATCACCTGGGTTCCCTACGTCAATTTCGCCACCTTCGATTTCAGCCTCAAGGGCGATTCGATGGTGACCGTTAACCGCGAGTTCACCACTGACGAGCTCGGCTGGAAAGACACCAATTACGGCGTGAAGGGCACCATGATGATGCTCGGTCTCGGCGCGAACATCAAGGTCAACGAGAACAACCTCCTGGTTTTCGCGGTTGAGCCTTACTCCTATGCCAAGGTCGAGCAGTCCGAGCCTCCGGCGTCCGATTTCGTCCGGTATGACGCCTCGTACTACCCGTACTACTATTCGGATCCCTATTCGTGGGGCAAGACGCACGAAGAGACCACGACGCTTCTGCCGACGTTCCGCCTCGCCCTCG
>Ga0315286_10000488_pt1 | contig 33558 bp, 27 predicted proteins | sample YL17G10_0_MG_FD_205038 | JGI IMG/M metagenome (GOLD analysis project Ga0315286, IMG submission 205038) | Sediment microbial communities from Yellowstone Lake, YNP, Wyoming, USA - YL17G10_0 | ecosystem: Environmental > Aquatic > Freshwater > Lake > Sediment | place: USA: Wyoming | collected... | reverse complement strand
TTTCCCGACAGATCCTGGATATGTCTGCAATCGGATTGATCGTACCGATCTCGTTATTGGCGAGCATGATCGATACAATGGCGGTTCGGTCTGAAATCACCTTAACAACAGCTGAAGGTGAAACCATACCAAATTCATCCATATTCAGCCAATTCACAGTAAACCCAAAAAGAGAACCCATCTGGTCTGCTGTGCGACTGACCGCATGATGTTCAGCCCTACTGGTTAGAACTTGATTCGCATTCCGGAGTGCTCGCATGGCGAAGGCAGCCCCCCTTAATGCCAAATTATCTGATTCAGAACCGCAGGAGGTGAAAATTATCTCATTGGGACAACAATTGAGGACACCAGCAACGGTCTGACGGGCTGCTTCCATGGCATTTTCCGCTTTTTGTCCATATTGGTGAATCGATGAAGGATTACCAAAGGTTTCATTGAAAAATGGCAGCATCGCCTGTAAAACCCTTGGGTCGACTGGTGTGGTGGCAGCGTAATCCAGATAAATCTTCTCATTCATAATCTTTTCATTTCCTTAATAGTTGAGATTATAGCACGCGCTTTTAAGTGTCCGTCGGAGCATACAATAGCACCTCTGATATAATACTCTATGGTATGCCTGAACACTGGAGATAATCATGGATTTTAAGATCAAATTTGGCACAGACGGCTGGCGAGGTGTGATCGCTGATGATTACACTTTTCAAAATGTCCGCCGCTGTGCCCAGGGGTTCGCAACTTATCTCCTCTCCAAGGGAAAAAAGGATGCCAAAGTCATTGTCGGACATGACAAACGCTTTTCATCTGAAAACTTCGCTTCCGCAGCTGCTGAAGTTCTGGCAGCCAATGGATTCCAGGTGCTGCTCACCAACGGACCAACTCCAACTCCAGTGATCTCATATGCAGTGGTCGCCCAGCATGCAGCAGGTGCGGTTAATATCACTGCGTCTCATAATCCTCCCTCGGACAATGGATTTAAAGTCCGCGATGAAAATGGCGGCGCTATCGATCCTCAAGGGTTAAATCAGATCGAAACCATGATCCCGGATGATATGACCAGCGTAAAAGTCACTTCATACCTGGAGGCTGAAAAGGCAGGACTGATAGTCAAGTTTGATGCTGCTCCAGATTATATTGAGCACCTTAAGAATTTGATCGATTTGGAACCCATACGATCTGCTGGTCTGACAATCATGGTGGATGCCATGTGGGGAAATGGGGCAGGTTGGTTTTCAAATCTTCTCAGTGGTGGAAAATCGCGGGTAATCGAGATCCATAACACACGCAATCCATCTTTTCCTGAGATGAATCGCCCTGAACCCATCCCACCCAATATAAATGTCGGATTACAATCCACTCTGGATAATAAGGCAGATGTCCTTTTAATTCTGGATGGCGACGCCGATCGAGTCGGGTTGGGTGATGAGAAAGGGAAGTTCATCAACCAATTGCAGGCGTACGGGTTGCTTGCGTATTATCTACTGGAAACCCGTGGTCTGCGAGGACCGATCGTCAAGACTTTATCCACGACAACCATGTTAAACAAGCTGGGGAAGATCTATCATGTTCCGGTTTATGAAACAGCAGTGGGTTTCAAGTATGTTGCACCAAAAATGCTCGAAACGGATGCTCTAATCGGAGGGGAAGAGTCTGGTGGATATGCCTTTCGTGGGAATATCCCAGAACGCGATGGCATTCTGGCAGGGTTATATTTGCTGGATTTCATGGTAAGAACGGGTAAAAAACCAAGCCAGTTATTAAATTTATTATTCGACAAGGTAGGAGGACCCCATTATTATGACCGGATCGATTCACCATTCAAGGGTGATCGCAAAACCCGGGAAGAATTCATTCTCAAAGCAAATCCTACCTTCATTGGCGGACTAAAGGTTACCGATTTGATCACCGTGGATGGTTTCCAATTCCACCTGGAAGATGGTGGATGGATGCTGATCCGTTTTAGTGGTACAGAACCGATCATGCGTGTCTATTGCGAGACAACTCACTCTGACAAAGTCCAGGCAATTTTACGTGATGGATTAAAGATCGCCGGAATAAATTAGCTCATAATTATTTCTGGCAGGTTTTATTATTTGACGTTAGAAGATCTGTGGAATTTACCGACACACATTGCCATTTGGACTTTAATAAATTTGATAAAGACCGGTCGGAGGTCCTGCAACGCGCCATTGCCGCCAGTTTGACCAGGATCCTTATTCCCGGTATTTCGATCCAATCGAGCAGAGATGCAGTCATGCTGGCTGAAAGGCATCAAATGGTCTTTTCAGCAATCGGAGTGCAACCCAATAATGCACTTCCCTGGGATGACCGCAGTATCGATGTACTGAAAGAATTATATGTTTCTGCGAGCAAATCGTCTCCTGATGGAAGGAATAAAATTGTCGCAGTTGGTGAAATTGGATTGGATTATTATTGGGAAGCAGCCCCGCGTGAACAACAGCGATCGATCCTTCGGGACCAGATGATGCTGGCTGCAGACCTTGGATTACAAGTTATTTTGCATATGCGAGAAAAGAAGGATGCTGAATTTGGTGATTGTGCATCAGACCTGCTTGAGATCATCACCGACTGGACCAGGGATCTCAAAGCGACAGCCAATCGGCTGGCAAGGCATCCGGGTGTCATCCATTCTTTTAGTGGCAACCATGTAACCGCCGAGAAGGCAATCGAAATTGGATTCCTTATCGGAGTTACAGGACCGGTGACATATTCGAATAACAGGAAACGTCAGGAACTGATCGCAGGCATACCTTTGGAAAGAATTCTATTGGAAACAGACGCTCCATTTTTATCACCTCACCCGAAGCGTGGACAACGCAACGAACCTGCGAACATTCCGTTAGTGGCTGCGAAAATTGCTGAATTACAAGGTAAAACTCTGGCTGAGGTTGCCGATCTTACGAGCGCCAACGCAAAAAACTTATTTTCATGGTGAGAAGTTGACCCAACATCCATTTACCTCGCCAATACAGGCAAACATTCAAGAAGTCGAAGAATTGATGCGATCGCAAGCCCATGATCGGCATCCAGAACTCCAGGCAGCTCTTGATCATTTAATCATATCTGGCGGAAAAAGGATCCGTCCGACACTAGTGCTATTAACCGGGAATATGCTGGGAGCTGACCATGATCGGTTAATAAAAACTGCAGCCGCAGTGGAAATGCTACATACTGCCACTCTTGTTCATGATGATCTGATCGATGGCGCTTTATTGAGAAGAGGGAATCCCACATTGAACTCACACTGGTCGCCGGCTGCAACCGTTTTGACCGGTGACTTTATTTTTGCGCGTGCAGCCAAACTGGCAGCAGAAACGGACAGCCTGCCAGTGATGAAATTATTTGCAGAGACGCTGGCAATTATTGTTAACGGTGAGTTGACGCAATTATTCTCAAGTCGAGGACTAGCAAATCGGGAAAATTATAACTCCCGCATTTATTCAAAAACAGCATCATTATTTGAGATGTCAGCCCGGGCGGCTGCAATGATCAGTCCAGTCAATGCGGATATCGTGGAAATAATGGGTCAATTCGGCAGGAACATCGGTATGGCATTCCAGATACTGGATGACATACTGGATTTTACCGGGGACCAGGATGCTGTTGGAAAACCGGTTGGATCTGACCTGTTACAGGGATTGATCACATTGCCCACCCTGTATTATATAGAACAATTTCCTGAGGATGATAACGTTCAAGTCCTGCTCAAGGGGGATTTCTACAGGGAAACTCCTGCGATGGCTGCATTGGTTCAGTCAATTCGCTCAAGTAAATGCGTCGGGTTTGCCCTGGAGGATGCCAGATCATTGGTAAATGATGCATTGCAAAAACTCTTGAATTTGCCAGATGGGGAAGAGAAAAAAGCACTTGAAAAACTGGCACTTTATATTGTGAATCGAAAAATATAATAAAACTCTTGGAAAAAACCAAATCGAGCAATTTTCTTTTGGCGAGTTTTTTTATTTCAGTACTGGCGGTACTGGTAAATCTATTATTTTTTGCGATAACACAAGCGCTGGGTGAAGGATATCTGATACCACTGACTGAGACCTACAGAGAAACAATCGCCATGCCAACCTTCATGGTCATGATCGCCACCCTCGTCCCTTCAATTCTGGCTGCCATGTTATATGATTTCTTGTATAAAAAGAACCCAAAAGCATCCATCCAATCTTTCGTTTCGATCAGTCTAACAGCTCTGGTAATCTCATTTGGCGGACCAATGGATCTACCTGGAGCTGGTTTCCAAACCAAACTTCTTTTGAGTGGGATGCATTTGATGGCAGCATTCATTATCATCGGTGGATTATTAATCTATCATCGAATTAATTCGAAGTCCCCACAAAAAGAAGGTAACAAAAAGATCCCATACTGATGGGATCTTTTTGAGGCGTCGACGGGATTTGAACCCGTGATGAGGGTTTTGCAGACCCTTGCCTTCCCACTTGGCCACGACGCCTGGTTAAAACAAAATGGGGAATGTCGATTGATCTTATACTGCCATCAATCGGCAATCCTCAATCGAAGAGCGGGCGATGGGATTCGAACCCACGACCTTCTCCTTGGCAAGGAGACGTTCTACCACTGAACTACACCCGCAAAACCTCGTAATCATACGAGAGTGCCGAGAGACAGAATCGAACTGACGACACTGCGATTTTCAGTCGCATGCTCTACCAACTGAGCTATCTCGGCAGGAACCTAAGAGATCCGTTATTCGGGTTTTTCAATGTCTGGTATAGCTTAAAACACATCCCGTTGTTCGAGCGCGAGTGATTTTACACGTACTGGAGGAGATTGTCAAGCAGGCGTATTCAAGAACGCTGGATGATCAAACGAACTTATGAAATTTATATGGAATCAGGTTACATTTCTAATTATTGCTTTTTCTCCAACCTGTTCCCTATTCCCAAGCAGCATGTGGTCTTCGAGGTTCGCGTGTTAGAAGTTTGACCTTAAGATATAGTTCGTTTACAATCAAATCGATTTTGTTGAAATTGCAAGAATATTGTGGTTCTTTGGAAAACCTTCATTTTACTTTCGGGAGAGGACATGAATAGAAATGTTATAAGAACCAATAAAGCTCCAAAAGCCATCGGTCCTTATTCAGTCGCGATCAAGACAGAAACCCTTGTTTTTACCAGCGGTCAGATCGGACTGAATCCAGAAAATAATGAATTGGTAAGCGGTGGGATTGAAGATCAGACCAGGCAAGTGCTGTTAAATTTAAGAAATGTTTTGGAGGCAGCTGGTTCAAAGATCGAAAATGTGGTTAAGACCACGGTATTCTTGAAGGATATGAGTGATTTCCAAAAAATGAACTCAATATACGGTGAATTTTTCAACCAGGATCCACCGGCTCGCTCAACAGTGGCTGTGGCTGGTCTGCCAAAAGGTGCGCTGGTTGAAATAGAAGTCACAGCATTGATCAAAACTACATAACGCAAAACCGCAAACATCAAACCGACAGATCCACCTGAGCAAGCGATCGGATTAAGATCTGCAATGGTAAAAGACACGTTATGTAAATCATTCTGATTCGAAAATTGAAATCATGCATCTAGTATCAGTTGTTATTCCTTGTTTTAACGAGCAAACCCTGATCCGGTCTGTGCTGGAAGCGATTGCTGGGCAGACCTACCCGCGCGATTATATCGAAGTGGTGATCGCAGATGGGCTATCCACAGATAATACCCGAGCTGAGATCAAAGAGTTTTCAGCTTTATATCCTGATCTAAATCTAATCATTATCGATAACCCAAAGCGTAAAATTCCCAGTGGCTTAAACCTGGCAATTCAAGCATCTCATGGGGATATCATTATTCGCATCGACGCCCATTCCAAACCTTACCCGGATTATATTGAAAGAAGCGTGGATTCACTTTTGAATGGGTTGGGCGAGAATGTAGGTGGGATCTGGAAGATCCTACCTGGCGATAATTCCTGGATGGCGCTGGCGATCGCGAAAGCGGCTTCACTCCCTCTCGGAGTTGGAGATGCCATGTATCGACATGCCACGCGACCTGCTTACGTGGACACAGTGCCTTTCGGAGCATTCAAACGAGAACTGCTGGCGTTGATTGGATTCTTCAATGAGTCCTTGTTAGCAAATGAGGATTATGAATTTAATGCTCGCATATTGAGGTCAGGGGGACGGATCTGGTTGGACCCGAAAATTCGATCGCAATATTTCGCCCGCAGAGACCTGACGGAATTATCAAGGCAATATTGGAGATACGGATATTGGAAATTAAAAATGCTGCACCTTTTTCCAGGAACTATTCGCTGGAGACAGGTCTTACCACCTCTTTTCATATTGAGCCTTGTTTCAGGGATAATAACATCGATTTATATGCATTCATTCTGGATCATCCCCGTTTTTGAAATCCTTTTATATTTTTTATTGTTGCTGTTCGGATGCATCAAAACCGCCCTGCTGGAGAGGAATACCAAGTTACTTATCGGAATTCCGCTGGCGATCGCAACCATGCATTTTTCCTGGGGTGCGGGATTTTTATGGAGTATGATTAGTCCCAATCCAAAAAGAAAGAAGGATTAACCATTGGTCGATCCAATGCAAAGCGATGAAAAACCACAGGTAAAACCCACCAGATGGAGGTTCAGACCGGGGGAACAACGAACCATCCTGATCCTTGGCGATCTCCTTTTTTCAATTGTGGCAATCTACCTGGCACTCTACATTTGGGGGACTCAACCAACCGAATGGTTGAATTTTTCCCTGGACTTTCTAAAACAACGAGTTCAAATATGGTTCTTCTTCCTGCCCGCGATCTGGTTATTATTATTAATCGATCTATACGATGTTCGCAAAGCCCATAACTGGCAAACAACCCAAAGAGGCATTTTTACCAGCAGTATGGCAAGCTTACTACTCTATGCCCTTATCTATTTGCTGTCGCCTAAAGGTTCCTTACCCCGCATTGGTGTTGGAATTTTTCTTATAAGTGCTTCAATATTGACCTTGATCTGGCGCAGGATTTATATCCAGATCTTCACAGCGCCATCCGTTATCCGAAGAGTGGCGATAATTGGCGCAGGAGTATTCGGTAGTATTTTGGCGCATGCATATAAAGAAATGCCAGCGAAGCCTTTCCATCTGGTCGGATTCATTGATGATGATCCTGCCAAAGTTGGATCAGAGGTCGAGGAATTCCCGGTATTAAGCAACAGTGAGAAATTACCGGAAATCATCAACAAATACAATATCTCTGAATTGGTGATCGCCATCTCAGGACAAGTCAGTGGTGAGACTTTCCAGGCAATTTTGGACGCACAGGAATGTGGGCTGGAGATAGCCCAGATGCATTCCATGTACGAGGAATTATTAGGTCGAATCCCAATTCACCATTTGGAAGCAGATTGGATCATCCGATCTTTCGTGGAAGAAGCGAGAGTCAGCAAATTCTATGAATTGGGAAAACGTTTTCTGGATGTAATTGGAGGGGTCATTGGAACAATAATATTTCTAGTCTTATTTCCAGTAGTAGCACTATTCATATTCTTAGACAGTGGTTCTCCAATAACATATATTCAAAATCGGTCGGGAAAAGGTGGAAAAACTTATCGAATGTTGAAGTTCCGGACTATGGTCCAGGATGCCGAAAAAGATGGGATAGCACAATTAACACAGGAAAATGACAACCGAATCACACGGGTCGGTAATTTTCTCAGAAAGACCCATATTGATGAACTGCCACAGTTCATTAATGTTCTGGAGGGTGTAATGAGCCTAGTGGGTCCGCGTTCAGAACGACCTGAATGGATCATTGAATTTCAAAAACAAATCCCTTTTTACCGTGCCCGTTTGCAGGTGAAACCAGGTATAACTGGTTGGGCGCAAGTAAATTACAGTTATTACGCAACCGTTGAAGAAATGGCAATAAAACTGGAATATGACCTGTACTACATCAAGCACAGAAACTTGTTCATGGACTTGAATATTCTATTTAAAACCATCGGACAAGTCCTTCATTTTAGGGGCAGATAGGATGACTTCATACCTAGTAACCGGAGGTGCCGGTTTCATCGGTTCTCATATCGCCCAATCTTTATTGCAGAACTACAATAAAGTCCGCATCCTGGATAATTTTTCCACCGGAAAGGTTGAGAATCTACATGGACTCGAGGGTGATCTCGAGATCATTCACGGGGATATAAGGGATAAAGAACAAGTAAAAAAGTCAGTGGAGGATATTGATATTGTTTTCCATGAAGCTGCCTTCGTTTCAAATCCCAGATCCCTTCTTCAACCAGCAGAATGTTATGATATCAATGTCCATGGAACAGAAAACCTTCTGGAAGCAAGCCGGAATGCCGGGGTAAAGCGTGTCGTGCTTGCCTCAAGTGCTGCGGTATATGGAAACTCGGATGGATTTCCACTTAAAGAGGAGTCTAAAGTCATACCTCAGACACCGTATGCCGCCTCGAAGTTCATCAATGAAATATATGCGGGTTTATATACCCGAGTTTTCAGCATCGAAGTGGTGTCTCTACGGTATTTCAATGTGTTCGGTCCCCGCCAGAGTCCCGATTCTGAATACGCGGGTGCGATACCGATCTTCATAAGTAACTTATTATCCAAAGAACAGATCACCATATATGGCGATGGGAAACAAACCCGGGATTTAATCTATGTAGATGATGTTGTCCGGGTTAATTTGATCGCTGCAGAACATCCTTCGGCAACAGGACAGGTCTTCAACATCTGCACCGGTATTGAAACAAGCGTCCAGGTTCTGGTCGAGAGTTTAAGACAATTATTCCCCCCGTCCAATGAGCCAAACCGGAACCAGGCACGGGTAGGTGATATATATCGATCCCAGGGTAAACCGGATAAGGCGAGAGAGATGCTCGATTTCGTGCCTGAAACTTCATTGATCGAAGGATTAAAAAAGACCATCGAATGGATGCGGAAATGCCAATAAAAACCAGGTTCAATATTAATAATCGTTTTGTTTTGGCAGGAGATCTACTCTTAACCATTGCGTCGATCTTTATCTCCTTTGCACTGAGATTCGAAGGTTCATTCTTCTTTTTCTACATGCCGGTCGCTTACTGGATGATCGGCATTGGTCTGGTAATCAAACCACTTGTTTACTCAACTTTCGGATTGTATCGACGCCTGTGGGCATATGCCAGCACTCGAGAACTGATCCTGATCAGTTACGCTGTGACGATCTCATCTGGAATTCTCTCGGTATTTACCATCTTTTTTTATTCGATCCGCCTTATCCAACCTGGGTTGCCACGGTCCATACTGATCATCGATTGGCTTCTATCCATAATTCTTATTGGGGGTTTTCGGCTTACCCTGCGGTTGATCTCCGAAAACCGCGGCAGCGCCTCCGCCAATCCGATAACGAAAGGCGCTATTAAGAATGTGCTAATCATCGGTGCCGGGGATGCTGGAGCCCTGGTGGTCAGGGAAATGCAAAAGAATCCTCAGTTGAATCTATCGCCGATCGGCTACCTGGATGATGCCCCGGAAAAACAGAAACAACATATCCATGGCGTCAGAGTGGTGGGAGCTCTGGCTGACCTGGGACGGGTGCTGAGAAGCCGTGATGTGGATGAAGTGATCATAGCCATCCCTAGCGCTGGCGGGAATGTCATCCGACAGGTGTCCGATATCTGTCGGTTAAAAGGGGTTGCTTTCCGAACCATGCCAGGAATCTTTGAATTGATTGGTGGAAATATCAGTGTAAACAGACTTCGGGAAGTGGATATCACGGACCTGTTACGCCGACAGCCCGCCAGGTTGGATACCGGATTGGTCGGAGCAAGTCTGCACAATAAACGCATCCTGGTGACGGGTGCCGGTGGTTCGATCGGCAGGGAGTTATGCAGGCAAATCGCCCTGTGGGATCCAGCAGAACTCATCCTTCTCGGTCATGGTGAGAACTCCATTTTCGAAACTTTACTGGAATTGATGAATGAGCATGCAAAATTGACCATTCATCCGGTCATCGCAGACATCCGCGACTTGCCGCGTATCCTGAATGTGTTCGAAACGCTTAAACCACAGGTGGTTTTCCACGCGGCTGCCCATAAGCATGTGCCCATGATGGAAGCAAATATTGAAGATGCGATCAGCAACAATATAATCGGTACCAGGAATATCGTGGAGGCAGCCGTTGCCAGCAAAGCGGAAAGATTAGTGATGATCTCCACCGACAAGGCGATCCGCCCGATCAATGTGATGGGAGCCACCAAACGGATGGCAGAAATGGTTGTGTTGGAAGCTGCGCAACGATCTGAATGCACTTTCTCGATAGTCAGATTCGGAAACGTGTTGGGAAGCCGCGGCAGTGTTGTACCTTTATTCAAGAATCAAATTGCCAAGGGTGGTCCTGTTACGATCACCCATCCTGAAATGACCCGTTATTTTATGACAATTCCTGAAGCAGTACACTTGGTATTACAGGCTGCAGCCATGGGAAATGGTGGAGAAGTATTTCTTCTGAATATGGGAAAACCGATCCGGATCCTGGACCTGGCGGAAGATCTGATCCGATTATCTGGACTTGAACCTGGCAAGGATATTGAGATAGTGTTCACTGGGATCAGACCGGGGGAGAAATTAAGCGAGGACCTGTGGGAGGATGGTTTGCATTATCAACCAACCAGTCATTCGGAAGTTTTTCGCCTGGCTGAGGAAGAGGCTTTATCCAATAAATCTTTATCAGCAACCATAAACATGCTGGAAAAACTAGCCCAAACAGGCGATAAAGCCGCGATTTTAGACCTTCTGGATACAACCATCCCGAGCGCGAATGTGCGGCTTATGTCTCCTCCAGACTTGACCTCGGTGGTCTGAGAGTGTCAATGCATTCGGTATCTATAACAGAATGGGATCAATTCCTTTCCAATTACCCTGATGCCCACTTCATGCAAACCAGTGCCTGGGGGTCGCTGAAGTCATCTTTCGGTTGGGATATCGCCTGGATAATAGAAGGTTCGGCAGGCTCTCAGATCCTTTTTAGAAAACTTCCATTTGGTTTTTCTGCTGCCTATATTCCGAAAGGTCCGCTCGGAATTGACTTTAGCCACATATGGAAAGAGGTAGATCAATTATGCCGAAAACACCGTGCGATCTTTCTCAAAGTTGAAACGGATACCTGGGTGGCGAAATCCACCGATCGAGAAAGGGATTTTCCGGGATTTATCTCCAGCTCATTTAACATTCAGCCTCCAAATACCATTATTGTTGATCTTGAGCAAGATGAGACCGGCCTCCTTCAAAAAATGCGACAGAAAACCAGGTACAACATCAACCTGGCAATAAAAAAGGGAGTGGTGGTTCGATCATGGAATAATATCGACTTCTTCCACCAAATGATGACAGTCACTGGTCAAAGAGATGGATTTGGGGTTCATTCCAGAGAATATTACCAGCGAGCATATGATCTGTTCCATCCAACCGGGAATTGTGAATTGTTGGCAGCAATTTTTGAAGACAACCCTCTGGCGGCTTTGATGGTCTTTACCTGCGGCAAGAGAGCATGGTATTTGTTTGGTGCAAGCAGTGACCAGGAAAGGAAGCTGATGCCCACCTATTTACTTCAATGGGAAGCAATGCGCTGGGCTAAAAGTAAAGGTTGCCAATTTTACGACCTCTGGGGAGTACCGGATGAGGATGAAGCCAACCTGGAGGCAAATTTTATGGATCGGAATTCCGGATTGTGGGGCGTTTACCGCTTCAAACGCGGATTCGGCGGAATGGTCCAGCGAACTTCACAGGCGCTGGATAAGGTATATATTCCCATTTTATATTCCTTATATAAGAAATTCATGGCAGGCAGGGGATCAATCTGATGAAAAGATTTATAGGTGATCCCGAGCAATGGAACACGCTAATTTCCGGATTACCGAACACACACATTCTACAAACCTGGGAATGGGGAGCATTTAAAGCAAAATATGGATGGCAGTCTTTTCCTTTCATTTGGGAAGATTCGGTTTCATCGATAAACGTTAACTTAAACGTTCAAGCAGCGGCAATGATCCTGAAACGGATTATCCCGATCAAAGGCTTTTCCTCGCGATCAAGCATTTTATACATTCCCAAAGGTCCGCTCATGGATTGGGACAACCGCAAGTTGCGTGAGCGAGTGCTGGATGACCTGGAAAGTTTCGCAAAAGAACAAGAATCGATCTTTATAAAAATGGATCCAGAACTCCTGATGGGGACTGGAATCCCGGGAACTAGTGATTGCCAGGATTCTATAACAGGACTCGAAGCCAAAAAAGAATTGGATAAGCGTCATTGGACTTTTTCAAAAGAGCAGATCCAATTCCGCAATACGGTGATGATCGATCTAACTCAATCTGATGATCTGATCCGGTCCAAATTCAAGCAAAAAACCAGATACAACATTAACTTGGCTATCCGCAAAGGGATCTCCGTTCGAAGGGGAACAATAGATGATCTTCCGCTGCTTTACAGGATGTATGCAGAGACCTCCAATCGGGATGGATTTATCATCCGGGATGAGAATTATTACCTTCAGGTATGGAATTCTTTTATGACCAAACCTTCATCAAGGAACTCGCCTTTCGCAGTTCCTCTGATCGCTGAATTTGAAGGAAAACCTGTAGCTGCTGTTTTTGTATTTTGTTTTTCAACCAAAGCTTATTATCTATATGGAATGTCGGGTGAAAACCACCGGGAAAAAATGCCCAATTACCTGTTGCAATGGGAAGCGATTAAGTTGGCAAAAGAATTCGGGTGTACAGAATATGATCTATGGGGAGCTCCAGACGAATTTAACGAAAATGACCCGCTTTGGGGTGTCTTCCGATTCAAAGTGGGGCTGGGAGGCACGGTCATCCGTAGTCTGGGTGCATGGGATAACCCAAGTAAACCATTATTGTATAAAATTTACACCCGGATCTTACCCGGAATTTTAGAATTGATGCGGTCCCGAGGCAGATCAAGGATAAAAAGAGATTTGGGTAATTAATTATAAATCCATCTACGTAAAAGGAATCTCTATGTTTCCACGAATAAAAATTGCCCACCTGCCCACACCCATCGAAGAGTTGCCCCGTCTCTCCAAAGCACTTGAAGGACCTCGATTATTCATCAAACGCGACGATCAAACCGGGTTGGCTTTTGGTGGTAATAAAACTCGTAAATTGGAATTCCTCCTGGGAGAAGCCCAAAATCAAAAAGCCAGAACCTTGATCACCGCCGGGGCGGCACAATCCAACCACTGCCGGCAAACTGCTGCTGCAGCCGCCCGATTTGGATTGGGTTGTGTTTTAATCCTGACCGGTGACAAACCGGCTGTTCCCAGTGGTAATCTGCTTTTGGACAACCTGTTTGGAGCCCAGAACATATGGGTGAAGCAGCGCCATGACCGGGACAAGATCCTGAACGAAAAATATGAGCAGTTGGTTTCAAGCGGAAAGGCTCCATATCTGGTTCCTTATGGCGGATCAAGCCCAACGGGTGCACTTGGATATGTATATGCGATGGAGGAATTTATTGCCCAGGAGATCCCTGTGGATTGGATCGTTTTTGCCTCTTCATCCGGGGGTACCCAGGCAGGACTGATGTGCGGTGCCCTGCAATTCGAATTCAAAGGAAAGATCCTTGGTATAAGCATCGACGAATCAAGACTCAAGCTGCAGGAAACTGTATCAAACCTTGCAAACCAGATATTTGCATTTGAAAACCTGCCAAATATCTACCGACCAGAAGAAATTCTGGTAAATGATAATTATTGCAGTCCTGGATATGGTGTGTTTACTGACCTGGAAAAAGAAGCAATAAAATTATTTGCCGAATACGAAGGGATCCTGCTGGACCCTGTTTATACTGGAAGGGCAGCAGGAGGGTTGATCGACCTTGTCAGGAAAGGATTCTTTAAAAAGAACTCCCGAGTTCTTTTCTGGCACACGGGAGGACAACCTGCACTATTTGCCTCTGCCTATACCGGAACAATATAGGTCATATACACCCATCCCTTTTCACAATACGCCCATTTGTCTGCAACCTCGGTTACCGTGATGGTCTCATCTTTCCACAGGTAACCGATCTTGTTTCCATCCGGCTTGTCACGCAACCAGAGAGCGGAGGCAACCACTTTATATTTTTGATCCATCATCCCAGAGGTTAATTCAGTCATCATGGATGAATCTGGAACAAGTGTTTTGGAGGGATTCTCAACTTTGACAACATACCAGGCGGCGACAAAACCGACCAGGTTCTTGGGATCATAGACATTCAACCATTGACCATTCACTCCAATCTTTGGGAGTGCATTAATTACAGGTTCGATCACCTTTAACCGGGTACCGGCGGCTTCACCTGCCAGTGTGGCAGAGGTGATATTTGGTGCAGTGCGTAAACGCAGTCCCAGTGATCCGACCTCTGGCGAGACCGCGACGGTCAGTTGAACAGGAGGAGGTGGAGGGGGATCAGGGATCTTTTTTTCATCAGGAACCAGCTCGACGAACCATGCTGCTACATATCCATTAATATTTCTTGGGTCAAGGACATTCAGCCATTTACCGACTACACCGATTTTTGGAAGGGCAAGTTTGGTGTCTTCTATTATTTTCAATTTCGTTCCAGCAACTTCACCCGCTAAAACTGTAGAGTCCGCATTGGGTTCAGTTCGCAATCTTAACGACTGGGTGCCAACCTGTTGTGAGACGACTACATATGCATCTGGCACCTTCGGGATCTCGTTTTTATCTTTATATGGATCGACACCAAACATATTATAGAAGCCTTCATCTTCAAATACGTTCCAATCCAGGTGATAAGCAATATTGTTACCGAGACCTCCTGCCTCGATATAACTTTCGAATTGACGCCCAATTCCTTTCACGATCTGGGCATATTTGGCAATCTCGTATATTCGTTGAATATCGAAATCTTTTCCAAGCTCTTTTTGTTTATTCGTCCACCAGATGCTGTCATAATAACGCAAATAACGGGCTTCCCAATAATTAACCTTGGTAACCCAGGCCCCCATCTCCGGGGAATATTTGCTTATAAACCAGTCTGCGGAGTAACTTCCAACCGGGACAGACAGTGCACTTGTGGCAGCATCATGAAATTTTTTGTAATAGCTATTCAACTGGGATGGTGAAAAGCGGGTGGCATATGCTCTGGCCAAATCCTGGCGCATGTATGCCGCCCAATCAGACCAGTATTGTTCATAATCATTAAACATTGAGGCAGGTCCATACTTGGCTACTGTGGACTTATAGACACCAACCTGGCTATTAAAATCCCGGGTCGGATCGACCCAGTGATATCCAGCAAAAGGTAACCCAACCCGGTTTGCGTTGTTGATATGAGTTTGAGCCATTGAGTCTTGAGAGAGACCAAAGCTTAAGCGGATAATTACCCCATCCAACACTTTTGCCAAAAGGTCCCATTGGGATGAACTGAGGTTATTATAATAACTGACATCAATCGCAAGTTTCATCTGTCACTCAATTTACATGGCGCATTGAAACGACTTCAATATAAAAATTATACATTATTCTATCAATCAAAACCATCATGCAAAACTCATCGAATTCAAGAGCATGCGGTTGATCTTATAAGATTTAACCGGTTTGGAAAAATAAAATCCTTGACCAAAATTACAATGCAATCCCTGTAATATTTGCTTCTGGTCGTACGATTCAATCCCTTCTGCCACCACAACTTTATCCAATTGAATGCCAAGTTCAACGATGGCACGAACTATCTCGATATCTTTCTGATCCTCGGTCATACGTGCAACAAACAAGCGATCGAGTTTAATATTATCTATGGGGAATTTGTGCAAAATATTCAAAGAGGAATAACCCATTCCGAAGTCATCCAAATATATTTTTACGCCCAGGGATTTCAACTCGGTAAGCATGGACAAGGCTGAATCTGTGTCTCGAATAATCGATGACTCCGTTATTTCAAGGATCAGGGAACCGGGAGCCGGTTTGTTCTCTTTAATAACATTTCGGACAATATCGATCAAACGGGGATCTTCCAATTGCCTGGCTGAGATATTCACACTCACGGAAAGCGGGGGATCTTGCGGGAACTTATTCTGCCAGATTTTAAGCTGTTTACCAGCTGTCTTCAGAACAATTTCTCCAATGGCACCAACCAGACCATGTTCTTCTGCAATCGGAATGAAGTCATTCGGATTGATCAATCCTTTTTCAGGGTGATGCCATCTGACCAATGCTTCGAAACAAGTTGGACGGTTGGATGAGAATGATATGATCGGTTGATAAAAAACTTCAAATTCATTTTCCCGAATTGCTCTGCGCAGATCATTCAACAATTTTAACAAATTGAGTGATTGATTCAACATGTCTTCGTCATAAATTGAATAACAAGCTCCACCGAAATCCTTGGCACAATACATGGAGGCGTCTGTGTCCCGGAGGATATCCACTGGATTTTCGTAGGTGTTGTGTCCCATGGTGATACCAATACTTGCGGAGGTATAGATCTCGTGGGATCCGATCGTGAAACCTTTAGATAAATTACTCTGGATCCTTTCTGCGGTATAAACTGCATCGCCAATCTCTTTGATGTCCACCAATAAAACAACAAATTCATCCCCCCCTATTCGTGCCACCGTATCCACATCCCGCACACTTTCCAATATCCTTTGTCCGACCAAAGCCAGGAGTTGATCTCCTGCCCGGTGACCCAGGCTATCGTTGATGATCTTGAATTTATCAAGGTCTAAAAGAAGAACTGCAAACGCGTTCTTTTCATCCCTTCTAAATCTGCCAAGGGCTTGATTGATCCGATCCAAAAGCAGGACCCGGTTAGGCAAACCGGTAACCAGATCGTGATTCGTATCATAATGGGAACGTTCTTCGATCATCGATCGTTCTTCAATTGCCGATCCCAGTTTATTCATAAGATTGAAATACGCATTGGTCGTGCCTGCCAAAAGGGCAATACTTTGACAGAGAGATATTTCTTCGGATCCAAAATCCCTGAACTTCCTGCTTTCACGTATCTCAAGGCAAATATCGGATTGGTTTCGACCTCGAGCCCAAAGGAGGAGAACTGATTTACATGAAGTGGATTCAAATAATTGAATCTGAGCCTCATTTAATCCAACATCATCTGCATGTATGATCTTTATCTCTTTCGAAGAGATGGTCTCATTGGGGAACATACGCAACTGCATGTTCAGGAAACTTGTGGCTGGACCTTTTTCATTCTCCCGAGCTTGTTGACCATAAGTTTCTGCAACCAGCATATTTTCCATAGGGTCGGAATGATCGGGGTAAAAGATAAACAGGCTGGTCGCATCAAGAAAAGTTAAAATTCTCTCCGCAAGGGATTTAAAAATGGATTCCGAATTCTTGACGCCAGAGAACAAATTTATCAAATCGACAAAAAGATTATTTTCTTCAGTCAACTTTCTGCCTTCAGATTCGAGGATCTTTATGGTTTTGTCCTTGATCTTCTGTTCTGTGATCTCTTCAAGGATTAGCAATCTGGAGACCTTGGCATCTTGCTGGCTTGGAAACTTATCATCCCTGTACAGGAACCCTCTCCCGTTGATAACCAATTCATGAATGAGAGGGGATTCGTTTTGTGTTACCAGACCTTCAGAATAAATTTCTGTTATAAATCTTTCAGAAGAAAGTCCCAGAACATTTTCCCTGGGTAAATTTAACAATTTGACAGCCGCAGGATTGAGGTCGCGGATGGTATTTTCGGAATCAAGGACAAATATGGGGTTATTGACTAATCCAAAAACCTCATCCCTAATATTTTCGTCGCGCTCACCATTTTTCTTAAAAGGATTTCTCATAATGTTGATCACTAATAATGAAGATGAAACATAAATTAAGACGCCGGCAATTATCCTTTGTTGTGCGAAACCCTTAAAAAGGACAAACCCGATCACAATGCATAGACCGAAGAATATAAAACTGAAGGACCATTCCAATTTCGAGGGTATTTTCAACATCAAAAAAATTATAAGGATATTGGTCATCATGCGAAATACCAAAACATGGGTTAATAAACAGCTAAATATGACTATATTAATTTCACCAAGGTGGTCAAAAATGACTATGTAAATTACATCGACAGTTCCAGAATTTTTAATAAAACAAATTTATGAATCATCAATTCCATAAAACAGGAAGATCTTCACCAATCATTCACTCATTTATGGGTGACTGATCGGTTGATGAATGATCCATACAACTATTAAGAATCTTTTCCTAGCGGATGGAGGTTTGGTCCAGTTACATGCTGGAATTTTTCCAAGTCTAAAAAGGAAATTCTCAGATAGGATATAATCAATAGCATGGATAGTTCATCCAGCCCAACCTTTAAATCTTACCTGCCCGTCTGCTTGCTTCTGTTCCTTACAGGTTGGGGGGGATTGTCCTGGGTGGTCATTTTCACATTACCAACCGTCTGGCAGCGCTGGTTATTCTTCCTCTTACTTGTGATCGCATTATCCGCGACAGCCCTGCCGGTGACGTATTATTTAAATTTGCGCTTCCTCAGTAATCCGCCTGCAAATGAAGGTACAATCCTGCGCCAAGCTCTCTGGCTGGGGGTTTATGGCAGCACCCTGGCATGGCTGCAATTAGGTGGGATTGTTACCATGTGGACGATCATTGGATTGGGATTTGGATTGATCGTTCTTGAATACTTCATCCGTTTACGCGAACGTACACGCTGGCAGCCACCGGTTATTGATGAGGAAAACTCCTTGCACCCGCAAGGGTGAACCCATGGCTGATCTGCGCGCTCTCCCTTCGGTCGAAATTTTATTGCAAACCGGGCAGGCTTCAAAATTAATTTCCACTTTTGGACGTCCATTGACCTTAGCCACCATCCGGGAAGTAATGGATGAAATTCGAGTCCAAAATTCTCTAAAATATGTGAAGTCCCTCCCTGAACAGACTACCATCATGAAAAAAGTTAAAATTAAACTTGAGGAAAACACTCAAACTACTCTGATGCCGGTGATCAATGCCACCGGGGTTATTTTGCACACAAACCTGGGTCGGGCTCCACTTAGCGTCAATTCCATTAAGGCTATGGAATGTGTGGCAACTGGATATTCCTCCCTTGAGTTTGATCTTAAAACCGGGAAACGGGGTTCCCGAACAAGCCATGCTGAGGAGGTCCTGAAATTACTGCTTGGAACGCACGCAGCACTGGTCGTCAATAATAATGCGGCGGCAGTTCTCCTGGTGTTATCAGCATTGGCAAATCGCAAGGGTGTGATCATCTCACGCTCTCAACTGGTGGAAATCGGTGGAGGATTCCGTGTTCCAGATGTGATGAGACAGTCTGGAGCCAGGCTGGTTGAAATTGGTACGACAAATCAAGTTCATTTATCAGATTATGTTCAGGCTTTAATGGAACCTGCCCATCTGGTTATGCATGCGCACCGTTCAAATTTCAAAATGATTGGATTTACCAGCGAACCGGATTTAACGGAGATCGTTCAAGTTGCCCACAAAGCGGGTTTACCTGTTCTGGATGATTTAGGTTCCGGAGCATTATTAATGACGGATCAATTTGGTCTGGCACATGAGCCAACCGTCCAGGAATCGTTGGCGGCAGGGGTAGACCTGGTATGTTTCTCGGGTGATAAATTAATTGGAGGACCCCAGGCAGGTATCATAGTAGGAAATGCCGACCTGATCACTAAGATCAAGAAACATCCACTTTCCCGGGCTGTGCGAGCGGATAAACTATGCCTGGCAGCCCTGGCGGCAACCTTGTTGCATTATCTCAAAGGTGAAGCGGAAAGTAAGGTGCCAATTTGGCAAATGATCTCCACCCCAGTTAACCAGATCAAGGCAAGAGCTGAAAACTGGTCCAGGTTGATCGGGGAAGGTGAAGTGATATCCGGCCTTTCGACTGTGGGAGGGGGAACCCTGCCAGGAGAAACACTTCCCACCTGGCTTCTGGCTCTGGATGTCGGAAATCCCGATAAATTTCTGGCTATATTGAGATGCCAGAATCCGCCTATCATTGCAAGAACAGATAATGATCGGATCCTGTTGGATCCACGCACTGTTCTAATGGAAAATGAAAAATCCTTCCTGGACGGGTTACAGAAAGCTCTTAACAATAAATTGCTTCATCAGTAAATAAAAATCTCAACCCTGGAGATACCCACTTTATGAAATCAGATTTAGATACTCTCATGCGAGCCAGAAATCTGGATGGTTTGATCGTTCTCGGGGATGCCCAACATAACCCACCCATGTTCTACTTTACAGGCGGCGGTCATATTAATAATGCCATTCTGGTCAAACAACCTGACAAGGAAGCAGTGCTTTTTTGTAACGATATGGAACGTGAAGAAGCCTCCAGGACAGGTTTGGAAGTACACTGTCTGAGTGAGTTTCCATATGAAGACTTTTTAAAACAAGCCAATGATGACCCCATAATGGCTGCTGCACTTCGATTGAAAATGATATTTTCAAGTTTGGGATTGACCAAAGGTACATTAAGTCTTTACGGGCAAACAGAGATCGGTTCAGCCTTTGCAATAATCAGCATGTTGCAAAATATCATGCCGGAATTAAAAATAATTGGGGAAGCCCGGGAAACATCCATTTTTATGAAAGCCATGCAGACCAAAGATGACCAGGAAATGGAGCGTATCCGCCGGATGGGTCAGATCACGACCAAAGTGGTGCGGCAGGTTTCCGATTTTCTTTCCAATTGCGATGTTGATGGAAATGAAATATTGCTCCGTGAAGATGGATCACCTTTATCCATCGGGGATGTCAAAGGAAAAATAAATACATGGCTGGTTGAGGCCGGAGTTGAAAATCCGCATGGAACCATTTTTGCAATCGGCCATGATGCGGGAGTGCCCCATTCAACCGGAAACCCTGGTGATCTTATACGATTGGGGCAGACCATTGTATTTGATATTTATCCGTGCGAAGCCGGGGGTGGATACCATTATGATTTTACGCGTACCTGGTGCCTGGGATATGCGCCGCCCCGGGTAATAGAACTATATAATCAGGTAAAAAGTGTTCATCAAAAAGTCATCGAAAATTTTGATCTGAACACTCCATATAAGGATTATCAGCGCCTGGCATGCGAGTTGTTCGAAGCAAATGGACACACCACACTACAGACCAACAAAGCTCCGATGGAAGGTTATGTTCACAGCCTGGGACATGGAGTGGGATTGAATATCCATGAACGTCCCTGGTCGGGTTTATCAGCAGATGATGACAATCGATTAACCGCAGGTGTAGTGGCTACAATCGAACCTGGATTGTATTACCCCAATCAAAATATTGGTGTCCGGTTGGAGGATACTTTTTGGGTTAGTCCGGAAGGTAAATTTGAGATCCTGGCACCATACCCCGATGACCTCCTCCTGCCCATGAAGAAATGGAAGAAGTAAAGACTAATGGGATTACCAGAAGCGCGTGTTCTTGCCATTGAAAGCTCGTGCGACGAGACAGCAGCTGCCATAATTGAGAATGGACGAACCCTGCTGGGTTCCTCGGTTGCCTCACAAATGGAAATGCATGCCCGTTTTGGCGGTGTATTTCCTGAAGTGGCATCGCGCCAACACATTCTTTCGATCGTACCAGTGGTCGACAAAGCTTTAAAAGAAGCTCATTTGACCATCTCAGACCTGGATGCCATCGCTGCAACCCGAGGCCCGGGATTGGCAGGATCATTGCTGGTTGGTTTGAATATGGCAAAAGGTCTGGCAATGGGGAGCAACCTGCCATTGGTGGGAGTAAATCATCTCGAAGGACACCTATATTCCGCCTGGGTGCGTCTTCCCGGAGAGGATCTCAAGAAAGAGCCTCGGTTTCCATTAATGGCATTATTGGTATCTGGTGGTCATACGGAACTCGTCTTGATGAAAAGCCATCATAAATACATCCGGTTGGGGGCAACCCTGGACGATGCTGCGGGTGAAGCTTTTGATAAGGTTGCCCGTCTGTTGGGATTGCCATACCCTGGAGGTCCTTCCATACAACAAGCTGCAGAGGACGGAAATCCCAAGGCGTTCAAGTTTCCCCGTGCCTGGCTGGAAAATACCTGGAATTTTTCTTTCAGTGGACTTAAAACAGCTGTTTTGAGAACTGTACGCGAGATTTCGGCTTCCTCTGGCAACGAGCCATCTATTGAATTCAATCTGCCAGTGAATGACCTGGCAGCAAGTTTTCAAGCCGCAGTCGTCGAAGTATTATTAACCAAGACTATCGCTGCTGCCCATGAATTTAGCGCCAAACAGATCCTGCTGGCTGGAGGAGTATCCGCCAATCAGGCGTTAAGGGGGGCATTCATGGGTCAATCAGATTTCCCGGTTAATATCCCACCGTTTTCCTTGTGTACAGATAATGCTGCGATGATCGCATCAGCAGGGTATTACCGATTCGTGAATGGCTTTACTGATCCATTATCCATAGACATTCTACCCACCTGGCCTCTATCCTGATGCTTTACTAGTTGAAGGAATTGATTTGAAATAATGTGAGAGTAGCTTTGGGACAAATGGTCCCTAGGAAAAAAACTTTACTCGAGTCTTAATACCTCGGTTATCTCTTCCAGTGAAATTGGACCTTTCCTGATGATGACCGGCTCGCTCCCCAGGCAATTTACAACAGTGGATGCCAGTCCATCTCCAACCTGACCAGCATCAATGATCAACGAAATGCGACCGTCCAATTGTTCCAGTACTTCCTGCGCGTTGGAAGGGTCTTCGTACCCTGCCAGGTTGGCTGATGTGACTGCAACCGGACCTGCAGCGCGGAGAATTCTACGTGTGACTGGATGATCCGGTATGCGTACACCTACACCAGAAGTGGTTGAGACTGCCTCGGGAATGGATGGACCCCTGGGAACGATCAGAGTCAAAGGACCCGGCCAGAAATGTTCAGCTAATAATCTCGCCATTAATGGAAGATTGACGGTCACTTTTTCAATGTCATCCAGGTCTCCGATCAAGATCGGGATGGCTTTCTCGCGTGAACGACCTTTGGCTATGTATATTTTGTCCACAGCATCAGGATCGAAAGCCAGAGCTCCCAACCCATAGACTGTATCTGTTGGCATGGCTACGAGACCACCAGAATTTAAAACTTCAACTGCTCTAATTAGCATGCCTGGATCAGAGACTGAAATAATTTCTGTTTTCAGTTTCATTGTTGTATCTCGATCAATCGATCTTTTCCGGACAGGTCCTGGCGAAGCTGCAACTTTGCTTTTGGAAAGTACTGCTTTGCCAATTGCAACGATGCAGAACCGTGGTATGCCTCCACCTCCATCAAGATCAGACCATCAGGTTTTAAATGCCTTTGCGCAGATCGCAGGAACCTTTGGATCACATCCAATCCATCTTTTCCTCCATCTAGAGCCAGGTCAGGTTCTTTTCCATATATTTTTAATTCATGCAGGCAGTCGGTTGGAATATAAGGTAAATTGGCGGTGATCAAATCTGCCCTACCATCGAATAGATCATTATCAGTTGATATGAACCGATTTTTACCCGGAACAATCTGATCCCAAAGATCCCCGAGCATAAAATTCATCCGTTCTGCAACAGAAAACTTTTCGGCATTCGAACGCGCTATTACCAGGGCACTTTTAGAGATATCAATGGCTTTAACAAGTAAATCCTTGACATGAAAAGCCAGCGCAATAGCGATACAGCCTGAGCCAGTCCCCATATCAATCATCAAGCAGTGTTGTGGTCTGGCTTGCAACCACTCCAAAGCCTTTTCGACCAGCAGTTCAGTTTCCGACCGTGGGATGAGGACATCGTTTGAGATGAATAATTCCAAACCGAAGAATTCCCATATCCCCAGAATATAAGGCAATGGTACACCAGACTGTAAAAGAAGAATGGCTGAGGCAAGTCTCTTTTGTTGTCCGGATTTCAATTCCATTTCTGGATGAGCCAACACCCAATTTCGCTTTCGACCAGAAATATGAGCCAGCAAGGTCTGGGCATCCAGACCGGGTGTGTCGCTTGTATTTTTTATTCGTGATATCGTTTCATTTAAAAAACTATTCATTTTATTCTTCCAGTCAAACATTCAGAATTATACAACGGAACAAATTGAAATTATTTATCGTCATAATATTAATATCCTTTCTTTACGACCTTGAGGAGGTTGAGATGAAAACCCGGTCATTGGCATTTGCTGTCATGTTAATATTCTTTCTTGCGATTTTCCCCAGCCCGGCATTTGCTGATGGGATTATTATTCCTGACCCGATCATTTGTACCGTGGAGGTGTGTCCCCCTCCCGTCTTCCCTATGGAACAACTCTCGATTCGATATCACCATGTCACGGTAACTATCAACAACCAGGTGGCAGTCACCCACGTTGACCAGGTCTTCTACAATCCAAATGACTGGCAGATCGAAGGAACATATATTTTCCCGATCCCCCAGGATGCGGTGGTAAGCAATTTTACCCTTTGGATCGAAGGCACTCCAGTCAAGGGGCAGGTTTTGGACGCACAACAAGCCCGGCAGAGATACGAGGAAATCGTCAATTCCATGCGCGACCCAGCTCTGCTGGAATATGTTGGACGCGGAGCCATGCAGGCTCGCATTTTTCCCATTCCACCCAAAGGTGAACGCCGTATTGAATTGGAATACTCCCAGGTGTTGACTGCTGATAATGGATTGGTACGATACATTTACCCATTGAGTACGGAAAAATTCTCAGCAACCCCCCTTGAAAATGTAACCATCAATGTGGATATTCGCTCCAGCGTTGAACCGATCCGCGCAGTTTATTCACCCACCCATCAAATTGCCATTAATAAAATCGACGATCAGCATGTTACGGCTGGTTATGAAGCCAACAACGTGACACCGTCCTCTGATTTTTCACTTTTTTATTCCATCGGCAAGAGCCAGGCATTCCACCTGCTTACTTATCACGATCCCACTGACCTGAGCGATCCTGATGGGTTTTTCCTGCTGTTGCTCGCACCGCAACCTGATGTAACTGCAATGTACACTTCTAAAAATATTATCCTGGTGCTGGATCATTCAGGGAGCATGGAGGGTGAAAAATTTCAACAAGCCCAGACTGCCGCGAAATTCATATTAGAAAATCTTAATGCGGAAGATCGGTTTAACATCGTTAATTTCAGCTCTTCCATTGAGACATATGCCAGCAGTTTACGTCCAGCAGGGGAAGCGAAAGCTGCTGTGGATTGGATAGGTGCCCAGAGTGCGTTGGGAAGCACTGACATTAACCGGGCATTGCTTGAAGCTGCTGCAATGAGTGATGTTGAAAATCCGACCTACGTGATCTTCTTAACCGATGGTCTGCCAACAGAGGGAATCACGGACAGCCAGCAGATCCTGGATAATTTTTCTAGAGCTGCCCCCCGAAATTTGCGTCTATTTATCTTCGGGGTCGGATATGACGTGGATACCTTTCTACTCGATTCGCTCACACAGGCACATCAGGGTACCAGTACCTATGTTAAACCAGGTGAAAGGCTGGATGAAATCCTGTCTGGCTTCTATGGCAGGATAAGCTTACCGGTGCTTACGAACCTCAAACTGGATTTCGGTCGAATCTCCACATACGATGTTTATCCTTCTCCCCTGCCTGACTTCTTTGCCGGGTCACAGATCGTAGTGACCGGGCGCTATCAAAAGTCCGGAACAACCACGATCAAACTGACGGGTGAGATCAATGGACAAACGCAAACCTTTTCATACGCAGACCAGGTATTTCCAGACAGCGCGGTCTATGAAACAAACACATCCCTGCCAAGACTTTGGGCTACACGCAAGGTCGGTCACTTGCTCAATCAGATCCGCTTGAATGGTCCGGACCAGGAGACGATCGATCAGATCGTCAGAATAAGCATCCGCTACGGGATCGTCACACCATACACATCATACCTGGTGACCGAAGATATGCCTTTAGGAGCTGCTGAGCAGGGACGCATCGCCAGCGACCAGTACTCGAGCATGGCAACTGCTCCAGCTGCACCGGTTTCTGGTGCGCCGGCAGTGGATAAAGCCGCTGAACAGGGGCGGATGGCTGGTGCGGACTCGGTGATCCCGCCTTCTGAAGACACAAATAGAACAGTCAAGATCGTCGGTGCACGTACATTTGTTAAGAATAATGGTATCTGGGTTGATACCGCATACGACCCGGAAACCATGCAGACTAAAAAGGTGCCCTTCCTTTCCCAGACCTACTTTGCCCTTACCACAGCCCGACCTGAACTGGCGGCGGCATTCGCACTGGGAACAAGGGTGATCGCACTTTCAGATGGCATTGCCTACGAAGTCGTGGACAGTTCAGACCAAGGTTCACCCATCGACATACCTGCCAGCATCACGCAGGAACCCGATCCAGGCATGTACACTTTCACTCCCACCCCCAATCCTTCGTCCCCAGGAAGCAACCCATTCTGCGCTTCTGATCTTTTGGCGATGCTGCCCATTGGCTTGATATTACTTGTGCGACGTTCACGAAAAGGCAAATAAAGCCAAAACTAATATTTGGTAAAGAAGATCGGGAGCCAAAAAACGGCTCCCGATCTTCTTATTCGTCATCTTCGCTGTAATCGCCCGCGACAGCCAGGCGATCGGCTTCATCAGTGGAAGCCAATTCTTCGATGAAATCATCGATGCCCCCTTCCATCACAGCCGGCAGGTTAAAGGATGAGAATCCGATGCGGTGGTCCGTGACGCGGGACTGTGGATAATTATACGTGCGAATTTTCTCAGCACGTTCCCCGCTGCCCACCTGGGAACGTCGGGATTCATCCTGTTCGGAGCGGCGCTTTTCTTCCTCGATCTCGTACAACCTGGCGCGCAGAATCGACATGGCTCGCAACTTGTTCTGGAGTTGAGAGCGCTCATCCTGGCAGGCTACGACCATCCCGGTCGGCAAGTGTGTGATGCGGATGGCGGTGGCATTCTTCTGTACGTTCTGTCCGCCAGCGCCGGCGGATTTAAAGACATCAATGCGCACATCGGCAGGAGGGATGTCGATATCAACTTCGGCAACCTCTGCCAGGACGGCAACTGTGGCAGTTGAGGTATGGATGCGACCGGATGATTCCGTGGTGGGGATGCGCTGGACTCGATGCACCCCTGATTCAAATTTCAACTTTGAATAAGCACCGAAACCTTTGATCAGGAAGGTTATCTCTTTGAAACCGCCAATGCCAATATCATGCTGTGAGATGGTCTCGATCTTCCAATTCTGCCGCTCGGCATAACGGCTGTACATGCGAAAAAGATCCGCTGCAAAGAGAGCCGCCTCATCCCCTCCCGTTCCGGCGCGGATCTCCATGATTACGTTCTTATCATCGCGCGGGTCTTTTGGGACGAGCATGCGTTTAATTTCCACTTCGAGTGCTTCAATTCGAGGCAACAATTCATCCACTTCGGATTGAGCCAGAGTGACTAATTCAGGATCAGTGTTCTCAGATAGAACTGTGCGGGCTTCATCCAGGTGAGCCAGACTCTTGCGATAGTCTCGGGATTTGAAGGCGATCGGTTCCAGGTCAATGCGTTCCTTATTCAATTCAGCGGCGCGTTGATAGTCGTCCGCCACTTCCAACAGGAGGCGGATAAGTTCAGCATAGCGTTCTTCAATACCTGAAAGTTTGTCCAGCATGTTCCAACCTGTAAAACCTGATCACTACCTACTGTAACCAGGGAATTGGCGATAAATAACGCGGCAGGAATGCCGCGCAGATAAATTATACCACCTGGCGGGAGATCTTTACCGGGAAACCGCTGAGAGAAGCATGGATAAGATCAAAACGACTGAAAGTCCCAGAAAGATATAGCTCATGGTGCGCTGGCGCAATTTTTCGCGATCGACCTTTGGTTTGACCGTACCATTCTTCTTATTCTTATTCGGACTCTTGCCTGCCATTCTAAATACCTCGGAAAAAATATTTTACTCCAGATGAGCCTGGATCATTTCAGCTAAAGCGCGGGTGATGCCCGGCACGGCTGTAAGCTCAGCGGGGGTAGCAATCTTAATCATATCAATCGAACCGAAATGTTTCAAGAGGGCTTTTCGGCGTGCCGGACCGATGCCCGGGATGGAATCCAGTTCTGAAGCCAGACCGAGACGGGTGCGCTTCTTGCGATGGGCGGTGATGGCAAAGCGATGGGCTTCGTCGCGGATGCGCTGTATAAGATACAACCCCTGGGATTGCCGGGGCAGGATAAGAGGCTTTGAGCGACCCGGAAAGAACAATTCCTCTTCCTGCTTGGCGAGCCCGACCACGGTAAACCTGCCAGCGAGACCATATTGATCCAGGACCTGCACCGCCCGACTGAGTTGACCTTTACCGCCATCGACCATCAAGACATCAGGCAGGATCGAAAAAGCAAGGTCTTCCTTGCCACCCGGTTCCAGATCCTTACTCTGGGAAGCCTGCCAGCGGCGGAAGCGACGGGTGAGCACTTCTTCCATACTGGCAAAATCGTCCGGTCCGCAAACCGTTTCAATGTTGAATCTCCGGTAAAGCTTCTTATCCGGCACACCCTGCGAGAAAACCACCATACTGCCGACCGAGGCGGTGCCCTGGGTGTTGGAGATATCATAGCACTCGATGCGATTGGGGGGTTCAACCAGTTTAAAGGCTTTTTGCAGTTCTGCCAGAGCTTGTTCCTGGCGGTGCGTATCCGCCTGCCACTGTGCACGCAGGGATTGCAAGGTCTCAGTGGCATTCTCGGCAGCCATTTTTACGAGATCGCGGGGCTGACCCTGGTGAGGCACCACGATCTTCACCTTGTGACCGCCAGCCCGGTGGTGGAGCCACTCCTGAATGACCTGGACCTCTTCAATTTCCTGGGGTAAAAGCACCTGACCGGGGATAAAAGCCGCCTCGGTATAGAACTGCTTGACGAATTCCCCGATCACTTCAGCTTCACCTGTATCTTCAGTCCCTTCCAGGATGAAGTATTCCCGTCCGATCAATTTGCCACCGCGGATGAAGAATACCTGGACACAGGCTTCATTATTCTCCCGCGCCATGGCGATCACATCCGAATCGACGTAATCTGAGGTAAAAACAACCTTCTGGCGCTCCACGATGCTCCCAAGAGCTTTCAGTTGATCTCGGATGGCAGCAGCCCGTTCGAATTGTAGCTCCCGGGAGGCTATTCCCATTTTTTCCTTTAACCGCAAGAGGATGTTTTCGGAGTGCCCATTAAGAAAGTCCTGCAGATCGGTAATCACCTGGCGATAACCCTCCCGATCGATGGCACCGATGCAGGGTGCGGTGCAAAGCTTGATGTCATGATACAGGCAGGCACGCGCGTCCTTTCCTGTGATCTGGCGATCGCAAGTGAGGTAAGGGAATATGCGCCGCAGGACATCCAGGGTCTGGTGGACTGCCCAGGCAGAGGTGTAGGGACCGAAATAACGCGCCCCATCCTCCAACATCTGGCGAGTGACAGTGACCTTCGGGAAATCATCCCCCCAATGCACCTTAATGTACGGATAGCGCTTGTCATCCTTCAGGCGGATGTTGTAGTGCGGGCGGTAGCGCTTGATCAGGTTCATTTCCAAGATCAAGGCTTCCAATTCCGATCCGACCAGGATCCACTCAAGGTCAACGATTTCGCGCACCAGGCGGCGGGTCTTATGGTCATGCCCGGAATCATTATGGAAGTATGAGCGCACCCGGTTCTTTAAATTGATGGCTTTGCCAACATAAATGACCTTTGCGTTGGCATCTTTCATGAGGTAACAACCTGGTTTGCCTGGCAGAGTGGTGAGAATACCCTGGATGTGTTCAGCTATTTCCATGAGAGCTATTTTATCATGCTGAAGCGTGTGGTCTTTCTGGAACTATTTTGAAGGCAATCCTGTATAATTAGCCGATAATCATAAGAAACCCCAATTATCCGGGGCAATTTTTCCAAAGAATGGAATAGAAAGACAGGTATTCCCATGACCAAATCCCTTGAAGAACAAATAGGAAATCTCCTGCGGCAGAAAAATCTAAAACTGGGTGTGGCGGAATCCTGCACCGGCGGTTTGATCTGCGACCGCATCACCAACATCCCCGGGTCATCGGATTACTTCATGGGTGGGATCGTGGCATACGCCTACGAAGCAAAGGTGAACCTGCTGGGGGTTAGCTGGGTAACACTCAGAGCGCATGGAGCGGTCAGCCGGCAGGTGGTGCTGGAGATGGCGAGCGGTGCGCGGAGAGCCCTTGAAACAGACCTGGCAGTTTCGGTCAGCGGGATTGCAGGACCGGGAGGCGGTATGGACGAAAAACCGGTCGGTACGACCTGGATCGGTTTATCGACCCCGCAGGGGGAATGGGCACGCGGTTATATCTGGAGCGGCGAGCGCATGAAGAACAAGGCGCTCTCGGCAGAAGCTGCCCTGCAGCTGGTGATGGATTATTTGAATGGGGGGAAAGACCTGGATATATTTCTAAAGTAAGACCAGCGATCCGTACATTATTCCTATAAGAGCAAGACTTATTTCCACTGACCGATGCGGGCGGATCTGGCAGCCTGTTCTGCATCCTGGAATGCCTGCAAGCAGGCGTAGCCGGAGGGAAGATCCACAACGTTGACCAGACCCAGTTTAATCAGCTCCAGATTGACCAGCTTACTGTCGACGACAATATAACGATACAAGCCGCCTGCACCATCCTTGCCAGCCGGATCCGAATACAAGGTGACAGTATGCTGCCAGACCAGGTTGCCATTGACCATGGCGGCAGCCTCGGCATACCCTGCAATTGCCGGCAGGTCGATGCCTATATAGCGGACAGAATAGATCAATCCATCCACCAGGATGCGGGCAGAGACCCCGTTCGGAATATCGACCACCGTTCCTTTGGCAGGAGTTCCGGGAGGTACGCAATTTACACCCGAGAAGGTCAGACCGCTCGAGGTGGGTGTGAGGCTCGGTTCGGGTGTGGAACTGGGAGTGGAAGGCGCGATATTCGTGACGGTGGGTGTGGCGGTCAAACTACCCAATCCGATGGGTGTGATGGTGGCGGGACCGCGCAGGTAAGCCGGGGTTCTTTCGACAATAGCGGTCTGTGCCATGCTGGTAAAGACCGCATTAACATCTGTGGTGGGGGTGGGGGAGATGAAAAATTGCGAGAAAACTCCTCCCAGGGATTTGTCCCCTGGCAAATTGGTGATCATAAATAGGAATGCAACCATGGCAGCCAAAAGCAGGAACAAGACTGCGCTGATCAGTTTATTGATGATGTCTTTCTTCCAGAACGCAAGCAAACTTTTCAAATTAACTTTGCCTCAAATATCCAATATTTCAAAAATCTGCATTTTTTCGAGATATGTCAAGAGGAAAGAGGAATGAAATTACTTCCTCATTCCTTTCTACTTAATAAAAAAAGATCAAATTACATCTTTATCATTATATACACGACAATCATTAAGATTAAATTAATTTCCCGCAAGTTTCCCGCTGGAAAAGAAAACGATGAAATCACGCAATGCTCTTGAATGCAAGACCATTGGGATTCTTTTTACGTAGAAGATTAATCACGGCGTATAGGTTTTACCCGTACCATGACTGGTGCCATGACAGGAAATAAAACAGGTACCGGTGGTACCGTTGACCATATAAGCACTCTGACTATCGTACCCGTCTGTCAGAGTGACAATGGATGTATCAAAATTGATCAAATGACCTTGTTCGCTGCCGTGACTATCATGGCAGGTGTAACATGCCCCAAAATTGTGCAGTTCATGCAGGTTTTTGGTTCCATCGCGGAACAGCGTGGTCGAGGCTGGATTTGAGGTGGTCACATAGGTGTTGTACTGATGGCACTTGAAACACAGTTCACCCGTGTTATGAACATTACTGCTCCCATTATCATTTTCTCTGGTTACATAATTTGTAGAGCCATCCAAAAGATGCAGCCTGGGTGAGCCATGGGGTCCTTCGCCGTTGGTGGGAGCAGAGGCATTAGCATGGCAATCAGTACAGTAGACGATGGAATTCACTGACCAACCAGTAACAAAGCCGCCGGCAGGCATGTTGCGATTGCGCCCCAAAGCTGCCAACGGGTGGAAACTGGACTGATAAGGGTTGAATTCCTGCGCCATATCACGGCTGTCCGGAACCTGTCGGCTGGGTGTGCTGACAGTCAATTTATTAAGACCGTTGGAAATATAAGTGTAAATTGATCCATTCCATCCATAACCGTCCGGAATATAGGTCGGCAGAATGGTATAGGAGGAATGACATTTAAAGCAGACCTGAAATTCACGGGTAGCGGTTTGCATCCAGGAATAATCTAGTGGGGCGCCTTTCGCGGTCCAGGTTGGATCGACCCCGCTGGATTGATACATGACCTGCTGAATTGCTGGGGCAGCATTGCTGGCAGAAGCAGCCGTGCGTGAGGAACTGTGAGGCTGGTGACAATCCTCACATTCCACGTGGCGCAGAGTACTGCCAAAACTCCCTTTACCGGATTCATCCTGCTGGTGGACACCGTTCGTAAAGGAGACGGCATGCGAGAAGAAACGCGTGGCACTGTTCGTGTTGGAGGTGAACGCTTGTTCCACATCTGTACCAGGACCAGCTGAGCTGTGACAGGAATAACATACCGCTTCCTCCGTGCTCAAATCGCGCAGAGACATGGATTGGGCAGAATGGCCTCGGTGGCAGGCAGCACAGGTATCCGTGTTGGCCAGGAAATTATTGTGGGGTTCATTTGCAAGCGGAGTGGCTGTCACTGCACGCGTGGCTGGCAGGGTGCTGGTGGGCATGACAGTGGGTGTGGCGATGGTATCGGTGACATGCATACGCACTTCATCCACATAGGCACTGATCGTATCCGCACCTCCACCGACAGTTGAAGTTCCGATAATGCGAACCTGGGCACCATTAATGGTGGTCTGCGAATTGAGAGTGGGAGCCGGGATGGAAACAGTGGTCAGGGTATTGGGAGGGATCATCTGGCTGGCTCCGGAGGGGGATGGACGCAAGGTCATGACCGTGCCCCAGGAGGTGCCATTATAGACATCAATGGTCAGGTAATCATCCACCCAGCCGGTGAAATAGAAGCGAATCTCCAAGTTGACTGTAGAGAACGAAGTCCAGGTAGTGTTGCTAATGGCGGTAAAGGTCCAATTGCGGATGGTTCCACCGCTGAACTGAGTGGTCATACTGGCTGTCAGGTTGTTGAATATAGAATCAATACTGTTGGAGGCATTAACCAGGGTTATAGAGGATGTCTGGGCAGTCGCCCAAAGGTCCTGGACATTCTGTATATCCAAACCTCCATTCCCACCAGGCGTGGAAGTGGGCACCGCCCAGGGAGTGGGTGTGGGCAGTACTGGACCATAATAGCCCAGAGCATCAAAGGCATGCACAATACCGAAACCAAAATACGGATCCTGCCCCGGTGCACCCAGGTCATAGGCACTGCCCAACATCGCTGAGCGCAGTTTATCAGAGGTCTCGAAACCGGGCTGCCCTGCCAGCAGCGCAGCCACGCCGGAGACATGGGCGGAAGAGATCGAAGTACCGGACAATTCTCCATAGGTGCCG
>Ga0315286_10000486_pt1 | contig 33630 bp, 26 predicted proteins | sample YL17G10_0_MG_FD_205038 | JGI IMG/M metagenome (GOLD analysis project Ga0315286, IMG submission 205038) | Sediment microbial communities from Yellowstone Lake, YNP, Wyoming, USA - YL17G10_0 | ecosystem: Environmental > Aquatic > Freshwater > Lake > Sediment | place: USA: Wyoming | collected... | reverse complement strand
CTGCGACGCTTCGTGCAAATCTCAACCGACGAGGTCTACGGGTCCGTGCCGGCCGGCGCGTCGAAGGAGACCGACGAACTCCGGCCACGCAACCCGTACTCGGCGAGCAAGGCCGGCGCCGACCGGCTGGCGTACAGCTACTGGGCCACCTATCAGGTGCCGGTCGTCATCACGAGGGCGTCGAACAATTACGGGCCGAACCAGTTTCCCGAGAAGGTGATTCCGCTGTTCATCACCAACGCCCTCGAAGACCGTGGCCTCCCGCTCTACGGTGACGGCCTCAACGTGAGGGACTGGCTTCACGTTGAGGATCACTGCCGGGGCGTCGATCTGCTGCTGGAGAACGCCGAGCCAGGCGAGGTCTACAACATCGGCGGCGGCAACGAAATCCCCAACGTCGAGTTGACCAGGCGGATCCTGCAGCTGACGGGCAAGCCGGACACGCTGATCACGCCGGTCGCCGACCGCGTGGGTCACGATCGACGCTACGCGCTCGACACGACGAAGCTGAAGAGGCTCGGCTGGACGCCGCAGGTGGCCTTTGCCGACGGGCTTCGCGCCACCGTCGACTGGTATCGCGACAATCGAAGGTGGTGGGAACCGATCAAGCACCACGACCAGGCGTTCCAGTCGTACTACAAGGCCCAGTACGAGACGCGCCGTGGTGCCTGAATGGGTGTTGCGCGTGGCGGCGCCGGAGTCCCCATGAGCGGCCGTCCGACCGTCCTGGTCACCGGTGCGGCCGGCTTCGCCGGCAGCCACCTGCTCGACGTGCTGCTCGCGCGCGACTGCCGCGTGGTCGGATTGCGGCGTCCGGGCATCGGCGCCGAGGTGCAGGCGCGGTACCCCGGGGCGGAGTGGCTCGAAATCGAGTTGCTCGATCGCGACGTTGTGCGGCACACGCTGGCAGGCATCGCGCCCGACGTGCTGTATCACCTTGCTGGGGCACCGCACGCCGGACACTCGTGGGGAGCCTCCACCGACGCGCTTGCCATCAACGCGTTGGCGACGCACCACGTGCTCGAGGGCATCCGCGTCGCCGGACTGAGGACGCGGGTCCTCATCTCGAGTTCGGCGTATGTCTACCGGCCAGCCGGCCATGCGCTCGGCGAAGACGACCCGCTCGAGCCGGCGAATCCGTACGCCATCAGCAAGATCGCCACGGAACTTGCTGCCCGGCGGGCCACCATCCACGATGGGATCCCCGTGGTGGTCGCCAGATCGTTCAATCATCTCGGGCCGCGCCAGGAGTCGTCGTTCTTCGGCTCCGCGGTCGCACGCCAGATCGCGCAAATCGAGGCGGGCCGCCTCGATCCCGTGATTCGCGTCGGCAATCTCGACGCGGCCCGCGACTTTACCGACGTGCGCGACACGGTGCGGGCGTATGTCGCGCTGGCGGAGCGCGGTGAACCCGGACGCATCTACAATGTCTGCTCCGGTCAGGCTCGAGTGGTTCGGGAACTGCTCGATGGCCTGATCACCCTGTCGCGGGTGCCAGTAACGGTGCAGCCGGATCCGGAACGGCTCCGGCCGAACGACACGCCGCTGCTGCTGGGCAATCCGTCGAGGATTACCAGCGAGATCGGCTGGAAACCAGAAATCCCGTTCGGACGGACGCTGCAGGATCTGCTCGACTACTGGCGCCAGTCCATGTGAGGCGGCACGTGCAAGTCCTCGTCACCGGAAGCACCGGGTATCTTGGACGGGCCATTGTCAGGGCCCTCGATCGGGCCGGACATGCCGTGGTCGCCTATAGCCGTTCAGCCTCTGCGAGCGGACTTCCCGCAACAACCGTCGATGGCGATATTCGCGACGCAGCCGGCGTGGCCAGGGCGGCCCGTGACTGCAACGCCATCGTCCACGCCGCCGCACTCGTGGCGGTGTGGCGCAGGCAGTCCCGGGAATTCGACGACATCAATGTCGGCGGCCTGGCCAACGTGCTCGAGGCCGCGCGCCAGCACGGAATCCCGCGCATCGTCTACACCTCGTCCTTTCTCGCACAGCCACCCGGGGACTACAGGGGCGTCTCGGCCTGGAACGATTACCAGCGCACCAAAGCCCTGGCCTCCCAGGCAGCCGACCGGGCCGTGGCCCAGGGGGCGCCGCTCATTTGTCTCTATCCCGGCGTCATCTACGGCCCCGGGCGCATGACCGACGGCAACCTCGTTGGAAAAATGATCGCGGATCATCTGGCGGGCCGGCTTCCCGGGCTGGTGGGGAGCGATCGCATCTGGTCGTTTGCGTATGTGGAAGATGTCGCCGCTGCGCACGTGGCGGCGATCGAACGGGGCCAGATTGGCGGCCGCTATTTTCTCGGCGGCGAGAACGCGCCGCAGATGCGCGCCTTCGACATCGTCCGCGAGATCACAGGACGACCGCTGCCACGCCGCCTGCCTGGCTGGCTCGCGTCGTGCGCGGCGCTGGTCGACGAACTGCGGGCCACGTGGCTGGGCTCGACGCCGCAGTTGACCACGGGCACGCTCGAAATCCTCCTCCATGATTGGCCGCTCGACAGCACGCGCGCCGAACAGGAGCTTGGGTACCAGGTGACGCCGCTGCGGGACGGCATCGCGAACATCGTGTCGTGGCTGGCGTCGGAGCGCCTGGCGGCCGAGGGGGAATCGGCATCGTGACACGCGGCTATTCGGAATCCCGGCGGCAGCTGCTGCATATCGGCATGGGCGGGTTTGCCCTGCTGTTGCGCGTGCTGACGTGGCAGCAGGCCGCGCTCTGTGCCATCGCCTCGCTCCTGTTCAATCTGTTCGTGCTGCCGCGCCTTTCCGGCGGCTCGCTCAACCGGCCGGCCGACCAGTCGCGAGGGTACCCGATTGGCATCCTGCTCTATCCGCTTGCGGTGCTGCTGCTGATCCTGGCGTTTCCATCGCGGCTCGACATGGTCGCCGCCGCGTGGGGCATCCTGGCATGCGGCGACGGCGCCGCGACGATTGCCGGCCGCGCATGGGGGCGCCATCCCGTGCCGTGGCAGCCACAGAAGTCGCTGGAGGGTCTTGCCGCCTTCGTCGTCTTCGGCGGCATCGCGGGCGTGATGCTGGCCTGGTGGACCGCGCCAGTTGTCATCCCGCGCCCGCCCATCGAGTTCATCGTCGTGGCTCCATTGCTCGCGGCGGTGGCCGCGGGACTGGCCGAGACGGTACCCATTCAACTGGATGACAACCTGACCGTCCCGGCTGTCGCCGGCGCGACGCTGTGGCTGCTGGGACTGGTCACCGCCGATGTGTGGACGGTGGCGCAACCTGTCGTCTGGCAGAGGCTGCCGATCGCGCTGGCAGTCAATACGGTCGTGGCTCTGGGCGGATGGCGCGCTGGCACGGTCCGCATTTCGGGCATGCTCGTCGGTTGGACGATCGGCGTCATTGTCTACGGCTGCGCCGGCCTGGCGGGATGGGCGCTGCTCTTTGCGGCCTTTCTCGCGGCGACGGTGTCGTCGAGGCTGGGCCTGAGGAAGAAGGCGCTGCTCGGGATCGCCGAGGAGCGTGGCGGGCATCGCGGGGGTGGCAACGCGTTCGCGAACACGGGCCTCGCGGGGGTGGCTGCGCTGGCGGCTGTCCTCACGCCCTACCACGAGGTGGCGCTGCTCGCGTTTGTGGCCGTCCTGGCCACGGGCGGCAGCGACACGGTCGCGAGCGAAATCGGCAAGGCGTGGGGCGGCAAGACGTACTTGATCACGACGTTCTCGCAGGTGCGGCCCGGAACGCCAGGGGCCATGTCGCTCGAAGGCACGGTGGCTGGCGTGCTGGCGGCGCTGGCGCTGGCGATGCTTGGCGCCTGGGTCCACCTGATTCCGGCATCGTTGGTCTGGGTGGTCGTTTGGGGCGCCATCGCGGGATCGCTCGTCGAGAGCGCACTGGCCGCCACGCTCGAGGCTCCCGGCATCGTCAACAACGACGTGCTCAATTTTCTCAACACCGCCACGGGCGCCATTGTGGCGATTGTTCTCATGAGGGTGTGCTGATTGTCGGAGTGCAGGCCGGGTCTTCCCTTCGACTTCGCCCCCTTCGACCACGCTCAGGGCGGGCAGGGCAGGCAGACCCGGCGAGGAGCGAAATGATGGTGGCGGTTCCTGTGAGGGTGGGCTGATGCTGTCGGACCGTATGCGCACCTGGGCGGATTTCGCCAGGCCGTTCACGCTGATCGCGCCGGCGCTTGGTTTTGTCTCGGCGGCAGCCACGGCGATTGGCGCGCACCCTCGTGAGCCGTGGAGCATGTGGCTCGTGGTGCCGCCCATCCTCGGCGCGGTCATGGCCGCCGTCCTCAATATCGCCTCAAACGGCCTCAACCAGATCTTCGATCTCGAGATCGACCGCATCAACAAGCCGAAGCGGCCGTTGCCAGGCGGACGGATGGGATTGGGCGAGGCGTGGGGAATCACACTGGTGAGTTTCGCGATTGCGTTCGCCCTGGCGTGGTTCGTGGCGCCTGGCGGCCGGCACGAGTGCTTCTGGATGGTCCTGGCAGCCGCCGTCATCACGACGTTGTACTCGGTGCCCCCGTTCCGCACGAAGCGGCTGGGCATCTGGGCGAATGTCACGATTGCGATCCCTCGTGGCGTCCTGCTGAAGGTGGCGGGCTGGTCGTCGGTGAAGACCGCGGCCGGGCTCGAGCCATGGTTCCTGGGCGCGATATTCGGATTGTTCCTGCTTGGCGCGACCACCACGAAGGATTTCGCCGACATGAAAGGCGACGCGCGGGGCGGGTGTCGGACGCTGCCCATTCGGTATGGCGTGGCGCGCGCGGCATGGATGATCTCGCCGTCGTTCGTGCTGCCGTTCCTGATGATCCCGGCGGGCGCGTGGCTGGGCATCCTCACGGGCAACTTCTGGCTGCTGCAGGCGCTGGGCGCGCTGATGACGGCGTACGGCCTGTATGTCTGCTACTTGATGCTGCGCCGGCCCGACACGCTGGCCGTCGAAGAGAACCACGTGTCGTGGGCGCACATGTACCGCATGATGTTCGTGGCCCAGATCGGCTTCGCGCTGGCGTACCTGCTGTAGATTGAGCGCCGGGTCTGAAGGCCCGGCCTCCGCCTCGAAAGACCCCGGCGTCGAATACTCAGACATGCGGGCGCACGGGCAGGAGAAGCGGGGGCCGCGCTCTGGAGGCCGGGGCTTCAGCCCCGGCTACTGCGCCACGCCGAGCAGCGCGCGGATGCGCGATTCGGTCGGCGGATGCGTGCTGAACAGCGACATCAGCCCAGACACCGTGAACGGCTTGATGATGAACATGTGCGCAGTTGCCGCGTTCGCGTCGAGCGGGATCCGCTTCGACCCGATTTCCAGCTTCTTGAGCGCGTCCACCAGGCCGTAGGGCGAGCCGGCAATCTCGGCCCCGCCCGCGTCGGCCGCGTACTCGCGGGATCGCGAAATGGCCGACTGAATGAGGATAGCTGCCACCGGCGCGAGGATGATTGTCGCCAGCAGCGCGATGGGGTTCGATCCTTCGCGATCGTCGCTCCGGCTTCCTCCGAAAAACGCCGCCCAGCGCGCCATGTTCGCGATCATCATGATGGCGGCGGCGAGCGTCGCCGCAATCGAGCTGATCAGAATGTCGCGGTTCTTGACGTGCGCCAGTTCGTGGCCGATGACCCCTTCCAGTTCGCGATCGTCCAGGAGGCGCAGGATGCCCTCGGTGGCGGCAACGGCCGCATGTGACGGGTCGCGCCCCGTCGCGAACGCGTTCGGCGACGGATCCGGAATCACGTACACCTTCGGCATCGGCAGATTCGCGCGCTGCGCCAACCGCGCCACGGCCTGGTACAGCCGGTGCTCGGGCCCGACCGACTGCGCGTTGTACATGCGCAGCACGATCTTGTCGGAGAACCAGTACGAACCGAAGTTCATGATGACGGCGAAACCAAACGCGATCACGAGGCCGTTCGCCCCGCCGAGGCTCTGCCCGATCACCATCAACACGCCGCTCAGAAGTCCCAGCAGGAGTGTCGTCTTCGCTGTGTTTGCCATAAGGGTATCCGCATGAACACCACCACGCCACCAGTTTAGCGCGCCAGGATCTGATCGATCAAACCGGCAATGAGCGCCGCGCGCCACGGCAGTTCTGGAACGTCTACGTACTCATCAAACCCGTGCGCACCCGCACCCATGGCCCCGAGGCCGTCTATGGTTGGGACGTTCAACGCCGCCGTGAGGTTTCCGTCAGATCCGCCGCCAGTGGCGCCTTCGCCGAGCGTTCGCCCAAGGCTCGCCGCCACCTCCAGCGCCTGGCGGAAGAGCGCCTCGACCGCTGGCGTGCGTTGGAACGGCGGCCGGTCGATGCCGCCCGTCACGCTGATTGTGGTGCCCGGGATCTGCGGCCGGAGTGCCTGCATCGCGCGGGTGACCCGGTCGGCGTCGTCCGCGGTCGCAGCGCGCACGTCGATGATGGCCTCGGCCTCCGCAGGAATCACGTTGGCACGCGTGCCGCCCCGTACGATGCCAACGCTGAGCGTCGTGCCGCTGGCGGGATCCTGCAGCGATTCGATGGCGACGATCTGTCGGACCAGCTCGCGGATCGCGCTGACGCCGCGCTCGGGCTCTATCCCTGCGTGCGCAGGCTTGCCCGTGACGCGCAGGTGGAACTCCCCGCACCCCTTGCGCGCGGTCTTGAGCGCGCCGCCCGGGAGCGGCGGCTCGAGGACGAGCACGGCATCGCTCCGGCGCGCCTCGTTTTCGATGATGCTCCGCGAGGTGGCGCTGCCGGTTTCCTCGTCGCTCGTCAGAAGCAGCATCACGCGACCAGGCAGCCCGGATGCCGAATCCTGCAGCGCGCGGACTGCGAGCATCGCGAGCACGATCCCCGCTTTCATATCGAAGACACCAGGACCGAAGAGCCGGTCGCCCTCGCGCCTGAGCGGCCGCCGTTCCAGTTCGCCCACTGGCCAGACCGTGTCGATGTGCCCCAGCACCAGCACCTGACGCGCGCCGGAACCGAATTCGGCCAGCAGGTGATCACCCGCCGTCTCGCGCGGCACTGCGCGGACGCGGCCGCCGAACTGGCTGAGCAACCGCGCCACTTCCCTGCCGCACGCGTCGACAGCCGCCTTGTCGCCGGTGGGCGACTCCAGGCGGACGAGGGCCTCGAGCGTCTCCACCGCCCACGGCAGCGCCGCTTCGCAGAAGGCCAGGTGATTGCTCATCTTCACTGCGTCCGTCCGAATCCCGACCCCCGAATCCCGCACGCCAGCCGGAAGGCGGTTCCTCCGCGTCCCCGCTCACGCACGCCGGCAAGACGCGCCTTACCGGGACTGGTCGCCGACCTGACGATCGCGCTATTCGCGCCTCCGGTCTTGGCCCTCGCGGCACGTCTTGCAGATTGACACTGTCGGCTTGGTTCGAGGGGCCGCTCCGGAAGCCGCCCTCCTGTCTGCGTCAAGGTCTCGCGTAGCGCGACGCCCGAACCCCGACTCCCGCCCGCCACGCCGAAGCCCCTGGCGTGCGATCGGGGCGAAGGCGGGAATCCCGATTCCCGAATCCCGAGTCTCGCCACGATATAATGATCCCATGTTCCGCCTTCGGTACGTGAGCGGCGCTCTGGCGTGTGTGGCCATCCTGGCGCTGGCCGCGCAGGCCGAGGCTCAGCCGCCTGTGGCTAAGCCGCAGCCGCCGCCACCCGTGGCCGGCACGACGAAGGTGCCACCGCCGACGCCGTCAAAGCCCGCCGCGCCCACGGCCACCGCACCGGCTCAGCCGGCGGCGGCAGCCCAACCGAAGGTCCAGCCCCCGGCAGACACGGCGGCTGAAGCACCGCCGACCGATGCGCAACTGGGCGGCGTACGAGTCTCTCCTGGCTCCAGATTCATCGGATCGTACGACGCAGGACGGGGGCAGCGCTTCTACCTGTTCGGGACCCTGGAGCCGTTCGCCGCGATGGTGACGTTCTACAGGAACGAACTCAAGGACAAAGGCGAGCAGGTATTCGACGCGCCGCTCACGCACATGTTCGACGTCGGCAAGTTCCGCGAAGACACCATGGCGTTTCCGCCGAGTGTCACCATCAAGGACTACACGTGGGGCGGCTCGCCGGGCTATGCGAACCCCAAACCTGGCACGACGCCGATCGCGTTTCCGACGGTGATCCAGATCGTGCCGCCGCCGGCCGCAGCCTCCGGCCCAATCCGGTAGCCCCGAGGCCGCCACGACCGGCGCCAAGACCTGCTCTCGCGGCCTCGGCACGCCATAGCCCGAGGCGAAGGCGGCGACGTAGCGCGCCCGCCCTCTCCTCTACCGCGGCTGCGCATCCTCCACCGGCACGTAGATCTCCGGAGTCTTGTGGAAGGCCTCGGCGCGCTCGCGCATCCCGGCCTCGAGCGCCTCGCCCTCGGCCAGGCCGTGCGAGGCCGCGTAGTCGCGCACCTGCTGCGTGATCTCCATGCTGCAGAACTTCGGGCCGCACATCGAGCAGAAGTGCGCCACCTTCGCGCCGTCGGCCGGCAGCGTCTCGTCGTGGAACGCGCGCGCCGTCACGGGGTCCATCGCCAGGTTGAACTGATCGTTCCACCGGAACTCGAACCGGGCCTTCGACAGCGCATCGTCCCAGCCTCTGGCCCGCGGATGGCCCTTGGCCAGATCGGCCGCGTGCGCCGCGATGCGGTAGGCGATCACGCCCGTCTTGACGTCCTCCCGATTGGGCAGGCCGAGGTGTTCCTTGGGCGTCACGTAGCAGAGCATCGCCGTGCCGTACCAGCCGATCATCGCCGCGCCGATCGCCGACGTGATGTGGTCGTACCCGGGCGCGACGTCGGTGGTGAGCGGCCCGAGCGTGTAGAACGGCGCCTCGCCGCACCACTCGAGCTGTTTCTCCATGTTCTCCTTGATCAGATGCATCGGCACGTGGCCCGGGCCTTCGTTCATCACCTGCACGTCGTACTCCCAGGCGATCTTCGTCAGCTCGCCCTGCGTACGCAGCTCCGCGAACTGCGCTTCGTCATTGGCGTCGGCAATCGAGCCGGGCCGCAGGCCGTCGCCAAGCGAGAACGCCACATCGTACGCCTGCATGATTTCGCAGATCTCGCGGAAGTGTGTGTACGTGAAATTCTCCTGGTGATGCGCCAGGCACCACTTCGCCATGATCGATCCGCCGCGCGACACAATGCCGGTCATGCGCCGCGCCGTCATGGGGATGTATCGCAGCAGCACCGCCGCGTGCACGGTGAAGTAGTCCACGCCCTGCTCCGCCTGCTCGATGAGCGTGTCGCGGTAGATCTCCCACGTCAGCTCTTCCGGCCGGCCACCGACCTTCTCGAGCGCCTGGTAGATGGGCACGGTGCCGATCGGCACAGCCGAGTTGCGCAGGATCCACTCGCGCGTCTGGTGGATGTCCTGTCCCGTCGACAGGTCCATCACCGTGTCGCTGCCCCAGAGCGCTGCCCAGCGCAGCTTGTCCACCTCCTCCTCGATCGACGAGCTGACGGCCGAGTTGCCGATGTTCGCGTTGATCTTCACGAGGAAGTTGCGGCCGATGATCATCGGCTCGGTCTCGGGGTGATTGACGTTGGCCGTGATGATGGCGCGACCGCGCGCGACCTCGGACCGGACGAACTCGGCGTCACAACCCTCGCGCAGCGCCACGAACTCCATCTCGGAGGTGACGAGGTGCTTACGGGCGTAATGCAACTGGGTGACAGGGCCCCGGCCGCGCAGCGCCGTCATCGGCTGGCCCGGCTGCACGCCGGGCATCGCAGGCTCTCCGGGCTGCGGCTGGCGCGAGCGCGCCACCTCGGCGACATCATGGCGACCCAGGATCCACGCTCGGCGCAGCGGCGGCAGGCCCGCCGTTACGCTGACCCCCTGCGGGCCGCTGGTGTCGTAGAGCAGAACGGGCGGTTCGCCGCCAGAGAGGGCCACCTCGCGCATCGGGACGCGCACACCGTTCGGCCCCTCGATGAACACCTTGCGCGAGTTGGGATACGCGCAGGCGAAATCAGAGCGGACAGACGCGGGAGACGACGGCTTGGCGTTCGACATCGGCGTACTCCTGACGCGTGCGCCACAGGGTGCGGCGCCACCGCGTCACGGGTGACGGTTTCAGCGCTCGCATGTCCGGCACGCTGTTTCGGCACCAGGACGGGCGTCGAAACCGGCCGTCACCAGCCTGGAACCTGAAGATGAGGGGAGACCGCCAAGGCGGGACGCCGCGCTCCCTCCGCCGGTCTCAACCGGTTCAGGTTCCAAGGGTGTATCTCAATCCCAGCGGGATACCCCTGACGGCTATGGGGAAACTATAGCACGCGCGGGATTTGGGGTTAGGAATTGGGGAGTACGGGTTCCCACCTTCGCTGGTCCGTAAACTTGCCGGCTTTGGCGAAGGAGGCCGGGGACTGGAATTGTGAAGGAACCAACCCCCAATCCTTAATCCCCGACCCCCGATTCCCTCTGAGTCCCTACCCGATCTTCCGGACGATGAAGCACTTGAGGTAGTAGGTCTCCGGCACGCCGAGCAGCACGGGGTGATCGCGCGCCTGCATGCGCTTTTCGACGACGACGACGCGGGCGCGGGCGTCGATGGAGGCCTCGTAGACGATCTGGCCGAACGTGGCCTCGTCTATGTTGTACGAACAACTGCAGGTGACCAGCGTGCCACCGGGCTTCAAGATCTTGAGCGCGCGCAGGTTGATTTCCTTGTAGCCCGCGTACGCCTTCTCGACCGCGTCCTTGCTCTTGGCGAACGCGGGAGGATCGAGCACGACCATGTCGTAGCGCTCTCCGGCGCGGTCGAGTCGCCGCAGTTCGTCGAACACGTTGACGCACTGGGCCTCGATGTTGGCAATCCTGTTGCGGACGGCGTTCCTCGCGATGCGGCCGACGGCCTCTTCCGACACATCCAACGCCGTCACCTGATCGCAGCAATCCGCCAGCTGCAGCGCGAAGGCGCCGTGATAGCTGAAGCAGTCGAGCAGCCGGCCGCGGGCGTATTGCCGCGCGGCAATCCGGTTTTCGCGCTGGTCGAGGAAGAGCCCCGTCTTCTGCCCGTGCCACAGGTCGACGTCGTGCTCGATGCGGCCCTCGCGGACAGTCACCAGTGGCGGCACGTCGCCGGCGAGCAGCGTGACGCACTGCTCGAGGCCCTCGAGCTGGCGCACGCGCACATCGTGCCGCGCAAGAATGCCAGCGGGGGCCAGGGCGTCCTGCAGCATCTCCACGATGCGAGGCAGCAGCCGCTCGGTCCCCTGCGAGAGCGCCTGCACGACGAGGTGACGGTCGTATTGATCGACCACAAGCGACGGCATCAGGTCGGCTTCGCCGTGTACCAGCCTGAAGGCCGTCGCATCAATCGCGAGCTGCCGCCGGAAGGCGATGGCCGCCGCGAGTCTGGCACGCCACAGGTCGGGCCCGGCCGGCGCCTCGCCAATCGTCAGCAGCCGCAGCGAGATCTGCGACTTGTCGCTGAACAGGGCGTGGCCCAGAATCTGGCCGCGCGGGTTGACGACCACCACGGTGTCGCCGCCCTGTGCCACCACATCGGCGACATCAGTGCGGTAGATCCACGGATGCCCGGCGCGAGCGCGATCTTCGCCGCGACTGGTGACGACGACTTTGGGTTCTGCGGGGTTGCTCACAGTTCGGTTCTACCTGGGGGACGTGACCATCATGACAGAAAGAGGACGAACGTGTCCGCGTTCGGCCGGGCTGTCCGCCTCCGCGCCAGAGCGCTGCGGCGAGACCTCGACGAAGCTCAACGAGCGAAGTCGGGGAGCCCGGCGATCCCAGGCGGATTACGCTGTCCAACTGTCAGGCGTGTCACGCCGCCAAGTACTCATGCGCGATAACCCCAAGGCCGTCACGCTTCCACCTGTCCGATCGGCATCGAGCCTGGGATCGCCACGCTCCAGCGTGGCTCCTCCAGTCCGAAGGCCGTCGAGGTCCGTGTGGAGGCCTGGTGTTGAGAGCCGGCAACACTTAGTACAGATCAGGTAATATCCATGGCTGTGCGCATTGCCATTGGATCCGATCACGGCGGCTTCGACCTCAAAGAACACCTCAAGCACCTGCTGGACGAGTTGAACGTCCCGTACGAGGACTTCGGCACGTTCACGCCGGATCCGGCCGACTATCCCGACATCGCCGCGCCGGTGGCCCGCGGCGTCGCCGACGGCGCCTTCGAACTGGGCATCCTGGTGTGCGGCACTGGCATCGGCATGTCGATCGCGGCCAACAAGATCCCGGGCATCCGGGCGGCGCTGGTCACCGATATTGAGACCGCCCGCCTGAGCCGCCAACACAACGACGCCAACATCATGACGATTGGCGGACGCACGACGCCGGTGGATCGCTTCCGCGACATCGTCCGCACGTTTCTCCAAACCAGTTTCGACGGAGGCGGCCGGCACAGCCGCCGCGTGCAGAAGATCGCCGCGCTCGACTGCAAGGACTCATAAGCCATGGATACCAGCGCTCTCATGGCGGCACATCGCCGCTCGCTCCGCGACACCGATCCCGACATCGCACAAGCTATCCGCAACGAAGTGACCCGCCAGGCGTCCGGCCTTGAACTGATCGCGTCAGAGAACTTCGTCAGCAACGCGGTGCTCGAGGCGGCCGGATCGGTGTTCACGAACAAGTACGCCGAAGGCTATCCAGGCCGCCGGTATTACGGCGGCTGCGAATGCACCGATGTGGTCGAACGCCTCGCCATCGATCGCGCCAAGGCGCTGTTCGGAGCGGATCACGCCAACGTGCAGCCCCACTCCGGCGCGCAGGCCAACATGGCGGTGTACTTCACGCTCCTGAAGCCAGGTGATACGGTCCTCGGCATGAACCTTTCGCACGGCGGCCACCTGACGCACGGCCACCCCCTGAACTTCTCCGGCAAGCTCTACAACATCGTCGCCTACGGCGTGCGCAAGGCCGACGAACGGCTCGACTACGACGAACTCGATCGGCTCGCCATGGAGCACAAGCCGAAGATGATCATGGTCGGTGCGAGTGCGTATCCGCGCGTGATTGATTTTCCGCGCATCCGCTCCACCGCCGATCGCTCGGGGGCGGCGATGGTCACCGACATGGCGCACATCGCCGGACTGGTCGCCGGCGGCGCGCACCCCAGTCCCGTCCCGCATTCGGACTTCGTGACCACGACGACGCACAAGACGCTGCGCGGCCCTCGCGCCGGCATGGTGCTGTGCAAAGCGCAATACGCCAAGGATCTCGACAGGAGCGTGTTCCCGGGCGTCCAGGGCGGCCCGCTGGTGCACATCATCGCAGCCAAGGCGGTGTGCTTGAAGGAAGCGGCGGAACCCGCGTTTGCCGCGTATCAGAAGCAGATTGTCGCCAACGCCTCGCGCCTGGCCACCGTTATTGCGTCGCACGGCTTCAGACTGGTATCGGGTGGCACGGACAATCACCTGATGCTGGTCGACGTGTTCTCCAGGGGCGTCACCGGCAAGGCGGCCACCGCCGCGCTTGGCAAGGCCGGCATCACGGTCAATCAGAACACCATCCCGTTCGATCAGAATCCGCCGCTCGTCGCCAGCGGCATCCGCATCGGCACGCCCGCCGTGACGACGCGCGGCATGGCCGAAGCCGAGATGGAGGTCGTGGGCGACCTGATCGCCCGCGTGCTGGCCGCGCCCGATGACGAGCACGTGCACACGATGGTCCGGGCCGAAGTGGAAGCACTGTGCAGGAAGTTCCCCCTGTATCCGGACAAGCTGACCTAGCCTCGGTCGTCGATCGCGTCTTCGCGGACGACGGCCCCCTGGCGCGAGCCGTGGCCGAATTCGAACCGCGGGAGGGCCAGCGCGACATGGCTGCGGCAGTGGCGCGCGTCTTCGCCCGCGGCGGCGTGCTGCTCGCCGAAGCCGGCACGGGCACCGGCAAGACGCTGGCCTATCTGGTTCCGGCCATTCTCGCCCGCCAGCGCGTCCTCATCTCCACCGGCACCAAGAACCTCCAGGAACAGATCTATTTCAAGGACCTGCCCATTCTGCGCGAGGCCCTGGACCTGCCCTTCACCGCTACCTACATGAAAGGGCGCGGCAACTACCTGTGCCTCCACCGGTTCGCCACGTTGCGCGACGACGTTGAGGCGGGCTCGCCGGCCGATCGTCTGTACCTCAAGTTCGTGGACGACTGGGCAGCCACCACCGAGACTGGCGATCGCGCCGAGATCCAGGACCTTCCGGAAGATGTCGCGTTCTGGAGTGATATTGCCGCCACGGCCGAGAACTGCGTCGGCACAGAGTGCCCGGAGTACGACGACTGTTTCGTCACGCTCATGCGTCAGCGCGCCGCCCAGTCGGACGTGGTCATCGTCAATCACCACCTGTTGTGCGCGGATGCCGCGGTGCGCCAGAACGCGTATGGCGAGGTGATCCCGGACTGTCCGCTGGCGGTGATAGACGAAGCGCACACCCTGGAGGATGTGGCGACACAGTACTTCGGGTTTTCGGTCAGCAACTACCGCTTCGACGAACTGGTCCGGGATCTCGAGCGACTGCTCGCCTCCCCCGAGATCGCCGACCAGGAAGGCCAACTCGGACGGGCGCTGAACCTGGTTGACGGCCACGCGCGGCTGTTCTTCTCGGCGATCGCCCTGGCCAGGCACGACTTTCCGCCATTGGCCAACGCGTTCACCGGCACTGGTGGCGAAGACCGCGCGAGAATCTCGCCGGACATGCTCGAGCCCGTGCGGGAGCCCGGACGGTACCTCCTCGACGCGCTCACCGGTCTCGAAGCGACCGTCGCGCTCTCGCGCGAATCATCCGAAGACCTGCGCGCCATCGGCCGCCGCGCCGCCGAACTGCGTGACGAACTCCGCTTCCTGCTCGATGCCAGCGACCGCGACTACGTCTTCTACCTCGAGTTCCGTGGGCGCGGCCTGTTCCTGCGTGCCTCTCCCATCGATGTGTCCACGCTGGTTCGCAACCTGCTGATCGATCGGTTCGCGGCCACGGTGCTCACGTCGGCCACGTTGACCGTCGAGGGCACGTTCACCTACGTCCGCAGCCGCCTCGGTGTGGAGCGCGCCGAAGAGCTTCAGCTCCCGTCCGAGTTCAACTTCCGCGATCAGGCCATCCTCTACCTGCCGCCACGGATGCCGTCGCCCAAGACACCCGCGTTTGCGGAGGCGGCCGCACGCGAGGTCGTGGGCATCCTGACGCGCACTCAGGGTCGCGCATTCGTGCTGTTCACCAGTTACGCGATGCTCAGGGCAGTGAAGCCCGTCGTCGAATCGGCGCTCGACTACCCGATCCTGGTCCAGGGCACCGCGCCGCGCTCGGCGCTGCTGCGGCAATTCCGTGAGACGCCGCATTCGGTGCTGCTGGCGACGTCGAGTTTCTGGCAGGGCGTGGACGTGGTGGGCGATTCCCTGAGTTGCGTGATCATTGATCGTCTGCCATTCGCCTCGCCGGGCGATCCCGTCATCGCGGCGCGCATCGATGCGATTGTTCAACGTGGCGGCGACGGCTTCGCGGACCTCCAGGTGCCGCTGGCCGTCCTGGCGCTGCTCCAGGGGCTCGGCCGGCTGATCCGCCACCGGCGCGACCGTGGCGTGCTCGCCATCCTCGACCCCCGCATCACGACGATGCCCTACGGGCGGCGGTTCCTGGCGTCGCTTCCCCCCGCTCCCGTCACCTCCGATATCGAGGACATCGTCAGGTTCTTTGCGGACGCCAGACGGCTGGCTTGACGGGTTGGGGCCGCGGCCTGATCACAATGCCTGGATTTCCGTCTGATTCCAGTTGGTATGTCATGTGCAGAGGAACAGGCAGGCGGTTTCGCCCAGCGCCGCCTTTGATGTAAACTGAGGCGGATTGACTGTAGTGTTTTGGTCGTTCTTTCAACGTCATGCTCTTTTTCTTCCTACGGAGGAGCGCTATGCTTCGCCTTTTCTCCGGCCGCCGCTTGCTGGTATTCGCCCTTGTGGCGATGGTGGCCATCGCGTTCGCAGCCCCTGTGTCTGCTCAGACTGGCGCCCTCAAGGGCAAGGTTGTCGATCCGAAAGGTGGCCCTGTCGACAAGGCCGTAGTTCTGATCGAGTACCAGGACGGCATCAATTTCAAGGTCGAAACCAAGAGTGACAGGAAGGGTGAGTTCATCCAGATTGGCCTTCGGCCCGGCAACTACAAGGTGACGGCCTCGAACAAGGAGTTCGGAGCGCAGTCGTTCAATGTCCGCGTCCCGCTTGGCGACCCCAAAGTTGTCAATTTCGTCCTCGGCGGCGGCGGTGCGGCCAATGCGGCGGCGGCGGCGGCAGAAGCCGCCAAGGGCGCAGCACTTAAGAAGGTGTTCGATGACGGCGTGGCCGCGAGCAAGGCGGGCAGCCTGTTGTTCAGCGGCGACCCGATCGCCGTTGGCGCCATGAGCACCGAAGACGCCGCCAAGGCCGCGGGAGTAAAGTTTGACGAGGCGGTGGCGAAGTTCACCGAGGCTGCCGACATGGCGCCGAAATGCTTCGACTGCTTCTACAACATCGGCTTCGCGCACATGCAGAAGAAGGACTACGTCAAGGCCGAGGAGGCCTACAACAAGGCGATCGAATTGAAGCCGGATTATGTCGAGGCGTACAACGGGCTGGCGACGGTGTACAACGCCCAGAAGAAGTTCGACAAGGCCGGGGAAGCCAGCCAGAAGGCAACCGACATGGCGGCCGCCGCCGGACCGGCCAGCGGTGGTGGCGGCGTCGACGCCGAGTACAACAGCGGCGTCATCGACTGGAACGCAGGCAGGATCCCGGAGGCCCAGGCCCACTTCGAGAAGGTGATTGAACTGAAGCCCGACCATGCCGAGGCGCACTATCAGCTGGGCATGGCTTTCCTCAACCAGGGGAAGATGGCCGAAGCCATCGCGATGTTCGACAAGTACCTGGTGCTGACGCCGAAGGGGCCGAACGCAACCGCGGCCACGGGTATCCTGAAGCAGATCAAGAAGTAGCGCAGAAAGGTGGAGTCCTTGTCGCTGCAGGACGCCATCGCTGCCAACCTCGCCGACATTCGAAGCCGGCTGGCCCGCGCCGCGGAGCGGGCCGGCCGACGTCCGACAGATGTTCGCCTGGTTGCCGTGTCCAAGACCTTCTCCATCACCGAGGTTCTGGCCGCCTACGCCGCCGGCCAACGGGCTTTCGGCGAAAATCGGGTCCAGGAAGCCCTAGAGAAGATCAGCCTGTCGTCCGATACGTCGATCGAGTGGCATCTGGTTGGCCACCTGCAGTCGAACAAGGCCCGGAAAGCGGCAACCTCGTTCGCGTGCATCCATTCCATTGACAGCGTGGAACTGCTGCGCCGGGTAGATGAGGCCGCCGAGGAGGACGGGCATCAGCCCGAGCTGCTGATCCAGGTCGATCTGGCAGGTGAACCAACCAAGCACGGGACGGCGGTCGACGCGCTGCACGCCATCTTCGAGGCGGCTTCAGCGTGCCGGGCTGCACGCGTCACCGGGCTCATGGTGCTGCCGCCGTTCATGGACGATCCCGAGGATGCCCGCGCCTACTTCCGGCGGCTGCGCGAGATCCGCGATGAACTGGCGAGCCGTGGTGTTCCCCGTTCGATGCTCCGCGAGCTGTCGATGGGTATGAGCCACGACTTTGAGATTGCGGTCGAGGAAGGCGCTACTCTTGTCAGGGTTGGCACCGCCATCTTCGGTGGCCGCGGCTAAGTCCTTCGATTCATGGATTCGGCAACGAATCCATCCACTCAGGACTTGGTGCTGAGCGAGCATTGTTCGGCGGACCGCCTCGCAAGGACACGCACCCGTCACTGCGAGTCGAAGCACTAGGGCAGCTTCAGCCTTCGGGGGACACAGATGAACGTCACACCGCTCGACTTGCGCCAGCAGCAGTTCCGCTCTTCGATGCGCGGTTACGACCGCGACCAGGTCACGGCATTTCTCGCGGAAGTCGCCGCCGACTACGAGGCGGCCCTGCAGGAAGCAGACCGGATGCGGCAGGAGGTGGCGCGGCTCGCGAGCCTCGTCAACGAACACCGCGAGCTCGAGCGCAGTCTCCGCAACACGCTAATCACCGCCCAGCGCCTCGCCGACGAAGTGAAAGAATCGGCCAATCAGCAGGCCGCCGCCGTCGTGCGCGAAGCTGAAGGGCGCGCCGATCTGATTCTGGAGAAGGCGCAGGCCAGGGTGGACGATGTGCACCGCGAGATCGACGGGTTGCGGTTGAAGCGGCGCGAAGTCGAGACGTCGGTTGAGTCGCTGATTGCGTCGCTCACCAACACGCTCGATTTCATCAAGGATCAGGATCGTCATGAGCGCGAGGACAAGATCGCCATCCATCGTCCGCGCCAGGCGGACGGCCGCGAGGGCGTGTCGATCTGGGCTCAGGATCGCAAGGAGCGCGAGGACCTGCCGCGCACCGCTACGGACGCTGTCGACCGCCGCGCGTAGCTGTAGGGCTTCAGAACGACCCCAACGGCACGGCGGTCACGCCCCCGCCCGGGGGAAGAGCATGCGATCCCGTGTGCACGACGATCCAGGGCCCATGGCGGGCACCGAGATCCCGGCGAAGCGCGTGAATCCCGACGGCCATGGCAGGCCGGGGAGTCGATGACGCCTTCACGTCAACAGCCATCAGCGTCTTGTCGGCCCCGATCAGAAAGTCCACCTCCGATCCAATGGCGGTCCGCCAGAAGGAGATCCTGGGCTCGCGTCCCTGGTTGAGGTGGTGCTTCACCAGTTCGCCGAGAACCGCTGTTTCGACGGTCGCCCCGGCCACCGGGCCGGGCGAGGCGTGACGGACGTGTCGCACCAGCGTTTTGCGATGGTCGCGCGTCTTGTCTAGTATGGGCGCTCCGACAGACGTCGAAGCCGTTTTGCTGGAGATGTGGGCACTTGACGTGGACGATCACCTGACTCGCGTGTTCGACGCCCACCACGAGCGGCTCTTTCGACTGGCACGGCGACTTTCGGGCAGCCACGATGACGCCCGCGATCTCGTGCAGGAGACGTTCGTGCGGGTGGCCCGTCGGCCCGCGTCTTTGCCGGTCGGCCATGACAGCGAACAGGCATGGTTGATTCGAACGCTCGTCAACCTGTCGCGGGACCGCCGCCGCCGGGCGGTCGTCCGCGTGCGGCATGCGGCCGCCCATCCACCTGATGCAGCGCTCGGCAGCCCGGAAGCGGCGTACGTCTCGCGGATGGCGGTCGAGCGAGCGTTGAGCGAGCTTGATGCCCGCCGACGGGCCATCGTCGTACTCCACGAACTCGAGGGTGAATCCGTCAAACAAATTGCCCTGGCGCTCGGCATCGCGCCCGTCACGGTTCGCTGGCACCTGTCGAGAGCGCGTCGTCAGCTATGCCGAGTCCTCAGTTGATCGGAAGAAATGTGAGATGTCTGACATGCAACGCCTTTCACCCACGCGACTGAGAGAGATGCTTCAGCGGGGCGATCCCGCCGGGGAAGACAACGAGCTGACGTTGGAGGAACGGGGCGACATCCGAGATCTGGTGATCTCGGCTGCGCCGACACGCGTTCGTCGAGCGTGGCCATGGGTACCTGTTGCGGCAGGCGTGTGTACGGTGGTTGTCGCGTTGGTGGTCGTCGCGATGGGGTCTTGGCGAACGGGCGGGTGGCCACGAGGCGACACGCCCGTGGTGTCCGCGTCGGTTCGAACGCCTGCTGATGCTCCTCAGCCCGTCCGGCAGCTCCATCTGACCGGCCGCAATGGAACTCGCATCATCTGGGTGCTCAACCCGGCCGTTCAGTTCTGAGGGAAACCTGAGGAGGCCACCGATCATGCGTTTGGCAGCTTTCCGTCGTCTCATCGGTTCGTTGATGCTCGTGTGCCTGAGCGCGGGAACGGCCGTGGCGGGCCTGGCTCAGGACTATCCACTCGATCCCCGGGCCGCCGCGCAGACGCCGGCACCCAGCGGCGTCGGCGCCTCACCCCAGCGCGTGTTCGACGCAGCCCGGGCCGACTACTACGCCGGGCAGTGGTCCCTCGCGATCCAGGCATTTGAGACCTTCATCAAGACGTTTGGATCGTCCGACCTCGCCGACGACGCCCAGTACTACATCGGCGAAACGTGGTACGCCCAGCGCAAGTTCAAGGAAGCCGTGGCGGCGTACGGCCACCTCATTACAGCCTACCCATCCAGCAACGTGCTGCCCGACGCGCACTACAAGCGAGGCCTGGCGCTCTACAGCCTCGGCCAAGTCGCCGAGGCCCGGGAGTCGTTCGCCTTCGTCGTCAAGGACTATCCCTCGAGTCTCGCAGGTCGCCTCGCCAAGATGGCGCTCGACCGCGCAGACCGCAACTGGAGCGTGGCCGGCAAGCCGAAACCCGCCTCTGACCAGTCGGCGGAAGCGGAGGGCTTCTACCTCGTGTTGCTGCTTGCACACACGAAACCTGGAACGGCGGTCGCGGGATTGTCGGAGCGAGAGATGAACGCGCTCAAAGATGCGAGCGAGTTTCTGCCGTACAAGAGCTATCAGGCGCTGGACCGCGTCCTGGTGCGAGGGTCCCGCACGCAGACTGTTCGTATGCAGGGCCCCTCCGGTCGAGAGTACTCGGGCACCCTCGACGTGGGACCTGTGACTCCACCGAGCGGGCAGGACGTCTACGTCAAGGTCGACCTGACTGACGGACAGACCATCGGCAGCGTGCTGAAGACGGAATTCCGCATTCGGTTGGGCGAGACGGTCGTTGTGGGAACGTCCAAGGTCAGAGGCACCGATCAGGCGCTCGTGCTGTTGCTGACGGCTCTGCCCGAAGTCTACAAGCCCGGCAACGGCGTCTCGATGCCCACATTGGTCGCAGAGGTGAAGCCGCAGTATACGGCTGAGGCCCGGTCCGCCAAGATCCAGGGGACCGTCATCGTTGACTGCGTGGTCCTCACTGACGGCGCGGTCGGAGATTGCCGCGTGGTCCGGTCGCTCGACCCAGGGCTCGATCAGCAGGCGATCACGTCTGCCCAACAGTGGCGCTTCAAGCCGGGCATGAAGGAAGGGCGGCCAGTCGCGACACGAGTCCAAATCGAACTCTCGTTTTCCATTCGCAAGTAAGCGGTCCACGACTCGGACAGCGCGTAAGTGACTCGTCGCGAATCGGAAACACAGGAACAGATGCCGAACATCCGACGACCAGCGCGCGGCGTGTGGCCCGCCTCTGTCATTGGTCTACGGGAGACTGGCCGCCCAGCTGATTCACGGCCGATTCATCAGCACGTAAGATGGTGCTGCACGTAACACACGATATGAAGACGAACGTGGCGCTGAAGCTCGATGCTGATCTCCTCCGTGAAGCACGGGTCATGGCCGCCGAGGATGGCAGCTCGGTGAGCGCCCTGCTCACGAACAGGCTGGAGGGCTCACTGGTCGTGACGGCGGACGCGCGGTCGGGATGGCTGTACGTCAGCGGCGGTCCAGCCCCAGCCGTCCTGCAGTCTTCTTCCGTGCTGCCAGGCGGCAGCGTCGTCGTCGACATTCGGCAGTAGCGGGCTCCAGACGGGCCCTCCCGACGCCTCGGAAGTGCATCGGGTCACAACGACATTCAGGCTTGCGAATCGAGCAAAGAGAGCCCGAATGGGGCACAAGGGGCGCGTCTCGGGGTACGATGCACACGTACCGGGGGTGCGTGGTGGGTTCAGTCATCATCCGAAACGCCAGAACCGTGATTACGTGTGCGGGGACCGCGCCCAAGTGCGGCCCCGATCAGGCGGATGTCCGCGCCATCGCCGATGGCGCGGTCGTCGCCATCGACGGCCGCGTTGCGTTCGTCGGGACGACGGCGGAATGCGACGAGCGCTACTGTGCTGGCGATGGCTTCGAGGTGATCGATGCGGCAGGATGCACGGTCCTTCCGGGCTTCGTCGATCCACACACGCATGTCGTGTTTGGAGGCGATCGCCGTGACGAGCTGCGACGGCGGCTGGCCGGTGCCACGTACGCTGAGATCGCCGCCTCGGGCGGCGGAATCCTGTCGACGGTCCGAGCCACACGGGCAGCCTCCGAGGACGACCTCGTCGCCGCCACCAGCGGGCGGCTTGATCACATGCTCCGGTGCGGTACGACGACGTGCGAGGCCAAGAGCGGCTACGGGCTCGAGACAGACACAGAACTGAAGATGCTCCGCGTCATCAAGCGCCTCGACGAGTTGCACGTCATCGATCTCGTGCCGACGTTCATGGGGGCTCACGAAATCCCCATCGAGCACCGCGCGAACCGCCGTTTCTATATTGACAACCTGGTCCGGCAGATGATCCCCGCGGCAGCACGCGATGGCCTGGCGGAGTGGTGCGACGTGTTCTGCGAGGCCGGTGTCTACACGCCCGAAGAGTCGATGGAGATCCTCCAGGCTGGAAAGCGGCACGGACTGAAGGCCCGCATCCACGCCGACGAACTGGAGGAGAGTGGAGGCTCGCTTGTCGCGGCCGCCGTCGGCGCGCGATCCGCCGACCACCTGCTCTACGTCTCGCCGCGCGGCATTCATGCGATGAAGCAGGCGGGCGTGGTGGCGACACTGCTGCCCATCGCGGCCTTCTATCTGAAGCTCGGGAGGTACGCGCCGGCGAGGGAACTCATCGAGGCGGGCGTGCCCGTGGCGCTGGCCACCGATCTGAATCCGGGCGGCGGCTTCTCGCCGTCGATGCCGTTTGCGATGTCGCTCGCGTGCTTCTCGATGCGGATGACACTCGAAGAAGCACTCGTCGCCTCCACGATCAACGCGGCCTACGCGATCGACCGGCACGATCGGATCGGCAGCCTCGAAGTGGGCAAGCAGGCCGACATGGTGATCGTCAACGGCGAGGCGGTCGATCTGCTGAAGGTGGGCGTGCCGGCGATCCGGATGGTGATCAAGAAGGGTCAGGCCGTCGCGTAGGGGCGGACCCCCGTGTCCGCCCGTCGGAGTTCAGTACGACGTCGAGTCCAGCTTCACCTTGCCGCGGAAGATCCAGTAGACGCTGACGGTGTAGGTCAGCACGAGCGGAATCCCGACGAGCGCCATGATCAGCATGATCCCCAGTGTCTTCGGGGAGGACGCGGCGTTGTAGATCGTCAACTGTCTGGCCGGTTCCCACGCGTTGACGAGCGTGGGGTACATGCCGACTCCGACCAGCCCGAACAACCCCAGCACGGCGCACGACGACGACAGAAATGCCTCGCCGAAGCGAAGGCGATGAATCGCGCGCGGCACGTTCGCGATCGCCAGCATCGTCAACACCGGCAGCGCGAGCAGCACTGGGTTGGCCCTCATCGTCGCCGTCATCTCCGGTCGGAAGATGATGGTGGCCATCGTCGTGGTCGCATAGCACACGAGGAAGAAGATGATCGTGTTGGAGACCCACCCCTTCACCATCTGCTGGGTCTCGCCTTCGGTCTTCAGCAAGAGGTACATCGCCCCGTGCATCATAAACAGCGCGACCGTCGTGACGCCGGTGAGCAGCGCATACGGCGTCAAGAGTGACACGAACGACCCCGCGAACTCGCCGGCGGCATCAAGAGGAATGCCCCAGATGACGTTGCCGAACGCCACGCCCATCAGCAGGCTGGATGCGATCGACGCGAAGGCGAAGCTGCGATCCCAGGCGCGCCGCCAACGCGCGCCGGGCTGCTTGCTGCGAAACTCGATGGCCACCGCGCGGAAGATGAGCCCGAAGAGCAGCAGGATCATCGCCACGTAGAAACCCGAGAACACCGTCGCATAGACGATCGGGAACGCCGCGAACAAGGCTCCCCCGCCGGTCACGAGCCAGACTTCGTTGCCATCCCACACGGGGCCAATCGCGTTGAGGAATGTCCGACGCTGCACGTCCGTCCTGGCGAACAGGTGCAGCGCGCCTACGCCGAGATCGAATCCGTCGAGCACGGCATAGCCGGCCAGCAGAATGCCAACCAGCAGAAACCACGCGGTGTTCAGATCGAAACTCATGCCGACAGCCTCACGCCCGGTGACCCGCTTCGCCCGGGTGATCCTCGGCCAGCGGGCCGTGCTGGATCTTCTCGTTGAGGAGGAACATGAACAGCGCAAACAGCAGCGCGTACACCACTGTGAACAGCACGAGCGAGAAGATGACCTGCGGCGCGTGAACGACAGGCGACAGGCCATCGATGGTCCGCATCACCCGGTAGACGATCCAGGGCTGGCGGCCGATTTCGGCCGTGGCCCACCCGAGTTGGTTGGCGATCTGCGGCCCAACGACGGCGCCGACAAAGATCCAGAGCAACCACCGGGTTCTGAACAGCCTGCCCTTCCACAGAAACGCCACTCCGCACGCCACCAACCCCGCCATCGTCGTTCCGAGCGCCACCATGAGGTGAAACGCCTGGAACGTGGCGTTGAGCGGCGGGAGATCGCCTGGCGGAAACGCTTTGATGCCAGGGATGGGCGCGTTGGCGTCTCCTGCGATCATCCTGCTCAACAGACCAGGAATCTCCACGCCGATCACGCGCTGGTTTGCGGCATCAACCCAGCCCAGAACGTGCAGGCCGGCGGGCGCCGAGGCCTCCATCACGCCTTCCATCGCGGCGAATTTTTCCGGCTGATGCCGCGCGACCAGACGGGCGGACAAGTCACCCGTGCCGATCGACGCCAGCGTGGCCACCGCCGCCAGCGCGAGACCAATCCGCATCGACGCTCGCGCAAATGCCTCGTGGCGCCGCTTCAGGAGGTAGTACGCGGCAATGGAGAGCACGAAGAACGCACCCGTCGCCCAGGCCCCGACGATGGCGTGCAGGAGGCGATCAACGCTCGATGGATTGAACACGACCGCCCAGAAATCGGTGATCTCCGCCCGCGGCCGGCCGGCCGCATCAGCGACCACATGGTACCCGGCTGGCGTCTGCATCCACGAGTTGGCCACGATGATCCAGATCGCGCTGAAGTGCGCGCCCAGACATACGGCCACTGTCGACAGAAAGTGCAGGCGCGGCCCGATCCGGTCCCAGCCGAACAGCAACAGTGCGAGGAATCCGGACTCGAGGAAGAACGCGAAGAGGCCTTCGGCGGCAAGCGCGCTCCCGAACACGTCACCAACGAAGCGTGAGTAGGCGGCCCAGTTGGTGCCGAACTCGAACTCCATCACGATGCCGGTCGCGACGCCAATGGCGAAGACCAGGCCGAAGATCCTGGTGAAGAACCGCGCCATCTGGTGATAGATCGGGTTCTTCGTGGCGAGCGACATCGCCTCGATGACGACCAGCATCATGCCGAGGCCGATCGAGAGCGGCGGATAGATGTAGTGGAACCCGATGGTCAGGGCAAACTGCAGGCGAGCCAGCACACCGACATCCACAGCGTGTCCCCAGGGGGCGGGAAAACGTTTCTGGTGGCCCCAGGCTACTTGGTGAGTCCGCCCCGCACGTGCCAGCTCTCGACCTTGACCGTGAACGCCCAGTTGTACCGGTACCACGGCAGCACCTGGACGGACCGTGTGTAGGCGATGTCGATGTAGATGCGCTCCGCCGCCCTGCGGATGCTCACGCGGGCGGGATCAATCGGGATGCCCACCCTGGTGGCTTCCACGACCACCGCGGCGCGGACGGCGCTATCGTCCTGGTCAGCGCCGAACTCAGCAATCTGCCGAACCGCGTCTTCGAGCTTGAAATGGTCCAATTGGGCGGAGACGGCATGCCAGCTGCCGTACACCACAAGCGCGACGATGGCGAGTCTGATTAATCTGCCCATGCTAGTGAATCTGGTGCAGCAGACGACCCCAGCGTGTGCTCGTCAGGAGGCTGAAGAGCCCCCCGGCGTCGGGGTCGTAGGACCAGTAGATCACCAATGCCTGGCCCTTGATGTTGTCGCGAGGCAGGAATCCCCAGTAGCGCGAGTCCTGGGAGTTGTCCCGGTTGTCTCCCATCACGAAGAGCGACCCGGCCGGCACCGTCTCCGGGCCGTAACGATCGCGAACGTCCTCGGAGGTCACCTCCGCCAGCGTGCCGCCATCCTGGCGTGGAAGGTAGTGCGCGTACGGCTCGTCGAGCGGTCTTCCGTTGATGTGGATCCGGCGGTTCTTCAGCTCGACCGTCTCCCCTGGCAGGCCGATGACGCGCTTGATGAAGTCGCGCTCGGGGTCGGCCGGGAACTTGAACACCACGATGTCACCCCGCCGGACCTCCCGGGTGGGCAGAAGCGCGCGTTCGACTGCCGAACTTGTCGGCGAGAAGACGAATTTGTTCACGAGCAGATGATCGCCGACCAGCAGGTTGGGCTCCATCGACCCGGTCGGAATCTTGAACGCCTGAACGACAAACGTCCGAATGAACAGCGCCAGGATGACGGCGATGACAATCGACTCGAAGTACTCGCGAGGCACGGACTTCCTGAACTCGGGCACCTATTCCTCCGTTCCCATCTTGAGCACGGCGAGAAACGCCTCCTGGGGGATCTCCACGCGGCCCACGCGCTTCATGCGCTTCTTGCCTGCCTTCTGCTTCTCGAGCAACTTGCGTTTGCGCGAGATGTCGCCCCCGTAGCACTTCGCGAGCACGTTCTTCCGCAGGGCCTTCACGGACTCGCGGGCGACAATCCGGCCGCCGATGGCGGCCTGGATGGCCACCTCGAACATCTGGCGCGGGATCAGCTCTCGCATCTTCTGTGCCAGCGCCCGGCCCCGCTGATACGACGCATCCCGGTGCACGATGGTCGACAACGCGTCGATCGGGTCGCCGTTGACCAGAATGTCGAGCTTGACCAGCGGCGATTCCCAGTACCCGCTCACATGATAATCGAGCGACGCGTAGCCGCGCGAGATGGTCTTGAGCCGATCGTAGAAATCGAGCACGACCTCGTTGAACGGCATCTCGTAGGTGATGAGGACGCGGTCGGTGGCGAGATACTCGAGCGACTTCTGCACGCCGCGCTTTTCCTGACACAGGTTCAGAATGCCACCGACGTGTTCGGACGGCGTCAGGATCATCGCCTTGATCACCGGCTCTTCGAACTTCTGGATTCGCCCGACGTCGGGCAGCTTGGCGGGGCTGTCGATTTCGTGCACCTCGCCATCGGTCGTCGTCACGCGATACAGGACCCCCGGGGCTGTGGTGACCAGGTCCTGATCGAACTCGCGTTCGAGCCGCTCCTGCACGATCTCCATGTGCAGCAGTCCGAGGAAGCCGCACCGGAATCCGAAACCCAGCGCCACTGACGTTTCCGGCTCGTAGAAAAACGACGCGTCGTTGAGGCGCAGTTTCTCGAGCGCGTCCCGCAGTTCCGCGTACTCGTGCCCCTCCACCGGGTACAGCCCGGCGAACACCATCGGCTTCAGCTCGCGAAAGCCCGGGAACGGCTGCGCGGCCGGGCGGGACAACTCGGTGATGGTGTCGCCAATCCTCGCATCACTCACCTTCCTGATCGCCGCCGTGATGAATCCGACTTCGCCGACGCCGAGTTCGTCTATCTCTGCGGGCTTGGGCGTGAACACGCCCACCTGCTCGACCTCGTACTCCTGCCCTTCGGCCATCAGGCGAATCTTCATCTGCGGCCGAATCGCGCCATCGAGCACCCGGACCACGATGACGACGCCGCGGTACGGGTCGTACCAGGAGTCGAAGATCAGCGCCTTGAGCGGGGCGGCCGGATCGCCTTCCGGGGCCGGGAGGCGTTCGACGACCGCTTCGAGCACTTCGTGCACGCCGGTGCCGGCCTTCGCGCTCGCGAGGATCGCGTGCGACGGGTCGAGGCCGATGATGTCGGCCAGCTGCCGGCGCGATTCCTCGGGCTGCGCGCTGGGCAGGTCGATCTTGTTGATGACGGGGATGATCTCGAGGTTGTTCTCGACGGCGAGATACGCGTTGGCGAGCGTCTGCGCCTCAACGCCCTGCGAGGCGTCGACGATGAGCACGGCGCCTTCGCAGGCGGCAAGCGACCGGGTGACCTCGTAGGAAAAATCGACGTGCCCGGGCGTGTCGATCATGTTGAGCACGTACTGATGACCGTCGTCCGCGTTGTAGGTCAGCCGGACCGGGTGCGCCTTGATTGTGATGCCGCGCTCGCGCTCGAGGTCCATCGAGTCGAGCACCTGCGCATCGAGCATCTCGCGCGGCTGGAGCGCGCCTGTCACCTCGAGGAATCGATCCGCCAGCGTCGACTTGCCGTGGTCGATGTGCGCGATGATCGAGAAATTGCGGATGTACTGCTGGTCCATGTCGGTCTGCGGTGCTTACGATGATACCCCGGAGCGAAAATGGGTCGGACCTATTTTCGCTGCCGGTCGCGCGAAAACAGGTCCGACCCCTTTTCGATCTGCCGGCCACGCGAAAACAGGTCTGACCCCATTTTCGGCTATCGCCGCCCGGCGATGGGCTTGTAGATCACACCGACGATGGCGCCGTACGTGGCCATCTCGATGATGCTGTCGACGACCATGGCCGTGGCGAAGACCGCCGAGATCGGCATCATCACGTAGCCCCAGACGCCGGCAAACACGGCCAGCAGCAGCCCGATGAGCACGCCGTACCGCAGCCCTTCGACCAGTCCGGAGCCGCCCTCGTAGCCCTTGGCGTAGACATACGCGAAGACGAAAAACCCGACGAGCGACGCGCCGTACCCCAGCACGAGGTTCATGTCCGACGGCGCCCTGAGGAGCGATGCCTTCTGGCGGATCAGGTCGGGCAGGACCGTGCCCCAGATGATGGCGGTCAGGGCGAGGTGCGCGAGCCAGCTCACCAGCGCCGCCGCCGCCAGTCGTCCGAAATTCATCGGGGTGTCTCCTGACCACCTCGGCACGGGCCCGGCGCAGGCCCGGGTGTACACGCGTCAGCGGGCCGCGAGAGCCGCGATCGGTCCTACTTGCCGCGGGCGACCTGCGTGTTCAGCACGACCCCGCCGCCGCCGAACTGCTGGACGACCGACATCAGCCCCGTGTACAGGAACCCGACCTGGAACAGCACCAGGAACGGGAGCGTGCCGTAGATGCCGTTGGCCAGCGCGTAGAACACCGTCATCGTGAAGTAGAGCCCGAGCGCCACTTCGATAAGCGGCTGGATCGCCACCACCTGGCGGTACTTCTTCGCGCCCCAGTCGTCCGAGCCGCGCTCGATCCCGTACTTGGGCGTGCGCGCAAAGGCCGACTCGTGTCCCATGAGCGCTTCGATGACCGCGCGCGTGTTGTTGACGGCGAGGCCGATGCCAATCGACATCAGCAGCGGAATGTACCGCAGCCGTGCCTTCCAGTCAGGATAGAGCTCGCGCTGGGAGACGACGTAGAAATTGGCCACCGACGCGGTTGCCAGGAAGAACAGCGGCACGTCGATGAGCAGCATCTCGTACCAGCCCATGTTGTAACGAATCACCATCGACGGGAACATCAGGATCGACAGCAGCGACATGAGCGGGTAGTTGAAGTTCGCCGTCAGGTGGAAGAACGCCTCCGCCTTCACGCCAAACGGCTGATCCGACCGCAGGATGCGCGGCAGCAGCTTGAGGCACACCTGGACAGAGCCCTTGGCCCAGCGGTGCTGCTGCGACTTGAAGGCGTTCATCTCGACTGGCACTTCGGCCGGGGCGACCAGGTTGGGCAGGAACATGAACTTCCAGCCGAGCAACTGCGCCCGATAGCTCAGGTCGAGATCCTCGGTGAGGGTGTCGTGTTGCCATCCGCCCGCCGCGGGAATGACCTCGCGGCGCCATACACCGGCCGTGCCATTGAAGTTGAAAAAGTGCCCGGCGCGATTGCGCCCGCCGTGCTCCAGCACGAAGTGGCCGTCGAGCAGGATGGCCTGGGTCTTGGTCAACAACGAGTAATCGGCGTTGACATGGCCCCAGCGTGCCTGCACCAGAGCAATCCTCTCGTCCTGGAAATACGGGATCGTCTTCTGGAGGAAGTCGACGCTCGGGATGAAGTCCGCGTCGAAGATGGCGACAAATGCGCCGCGCGCGACCTTCAGGCCGGCATCGAGCGCGCCCGCCTTAAACCCGGTCCGGTCGGTGCGGTGGATGAGCGTGATGTCGAACCCTTCGGCGGCAAGCCGGTCAATCGCACGCCGCGCAACCTCGGTCGTCTCGTCGGTCGAGTCGTCCAACACCTGAATCTCCATCAACTCGCGCGGATAGTCGATTCGCGCGGTCGCCTGGAGCAGGCGATCCACCACGTACATCTCGTTGAAGAGCGGCAGCTGAATCGTCACCGCGGGGAGAGGACCGTCCCACGCCGGCGGGGGCCCGGGGACCTTGTCCTTGTTCTTCATGTAGGCGTAGACCAGATAGTAGCGGTGCCATCCATACACGCCGAGAATGACCAGGATGAAGAAGTACAACCCGAGGATGAGAGATTCAAATGGGCTCATGACCTTTTCGCCAGTCCAGTGTTGTGCCTCAGGGCACAATCGGACATTATAGCCCTCATGTGCCGTGCGTTCAAACGACGGGCCGTTCGATGAATCCGCCCCTCATCCACCAGGTACTCGCCGAACTGCAGGACGGGTCGCTCTCGCTGGAGGCGGCGGAATCACGCCTGGCCGAGTACGTGCGCGACCTGCCGTTCGAGGATCTGGGATTTGCCCGCATCGACCATCACCGGGCCATCAGGCTGGGCATGCCAGAAGTGATCTTCGGGTTGGGCAAGACCCCGGAGCAGATTGCGGCGATCGCCGAGCGGATCGCCAGCCGCGGTCAGACGCTGCTGGTGACTCGGGCCAGCGAAGCCGCCTACCAGGCGGTTGTGGCCAAGGTGCCCGACGCCACGTATCACGCAACCGCGCGGATCATCGCGCGGCGCCAGGACGACATCCCCCGGGGCTCGGGCACGATTCTGGTCGCATCGGCGGGCACCTCCGACCAGCCCGTTGCCGAGGAAGCCGCCATCTGCGCCGAAGTGATGAACAACGCCGTCGACCGGCTCTACGACGTGGGCGTGGCCGGCCTGCACCGCCTCCTCAGCTCCCGCGACCGGCTCGATGCCGCCCGGGCGGTGATCGTGGTCGCCGGCATGGAAGGCGCGCTTCCGAGCGTGATCGGCGGGCTGGTGCGGGTGCCGGTGATCGCCGTGCCCACCAGCGTCGGGTACGGCGCCAGTTTCGGCGGGGTCGCGGCCCTGCTTGGAATGCTGAATTCCTGCGCGCCGGGGGTGGCGGTAGTCAACATCGACAACGGCTTCGGTGCGGCCTGCATCAGCAGCCAAATCAATCACTTATAGCCAGACAGCTCTTGACACCAGGGGCCTGGCGGCCGATATTTGAGTGTTGCGGGCATTTCGGCCGCTGTGTTAATGTTAAGGGCTTTCCTCCGGCCGAAGGCGGTCGGCCGCGTACAGGGGGTTATCCCCTCAGGTTTAGCCCCAGGTGTCCCTGACGGATCATGCATCCAGCCGTCCTGCAGGCGCTCGAATTCACACGCATCATCGATGTCGTGTGCGGTTTCGCCGCCACCCCGCTGGGGGCCGAGCGGCTCGCCAACCTGCGTCCCTCGTCTGATCCACGCCGGGTGACGCAGTGGCTGGCGGCCACATCCGAGGGGGTTCGGTTCAACGAGCAGGTCGGAGCTTTCGCCCTGACGGCGCCCAAGGACCTGCCGTCAATCCTGTCAAGCCTCGCCATTGAAGGGCGCGCCCTCGAACCGCTCCGGCTGATCGCGCTCTCGGACTACCTCGAATCGGCGGATGCGACGCGCGCGGCCATCAAGCGGGCCGAGGGCGTGTTCCCGACGCTCAAGTCGCTGGCCGAATCCGGCGCATCGTTCCGGGCCGAGGCCGCCGAGGCGCGGCACAAGATCGACCCTTCTGGTGAGGTCATCGACGAGGCGACACCGGAATTGCGGACGCTGCGCGATCGGCTCCGGCGCCAGCGGACGCGGCTGCGGGGCACGTTCGAGTCGTTCCTGCGCAACAAGGACACCGCCAGGTACCTGCAGGAGCAAATCGTCACGGATCGCAACGGCCGCTTCGTCCTGGTGGTGCGCGCCGAGCATCGATCCGCGATTCCGGGCATCATCCATGGCAGTTCGGCCAGCGGCGCCAGCTTGTTCCTCGAACCGCTCAGCACGGTCGAGATTAACAACGACATCGTGGCGCTGGAACAGCAGGAGGCCGAGGAAGTCCGGCGAATCCTGCTGCAGCTGACCGATCAATTTCGCCGGCGGGCGCTCGACCTGCAGCGGACCATCGAGTCGGCGACCGAGTTGGATTGCATCCAGGCGAAGGCGCGGTTCTCGGCGGTCATCAACGGCGTCGAGCCCGCGATTTCGGGCGACGGGGCGTTCGAACTGCTTGCGGCGCGCCACCCGCTGCTGATGCCGGCGGTGACGAGTCGGCTGCCGGACAAGCGGTCTGCGACCTCAGGAACGGGGGCCGAGAGAGACGCGAGCGAGAACGGGCCAGCGCGCACAGACGATCCTGAGCCCGTCGACATTCGGATGGTGCCGCCCACCAGCGCGCTCGTGATCACGGGGCCCAACACCGGCGGAAAGACCGTCGCGCTCAAGACCGCGGGGCTGCTCGTGCTGATGGCCCAGGCCGGCCTGCACGTGCCCGCCGCGGGCGGGTCGCGGCTGCCGGTCTTCAGGTCGGTGTTCGCCGACATCGGCGACGAGCAATCGATTGCCAACAGCCTGAGCACCTTCTCGTGGCACATGACCAACATCGTGCAGATGGATCGGTCGCTGGCGCTGCCGGCCCTGGTGCTGCTCGACGAGGTCGGCGTGGGCACCGATCCCATCGAAGGCGGCGCGCTCGGCCTCGCCATCGTCGACCATCTGCGGCAGCGCGGCGCGCACCTGGTGGCGACGACGCACTACGAGCAGCTGAAGACGTACGCGGCCACCACCGAGGGCGTGGCGGGCGCCGCGTTCGGTTTCGACGCGGATACGTTTGCGCCAACGTATCGACTGATGTACGGCACCGCCGGCCGGAGTCTGGCGCTCGAGATCGCCGGGCGGCTTGGACTCAACCCGACGATTCTCGACGAGGCGCGGCGCAACATCAGCGCGCGCGAAGCGCAACTGGCGGAGCACCTCGCGAAGATCGACGCGGACATCAGAAGTCTGGAGCACGAGCAGCGCCTTGTCGGGCGCGAGCGGGAAGCGCTGGCCGAATCGGAATTGCGTCTGCGGACGCGCGAGCAGGCGCTGAAGGAGAAGGAAGACCGCGTCCGCCAGCGCATAGACGAGGAGCTCGAGACGCGGGTGCGCGCCGCGCGGCAGGAGATCGATCGGGTGGTCGACGGCCTGCGCACGCAGGTTGAGCAGTTGAACGCCGAGGCGGCTCGGCGCGCGCAGCATGGAGCGCAGTTGCCGACCAGTGAGGCAGGAACCGCGAAGGCTGGGGCGCACGCGGCGCTGGACACCGTGGCCGATCGGATTCGCGAGAGCACCGACCGTCACGCCGGGCCACACGCGATCGAGACCGGCGCGGCCGCCGTCGTCGGCGATCGGGTCACCGTCAGGGGACTTGGACTTGAGGGCCGCGTGGTGGCCATCTATGGCAGCGAAGCCGAGATCGATGTGCTGGGCAAGCGGCTGCGGGCGCGCACCGCCGAACTCCACGTGGTTGGCGGGGCGGCGGTCGCGACAGAGCCCCGGATCAATGTGAGTGTGCAGGCGCAGGCCCGTGAGCCGATCGGGACTGACATCAACGTGATCGGCTGCAGGGTCGACGAAGCGCTGGGCCGTGTCGAGCGATTTCTGGACGACATGCTCATGAGCGACGAGCGGTCCGTGCGCATCATCCACGGACACGGCACCGGGCAGTTGCGTCGCGCGATTGGCGAGTTTCTCCAGCGCCACCCGCTGGTGGCACA